>OLPK01000256.1_pt1 | contig 63850 bp, 51 predicted proteins | sample 1672261 | NCBI WGS metagenome assembly OLPK01 (sample SAMEA3136665, study PRJEB25190) | human gut metagenome
TGCTTCCACCGATCCCATACTGTTCCTTGATAAAACCTGTCCTCGATCTTTCATCCTCATGCAGCAGATAAAAGGAATATGTCCTGAGTCTGCCTTCGGAATACGCCCCACCTCTGACAAGAAATGCGTCGATCTCGTCTTGTGTAATGAACATCTGCTGTTCTTTCCATGCAAATCCCTCTCTTGCCTGGTATGGGATCACTTCATCTGCAAACTTCTGGAACTGTCTGGAGATATTGACCGGATTATAATGATGGAAACGCATAAGAGAGTTGTCCGTCTCATAGGCTTCTGCCAGTGCTTCCAGTCTTTCATTCAAATCCGAAAGCCACCCTGGATCTTGCAGTTTTTCAGTAAGATAATCCGTGATTTCCGGATAAATACTACGAAGATGCGGCAGATCTGCTTCATCAAAGACAATCTCTGCCACACCTTCTGCCATATCCCCTTTCATATAAGCAAGTGCCTGTGCGTGTTCCTTCAATGCGTTGTCCCTTGCCACATCCAATACCGACTGCGGGGCATATTCTCCCTGATTTAAAAGCTGATGGATACGTCTGCTGACATCTTTCCAGGATAAAAAGGCTTTATCCAGAATCTGGTCTGCCACCGTATGCCCGACTGCGATCTGCATCCCAGTTTCATCAAACCAGACGGAATACTCCCTTCCATCCATCTGAAAACCTTTGCCGCCTTTTCTATACTCACGCTTTACAAACTCCGTGTATTCTCCCGGTGACTGTTCACTCATAAAGTTATAGATGATACGCAGCTGGCTTCCTGTCCGGTTTCCTCCCGTCCGTAAAATATCATCCACAACACTTTCCGGAATAGGAATCTCCCCGGCATAAAAAGCAGCTACTCTTTCACCAATCTGCCTTTTCTGTTCATTTGCTGTAGGATATTCGGGCAAAGATAAAGCAGAGGCAATTTCTTCCTCTGCTTTGCTCAGTCCATCTTCTCTTGTATCTTCAACTAGCTGTATACCAATTCCGTCAAGATGCTCTCTTCCGCTGTTGCCATCAGTGCGTTCATATGTGCTGTCCACGCCATCGGGTCTGCTTCCTTGTCCGGTGCCGGATGGTTCTTCAGCAGTTTCTCCATCTGGCTGTCCATCCTCTCCTGTGCTGCCTTCTCGATCTCTGCCAGATGGCTGTTCAGCTTTCCTGTCAGGAACAGGCTCTGATACAGGCTGTTCTTGTGTTCCTTCAGGAATGTCCTCCGAAGCATCCCGTATTTCCCTATTGTCACTTCTTCCTCCTCTACGGTCAGGTTCGGAAACAGGTAATCCCCCTTGCGATGATATGTCAGTTCCATAGTCGGTTCCTCCTTCATTCTCGATATTTTCTTCTTTGTTGTTTTCTACGCCCTTATTTTCACGCATTAACGTGTTAAAGTTATTATAATTCCTTTCATTGGAAATTTCAACCTCTTTTCTGGCTTCTTCCAGAGAAATTTTATGTACCGTCCTTCCAATGTCAATCAGAACACTCTCACTGATCTGGCTTGCTGCATTTCCAAGAAAGGTCAGTACAGACAGCCGGTTATAATCGGTAATATGCATAAAATCCTCTTCTTCCAGAAGCTCCATCGGTTCCAGACCACACCGTCTGCAAAGCATGTAATATACACTGTCCGTTGCAAGCTGGCGGAAATCACTGCGGACCGTAACTTCATCCAGATCTTCCAGATACGTTCCTTCCGCTGCATATTCCAAGCCGTCCAGATATTCTTCCAGACTGTCTGCGACCATTTCCCTTGCAACCGCCATCAACGCATCCGATAAAGTCCCTGTATCTTTTTCTTCCAGACCATACGCTTCTGCCAGATGGGTAAGAATCTCTTCCTGCTGATGTTCCTGCATCTGCCACAGGTAAGGGCTTCTTCCGCCTGCCACCATGTGCGTATCTGAAATATCAAACACATACCGGAGTCTGGTATTATGACCATTCTCGTCAAGCAGGGCGATTCCCCTAGCTCCCCGGTTTACCCAGCGGAACATCTTCTCATTCCACAGTTCCAGGGACGCACAGGCGGTTGCCTGTGGATGCTGTGCGTGGATCAGTAACTGGTCTGTAAAAGGATACCGGTATAGTCTCGCTGCGGTATCCATATAACCCATCCAGTCCCTTGGCGAACTGCTCACCGATGTCGCATGTTCCTGTGCCAGTTCCCGGATGTCCTGTAATTTCGACATACTGCCTACCTCCTTGCCTTATTTCTTCTTTGGAAATTCCAGATGGAACCTTGGCTTTCCGTCCTCCAGTGTCAGTAAAAGGTCTGCGTCAAACTTTATATCTTTTTTTCTGGAATACAGCCCTTTTACATGGGTGCAGGCTTTATCAAGAAGCTCCACTGCCATCTTTTTATCCAGTGTTTTCTCCATGCTTCCTAAGAAACGGTTTTCTTTCCAAAGGGCAAAATCACACTGCCTGTTGGAGCAGTAAAAATTCTGCTTTCCTTCGTAGACATCAGAGCCGCAGACCGGACACTTACCAATCACTTCCCTTGCTTTCTGGAACCTTCTCCTTTCCGTTTCCGGTATTTCCCTGCACACAGAAAGAATCTTACCGACTAAAGAAGTGATCTCACCCATAAACTGTGTATCGGTGATCTGCCCTTTTTCCATCATTAAAAGCTGATTTTCCCATTCGGCAGTCATTGCGGCAGATTTCAGATAAGCCGGCATGACATTCACCAGTTCCCTGCCCTCTGTGCTTGGCAAGATCTGCTTTCCTTTTCTGACTGCATAGCCGGAAGAAACCAGTTTTTCAATGATACCTGCCCTGGTTGCCGGAGTCCCCAGTCCTTTCTTCTCTGTCTCCGAATCAAAGTCTTTATTCCCTGCGGTTTCCATAGCGGCAAGGAGGGTATCTTCATTGAATGGTTTTGGCGGGGAAGTAAAATGCACTGTCTTTTCTGCCTTTGCCGGAGAAAGCGTCATTCCTTCTTCATATCCATATGGAATGGAAGTTTCTTTTTCCGTTTCTTCTTCCGGCTTGGCTTTCACGCACTGGTTCTTAAAGGCATTCCCCGCCGCTTTAAATCCCATCTGCACCGGCACTTTTCCTCTGGCGGTAAAATCATGTCCCTGACATTTGACCGTAATATCCGTCTGCTCATACTGATACTCTTCCCCTGTTGCCTGCACCAGCTGCTGGCAGACCAGCATCATCAGGTTCTTTTTGTCCGCTGTCAGATCAGAGATTCCTTTTTCTACGGCTTCTTTTGTTGGAAGAATCGCATGATGGTCGGATACTTTTGCATTGTTAATCACTCTGGTGATGTTATGTCCCAGCTGTCCATAATCCAAGAACGGAAGTAAAACTGGCATTTTCCCTACCAGTTCCTCTACGGTATCCCTCATATCCTCCGTCACGAACTGGCTGTCCGTTCTTGGATAAGTGACCAGCTTTTCTTCATATAATTCCTGCAGCATATCCAGTGTTTTCTTTGCCGTATAGCCAAAGTAACGGTTTGCTTCCCTTTGCAGACTGGTCAAATCATAAAGTTTGGGAGGAAACGCTTTCTTTTGTTCCCTCTTTACCTGTGTAATCACTGCTTCCGAATCCATACATAAGGAAGCAAGGAGATCGGCTGCTTCCTCATTTGCAATATTTTCAGAAACTACCGTAAGCCTTCCGTCTGTCAGTGCTACTTTATAAAAGGCTTCTTTCTGAAAATGCTCAATCTTATCCTGACGTTCCGCAAGCATGGCAAGCGTTGGCGTCTGCACCCTGCCCACAACCAGACGTTTAAAATAACAGGTCGTATATGCCCTGGTTCCGTTCATTCCGATCAGCCAGTCTGCCTGTGCCCTGCATACCGCAGCCATGCAAATATTCCGGTATTCCTCTGCTCCTTTCATTGTCTGAAAACCTGTCCGGATTGCCGTATCTTCCATGGAACTGATCCATAAACGCTTCACCGGTTTCCTGCATCCGGCAAGGTCATACACTCTCTGGAAGATCAGTTCCCCTTCCCTTCCTGCATCACAGCCATTTACCAGATAGTCCACATCTGCCCGGTTCATCAGGCTTTTTAACACATCAAACTGTTTCTTCTTATCTCTGGAAACTTTCAACTTCCAGACCTGCGGGAGAATCGGAAGGTCATCAAACTGCCATTTTTCATATTTCGGGTCATATTCCTCCGGCTGTGCATACTCTGCCAGATGCCCAAGGCACCAGCTGATAATACAGCTCTCCCCTTCTAAATATCCGTCCTCTTTTTTATAAGCTGACAGATTTTTGGCATAACTCTGTGCCACACTTGGTTTCTCTGCGATCACTAAAAATTTTGACATACGCTTTTCTATCCTTTCTACTGAAAAAGGCAGCCAAACTGCTCTGGCTGCCCCTGTCATTATTTTTGTTGCTTCTTTGGAGATGGAAGTTTATTCTTCTTCCTCATCCTCTTCTTCATTTACATACGGTCCGTCAGAAAACTCCAGCTGTTCGCTTACATAGTCCTCCTCTTTGCCACGTCCATGCTTTTTATAAACGGCGATACCTGCCACTCCAAGAATCACTGCAAGTACGATTGCTCCAAGTCCTTTTACATTCATTCCTGTCTTTTCTTCTTTCTTCACTTCGGTTTCCTCCTCTGCTGCCGGGGTAGTTTCCGGTGTGGTTTCCGGAATCACTACGGTTGATTCTTCGGTTTCTTTGCTCTTTTCTGTCTCATCCAGAAATTCTGCCAGGTCATTCTCATCGACCAGGGACATCATGTACACGTTTTCTGTATTGCTGGAACGGTCAATGACCATATAAAATGTATTTCCCTTCTTGGTCTGGATGGTAAGGAACTGTTTCGTATCATCATTTTCCTTATCATCCACCAGCTGGGCATTTCCCGGAGTAGAAAAAGCAGAATTATCCCCTTCCCCGGTGACCCTTCCGGTATCCTCTTTTTTCTCCGTATCTTCTGTTGATTCTGTTGCCGTTTCTTCTACTACTTGTGTCGTTGTCTCCTCCACCGGTGGGTTTGCATTTGCATAAACCGTAGCAATGGATGTCCCGGAGATCATGGTGACTGCCATGGCAATCATAAGCAGTTTCTTTACCACTTTATTCCTCATCGTCTAAAACCTCTCTTTCTGTCATCTGACCAACAGGTGGTCTGTGAGCTTCTGCGTTGTTTTCCTTTTTCTGCGGAGCTTTTGCATCCTCCACCGTGATACCGCCGTCCTCATCCATCTGGATCGTAACGGTTCCTTTCTGAATCCTGTCAAGCAGGACAAGCAGGCTGCGGCTGTCCAGCTTCATGGAACGGAATGACTTGACAATCTCTATATCTTCCATCTGCTGTCTCAATGTATTCTGCCGTTTCAGGTGTTCCTGCAATTCCGCAATCTTATCCTCTGTTTTCTGAATATCATTCAGAAGTTTTTTTAATTTCATGTTCATCTGCCCTGTCACCTCCTCTAATGCAGACGACCAAACGCCATAAAATGTTCCTGCCAGTAAGCACTTGCAATGCTGGTATACTGGACAGGCTTGCCACAGTGAATCATCATGTTATTGCCGACATAGATTCCCACATGGCTTGCTCCCGCTGTATCATAGGTTCCCTGGAAGAAGATCAGATCTCCCGGTTTTGCCTCCGATGGAGATACCTGCGAACAGTGTGACCGCAGCTCATCGGCAGTACATCTTCCGACATTCCATCCATTTCCACAGTTATTGATAACCCAGCTCACAAAGCCGGAACAGTCAAAACCACTTGGGGAATAACCGCCCCATACATATGGGACACCCAGATATTTTTCTGCTTCCTGTATCATTTTTGCAAACTGTGGATCAGATAAAGCATCTGCCGGTATGTCATAACCAAATCCACTGCTTCCGGTGGGTATGCTGTTTAGATCAAACAGGTAATCACGGTTGCCATAATATTTGTTATACGCATCGTAACGTTCCTGTTCTTCCTCTGTCATACGGCTCCTTAACACGGCATCCAGGCTGTGGTTCGTCATCGTCACATCCAGACGGTTCACTTCTCTTGTGGTCGTGACCTGCACTTCCTGGCTTCCATTACTGTCTGCTATGTAGGCTTCCCATGTCTGGTGTCCATGTGCGGATGCCGCCGCATGATTGTCATAGTAAACATCAAACTGTACCCCATATCTTGCGAACGCTCCGGTATCTTCTACTACATATTCCACACCGTTCATGACTACATGGGTTCCGATCGGCACAAATGGGTTCGCTGCATCCACGGCAATCGTATGATTTGCTGTCGGCATCGCCCCACTGGCTGTCGGCCCGCCACTCCACTGGCCACAGCATATCGGGCAGTTACAGTACCCACTTGTCACAACCTGTCCCAAGGATTCCCCTACCCGGACAGTCTTGGTTTCCGTAACCGTCTCTCTGGTAGAGTCTGTGGTGATCCCATACTGCTGTCGGAAGATCTCCTTAATCTCCTCTGCCACTTCATCGTAAGTGAAGCCGCCGTATTTTACCGTAAGATAAGAGATCAACTGATATGGGTTATGACCGATCTCATCAATCTGGTACCGGTATTCGTCATAATCCGGATGGGTGGATTCCATCTGGTTGATCTGTGTATTCAGTGCTTCTTCCAAGGCACGGTACGCATTTTCAGCGGCATAAATATCTTCATCCGTACTGGAATAACTGGTAGAAATGATTGCCGAGGAAGCTCCCTGCAAAGATGCTGTACAGCTGGTAAAGCTGGCTGCGATCAGTACAAAGATCAAGGCAAAGACAGCTACCGTGGCAAAAATCCCCCGGTTCTGTGCTGCCACCATCTTGACCGCGTCTTTCGCTTTTTCCGTAAACTTCTGTGCGGAAGTGATCGCTGCATCCTTTACTTTTTTACTCTGTCTGGCTGCCTGATACTGCTTCTGGTAACGCTTCTTCTGAAAGAGTTTCTGCAGGGCAGATTTCTTTTTCTTCTCTGCTTCTCTTTTCACTGCGTCCTTCGCTTCATTTCCATAGGCAGTCTCAAATACCAGCCGGCTCCTTTCTGCTTCATCCAGAACGCTTTCTTTTAATCTCCGGGATTCTTCTCTCCGCCCTTTCAGCCGTTCCCGCATATAGATGGATTTCCTTGCAAGGCTTTCCCCGGCAAGCTCTGCCCGGTGTGCCCCTTCCACTGCCGCATTTTCATCCTCTTCTTCGTGCGTTTTCCAGTGTGCTGCCGTAACTGCCGCATCTTTGACTGCCGATGCCGGATTCCGGATACCAATCCCGGCACCATGTACCATGCCGTCATCCTCATCACCAAAAGACAAGCGGGAAACTTTTTTCCGCTGTTCCTTCAGCACCCGTTCCCTTTTGGACTTGCCTTTGATCTCCTCGTGGAACTCATCCAGGGAATCTTCCATCACTTCGGAAGTTTCCCGGTAACGGGCAGATTCTCTCTTGGCTGCTTTTTCTTCTCTGGAAGTCTCCTTTTCCTTCCTTCTTTCCTTTGCAGCATAATCCCTGACCATCTTTTTCTTCCGAAGATCCCGGCTGTCTGCAACTGTCTCCAGATATGCCCGTTCCCCTCTTGGCTGTCCACGGATACTCTCTGTACGAAAGGCAGATTTGGGGTTCTCGCTGCTATCGTCTGTAAGCCCCTCTTCTACATCCACATCAGTTGCTATATCTTGTTCATCATCCAATATATCTGCATGTTCCCTACTATATCTGGGTTTTCTGGAACTCTGCTCCGGCTGCTCCATTTCCCGTTCTTCTTTCAGCCGTTCCTGTCTGCGTTTACTGAAATCCAGTTCTTCTTTCTTTTCACTGCGGGAAATCTCGGTATCTGTATCCCGTCCGGTGATCCTTTTTTCTTCCTTGTTCCGGAGGTTTTCTTCTCGCAGACCATCCCGGCTCATCTTCTGGACGGTTTTATCTCTCGCCTTATACTCATGCTCCTGCAACTTTGACCATCCCCTTTACTGCTTTGTCCCAGTTACTCTGTCTTATCCTGATAGTCCTCCCATTTCTCCAACACTTCATCTGCCATCCCTGCAATTGAATCCGTCAGCTTGTCTGTCATTCGCTCACTTAAAGTTCCCCTTACAGCCAGACAAGATGTAATTCCCATGAAATCAATCAGTTCCGCCAGATAAATAAGATCATCCATCATTTCATCAGCCGTTACTTTTTCCTTTGTGTCCTTTTCCATTTTCAAAATCTCCTTTTCATTGTCTGCACAGATTCTTTCTGCAAATATGCAGCAAGGTTCACCGCTGCATCTCTCCATGTTTCTGTAATCTTCCATCTTGTAATCCTCCATGATTTCCGGGCAGAAAAATTGCCGGAAGTATTCCTCCGGCTCATCCTCTACTCTGTTTTATTTTGTTTCGTTTATTTCTTTAATCGTCCCGTTCCCCGATACCAAGTTTCTTACGCTTTTCCACCTCATCCGGCTTAGAAGTCATCAGGGCATACAGCATCAGGGAATTATCAAACTTATCCTTGAACGGGATAATGGTACTGCCATAAAAGACCAGTCCCTCACCTTCCCCGCTGTTCGTTACATAAGAAAGCTGGTGTGGGGAAATGTTGAGCTGCCTTGCAAGGATCTGTCTGTCACCAGATGCCTGATTGAGCATCAGAATAAAGTCAGAGTTTTCAAAGATGTTCTCAATCTCCCGGCTGGCTAACAGGTCTTTTACATTCTGTGTGATACCCGTAGGGATACCACCCCATTTACGGAATCGCTTCCAGATCTCCACACTGTATGCTGCCGTCTGCTCCTCTTTTAAAAGCAGATGGAACTCATCAATATAATATCTGGTACTCTTATTTGCAGAACGGTTGATTGTTACCCTGTTCCACACCTGGTCCTGTACGATCAGCATCCCCAGTTTTTTCAGCTGTTTTCCCAGATCCTTAATGTCAAAACATACGATACGGTTACTCAGTTCCACGTTGGTTCTATGGTTAAACACTTTTAAGGAACCATTGACGTAGATCTCAAGTGCCGTTGCCAGACGCTGTGCTTCCTGCTCTTTCTGACTACGGAGAAGATTATATAAATCCTCTAAAATAGGCATTTTTTCCGGTACCGGGTCAGAAAGGAAATCCTGATAGACCAGCCTTACGCATCGGTCGATGACGGTCTTTTCAACCGGCTCCAGTCCATTCTTTCCGCCAACTACCAGCTCACAAAGGGACAGGATGAAGTCCGATTTTAAGGAAAGCGGGTCATCATCGTCAGCGTAATCCAGGTTAATATCCATCGGATTGATATAATCGTGGCTGGTCGGGGAAATACGGATCACCTGTCCATGAAATGCCCGGACTAACGGATAATATTCACCTTCCGGGTCACAGACGATAATGTCATCTTTCGTCACGATAAATGCGTTTGCAATCTCTCGTTTTGCCGCAAACGACTTACCGGAACCCGGTGTACCAAGAATCAGCCCGTTCGGGTTCTTCAATTTCTTCCTGTCTGCCATGATAAGGTTATTAGACAGGGCATTTAATCCATAATAAATAGATTCCCCAGCCATAAATAATTCCTGTGTGGTAAACGGGACAAAGATTGCCGTGGATGTCGTTGTCAGTGCCCGCTTGATCGGTACAAAATTCATCGCAAGCGGCAAACAGCTCATCAGTCCCGGCTCCTGCTGGTAATCCAGCCGTTTCAATGCACAGTTATATTTCTGTGCGATACCGGCAGTCTGGAACACCACATTTTCCAGTTCCTGTTTGGTCGGTGCAGTATTTAAGAACAATGCTGTCACAAGGAACATTCTCTCATTTCTGGACTGCAGATCTTCCAGAAGCCTTTTTGCCTCCCCACCGTATGTATTTAAGTCCGAAGGGATAATATCCATGTCATAGCCTGCCCGGACCGCTTTTTTCTGTTCCTCAATCTTCATACGGTTAATATCCGTCACCTTGCTTTTTACCAGTTTGATCGCCTTCATCTGGTCGATAGACTGGATATGGAAATTCACCATCAGGTTGCTGTCCATCTCCAGAAACTCTGCCAGCATCTTGTCGGTAAGTTCCGGTGCCAGGATCTGTAAATAGGAAACAGCTCCCATCGTACCTCCCATCTCAAAATCTTTTCCATTTTTAAAAACAAAACTGGTCGGTGCGACATAATCCTTGGTGCTAAGCCCTGTCCGAAGTACATCGTCATAAGAGAAATGGAACGGAACTTTGCTGTCCTGGTTAAAGGTTTCATACATGATCTGTAACCGTTCCTCCCCATTCAGCGGATAGGCAGATACCCCAAGAATCTTAAAGTTATTCAGAATATCCGACTCGATACGTTCCAGTTTTGGTCGTGCTTCCCGGATATTCTCCGCTTCAATCCCGAATGTGATATATTTGGTACGCATCAGCCCGTTGTTTCCTTTTGCCAGCTGGTTATTGAGCATTTGGGCAAACTCCATACGCAGGTCATCAAATTCATCCTCCTGCGGATTGATATGGATGACCTTCTCATACTCTGCCATGTTGCTGTGCTGGTTGATAAAGGACAGTTGAAAATGAATCGTGCTGTCAAAGTAATTCAGGAAATCACACCAGTTTTCAAAGATGGTGTTCTTATCTTCATTCTGTGCCAGCTGATAGTTGATGTCATAAAAACGGATCGTCTTGGAATAAAACTTGTCCTGCACCCGGCAGATACCATCCCTTCCCATCTCATGGTATGGAATCGACTGCTGTGCAGTAATCCTCTTATCTCTGGCACTATCCGGTGTTTTCTTTCCTGTCCCGCTGCTTCTCGTTCCGGAAACCGCTTTTCCTGCCGGACGCTGCCCCGGCGGTGCTACGGCAGGTCTGCTCTTTTTCTTTTTTGCGTTTTTCTTTGCGTCACGCACTGCCTGCTTTTCTGCCCTGGCTGCCAGCTTTGCTTCCCTTTTTGCATTTTTCTTATCCGCTTTTTCATGTTCCTTATGCAGTTTTTCTTCATATTTCTGTGCCCTTTTGAGGGCTTTCTTTTCCCTGCGTGTCAGTTTCCGGTTCGGTCTGCGGACACCTCTTTGGCGTTCCAGTGCTTCATATCCTGTCACCATCGGCTCATCGTGCAGCCTGCCGCTTACTGGTTTTCTTTTCATTTCGGGGACTGGAAGTTCTTCTCCATCCTCCTCATCCAGCCAGTAATCATCCGGATACAATTCTTCCATGCTCTGCGGCTGTCTATCGTTTTTTCTTTTTAACACCCTTCGTTCCCCCTTTCTTCTTTCTGACCACGGTATATTTTTTCTCATACATATTTTCCATCTGGTACTTGCGTACCGGAGGACGGATAAATTTTACGGTGATCATATTTTTTAAGACCTTTTCTAACGGAAGTCCATCTTTCTCATACATGGCAAATAAAAATGCCGGAAGCATCAGAAGGCACATCCCGGTCGCTGCGTTACTGGAACCAATGATTCCCCTGCTTAAGAAATAAAACGGAAGCCCTACTGCCGCCGCAATCCCAAAACAGATCAGCTGCCGTTTCGTCAGGTTGAAAATGATCTTATTCTTGACCTTGGTTAAGTCTTTAGGCACAGATACAAATGCCATTGCCAGTTCCTCCTTTCTTAATGGGCGTTAAAGATACTGCGGGCAAAGTTTCCTGTTTTCATCAGACTGAAACACAGGATCACCGTGTATGCCATCACGCCGAACAATGCAGAATGTATGTTATCTGACATCTGGATGTTTGCAACCAGGACCGCATAGATTCCCACGCAGACCATCATAAAAAATCCCTGGAATGCCAGTGCAAACAATCCACGAAGATAGTTGTTCCCAATCTGCCCCCATTCCCGGTTGGACATGGTTGCAAACGGGATCGCTCCAACGGACGAATAGAGATAAATTTCAATCATACGTCCATACAAAATCACTGTAATAAAGACTGAGATAATCTTCATACACAGGCTTACAAGCATCGTTTCCAGTGCCAGTATGACAAGTTCACCAATCTCCATAGATTCCATCGCTGTCTCCATTGTGGAAATCATCGTATCTATATTGATCGCTGTATCAGAACTGATAACCCCAGCTGCCCGGCTGACTACGGACTGCCCGACATCAAATACCGCCATCGTAATCGTAAAGGTATGGCTGACAATCCAGACTGCCACCCACATCTTGAAAAAGTATTTAAAGAACATCCAGGTGTCGATGTCATGCATGTTGTTCTTTTCCGTCAACATGGAGATCAGCTCATAACAAAGTACAAATGTGATAATCATACCGGCAATCGGTACAATGACCGACTCGGAAAGATTCTGTATCATGCTGTAAATGCTGCCATTCCAGCCCTGCGGTGTCTGCCCAACCTGAGCAGCAATCTGACCGGTCTTTTCATTGACGTCGGTATACATTGTTGTCAGGTTGGAACTTACCATGCCTGTCAGAAGATTCCTCATCCATTCTTCAATCGCTTCAAATATCCGATCCATGAGTCATCTCCCTCCTGCTTCTCTCAGCTGAACAATCCGGACAGTAACGGTACCAGCTGGGTGCCGATCAGAACGACACCACCTCCTGCCATCAGCTGCTTGATTCCCTGGGACTTTGCACCTGGGTTATCGTTTCCATATCCTTCCAACAGGTTAATAACACCCCATACTGCAAGTCCGGCTCCGATTGCCACCACAAGTGTCTGTAAAATATTGATTGCCTGATTAAAAAACGCCATATTCGTTGTCTCCTTTCAAATCTCTGTATTTCTCTGGTTTCTATCTTTAAGAAGTCTTTTCCGGCTCTGCCCTTACGGGCGGCCTTTCATGATCTCTCAAATCCATCACCTCCCAAAAGGGCAAAGAAAAAGAGCTATGTGTCCGAATCTTTCACATGCTCTGCTTCCTTGTTTTCTGTATTTAATTCTTCTGCCAGACTCTCTTCCGAAAACTCATACAGGTCAAATTCCTGTGTCCTCGTCAGTTTCACTTCCATCCGATGCCGCATATACGCTTCCACATCAAACTCATTTTTCTTATCGTAGTCTGACAGCTCCTTATACCGTTTGTGTTTGGTAATATCGAACTTGTCACTGAAAAATGGTCTTACACCTCGAAGCTGCAAGATACATTTGCTGCCATCCATGACCGCAAGTTCGTCCCGGCTCATCAATTCCTTTCCTGTTTTCTGATAGTTCATCCCGTAAGAACGGCTCTGTCCACGGGTGTCCGAAGTGTTATATAAATCAATCGTTTCTTTTCCCAGCGTCTCGGAAATCTCCTTTAGAGTCGAACTTTCCTTACCGCCAAGGAATAACATCGTGTCGCAGTTTCCCAGGATTGTCTCAGCTGCATCTTTGTAGATTGTCTTTAACTGGGACTGCGACTGGAGGATAATGGATGCAGAGATTTCACGGCTACGAATGGTGGCGATCAGCTTGTCAAACTTTGGAATCTGGCCGATATTTGCGAACTCGTCAGCTAAGATTCTGACGTGATATGGCAATCTGCCATGGTGTACATCGTCTGCCCTGTCACATAACAGGTTGAATAACTGGCTGTACATCATCGCCACAACAAAGTTAAAGGTATCATCCGTATCAGAAATGATAATAAACAGTGCTGTCCTCTGGTCACCTACCATATCCAGTTCCATCTCATCATAGCTCATGATCTCACGAAGCTCTGCAATGTCAAACGGTGCAAGCCTTGCACCACAGGAAATCAAAATACTCTTTGCTGTCTTTCCTGCCGCCAGCTTATATTTTTTATACTGACGCACTGCAAAATGCTCCGGTTCTTCCTTTTCCAGTTCCTCAAACAGCATATCTACTGCATTTTTAAATGTCTCATCATCTTCCCTTGTTTCCGAAGCATTGATAAACTCAAGCAGGGTCGCAAAGTTCTGTTCTTCTTCCGGTGCTTCATACCAGATATAGCCAATCAGGGCACAGTACAGAAGTCTCTCTGCTTTCGTCCAGAAATCCTCACTGGACTTCTCGCCTTCCCCTTTCGTGTTCACCATGATCGTATTTACCAGTTTCAAAATATCCTTTTCCGAATGGATATAGTGGAAGGGGTTATAGTGCATACTCTTGGAAAAATTAATCGTATTCAATACTTTCACTTTATATCCATGCCGTACCAGCATCTTTCCGCACTCAATGATGATCGTCCCTTTCGGGTCTGTGACCACATAACTGATGTATTTTCCCATCTGCATCAAATTGGGTTTTACATAAAAACGTGTCTTTCCTGAGCCAGATCCGCCAATCACGATCACGTTCTTGTTCCTCGCAAATTTCGGATTCTTTGGTCTGCCATTCATGGTCAGCCGTTCCGTCATGGTCAGCAGGATATTATTCTCAAATACCGGGGCGATAAAGGGTGCAATGTCTTTTGCCGTCCCCCACCTTGCCGAACCATACTCCACTCCCTGCCGAAACTTTTTGGCATTTTTTCCTTTCATGTAGACCATGAGCTTCACTGCCACGGCTCCAGTAATCCCAACCAGCAATTCATTTTTATGCATACTTGGGAGAATCCTGCTAAATGCCATCTGGAAATTTAAGATCAGCACCATCAGTCTTTCTATCATGGAATCACCTACACAGTATTGGTATAACCATGCCAGCTTATTTCCAACATAAAAGATCACGATATACGGAAGATTCATCAGAACAATCCGAAGCAGCTTATGTACATCCACCGGCGGTAATCTCTCCAGGTATCCTTTTCCTACACCAAGCAACTTCTGTAATCTGCTCATAATGACGGCTCCTTCTCCTTTCCTTTTGTTTTCTCCAGCTCTCTGTGCTTTGCAAGCGATTTGGTGATCGCCTGCTGTAACTTCTTCCTCACGGATGGTTTTTTGTCCTTATTCAGAGACTTGCCCGTGTATTCCTTAAAAGCGGCAGTCATCACATCGGCATCCCTTGCCTTAAAGAACACATAGTATCTTGGCGGGTCCGCAGTCACATCTTTTTTCAGGCTGAAATCAATGCTGTACTTTTTTGCTACCCGTTCAAAAGACTTGATGTTTCCATCTGTGATCTCAATGTTGGACAGCTGTACATTCTGCTTCATCAGCTTATCAAGGCTCTGTTTTCCCTTGTAGGTCTTATCCTCCTTTTCCTTCTGGGGCTGTTTCTGGTTTGTTTTCTGTCCCTGCTGTTTTTTCTCCTGCTCCATCTTTGCAAGAGCCTTTACCATGGCAGCTTTCAGCAGATTGGCAGTGACCTTGCCACAGCGGATACAAAGTGAGACTGTTTTCTCATTCACTTCATCCTGCAATCACACCACGCCCTTTCTTCTCTCACTGCTGTCTTGTCCTCATTTATCACATTGCTGCTCCTTTCCTCTCTTTTCTGCCAGTTTCATATATTCTTTTTCTGATTCCGCCCCCACTTTGATACAGCACCAAAGGACAAATCCATATACCAGAAATACTGCAGCTGCAGCAACGATCAATACTGTTTTTGTCATCTTCTTTTTTCCCTTCACTTCTCTTGAAATTTTATAAGAGGGCATCTATGAATCCTGTGTCCATAAATGCCCTCATCCATTACCAAGAAATCCTATGATCTCTTATTTTTTCTTTTTGCGAAGAATCACTGTGCCACCAAGACCAGCCATTCCAGCCCCTGCAAGCAGAATCCAGAACAGAATCGGCGTATTATCTCCTGTCTTTGGTGCAGTCGATTTCTTTGTTTCTTCTGTGGTTTTCGTCTCCGGTGTTGGTGTGGTTTCTGGTGTTTCCGTCGGTGTCTCTGTTGGAGTTTCCTCCGGTTTCGCCTCATCCTTCATCACAACCTTCTGGATTTCTCCAGTATCTTTGACCGTAAACTTTACATCCTCTGCAACCAGATAACCGTCCGGTGCAGTTTCTTCACGGAGGGTATATTCCCCGATTGGAAGCATCTTAATGTAGTGTGGCTTTTCTTCAGATGTCCAGCTTTCCACGGTCTTTCCATCTTTATCAAGGATCGTCAGTTTCGCTCCTGGCAGCTCCTTACCAGAAATATCGGTCTTAGAAATCTGCACTTTTGTCACATCATCCTTCATTTCCACTTTCTGTACTTCACTGGTATCTTCCACCGTAAACGTGATGCTCTCTGCTGTCACATAACCGTCCGCAGGAAGTGTTTCTGTCATGGTATACTTCTTGCCAGCGGTCAGTTCTTTGATGATATGTGGTTCTTTATCGGAAGTCCATTCATCCACAGTTTTTCCACTCTCATCTGTGACTTTCAGTTTTGCTCCTTCAATCTCCTTTCCGTCTGTCAGAGATGTTTTGGTAAACTCTACGGTTGTCGGCTCATCTTCAAAAGTAAACGCATAAGACAGTGTTTCCTTATCTGCCCCACCATATTCAAAAGTAAATTCCTGTACCTGATCTGTTGTCGCAAATCCTGGTGCCGGGGAAGTTTCTTTCACATAGTAGGTATAGCCAAGTGGCAGATCTGCCGTAAAGGTCAATTTTCCTTCCTTATCCGTAGCCTGCTCCTCAATAACCGTATCCGCTTTCAGAATCACATCGCCTTTTGCATTGACAATATCTTCTTTATTGCACAGGGCAAATACAGCCCCTTCCAGCACACGGTCGGAATCTTTTTCTTTCTTTAACACGTTTACTTCTGCCCTCTGGCGTTTGTTCTGCCAGTCAGCGGAATAAGTAACAACTGCGGTATTCTGGTCACGATAAGTCAGATCCACTTCACGGGTTTCTCCATCCAGGACATATCCACTTGCTGTCTCTTTCTCTTTGACATAGTATTTGCCAAGAGGAAGGTCTGTCAGTTTTGCCATGCCTGTTTCATCCGTCGTGATCGTTGCTACCAGTGCATCTTTCTTGTAGTAATCTTCACTCTCACCATCCGCTGCTTTTATATCTTCTAAGGCATAAACCTCAAAAGTAACATCTTTCAGGGAACCGGAAAGATATTCAAACAGATGCTTCATCCATCCGCCAATGGAATCCAGTGCAGATACTTTCTTCAGGAACTCACCTTTTTTATTAATGATAAGTGTTCCAGTTGGCACTGCATCTTTCATCTCTACCTTCTGGATCTCGGCAGTATCATCCACAGTAAAAGAAACTTCTTCCGCCATCAGATAGCCATAAGGAGCCATTTCTTCACGAAGGGTATACGTCTCCCCGGCTGTGAGTCTTTCAATCAGATGTTCCTCACCCTTTACAGACTTCCATGTATCTACCACATTTCCATCCTTATCAAGCACCGTAAGCGTCGCCCCGGAAAGCTCCACGCCTGTCGTAATATCGGACTTCGTAAAGGTTACTTTTGTCGGCTGGTTCTTAAATACAGATTCCAGCTCTACTACTTTCACATCCTGTCCCTGATATTTGGCAGTCACTTCCAAAGTCTCAAAAGAAGAGACATACCCTGCCGGAGCTGCAAGTTCTTTGATATAGTAAGTACTAAATGGAAGGTCAACGTCAAATACTGCCTTTCCATCTTCTCCACTGACTGCTTTTCCAAGTAAGGTATCTGCCTTCACAATCACTTCTTGATGTGCCAGAATATCTTCTTTTGCATAGATACCAAACTCTGCACCTGCCACAACCGTTTCTGTCTCTGCATCCTGTTTTACTACGGACACTTCCACTTTCTGGCGGTCATTCTCAAAGGTTGCTGTCTGCTCGATGACTGGTGTTTTCTGGTCTTTGTATTCAAATGTTACTGTCTGTACTTCTTCATTTAACACAAATCCCTCTGGTGCAGTTTTTTCAACAATCTTATAGGTTCCAAGTGGAAGGTCGGTGATCTGTGCCTTTCCATCCTTATCCGTGGTAACAGTTCCTACCAGTTCCCCGGAAGCATACTCCAGGATACGATTTCCGTTATCATCTTTCTGGAAGTCTGCTGTATAAATATCTTCGGCAGCATATACCTCAAAAACTGCTCCCTCCAGTGTTTCCTTCTGATAAGTAAAATCATCTTTGTAACTATTTAAGACCTCACCCTGTTTTACGATGTTCAGTTCTCCCTTAACCGGATGGTTCTCGTATGCAATCTCGATGATCACATCGCCGGAAGTTCCGTCCATCTGATATGCTGTATTGGAATCTACGTCCACTTCATAGTAATTCTCATTGAGTGTATATCCATAAGGTGCGTTCACTTCCTCAATACGGTAATGTCCGATCTTCAGATTCTGTGGAAGAATTAAGTATCCCTGCTCATCTGTAAAATAAGATTTATGTTTTACTGTCGTCGGATAGGTTGTTACCTGTTCCACATACTTTTCTGTATCCAGGTTAAAAATCTTAAACTCTGTATTCTTCTGAAGGACTGCTTTCTTTGTCTCATCGTCCTGTTTGATGATCTTCAGCTTCGCTTCAAATTCTTTGTCAAGCAGCACTCTCCATACCTGCGGTGTAGTCGGATGATTTTCCGTAATCTGTACGATGAAATCATTGACTGGAGTATAATTATGTGGTGTGGTTGTTTCACGGACGATGTAGCTTCCATAAGGAATCGCAATACTGCGGGCATACCCTTTCTCATCCGTAAAGATCTCTGTTGCACCATTTTCTCCGATCACTACCGGCTTGGCAGAATCAAAGTCATAGCTACCATCTTCTTTTACTGTCAGGGATGATACCAGATAAGCGGTAAATCCTGCACCTTTCAGTAAATCGGCATCTGTCTTTCCGTTGTTCGCTGCCTTGATAATCTCAAATGGCTGCTTCATCACCTGTTCCAGAGACAGACAGTCACGATTCACTTCCGCTACAAGATCACCCTCGTAGTTGCAGACCAGATCATGTTCTTCTTCATCTGCCAGGTAACCCGTTGGCGGAGTAATCTCTTTTACATAGTATTTACCAAGGTATAATCCATCTACGGAAGCCTGTCCATTCTTATCTGTTGTAAGAGTGGCAATCTGCTCGCCCGCTTTGTAGATCACACCAGTTGCTCCATCCGGATGAACAATATCCTCACGGGCATACAGTCCATAGACTGCCTTTTCTAAAGTAGCATCTCCCTGTGGAACTGCCTTCTTTGTTTCTTTGTCCTGTTTTTGTAAGGAAATTTTCGCTGTCACACGCTCATTTTTGAAGGTATGCTTAAATGTCAGTTTCGCTTCCTTATCGTTTGTATAAGAAAAAGCAAATGTATACACATCATCCGCATTTCTCAGATAGCCTTCTGGAGCCTGTACTTCCTTTACATCATAATAAAATCCCAGCGGCAAGTCTGCGGTGAACTTCGCCGTTCCATCATTGCCAGTTGTTACTTTCTCAATCAGAGTGCCTTTCTTTACAACAACCGTTCCATCTGCATTTGTAATATCACTGGCTGCATAAAGTCCAAAAATACCTCCGTCCAGAGGATTTTCTGTGTCCTTATCTTGCTTTGTTACAACTACTTCTGCTTTCTGTCTGTCGTTCGTAAAGGTTGTCTCAGAAAAGACAACATCCACATTCTGTCCTGCATAGGAAAGGGTAACAGACTTTTCTTCTCTGGCATTATAGAACCCTGTCGGAGCCTGTTTTTCTTTTACAATATATGTACCAAGATGCAGGTTTTTCAGAATGACTGCCCCATTGGAATCTGTTGTCAGATTTTCTTTGACCAGATCACCCTTGCTGTAAACCTTTGCACCATAAGCAGTTTTAATATCTGCCCCGGCATACACATCATAAATCGCACTTTTCTGTCTGCGTTTCTCATACTTAAATGTTGTTCCATTCTCGGTGACATCCGCACCCGTCAAAACCTGACCTTCTTTATAAACAGTCAGCTGTCCCATCTGTTCCTCATCCGGAACAGTTACAGTTGTTGTTTTGCTGACTTCCAGTTTTACATTGTAAGCAGTTGCATTGATACGGTATCCTGTCGGAGCTGTAATCTCTTTCAGATATATGGTATCCTGTGTCTTAATGATCTGTACTGACGCTTCCCCATTCGCATCGGTTGCCGGTAACTTTGTGATCAGTTTTGTACAGTTTGCATCACTGTATAAACCAAACACGGCACCTGCCAGCTTTGCGTCTGCTTTTGCATCTTTTTTAATCACCTTAACACTTGCGTACTGTACCCATGTTACTTTGAAGTCCACATATTTTTCATCATCGACACCTTCACCAAATACCAGTGCCAGGTCCTGTGAACCGGAGCCGGTACTGATCTTATACGCAGAATAATCTTTTGTTACACTGCCCTTCATCGTTGCAGACCAGCTTCCTGCGACATCCTGTACCTGTGTAAGAGGTGCAGATAAGTAAAACTTGGTTCCACCACTGATTTCTACTGCTTCACCAGCCTTGCTTGTCTTTCCGGTTGTCACGTTATGGAGTTTCACACCACTTGGGAGTTTCATTGTGATACTCTGAAGTTCATCTGCTTTAAAGGTGATCTCCTTTGTTCTCTGGCTGTTGCCATCTACATAGGCCGTCACATCTGCATCTGAAAAAGACATTGCCACATCCGGAATATCTGGCTGAGAAATACAATAATTATAAAGTTTTTTCGCAAGATTCTGTGCAGTAGTGTTTGCACCAGAAAAAGCATCTGAACTGCCATTCGCATACGACGCAGCAAGATGTACCAGAATAAATCTGGCTCCTGCACTCAGATTTCCATAGCCATTTTCTTCTGTAAAAAATCCATCATCGCCAGAAGCCTTTGTGCCATAGTAGCATACTTTAGCCAGTGCTTTACCATCCCCAACCTTATTGATTGTATATGTTCCTGTGCCAGGTCCCGGTTTAGACGGCTGTACACAATAAGCTGTGGCGGACACATTACCGAATTTTACGGTATACTGATAAGTCAGATAAGTTCCATAACCATAATCCGCATATCGGTATTCGGCACCTCTTGTCACTGAAACCTGTTGTGAACTTCTTGCATTTCCTGTTGCCGCCATAAATGTTACTGTTTCGCCCGGCTCCATCTCATACAAGTCAATTCCTTCATTTTCTGCCTGATCCATTACTTCTGAAACAGTCAGACCAGATTCTTCATCTGTTGTTACTTCCTGTCCATCTGTAAGATTAGTTACAATTTCTTTTGACCCGTCCGAATCAGCATCTTCATCCGCATTACCGGAATCTTCTGTTTCACCGGCATTTCCTTCACCAGCTGTATTTTCAGAAGAACTCTTTGCCTGTGCTTCTGTTTCCGGCTCTTTTACCGTAATGTTTCTGCTTACTCTGTAAGCTGGGTGACCGCTGACTGGCTCTACTGCATAGACAGCTTTGTAGGTATCCGGTGTATGTGCGTCAAAATCTGTACCGGCTTCACTCTTTGCTTCATGGAATAAAACTTTCACCTTTTTTTCATTCACGCCCTCTATACCGGACAGATCAACTTCCACCTCAAATTCTTCTCCATAGGGAATCTCAATATCCTTTGCTTCCACAATTTCGTCTTTGTCAAGAGTATCCTGCACATCCTGCAGTTCCGGATATTGCTGTTCAAATGAAGTTGGCTCTGGTTCTAATTCAGAAGCAGAAATCGTGACTGGTTGAACGATAACAGACGCCAAAGTTGCAACTGCCATAAATCCCGACAAGAATCTTTTAAATCGCATTTTCATTTTGACTGAATCCTCTCTTTCTTCGATAATTTACTCCACTTTCGTTCAGGCTTACACCTGCATGAATCAATCATAGAAACCACCTCCCTTGTTTCTTGGATTGACTTTTAAATAAAAACAGGATTGAGCTATTAAGCCGCAAGAGGTAATTCGTAATCATTCCTGCCAAGGGTGCCTCTCATCCATTGCCCTTCACGTTATCACCGAATGCCCGCCGCCAGATGCGTAGCTGGGAAATTCAGGTATCCTCTTGCTGCTGATATGAAATTGTCAAGGTTCACTTTTAGGGGGGAATTTATTGTTTTGAATTAAAATAGACATTTGCCCCTCCACTAACCGCATGTGTGAAAGGGCAAAAATTAACCTGTTTGAAATTTTTTTAGAAAATTTTTTGAAACAGCAAAAACTTACAAAGTTTCCAGCCTGTCTTTTAGTTTCTGCAATACTTTGTTTTTCCTGTTTCTGATTGTCTTTGTACAACACCCGAAATACTGTGCTGTTTTTTTAACTGTGTACTCTTCAAAAAATAATAGTCTTATCAATTCCATTTCTTCTTCAGACAAATATTTCAGGGCTTCCTGCAGCTCTTGTATTTCTGACACCCTGATGACTATTTCTTCTGGTGATAATATATGCAAATAACTGTTGTAACTCGTTTCTCCTACTTTTTCTATTTCGCATACACCATTTTTCTGCATTTTTTCAAGCTGGTATCTTTCTTTTCTTCTTGACTGGTACCATGCCAGATATACGTCTCTGGTAACTTCTACGAGAGTTTCATTTACACGCAGCACATACCGTTGTCTTTCCTTTGGTTTTTTACCACGCATCTTTTATTCTCCCTTCTGAAGCACTCCGATCAGTCTGCCTGCATTTCTTCTCATTTTCTGCTTTGCCTGTGAAATACATTTTGATACTGCCGGTTCTGTAATTCCAAACACCCGTGACACTTCTCTTTGTGTCCGTTGCTGAAAATAAATTTGATGGATCACCTGTCTCTGCCGGTCAGTCAGCAGATCCATGAATTCTCCAATAGCTTCTTCTATAATCAGTTTTTCAAGTACATTCTGCCTTTTGTCCACCAATTCGCACCAGCCTTCTGAAATATGGCTATATGAAATGCAATTATTATGTTCTCGTACCTCCCTGTTCCTGCACAGCCGATCTTCACCTTCTAATATCAACCGCACATACCAGGGCTGATTATCAAAAAAATCTTCCTTAACAACTGTTATTTTTCTTCCTGCTTCATATACATAATCTCGACAGGTAAATAAAGGAAAAACCGTTCCATAATCACCTGCACAATAGAAAATATATCCTGTCTGATATGCAATAATTTCCGCACCATCTATCAGTCTCTGCTTTACAACTGCCACATCGTTTTCTCTTAAATACCTGGCGGACGGAACCTTTCTTCTTTCTTCCCTGTTACCTACAACCTGTTTCAATTCCTGCAATGTCAGCATAATTACCACCCTTCTGCCTGCTGGCAACAGGTGCCCATCAGCAGAAAGGATAGGATTATTACTGATTTACTGGCAAAAGGGCAGTAAAAAACAGCTTCCGGCACACCCGTTTTTTTTAACGAGAGCCTGAAACTTCCTTACTACCCTTTCTGCTAATTTACAGCATCCTCTATTTTATTTTCCGTCTGATGTCCCGGTCAGACTTCTTTGCATTTCTTTCCGTTTTTATGTTCTTTTCATTTTCCATCAAAACAGAATAGTCTCCCATTGCATCATAGGGACACTGCTTCCTATAGATTAAATTTTCTTGTCTGGTCATCAATCCTGTCTCCCTTCTTTGTTTCTGTCTCTTTCTCTCTGTTTTCCATTTTAGCAACACAGAAACCTATTATCCTTAGCATATATGGGGAGTTTTTTTGTTTTTCACCCCATATATGGTGAAATTTCACCTGTACTCATTAAAACTGTCTATCAGCGAATCTATTGTCTGCATGATAATTTTCTGTTCTTTCCATTCCATCTTCTGAATACGGTAAAATACTTCCTCAAACTGCTTTCTTTTTTCTGCATCGTCCCTCTCTTTTCCCATCAGGATATTTGCATCTGTTTCCAGGATCTCAATCATCTTCCTGAAAATCTCAACAGACATTGCCGTTTGCCCTCCTTCTATCCTGCTAACCGTATTGACACTGATACCTGCTTTTTCCGCAAAAGATTCCTGTGACAACTTCATTTTCTGCCTGCGTTTTCTGATCCGTTCTCCCAATTCAATAAGTTCTGTGGAAATTGCACGATTGCTCAATACGGTGTCTCCTTTCCTGCAATTTGTCCCGGCTTTACGACATTTTGTCGCAAAGTTTCCAGAAAAAAAGCAGCTAATTTTGTCTTAGCTGCTTTTCAAAAAATCTATTTCATTTTATTCTCGGTATTTTATGTATTCCTGTAATAACTGTGAGCAGGAAAACACTAAGATAAATGATTGCCTGTCCAATCATTGCCAGAAGAACGACACTTCCTATCAATCCTCCGATCAGAAAATCCATTGTCCATACTGCCAGTGTTCCTCCAAGATCAAAACCTCTTGGAACCATCCAGACACACATTTTTCCAATTCCAAACGGTATCCCCATCAGAAGCAACAGCAATAAATAATTGCACTTCCCATCCTGGATACAAAGAGGTCTCAGCACTGCAAACAATACAGCAATCACCAGTACTGGCACAACAACTTTTTTTATCATATTTCTCATGTTCCTTTATCCTCCATACATATCGTGATTAACCTCAGCCTGATAATAGCTGTTTATCGTTGCCGGGGCATTATACAGGGCAGTCAAAAGATATGCTTTAATGTTTCCAACCTTGGTCGTATTTCGGTTCAGACAGAACAGCACATATTCGATATGCGAATAGTTCAGTTTCATAAACCTGCTTTTTACCAAAGCAACTGGTTTTTCTACTCCCGCAATGCGAATCATACTGTCCTCCGGCATCATCATAACTTCGATCATCAACTCCACCAGTTCATCTACATCTTCCTTGGCATGATATTGATAATCTATGTTTTCATGGATCACCTCACGATATGCTTTCATCTCCTCCATCACATCTTTTTTCTTTTGGAAATTACCTGATATGATTGGATAAGATTGATTTATCTCAGTTTCACTAATATCAGTCTTGTTAATATCAGTATTATTAGATTGTGATTTCGGACATTCTGGATTTGTGATTTCCACTATTCTGGAATGATGATTTTCACTATTTTTGAATTGTGATTCTGGAAATTCTGGATTTGTGGTTTCCACCATTCTTGAATTGTGATTTTCACTATTCTGGAATTGTGATTCCCCATAATCCTGAATTGTGGTTTTCACTACTCTTGAATGATGATTTTCACAATTCAGAGAAATGCCTGTTTTCCCCTTGTTTTCTGCTTCTTGTTGCAAATCTGCACATTCCTTATGTCTTTTCTGTTTCGATTGCAAATCTGCAATTTTTTTATGATCTTCCTGCTCAGATTGCAGATCTGCACAATTACCTGTCGGCTTTTGATCTGGAACCTCTCTGATCATAAAATTTTTCACATAAATAACATTCGGTTTTCCCAGTCCCAGACGTTTCTTCTCTATCAATCCAATCCCATTACTGCTGTCCAGCTCTTTCACCAGCTTCACTGCCTTTTGAGTTCCGCAGTTCATCAACTCTGCAATTTCTTCCACAGTGAAGATAATGTATACTCTGTCCTCTGAATCCAACCATCTATTTTTAATGCTCAGGCTCATACGGTCCAGCATCAGACCGTATAATACCTTTGCTTCGCAAGAAAGAGTTTTAAAGCAGGATTCTGTAAACAGCACTTTAGGGACACGATAGAAGCTGTATTGTTCCGCTTCCATCCCTGTAAAATAATCAAACTGTATCTTCTGCATCTGCTACTCCTTCTTTGTTTTCTTTCCATTTATCCAAAAGCATAAAAATGACTTCTTCTATCTGTTCTTTAGAATATGTCTCCGGAAAATAATTTCCAATTTTTTTTGCCGGAATCGTCACATTGATCTTACTGCTTTCCTTTTTTAATAAAACAGCATAGATATAACTCTGGTTTAATTTTCCATTTGCACTGCATTCTTTTAACTGTTCTGCCTGTTGTTTTGTCGGAAAAATGCTGCTGTTGGTAATCACTTCCAGAAGCCACCCCTGTTCCTCTGGCTTCAGATAAGACAGCTTTTCTCCCACAATCATAGGAATTTTATTATTGTCCACATATTCCAGCAAAGCATCTGATAATGCCGCCAGACGGATATACCTCTGTACGGTTCTCCCACTGTCCCCGGCAGCTTCCCCAACCATATCTGCTGTATATTTCTCACCTTTACTTCCCTGATGCTTCATTGCATCATATTTCATCTTATAGGCATGAGCTTTCTCACTTGGCAGTAGATTTTCACGCTGAATGTTGGAATCGACCATAATAATGACCGCTTCATCATCCGTATAATTTCGGACAAGAGCTGGCAATGTAGTCTTTCCACACAGTTCACAGCCTCTTTTTCTTCTATGCCCGGAAATCATCTCATATCCGCCATCTGGTCGAGGTCTTACCAGCGCAGGAGTCAAAACACCGTATGTTTTAATGCTCTCTACGGTTTCTGCCATTTTTTCATCATCATTTACATGGAACGGATGATTTTTAAAGGGATAGAGCTTTGCCAGATCTATTTCCACAACCTGGTTCATACTCTTTTCCGGTGTTTCCTCTAATCCCAGTAATTCATCATAAGAGGTAAGCTGAATATCTTTTTTCGGTCTACGCATGTTTCAACACCTCCTGAACCAGTTCCAGATAGCTGTCTGCCCCCTTGCTTTTTCCATCATAGGCAAAGATACTTACACCCTCCGATGCTGTTTCTGCAAGGCTTTCTGTTCTCGGAATCGTCTGCTCAAAAATCCTAATGTCACTTCCGTATGTAGTTTTGATTGCCTGTTTGTTTCTCTTTGCATTATTGTAACGGCAATTATCCATTGTGAATAAAATGCCTTCTATCTGTAAATCCGGATTGAACCTCTGATGGATTCCCTTAACTACTTTCAGTAATTCCATGAGTCCATCTGCCGCATAATATTGTGGCTGCACTGGAATCAGAACACTGTCCGCTGCACTCAAAGCATTGAGCGTCAGCATTCCCAGGGATGGCATACAGTCAATCAGAATATAATCATACTCATCCTTCAGCAGTTCCAGATACTCTTTCAGCACCTTTTCTCTGTCCTCTACTGTAAATAAAGACATATCCATTCCGGCAAGCAATTTATTGGACGGAATTAGGTCAACACCTTCTTCATGGTGCAGAATTGCTTCTTTCGGATCAAATTCCAGTCCCATGATAATGTTCTCCATCATGCTTTTTAATGTTACCTTGAGATTTTTAGGGAATCCCAATCCCATTGTCAAGTTCCCCTGTGGATCAGCATCTACCAGGACTACTTTTTTCCCTGACTTCACCAGTCCGGCTCCCAGATTGATTGTTGTCGTTGTTTTGGCTACTCCGCCTTTCTGATTTGCAATAGCAATTACTTTACACATATACTTTCCTCCGATTTACTCTTTTTCTTCTACTTCAACATAAACACGAAAATATTTGCTTGTTCCTTTGTTCGCATAAGCATCCGATACTTCCAGAACATCCAATTCTTTATGCTTTTCCAAAATACGACGGAACCATTGAATATCCTTTAAAGTACCCTGTAATCTAATTTTCAGCATACATATCCTCCCAGTCTTTGTAAAAACAATACTCTGGATAACGGATTTTAATGGCTTCCCAAAAATACCGGGCATATCCGCAGCAAAACAGATCTTCTACGGTATAATACTGACACTCTTTTAACTGATCTTCCTCTGCTTCATAATCTCCGACACTTGGTGTCCCATTGCAGTAAAGATTAAATGCCATGCGGACGATCCGTAAACTTCCACTGGTCTGCCAACCTTCCTGCAGGGATTCCGTTTTTACACATCCAGTTTTAAAATTATAGATTTTATTCACATTTTCTCTTGTGTCTCTGTCGATACCCAGGCAATAAACCAGAGCCTGATGATAAACATCCTGATATCTGCATTTTTTCAGATATTCCATATAAAATTTTTCGTGTTCCTTGCTCTTGAAAGTAATTGTGCGAGAATTGCTATTCTCTGCTCTTAACGCTGTGTTTGTCATTTTCATTTTCCTCCTGAATTTTTAATATTTTGGTATAAAAAAGACACTCCATTTCTGGAATGCCCCATAAAAAATAGGGACACCCGCTTTTAACAAGTATCCCTATAATCTATCAATGATCTGATAGCTCTCTATTCATTTTCATATTCAAGATTCTTTGTGTTCCCCGTACCGAGGTCTAAGGCAACAACTACGGTTACTCTCTGCACAAGTATCTTTTCCTTGTGATTTTCACCGATTTTGTTGAAACTGAAAAACTCTACAAAGTGCGTAAATTCAAGGATTTCTAGGTATCTTTCCTTTGTAGTCCCACCACAGTCTCCACATGCACCGTTCCTGGAAACATATCCACCAAACAAGCTCTCTTGACCTCATACCCCGCTTCTCTAAATACAAGCAGGTCACGCATAAGGCTGGTTGGTTTACAGCTTACATATACCATTTCATCTACATTGAAATTAATGATTTTTCGTAAAGCCTTTGGATGGATTCCGTCACGAGGAGGATCAAGTACAAGAATATCCGGCTTTTGAGTTAAGTTATCCACAACTTTAAGAACATCGCCAGCGATAAATTCACAATTGTCTAAGTGGTTGTCCACTGCGTTCTTTTTGGCGGCTTCCACCGCTTCTTCTACGATTTCGACACCGACTACTTTACTTGCTACGGGTGCAAGCATCTGTGCGATTGTTCCGGTTCCGGTGTAAAGGTCGTAAACGAGTTTATCTTTTGTTTCGCCGACGTATTCCCTTACTTTATCGTAGAGGACTTCTGCTCCTAAGGTATTTGTCTGGAAGAAAGAGAATGGAGAGATTTTGAAACGCATGTTATAAAGGTATTCATAAAAATAATCTTGTCCGTAAAGTGTTTTTGTTTCATCGCTCTGTACTACGTCTGCAAGGTTGTCATTTAACGTATGCAAGATCCCAACAACTTTTCCATCAATTTTCTGAGCGAGTATCATATTCACAAATTCAGATTCGTCAAGCTGGCTCTGTGTTGTTGTGACAAGATTGATTAAAATGTCTCCTGTTTTTACAGAGCGGCGCATTACAAGATGACGAAGAAATCCTTCGTGGCGGATTTTGTGGAAGTATGTTTCGCCTTTTTCTTTGAAGTATTTTAAGATTGCCTGAAGAAGTACGTTGAAATCAGGGTCTACGATGCGGCAATCGTCTAATGTTACGATATCATAGAAGCTGTTTTTCTTATGCATTCCGAGTGCAAGTGGACCATCTTTTTCTTCGTCTCCAAATGTGAATTCCATTTTGTTACGGTAGCCTTCTGTAATCGGGCTTCCATAGATATTTTCGATATCAAAAGAAAGACCGTTCTTTTCGATCAGTTCTTCTACCTGACGTTTCTTTAAGTCAAGCTGCTGTTCATAAGAAAGATTCTGATAACGGCAGCCACCGCAAATACCGAAATGTTTGCAGGCTGCTGGCTGCTCTAATGGGGATGGTTCGATGACTTCGAGAAGTCTTCCTTCAACTTTATCGCGTCTTTTTTTGTTGATGGAAAAACGTACTACCTGTCCTTCTAATGCATTTTTTACGATTACTTTCTGCCCTTCAATATCTATAATACCTTTATTAGGGAATTCGGTTCGGATGACTTTTCCCTCAAAAATATCTCCTTTTTTCATTTAATAATTTCCTTTCTATACATAAAAAATGGAAAGGATGCCGCAGTATGCACCCTTTTCCATTGTCAAATCTTAATTTCGCTAAATTTCGATTTATAATATCCATGTCCGTAATGTGCCTCGCCTTCATCGTCGATTTCCATAATGAGAAATGTTGGCATATGGTCTGACTGTCTTGGATAGGAAACGCTTCCCGGATTTAAAACGGTTACATCTTCATCAATTTCGATATATGGTTTGTGGGTATGCCCAAACATAACGATATCTATATGATTCTGAAGTGCATACTGTTTTAATCTCTCTACACCACGGTACACACAAAAAGTATGTCCGTGGACAACCAGCACTTTATAATCGCCAATATTGAAAATGTCCTGTGATGGCAGTTCCAAGTTATAGTCATTGTTCCCGGCTACCATATGTACCGGACAATCTACTAAGGAGCGGATATAGTCGTCTCCTCGCTCTACATCTCCACAGTGAATGAGCATATCGATATGCCCCACCTGCTCGATAACCCCTGCCACATCGTCATTACGTCCATGCGAATCACTGATTACCAAAATTCTCATTTTCTTTTCACTCATCTATTTATAAAATCTCCTTTATCTGGCGCAATGCCTTTCCACGATGACTGATTTCGTTCTTTTCCTCTGCTGAAAGCTGAGCCGTTGTCTTTCCTTTCTCTGGAAGATAAAAAATAGGGTCGTAACCGAAACCATTTTCTCCAGCTGGTTCCTGTGCGATTCTTCCCTCAATCGTTGCCTGGCGTGTCTCTACTCGTCCATCTGGAAATGCCGCTGCGATCACGCAGACGAAACGAGCACTTCTTACGATATCAGGGACGCCATGCAGTCTGTCTAAAATAATCTGATTTTTAATGCGATAAGATGTATTCTCTCCCATATAGCGGGCTGAATATACTCCTGGCTCTTTATTCAGATAATCTACTTCTAAACCGGAATCATCTGCTAATACGAGACTGCCTGTTACTTCCATTACAGTTTTTGCCTTGATGATTGCATTTTCTTCAAATGTTGTTCCATCTTCCACGATGTCAACATCTACTCCGGCTTCTTTCATGGAAAGAATCTCGTAATCCAAATTTCCGAGAATTTCCCGGATTTCCTTCATTTTTCCTTCATTTCCTGTGGCAAATATCAGTTTCTTTTTCAAAATGCTGCCTCCCAAAAAACTTGTGCTTTTTATATCACTTCTAACATTTTCGATATCTTCATATTAAATATTTTCTGCTAAGTATTCTCGCATTAAAGTACACTTGAAAAAATACTCATACAGATTATTCTTCCGGCTGTACCATTTTCTTTCTTCTCGGTGGTTTTGGGCCTGGAAACATGTAGAAATATGTCTTCATCATTCCGTTATAAATCTTTCGGTTCTTCGCCGCTTTCTTTCCGATGTAACGCTCTGCATCTTCATAAGCAGTGATGACATACTCAGACCAGCCGTCAAGTCCTGCGAAAGCTTTTCCCATATCACGGTAAAGTGCTGGTAAATCTTCTTTTTCCTCTAAACGCTCGCCGTAAGGAGGGTTCGTGATTACAAAGCCGTACTTCTTTGGATGGCTTAAATGATGAACCGGACGCTGCTGGAAATGAATGAGTCCGTCCACGCCTGCTCTTTTCGCATTTTCTCTTGCTGCTTTTACAATCTGCGGATCAATATCATATCCTTGAATATCCATCTCCACGCTCGTATCTACTAAAGATTCTGCCTCCTCAAATCCTCTGGCAAAAAGTTTTGGAGACACGATATTGTCCCAATTCTGCGCCTGGAATTCGCGGTGCATTCCCGGTGCGATATTCGCTCCCATCATTGCCGCTTCAATAGGAAATGTTCCACTTCCACAAAACGGATCAACAAGGATACGGCTCTTATTCCACGGAGTGAGCTTGATAAGTGCAGCCGCCAATGTCTCCTCAATCGGTGCCTTGCTGACCATGCGGCGGTATCCTCTCTTATGAAGGCTCTCACCAGAAGTATCAAGACCAATTGTCACAATATCCTTATAAATAATAACTCGAACCGGATAATCGGCACCATCTTCCTCAAACCAATTGATGTGGTAATGCTCTTTCATTCGCTCTACCATCGCCTTTTTTACAATGGACTGAATATCAGAAGGGCTGAAAAGCTTACTCTTTACAGAAGTTGCCTTTGTCACCCAGAATCTCGCATCGGATGGGAAATACTCTTCCCACGGAACCTTTTTCACATTCTGGAACAGTTCCTCAAAAGTTAGTGCCTTAAACTCTGCCACTTTTAAAAGGATTCTCTGCGTTGTTCTTAAGAAAATGTTTGCTCTTACCAAAGCATCCATGTCTCCGGCAAAAGTTACCTTTCCATCTTCTACCTTCACAATCTCATATCCCAAATCTGCTATCTCTCTTTTACACACTGCCTCAAGTCCAAAGTGACACGGCGCAATAAACTCATATTTGTTGCTCATCTTACCTCCATTCATTGCATCTTTCTTCTGTTTTTATACAAAGACACGTTTCTATATCTAAAGCAATATTTATAATATTACTTCATCTGCCTAACCTCATTTTTCTATATAAATTACTACTTAAAATACCACGATACACATGTACTTCATCCTATTTTTTCATAATCTACATATTTCTCAATAATTATAATTGTACTTAGGAAATGTTGCTATGTCAAGAAGTACGCACCATCGTCCACAAATCGTTCTTCTCCTTTTCTAAGTATCCTTTATAAAACATAATGCCGCCAACCACACTGTATGCGTGAATTCCCACAGAATCAAGCTTCTTCGCCGCCAGCATACTTGTGGAACCTGTATCACAATATAAAAAAACTGGCTGTTCTTTTTCTATATTAAAATCTTTCTCTATTGCCTCTATATCGAACTTTTCATCCATAATTTCTTCAAATGGGAGATTGACTGCCATTGGGAGATGCCCTTTTTTAAATACTTCCTCTGAACGCACATCAACGAGCAGACCTTCTGAATCGTAGCTTCTTTTTATCGCTTCCGATATCGAAATTAAATCAAACATGATTGAAACCTCTTCCTTCCTTTGTATCAGAATATGTTGGTTTTCCCTAAAAGTGTGGCAAAGAGACGCCCAATGCAAGAGAAATAAAGCATATTTGTGACTTTAGTCGCGGCGGTTTGAATGCTCGCTTATGCGCTCGCATCCAAACCTTGCTTCGAGGCCACAAATATGCTTTATTTTTTAATGAATTGTTGTGTCAATCTTGTAAGATTTGATTTCCCGGATTATTTCTATCTCTCCTGACTTCTTTCCCAAATCTTTCCACTAATTTGCCCGGGTAGCCAGGAAACAGAAGCAGTAGTAATTCCATTCCCAGCCAAAGAACAGCTTCCGAAGAAAGAAGGCATCCTATATTTGTGGCCTTAGATCGAGGATTGAATGTGAGCGTGGAGGCGAACATTCAACCCGAAGTGATAGAGTCACAAATATAGGATGCCTTCTTTCTTCGGAAGCGTCTGTCTTGCCTGCGGCAAATCCTATTCAGCTACAATCTTGATGAATTTCTTCTTTCCTCTCTTTAAGACTTTTCCTTCGCCTTTAAAGTCATCAAGTGTATAAACAGCCTTAAAGTCCGTTACCTTTTCGCCATCCAATGTTACACCACCCTGTGTTACATTACGTCTTGCTTCAGAACGTGTTCCTGCTAAACCGGATTTTACAAGAAGTGCAAGGATATCTACTGTGCCATCTCTTAAGTCTTCTTCTGTAACTGCACATGCTGGCATATTTGCTGTGTCTCCGCCGTTGCTGAATAATGCTCTGGCGGCATCCTGTGCTTTCTGTGCTTCTTCTTCGCCGTGAACTAATTTTGTAAGTTCAAACGCAAGAATTTCTTTTGCTTCATTTAATTTGCTACCTTCCCAGCTATCCATTGCATCAATTTCTTCTAACGGAAGGAAGGTCAACATACGGATACACTTCATAACATCTGCATCTGCAACATTTCTCCAGTACTGATAGAAGTCAAACGGAGAAGTCTTATTCGGATCTAACCATACAGCACCGGACTGTGTTTTACCCATTTTCTTTCCTTCGGAATTTAAAAGAAGGGTAATTGTCATAGCGTAAGCATCGGCATCTGGTCCTAATTTACGACGGATCAATTCTGTACCGCCAAGCATATTACTCCACTGGTCATTACCACCAAACTGCATATTACAGCCGTATTTCTGGTATAACTCATAGAAGTCATAGCTCTGCATGATCATGTAGTTAAACTCTAAGAAAGATAAACCTTTTTCCATTCTCTGTTTGTAGCATTCTGCACGAAGCATGTTATTTACTGAGAAGCATGGGCCTACTTCACGAAGTAATTCTACATAGTTTAAGTCTAAGAGCCAATCTGCGTTATTAACGAGCATAGCTTTTCCATCAGAGAAATCAATAAAACGGCTCATCTGCTTTTTGAAGCACTCTACGTTATGGTTGATTGTCTCTTTTGTCATCATCTGACGCATATCTGTACGTCCGGATGGATCACCGATCATGGCAGTACCACCACCGATTAAGGCGATTGGCTTATTTCCTGCCATCTGCAGACGTTTCATCAGGCAAAGTGCCATGAAATGTCCTACATGAAGGCTGTCTGCTGTTGGGTCAAATCCAATATAGAATACAGCCTTTCCGTTATTGACAAGTTCCTTAATTTCTTCTTCATCTGTTACCTGTGCAATCAATCCTCTTGCAACCAGTTCGTCATATACTGTCATAAAATCCTCCTAAATAAAATAAAAAATCCCGTCCTAATAAAAGGACGAGATATAACTTCGTGGTACCACCTTTTTTCGCAGAGTAGATGCTCTGCCTCAAATGAGCGTCAAACAACGCCTCTGCGGATAACGGCCGCCGCTCCGTCACAGCCTACTAAAAACAAATCTTACCTGTTCCATCACATTCAGCAATTTCTAAAATCTACTCACGCTTAACATGATAAATATCTGTCTCATTCGGTGTGCGACTCAGGAATGTATTCACTTGCTATCTGGCACATGACCTCCCACCAGCCGGTCACTCTCTGGAATGCATGAATAAAAGCTACTTGTTTCCGTCTTCGTCTTTCTCATTTTTGAAATTCATATTGAAATTCACATAAAAATGATGCTCCTATACTGTAAATTCTATATTATTACAAATATAAGTGATACAGAGCATCCGTCCTGTGCGGACAAACATCATGTTTCTTATTGTAGTAAAACCTGAAAATTTTGTCAAGTAGGATTTTTGATTTATTCTGTAGCTGCTCGTTCTGATTACAATGTGAAATTACAGTCGTTCTGCCCGGCTAGTTATAATATTTAATGTATAACCACTATACCAATGTTTCAATTATAAAACTTAAATCTATTTTTCTCCTGCCAGTTCTCCCACCACATCTAAGAATACATTTGCTCCCTCAATCACATTTTCATCTGGTGTGTATTCTTCTGGATTATGGCTGATACCTTTCACACTTGGTACAAATATCATTGCTGTTGGGCAGATTCTTGCGAGCATCTGCGCATCTTGTCCGGCTCCCGATGTCATACTTTTTGTGCTTAATCCACGTTTTTCGGCCGCTGCCTCAATTTTTTCTACAATTTCTTCGTCAAAGAGAACCGGATCAAATTCTGTCATGCGCTCCGTTATGATTTTTACTTTATCTGTTTCTTCCAGTTCTTTGAAGTATTCGGCCAATGCCTTTTCATCAGCATCTAATTTTTCTTTCTTTGGATTACGGAGGTCTACTGTAAATACTGCTTTTGATGGAATGACATTGACTGCATTTGGCTCAAATTCAATGGTTCCTACTGTGGCAACTCCGCCTGACTGTTCTACAAGATTTCTTAAGAAAACATTTACCTTTGCTGCGGCAAGTCCGGCATCAACTCGAAGTTTTGTTGGAGTAGTTCCTGCATGATTGGCCGCACCTTCGATTGTTACTCTCTGCCAGTGGATTCCCTGAAGATTTTCTACCGCACCGATCTGAATACCTTCGACATCCATAATCGGTCCCTGCTCAATGTGATATTCTACAAATGCTTCTGGCTGTAAGAATCCCGGCTCCACGGTTCCGTCATAACCAATTCGCTTTAATTCTTCACCAAGAATCGTTCCGTCAGTTCCTACTGTTTTTAAAACTTTCTCAATGTCCATTCCACCAGCGTATACAAGCGAGCCCATCATATCTGGTGAATAGCGGACACCTTCCTCATTTGTAAATACACCAACTACAATTGGTCTTTCTGTTTTTACACCTGTTTCCTGTAATCTTTTTATTACTTCGATACCGCCGATTACTCCGATACATCCGTCATACTGACCGGCATCAATTACAGAATCAATGTGAGATCCAATCATGATTGGCTTTTTCTCTTTATTTTCTTCTGTTTCCCAGATGCCAAAAATATTTCCGATTCGGTCTACAACGACTTTAAGTTCAGCATCTTTCATCCATTCTACAACTTTGTCTCGTCCTGCCTTATCTTCATCAGAAGCAGCAAGTCTTGTTCTTCTTCCCTCTGCATCCTTTCCGATTTCTCCAAGTTCACGAACTCTTTCCATCATACGTTTTCCGTTAATTTCCATTTTTTCGTCCTCCATCTTTATATAACGTAATTCATATATTAAAATTTTGATAGGTACATTTCATCCCAAAATTTGAATATATATTATCTCCTACATCGTAAACTCTCTGTATCAGCATATTTATGACACTAAAAAATTTAGACATATATTATTCTATAAATTGTAAACTCTCTCTGTATAAATAGATTTATCACAACTAAAAACTTGAATACGTTCCATTCCACACAATATCTCTATAATTTTTCTTATCGGTATCCCCTTCCGTAGAAAAGCAAAGCACTTTGGATTCTTCGTTAATCCCTAATGTTCTTCTCAAATACTCAAGGCTTTCGTTCGTCATCAGTTCTGTAACAAATCCAGTCGTAGCCGCTCCACTTTCACCTGAAATGACTCTCTCGTCTCCTGGCAGTGGATTTCCAAGAACCCGCATTCCTTTTGCTGCAATCGCATCTGGCATGGACACAAAATAATCTGCATATCTGCTAAGCATTTCCCAGCCAACGGTACAAGGTTCCCCACAGGCAAGTCCCGCCATAATCGTGTTCATATCTCCTGTTATGATATGAATCTTCCCATCATCAGCTCCTGCTGTGCGGTAAATGCAGTCGGCTTTGTTTGGTTCTACAATAACGATAGTCGGCTTTGCTTTCTGATAATAGTCCGCAAAAAATCCAGCTAATGCACCTGCCATTGCTCCCACTCCTGCCTGCAGGAAAATGTGTGTGGGTCTTTCTTTCTGGAGCTGCGCAATTGCCTCTAATGCCATTGTTGTGTAACCTTGCATAATCCAGGTTGGAATCTTTTCATATCCTTTCCATGCCGTGTCCTGAACGAGCACCCAGCCTTTTTCTTTCTCACACTGCGCGGCAAATCGAACGGTATCATCATAATTTAAATTTGTGATACTCGCCTGCGCTCCAAGTTTCTTTATATTTTCAAGCCTTTCCTCGGCACTTCCGTTTGGCATGTATACAACTGCTTTAATCCCAAGTTCTTGCGCCGTCCATGCAATCCCTCTGCCGTGATTTCCGTCAGTTGCAGTTACAAAAGTAAGCTGTTCTGTCTCTTTTCTGACTTCCTCACTCTTTAGTTTTTCATAAGTGAGCTGTTCTTCTGGTATTCCGCATTTTTTCCCAATATATTTTCCGATACAGTAACTTCCACCAAGTCCTTTAAAGGCATTTAATCCAAAACGGGAACTCTCATCTTTTACATAAAAAGCATCAACTCCTAGATATTCTGCTAAATGATTTAACTTCTTTAATTCTGTTGGATGATAGGTCGGAAAACTTTTATGATATTTCTTTACCAGCATTGCCTGTGACTTTCCAAAGATTTCTGCCTTACTATAATCTTTGGATGAATGCTGATTTGCTACGGCTTTTATTTTCCCACTCATAAAATACACACACCCTTTCTTTGTTATATTCTCTTCTTATTTCTTCTTAATTTTCTTCATCTCTTCTTTGTTATGTTTGCATTCTATATCATCTTTCTTTTACGGTCAAATTGACGATTTATCCTTTAAAAATCAGTTTTTTATTCTCATTTTGATAATTTCTATCTTGGAAATTTTGATTTTATCTCATATAAAATCTTGCTTCGACAATAGATAGCATATCTGAAAACCTATGCCCTCACTCTTATATCTTATAAAATCACGTTCTAATAATAGAAGATATAGAGAAAATATATGAAAACCCATTCCTATACACTATAAAATCTTATTCTGCAACAAATAATATAGAGAAAAATATATGAAAGCTTATGCTTATGTTAAATTCATATAAAACTATATAGAAATAAGGTTTAATGAATATTTTCCTTTTTATCTTTGATTCTCAAAATAATAATTAATTATTATTTTGAGAATTCTAGCATTTTCCCATTAAAAAAAGAGGCCCTTAAAAGCCTCTCTTTTCAACACCTTATACAATTTTCCTGATAAATTTTCCAATTATTTGTCACTATTAAAATCCATATAAACAATACAAAAGCTGCATTTTCACCTATAACAAGCCCGAACGTGTTTGAAAAATGCTCTACACCTCAATCCCATACTTCTTTATTTTGCGATAAAGCGTTGCCACTCCGATTCCAAGTACCTCCGCCACTTTTTTCTTGTCCGCTGTCCCTTTTCCGTACCGAGCGATTGCTTTTTCAATCATACGCTTTTCCATCGCTGCAAGGTTTAGATGTTCTTCCTCTTTTTCTTCCTCTTCTAATCGTATTCTTTCCGGAAGTTCTTCCATCGTTATCTGTCCGTCTAACTGCATCATATTTACTGCATATTCCATAGCACTTCGGATTTCCCAAAGGTTTCCCGGCCAAGAATATGTATCTATGCAATGATATACTTTCGGACTGATGGCATGAATTTCTTTTTTCATCTTATCTGCATATTGCTGAAGATATTTCTGGGCAAAATAATGAATATCCCCCTGACGTTCTCTGAGCGGTGGTACTCTGAGAAGCAGTGTGCTGATTCTGTAATATAAAGGATAGAGAAACTTTCCCTCCTCCGCCGCTTTCGCAAGATTCTCTGAAGAAGTAAATAATAACCTGGTACCTACTTTATATTTTTTCGTTCCTCTATACCTGACAAATGTACCATTCTCTAAAAACTCCCATATTTTTCGCTGAAGTTCCTGTGAAAGCTTTTCCACATCTTCCAGTACTACCGTCCCTTTTGATACCGCCTCAAGTCTGCCAACCTTTCCTCTGGAACTCCTTTCTCCGGCAATACCAAAAAGTTCTTTTTCCAGACGCTCCTGATCATCCACTGCACAGTTGATTATGAGAAAAAGCTGGTCTTTTCGCTTACTTTCCTCATGAATGGCACGAACAATCTTCTCTTTTTCCAGTCCTTTTTCTCCAAGAACAAGCACAGAAGTAGGCGAATCCGCTATCTTGAGAACTTCCTGTTTCATCCTTTTTGCCTGTGGAGACTCCCCTTCAATGCAGTCAATTCCAACCACAGACTTTCTGCTCCGAAGTCCAAGTGATTCCTGCATTGTCCTTTCCGCCTGCTTAAAAAGAAGGAAACTCATTTCCTCTTTCATTCCCAGATAAATAAATCGACCCACAAGATTATAGGAATTACCTCCTGCCTGTACACAGTATTCCTCGAAATCTCCGATTTGGTTCCCGGTTTTCGATATCTTCACTTCTTCTGTACAAATTTCAGATTTGGAAAGCCGCAGTATTTCACAGCACATATCGTTCATTTCCACAACCTGATTCTGTTTATTCAGCACAAGTACTCCTGCATCCAAATGATTTACAATCGTTTTCAATAGCTCTTTCATTGCCGCATCTCGCTGCATTTCCCTCTTTTCTGCCGCTTTTAACGCAATCAAATCTGCAAACTGCTGCAAAAACTTCTGAAAGGATTCTTTATTTCTCATCGCATGTGCTTTCTGCTTTTTCGTATAGCAGGTAAAACAAATGACACCGATTGGTTTCCCTTTTTCCATAATCGGTGTACTCATGTGAAATGTTTCCTTACAATCTTCGATATGCGAACAGTATTTCTGACAGATTTCATTCTCACTTGGAGAGTCAACCACCTGCGTCTGGCAGGTCTTTAATGTCTGCTTGAAAATATGTCCTTCTTCAGAAATGTCTGTGTCTACCTGCTTAGCCATCCGGCCAGTTCCCGCCACTCTCCGAAGATTAGTATCCACAATGGTTACATCCATCTTCAAAATCTGTGACAAAATATTTGCATATAAAATTACAGTATCCTGAATTTCTCTCAATACTTCCATAACAAACTCCTACCTGTTCCTGCTTGTTTCTATTCTTATTTCAAGATTCACTGAATCAAAATATAACCGCCCGTATTCCTTTTTCTGCTAAAATATAAATGCGTATCCCCCACATTTTTCTGTGGAAACATATAGGAAATAAGTTCTGGCAGCTTAGCACGTTTTAATCTTTGCTGTTCTCCTGCCCAGTCTCTTGTTGCAGAATCAGTAAAGACTACCTGCCCCTCTTCATCCACACCTAACAGAATCATCGTATGATAGGATCCCGCATATTTTTTATCAAAAAAGTGAACGATTCTTTTTCCTTTTCTACGCATTCGGCTTGTTTCTATAATGACGGGCTTTCCCTTATATAAATGCTCCATCATCTGCTTTTCGGCAGCTTTATCCTCAAAATCTCCTATATATTCGCAAGAAACACCCTCTTCTTGCAAAATAAGAGAAATTCCATAAAGAGAAACCGGCATCTGCCTTGCCATCACTTTCCCATAATTCTCCGTATATACTTCTTCGGGGAAATGCTTTCTCTCCACCTCAGAAATTGTTCCATTTGGTTTCAAATCTGCATACTTTTCCACGAAAGCCGCCAATGCTGTTGTCAAAGAACAACAGGCACACCCATGCCTAGTCATGTATTCGCTGTAATCACCATAAATTCCCGCTTTCTGTTGAAAAACAGGATATATTCTTTGTGAATCACCGTCAGTAATTACTACATTAAGTGTTTTTTCGTTCAAACCATCTTGAGGAAGAATGGGGAAAAGGAACTTTCTTCCCTCTTTATCACTCACAAAATTTAAATGTATACAATTCATAAAAGTCCTTTCTATTCTGGGTTGCGTAACAAGGGATACGCCACCAGAAAGAGAAGATACCTTATATTTGTGACTCTATCACTGCGGGGTGAATGTTCGCTTCCCATGCTCACATTCAATCATCACTCTAATGCCACAAATATAAGGTATCTTCTCTCTGGGAGCTGTTTTTTGCTGTAGAAGTAAAATCAGAATTCATGTTGTAGGATTGAAATACACAGAACCCTCATCTCCTGTAATCTACAAAAATGCGCCTTAGAGCAAGTTCAAGTTGCGGATAAGCAGCTTGGACGCAGTGAAACGAAGCATTTTTGTAGATTACAGGAGATGAGGGTTCGTCTGTTTATTTCTCCAGCCCTACAAATTAGAACTTAAACACCGCTACCCCATATGCCGGCAATTTATATCTAAAGGAATACTTTCTTCCATCACACTCTTTCTTCGCTGGTTTATATTCTTTTGGTCTTCTCTTACCAGTTCCGCCAAACTTTTTATCATCACTGCTGAGTACAAGTGTGTGCTTTCTTCGGCAAGTTGTTCCGACACGGTAATCTGGACGTTCTACTGGTGTGAAGTTGATGATGAAGAGCATATTGCTCTTTCCGCTTTCGGAATGTCTTACGAAAGAGAATATACTTCTATCACCGTCATCGGCATTGATCCATTCGAAGCCTTCTGGATAGCAGTCGTATTCGTAGAGACATTTATTATTTTTATAAAGATGAAGTAATTCTTTTACAAATGCCTGCAAATGGCGGTTCGGCTCTTTATCTAAGAGGAACCAGTCAAGTTCTCTCTTTTCACTCCACTCTCTATGCTGTCCAAAATCCTGTCCCATGAAGAGAAGCTTCTTGCCTGGATGTCCTGTCATGAACGCATAACCTGCCATAAGATTTTTGAATTTATCCTCGTAGCTGCCTGGCATTTTCTCTATCATAGAGCATTTCAGATGAACGACTTCATCGTGAGAAAGGACGAGCATATAGTTTTCGGAGTATGCATAAACCATTGCGAAGTTCATCTTTGTATGGTTATATTTTCTAAAGTAAGGATCAAGCTTCATGTACTCTAAGAAATCGTGCATCCAGCCCATGTTCCACTTAAGGCTGAAGTCTAATCCGCCGTATTCTGCTTTATCCGTTACTTTTGGCCATGCGGTAGATTCTTCTGCGATCATAACGATTCCTGGATTTCTCTTCTTTACGATTGTATTCAGGTGCTTGAAGAATTCAATTGCCTCAAGGTTCTCGTTACCGCCGTAAATGTTTGGAACCCACTGTCCGTCTTCACGTCCGTAGTCAAGATATAACATAGAAGCAACCGCATCTACACGAAGTCCGTCTACATGATAATGTTCTAACCAGAAAAGCGCGTTACAGATAAGGAAATTCTGCACTTCTGTCTTGCCGTAATCAAATACCTTTGTTCCCCAGTCTGGATGTTCTCCTTTTCTTGGATCTGCGTATTCATAGAGGCAGGTTCCGTCAAACTCTGCTAATCCGAAAGCATCTCTTGGGAAATGTGCTGGCACCCAGTCAAGGATAACACCGATATTATGTTCATGCATATAGTCCATGAAATACTGGAAGTCTTCTGGTGAACCATGACGGGATGTTGGAGCAAAATAATTTGTTACCTGATATCCCCAGGAACCATCAAATGGATGCTCTGCAATACCCATCAGTTCCACATGAGTATATCCCATATCTTTCACATAAGCTGCCAGCTCATGTGCAATCTCTCTGTAATTATAGAATCCATCCTCATCTTCTTCTGTCTGTTCATGCTTTTTCCAGGAACCCGGATGTACTTCATATACAAACATTGGATTCTTTTTATCATCAAATTTTTCTCTCTTCTTCATCCATCGGCTGTCATGCCACTTAAAATCAGAAATGTCTGCCACAACAGAAGCATTGTTCGGACGGAGTTCTGCCTGAAATCCATAAGGGTCTGCTTTTAATGTTTTTTTGCCATCCTGTGCAGTAACACAATATTTATAAATATCTCCCACTTTTATCCCTGTAAGAAATATCTGATAAATTCCAAGTGGTTCTAAACGTTCCATCGGTGTCGCATTCTCATCCCATTCATTAAAATCACCAACAATGGAAACCGCTGCCGCATTCGGTGCCCACACAGCAAAATATACTCCCTCTTCCCCATCAACTGTCATAGGATGCGCGCCAAGTTTATTATATAAGTCATAATGTGTCCCCTGACCAAATAAATACTGGTCAAATTCTGTAATAAATCTGGTATCTGGCATAAACAGAGTCCTCCCGCTTTCATAATCATTCATAAAATATTTTTGTTTATTATATCATAAACTGGTAATTTTTTCATCATTTTGTTTGAATTAAATAGTAGTTGTGGGTATCTGTAAGATTCATAAAATCTAATCTGCAGGCTTTAAAGGAAACAGAACCCAAGAAATAACATAGTCCATATTTGTGGCCTCGAAGCAAGGTTTAGATGCGAGCGCATAAAGCGAGCATTTAAACCTCCGCGACTAAAGTCACAAATATGGACTATGTTATTTCTTGGGTTCGTCTGTTTTATCTAACCCTGCAATTAGCATTCACCATGTTTACAGATTGTTTTAATCCATCCCTCTGGTGCTTCAATATGTCCCATCTGGATTCCTGTAAGTGTATCATATAACTTCTTAGTTACAGGCCCCATCTCTTCCATTCCGCTTGGGAAGCAGATTTCTTTACCGTGGTCGACAATCTTTCCAACTGGGGAGATTACGGCTGCTGTTCCGCAAAGACCACATTCTGCGAAGTCTTTTACTTCATCGAAACGTACTTCTCTGTGTTCTACTTCCATTCCAAGATAATGTTCTGCAATGTACATCAAAGAACGACGTGTAATAGATGGAAGGATACTGTCTGACTTAGGAGTTACAAACTTGCCATCTTTTGTGATGAAAATGAAGTTTGCTCCACCTGTCTCTTCAACCTTTGTTCTTGTCGCAGGGTCAAGATACATATTCTCATCATAACCCTGGTTATGTGCATCTACGATAGCATGTAAGCTCATAGCATAGTTAAGTCCTGCTTTGATATGTCCTGTTCCGTTAGGTGCTGCACGGTCAAAGTCTGAAACTCTGATTGTGATAGGTTTTGCGCCACCTTTGAAGTATGGTCCTACAGGTGTTACGAAGATACGGAACTGATATTCATCTGCTGGTTTTACACCGATAACAGGATTGGAACCAAACATATATGGACGGATATATAAAGTAGCTCCTGAACCATAAGGTGCTACATAGCCTGCGTTAGCTTTTACTGTCTCTACAACAGCTTCAACAAACTTATCTTCAGGGAATACTGGCATTTCCAGTCTTCTACAGGAATCTGCCATACGGGCTGCGTTTAAGTCAGGACGGAAACAAACGATATCTCCGTTCTCTGTTGTGTATGCCTTTAAACCTTCAAAACATGTCTGTGCATACTGAAATACACCGGCACACTCGTTCAGAGTAATTGTAGCATCTTCTGTAAGAGTGCCTTCATCCCATGCACCATCTTTGAAATTAGCTACAAATCTTTTCTCTGTCTGCTGATAGCTAAAGCCCAGCTCGCCCCAGTTAATATTTTTCTTTTCCATTACGAAAACTTCCCTTCTAAATATGAAATAAATCTTACAGAAAACTTCATTTCATCTTGTTATAAATTTTGGAGTTATTATAACACATCATTTTTTAATTTTCCACGAAATTACAAAAAGAAATGTAAGAAAATTGCGTTATTTCTGTTATTTCATGATTTTGTACAAAAAAGTGGCTTTTTTCTCTTTATTTCTCCGCATTTTTTCACCTTTTCCTATCAAAATATCTTGCAAAGAAAAAGTGTAAAAAAGAATGAAAACTACATTGAGGCTTCATATTAACAAATACATATTAATGATTCAAGAATGCCCCGGCATTATGGATTCGGATTTACGAGGATATAGCCACCACCGCTGGAACTTCCAAAATAACAGTTCGCAGACTTCGCGCCGGATACTGAACATGCAAACATGTGCTTTATGAGATTAGATACGGATTCGTACTTCACTCTCTGCTTACTACCAAATCCTGTCCTATTTGCTGAATCTGCAATGATTGCTTTCCCTGTATCCGTTAAGCCAAGAAGTACCATCGTATGATAACTGTTCGCCCATTTACCCTTTTTGGCTTCTATGACAACCGGATTACCTGTTTTTAAATGGCTGATAATCTGTTGACATGCCTCGGCATCGCTAAATCGTCTTACATATTCTGTCTGGATACCGTTATTATTTAAAATCTTATTAATACCGTAAAGAGATACGGGCATCTGATCTTTTAATTCTTTTTTATAATTTTTCTTCCAGATTTTTTTCCCAAATACTTTATATTCTAAACCATTCTTATCCGTAACCCGTTTCGGTGTAATATTCTTTCCAAAACCAGTCAATACTGTCGCTGCTGCACACGCCGCGCATCCATGATATGGCATATAGTTTTTGAAACTGCTGGCATTCATTGATGCTGACTGCCTGTATACCGTATAATGACGTACATTTGGATAACTGTTTACTGTCACAGTAAATCGGTCCTGATTACTGCTTGTTGGAAGTGTACTCATATTTGTAATAATGTTATCTGGGCTTACTACAGTTAATTTACAGCTAAGAACCGCTTTTCCACTCTTACATGTAAGCACAGAAGTTCCTGAAACTGGTAATGTTGTAATATTTCCATTAGAATCTACTTCTGCAACTGACGGATTTGAAGATGTCCATGCTAAAACATCGCCGGCATGTTTTATAGAAAGATGATAGGAACTTTCTGCTTTTAGGCGAAGCGTACTATACTTTAAAGAAGCTACATATACTTTACATTTTAACTTTCTTCCATTTGTGCGGCACACAATTGTTGTGACTCCGCTTTTTTTAGCCTTAATCACACCGTTCTTACTGACCTTTGCAATCTTTTTATTCTTGCTTGTCCATGTAGTTCGGTATCCATTCTTCACCTTTAACTGAAATTTATCTCCCTTTGCCAGAGTAATCTTTGTCGTATTCAGTCCGACAACCCGTACTTTACAATGAAGTTTCTGAGACCCCACCCTCGCTGTGATCGTTGATGTACCGCCCTTTAAAGCCGTAAGCTTTCCATTCTCTACCGAGACAACTCTGGGCCGGCTACTCGTCCATACTACTTTACGGCCTCTTCTTCCATAAATCTTAAGTTTCTCTGTCTTTCCTGGAACAACCTTAAGAGAGGTACTGCTAAGTCGTGTTCTTGAAGCTGCCTCTGCATTTCTGCCTTCCTGTGGCATGAAAAGAAATCCCAGTGCAAAAATAAGACAAAGTACAAAAACTATATTTTTCTTCTTCATAAAAATAATTCTATCCTCCCTGCCATTCATTCTTATTTACAAATGAACTTTTTCATTTCCCTGATCCACATCCGGGCAAGCGTATGCATTCCTGCTTTATTCGGATGCACTCCATCCACTGTTTCATATTCTTCCTGAACATTTGCAAGATCCGCAATATATACTTGCGCTTTTTGGGCATTCTCTCTGATAATATCAGAATACACTCTCTTAGAAATCGTGCTGTCAATATTAAAAAATGTCTCCCCCTGCGGCTGTTTTCCTTCTGGAAGTGTCGCACAATAGATATCCGCATGTGGATATTGCTCCTTTATTCTGTGAAGCATCGTTCGATACGCTTCCTCAAATTCTTCTGGAAGGACACAAAATCCCCAGTCATTACAACCTGCGCTGATAAGAATAATATCCGGTATACCATTGGTTCCCAGCTTCTCTATGCGCTCATAAGACATCGCCGATGTTGATAAATTACCAGATACCATACTTCCAACCAGTGAATGATTCGTTCCAAGCTCTCCATCTAAAGCCTTTATTACCTGCATCCACCATGTATCCTCCACAGATTTTACTCCTGTCTCCCACTGTACATACGAATCATAAAAGACAGCTTCTTCTGGTGTATAACCTGCAAAGGTACTGATAGAATCTCCCAGAATGGATATTCTTCTCTTCTCCATAAATGTACCCCCGTATTACGTCCCTTCTACTTTCACAAAGTCTTTAACCCTGTAAAAATTATTTCTTAGCATCAAATGCAACACCGACAATTCTTGGACCTGCATTCGCTGCAACTTCTGCACCAATCTGGAAATAACCTGTAGGGCCATATCCAAGCTTCTCTGTCATCTTTGCTGCCATCTCTTCCTTTATCTTCTCATCATTACCATATTCAATCTGATACTCGGAACCTGGCTCCATATCTGCAATTGCCATATCGCAAATCTTAGATACGACCTTCTTCTCTCCTCTGCATTTACCAGCAGTAGTAATCTCGTGATCCCAGATTTTCATGATTGGCTTAATACCAATCTTGTCACCGATAAAAGCAGCAGCACTCGGAATACGTCCGGACTTTCCAGCATATTTAAGATTGTAAATTCCAAAATAAATGCGGCGGCGTGCAATGCTTTCTTCCAGATAAGCGTTAATCTCTTCTACGGACTTGCCTTCCTGGGCCATCTTTGCTGCCATTACTGCAGGCTGTCCGTAACCAGCACTATAACTTCCACCGTCATGACTGTAAATGTGAATCTTTCCTTCACATTCTGGATGTTCCTCGATAAGCATATCCATCGCCATTAAAGAGTTATTATATGTTGCAGAACCTTTTCCATTAATCAAAATAAAAATAAGATCTGTACAGCCTTTCTGATAGTAATCATAATATAATTCCATAAACTGGAATGCTGTGATCTGTGATGTCATAGGAAGACTCTCGCTTGCCTCCATTAACTCATAACATCCCTCATTATCAAAATCTACACGGCTTGTATAAGTCTTATCTCCTATCACAATGGAATAAGAAATAACATCTAAATTGTATTTCTGTTCCATCTCTTTTGAAATGTCACTTGCGGAGTCTGTGATAATCTGTATTTTACTCATAAAAAATCTTCCAATCCTCTCAATAAATAGTTTTATTTTTAATTGATTCTTAACAGATTTATTATAAACAAGCTTCAGAATCCTGTCAACTTATGCAGCCTTTTCCTGCTGTATCTATCAAGTTACTGGAGCGTTTTTCAAGCACGCTCTAGAACATCATATCACTGAAATATGCTGCAAATATGTTCCTTGTAAAAATCATTTTCTGACAAAATGTAAATAATCCCACAGGACTTGCTTTCACTTATCCTGTGAGATTATTATGTAGATTACTTTTTCAAGAATGCTTTCTGCAAATTATGACCCGCAAATGCAGGAATGATTTTTCAAACACATTCGAATCCAAATTCTAGTTTTCCTGCTCAACACAAGCCATAGCAAGACCTGTAGCAACTGCATTACGAGGACCTTCACAACCACGGATATTACCACGGCCGGCAACGATCTCATAATCAGCTAATGCATCTGTTACAAAGTTTGGAATCTCAAAATCAAGAGCCGAACCGCCAACCATTACAACGAACTGGATATCTCTTGGATTTCCTGTAGGACTTACCTTTGATAAGGAACGAATCGCATTGGTAACAAATACTTTCTTCTTTGCTTCCATACGAACTGCTTTAACCTTTTCTAAAGATTCCACACCGTCTAACGGTACAAGCTCATCATTCTCTTTTACAAGAACAACTTTTGCAAAAATGGATGGATCTAACGGTTTATCAAAGAACTGTACAGTTCCATTCTCATGACGGATATGGAATAAACTCTCTACCTTAGCCAGTGTATACTTCTTAACATCTTCTGCGAGTTCAAAGTCATCTAAACCAAGTTCAGACTGAATTAAGAGAGAAACCATATTTCCGGCACCTGCCAGATGAATCAGCTTAACCTTACCTTCTCGGTTGATAATAGAAGCATCAGTAGAACCAGCCCCCATATCAACGATAGCTAATGGAACGCTTGTACCAGGAGTTGTCAATGCGCCCTTGATAGCCATGTCTGCTTCTACTCCGCCAACATATACAGGAACTCTTAACTTCTCAGTAAGCACCTGTGCGATCATCTCCATCTGAAGGCGGTCAGACTTAACCATTGCAGCGATTCCAACCGCATTCTCTAATGCAAATTCATCAGCAATACCACCAACAACCTTCTGTGGATTAAAAGTATCTACTGCAAGTAAATCCTGAATCTTAATATCCTGTGGACTCTTATTCGTAAGACCAGCCATAACACGGCGAACCTTATTCAACATGTTACCAACATTCGTGCCTGTCTCACCCTGAATATCGTCAATCTCCTGAATAGAAGAAATGGTTTCCATAATCTTATCTGCACCTTCGTCAACGTCAACATCAACTTCCTTTTTAAGACCGATGATATTGATTGTTCCCGCTTTGATGCTTCTTTCCTGTACATCACCTGTAGGTGTTTTAATCACTACTCCGGAACGTGCACCAATCAAAGAACGCGCAATCGGTACCACGCGCTTTGTCTCTTCAGAACTCAAATCAAACACTGTTGCGATTCCATATGGATTAGAAAGAGTTGATAATACAGTTCCCTGCTCTGCTACTTCAATCGCACAGGTCATTCCCAAAGGAACTTTTTCAATCATGGCAACTTCATCAATAATTGGAATCTTTTTATCAAGACGATTGTTCAGTAAAACACCATCATCTGCCTGCACGATCGCACCTGTAATATGTATATTCTCCTTTGCCTGATTCATAAGAGCTGCTGCCTGCGCAAATCTAACTTTATTTGGAACAATTACGATAACATCCTTTGCCTCACGAATCTTAGAAAGCTCTGTTACAAGGACAGAAGTTCCAACTCCGATTCCTGTTCCTCCCGGTGTACTTGGATTATGACCAATTACTGTTGACTCTGTAATAACAGTCTCAGAAATCGTCTCCATCGCTACATCACCGATAACTGGCGCAGCCTCATTAATACGAATCTCTGCCAAATCACTGTAATCCATGCCTGCCTTCTCAAGAGCATTCTTTAAAGACATGAAAACCCCGCTGATATTCTGCAAAGTTCCTTTGATTCCGGTTGTAGGTCCAATACCACTGGTCAAAAACTCAATGTCCTGCCCGTCAATCTTTGCAAGAGCGACTTCTGTGGTAGCGTTACCTATATCTACACCCGCTACATACTTCATATCTCCCATCCTTTCTTCCACCCAAATCATCTCTGGATTACCGGATATATTCCTCAGGCGGTCTTTTTATAATTCAGCTATCGTGCACTTGTAAAATCACACAATATTATGTATAAATTATATCACTGGCCAAAAAGAGGGTCAAACACAACCATTACGACTTTCTTGATATTATTATGTAATATTTACAACAATTTATGATATTCCAACTTTCTATTGGTAATATTTTGCTTACTTCTTTCTTTTCTTGACATTTGACTTATAAGCGATTAAGATTTAGTGTGCAAGTTTATTAAATAAAAATACAGGAGGAATCATGAAAAAATTTATAAGACAACTTACTATCTTTTCCCTCATATTTATTATGACTTTTGGCGTAGGTTTTTCCTCACAAAAGGGAATAAATGTGCAGGCAGCAACAACACAGACTACAACCACAAATGATGGAAAGCTCCGTAAGAACGGCGTTTTATTTACCGGTATCTCAGATAATAAGTATTATAAACGTGGTGTTTTCACCAAATATACTGGATGGAAAAACTGGAAGGGTAACCGCTACTACTTGAAAAAAGGAAAGGCTGTTACTGGCTGGAAATATCTCCGCGACTACAGCGGCAGCAGAACAAAATACAAATATTATTTTAAGAAAAATGGCCGGCTTTCCAAAGATCTTTTCAAAACATTTGGTTCCAGCTACAAAAAGAAAAGAATGAAACTCGAATTAAATCTGGTAACTCACAATATCACTTTCCTTCTCTACGATGGAAAAACAAACAAATATGACATTCCAGCCAAAACTGTTGTATGTTCTACCGCAAGAGACGGCCGCAGTACTTATGTTGGAAACCACTATCTTTCCAAAGGAACTGCCCGCTCCTGGTTCATTTACAAAAAAAGCAACCCTTGGCATTACTACCAGTGGGGAGTATTCGTAAAGGGAACACGCAGCTGGATTCATTCCGAGATGTACCGCGGCACAAGCAACAAGAAACTTATCGCAAGTACTTATAACGGACTTGGAACAAACCAGACCACTGCATGTATCCGCGTACAGGCAGGTAATGCAAAGCTTATCTATGACATTGCAAAAACAAACCGCTATAGTATCCCTATCCGCATTTACCGTTCTTCTAATAAGGGACCATTCGGAAAGATTACTTTAAACGATACTACTGGAAAAATTCCTGGCAACCAGAATTACGATCCAACAGATCCGGCTTTTAAAAACAAGAGGTAATTCTGGGGAGTCTAAAACAGACGAACCTGCACCAGTTGTAATATGTAAAAATGCGCCTTTGAGCAAGTCCAAACTACGGTCGAGTAGTTTGGAGGCAGTGAAACGAAGCATTTTTGCATATTACAACTGGTGCAGGTTCGTCTGTTTATCTATCCCCCTGCAAATTAGCCAGCATCCCCGGTATTAACACACATGCCGGATAGATATAGCGGAGATTATCATTTCGCGGTGATAACAGGCACACGCATACGATTAAGAATACCGGCAGGAATGCTGCCATGTCAAAGTATTTTCTTTTTATCCATAAGGCAAAGAATGCGATAAGGATAAGCCATGTAATAACTCCCGGGTTATATAACCAGTTAATGATTGGAATTTTGTAGGATATTCCCATTAAGAACTTCATCCTCTCCCGTATTGGTGACAAGATTTTAGGTTCTTTAAAATCTACTTTGTCACAAAAAGATTCTGGAATCATTTCCTGTGCCCATTTTCTATTGGAACGGTAAAAACGGACGGTACTAAGACCCAGATACAATCCGCCACGGCTATTAAACAGTGGAGCATAATAGCCGTAAGTGTTAGCGAAGAATGCCTGGAAGTATTCATCTGGATGTTTTAGTCCCATCTGAAGCCAGACTTTAAAATAGTTCTTTAAATCCGTTGATGTAGCTTCACTTTTATAAGTACCTTTTACCGGATCGGATAAAGCTGGCTGGTATTTTTTGGCTAATTTTTTATAGGCAAGAACTTTTTTAATAGCGGCTTCTTCTTCCCCGGTCACCTCGTCCCCATGATACTTTACATATCTGGCTGTCTGCTGAAAACAAACAGATAAGGCTTCCTGCTTTCCTACTGTAGAAACACGGGCCGCTTTAAAAAGCAGTCCTGTATAGGCAAACTGGAAAATAAATATCGGAACAAACATTGTCACTAATATTTTTATTCTGTATTTTTTCAGACAGATCACACAGAAAACTAAAGTAACTAAGGCAATATAGATTCCCTGATTCTTTGATGCCGACATGAGAAAAACAATTACCGCAAAAAAGATGTCAAACTTTATATTCTTTAGAACATCTCCCTGTGTTTTAAAAATCCAGAGGATTCCCACCATAAACCACAGGAAAAACAGAGCAAAAAAACTGTCTCCGCCTACCATAATTGCATACAGAGGAAATACAGGGAATAGCGCATAAGCTCCTAAAGCAGCTTTCAAAATTCTGTGATTTGCCCCAAACTTATATAAAGTCGTAATGATCGCGCTAATACCGCCAATATAGGCTGTCATCTGAAGAAATGTATACATTCCATATCCCAGCGCCTTATTATTTATTTTTATACCAAATTTAATAAAAAGCCCTACGAGCTGCGTATGTAAAAATGGATGATCGTTACTGTAAAATACATTTACTCCGTCAGAGGTAAGCTGGTGCTGAAGCATTGTAGGATAATGAAAAAGCTGTAATACCTGCATCAAAAAATCACCATGGATTGTCGCAGGCCACATACTGATATAATAGGGCAGCCATAAAACAAACAGTACCAGTACACAAGTAAGAAATACTCTCTTTAAGCTATGCTCTGTCTGATTATCCGTCTCAGATATCCGAAGAATGACACGACATAGCAAAAGCAATATTCCAAATAAAATGATTGCATTTCCAAGTATATAGAATGCATTTAACAGCATGACATATTTATTCCGCAGAAAATAGTCCCAGGATTCTCTATGAGAAAATACGGTTCCTATCCACATGCAGAATCCATAAAGAATTGATAATATTGCGGCACTGATTACTTCTCTTACTGTATATTTATAAGAAAATACAATCAAAAACAGAATAAATAGTCCTGCTGCCATTAGCTGATAAAAAATCCCATTCCCCTCTTTATTTGTAATACTGACTCTGAATACTGCAATAAGCTGTGTCAGGAATGACTTGTACTCTATATGTTTGGTTATCTTATCTGCATTGGTATGTAAGATAGATATGTTCGCACCTACAACGCCTAGTAGCGCAATAATTGCTGCATAGAGAATATATCTCTTCTTTTTTAACTCAATATGTATCTTCATACTTTATTCTTCTGCACGCCTTTTTCATTTTACGCTTTCCCCTTCTTTTACACCTTTACCCTCTGCCTTTTATCCTCTGGTAGTGTTCTTGCTATTCTATGCTTTTTTCTGCTTCCTGCTCTTCTTCTTTTTGACACTTCTTTTGTGTCTTCTATTGCATTTGCTTGTTCCTCCCGCAAATTTCCAAAGGCGGCAGCAAGAAGTGCCGGAACCATACAGCAGGCCGGATATAAGTACCGCAGATTTCCATTCTTCGGCGATAGCAGGCAGACTCCAAAGATTAAAAATACAGGTAAAAATTCAAGTATAGATGTGTATCTCCTCTTTGTCCAAAGTGCAAAGAATCCAATAAGCATCATCCATGTTATTACACCTGGATTTGTAAACCAGCTGACAACAGGAAAACGACGCACTGTATCCATTGCAAGCACGCCCTTTTCACGGACTGATTTCAAATTTTCTGGCACATGTACCTGAAGCTTTCTTATCAGTTTCTGAATTGCTTCACTTTTCTGCACCCACGGACGCTTTCTAATGTAGAAATCCATAATCTCCGGCTTAAGATACAATCCTCTTTTATTACGGAATTCCATATAATAATACTGATAGGTATTCGCTATGAAAGACTGAATATACTCTCCCGGATGCTTCAATCCCATCGAAAGCCACACTTTAAAATAATTTTTTAAATCTTCTGAAGTGGATTCTGTTTTAAAAGTCTTTTTCACCGGGTCTGAAAGATTCGGATCATATAAATTTCCAATATCCTTATAATTTAAGACTTTTTTAATTGCCTCTTCTTCTTCCTGTGTAACCTCATCTCCATGATATTTTACATATCGAGCTGTCTGTTGGAAACAAACTGATAATGCTTCCTGTTTTCCTACACTGGCAATCTTCGCCACTTTAAAAAATGCTCCACAATATCCAAACTGGAAAAGAATAATTGGTACAACCATGCATACCGCAATTCTTGCCCGGTATTTACTAAAGTAAATGATGCAAAACAGGAACATTGCCGCTGCGACATACACTCCCTGGTTCTTAGAAGCTGACATAAGAAAAATTTCTAAAATCATTGCCAGTATGAATTTATTATTCTTCAAGACAGCTCCCTTTGTTCCAAAAATCCATAAAATTTCCAGCATATAATACAAGAAAAATACTGAGAAGAATGAATCCCCGCCTATCAAAAGAGAATATAACGGAAATACTGGAATAACCGCATACAAAACCAGACTTATTTTTAATAATGTATGATTTACTTCAAAACGGTATAATGTTGCTATAATACTGCTAAATGCTACTATAAAAGCAATCATTTGTATAAATGTATAGATAGAATATCCTACATTTACATTGTGAATCTTAAATCCAAACTCAATGCATAATCCAACTAACTTTGTCTGGAAATATGGATGGTCATTACTGTATAAAATATTCACTCCATCCGTTATATCATGTCCCTGAAATCTGGTCGGCACATGAAAATACTGTAACATCTGTGTCGGAAGATCTGTGTGCTGGAATCCTGGCCAGAATACGATATAATACGGCAGCCAGCAAACAAGTAAAACTGCAGCACACATAAAAAATACTTTCCTTGTATTGCGAACCGTTTTGTCTTTTGTCTTGGCTTTCGTTTTTACTTCTGCTTTTTGTTCTGCTTTGTTTCCAGATGCAGCCACAATTTTTCCAATGATGAGCAATGCGCCAAACATCAGTAATGTATACGCCAAAATATACCAAATATCTAAAATCTTCACATATTTATTCCGAAGAAAATAATTCCACGACTCTTTGTTAGAAAATACTGTGCCAAACCACATACAAAATCCAAATATAATAGAAACAACGGCGGAACTTACTATTTCCCGAACACAAAAACGATAAGAAAATATAATAAGAAACATCAGGGTAATCCCGACAGCTACTAACTGATAAAATAGTCTTACATCGTTCTTCCCTGATATACTTGTTCTGAATACAGCCATAAAGTTATTCCATGTAGAACTATATTCAAACTTTTTTAAAAGCTTATCCGCATTCGTATTCATTAAAGAAATATTCATCCCCACCGTAGAAAAAATTGCAATTATAATCGCATAAATAATATAGCGGTTTTTCTTTGGCTTTATAAGAATATCCATACTTTACTCCCAATTCTTTAAAAATGCTCTCCCGCAATCTTTTTGCAAAATCAAGTGCGTAAAAGACTCCGGGAGAACACCTTATTTTTTATTCTGCTTCTTTAGCCTCTTTTAATAATTCTTCTTTTTTATTTCTCGCCTGATGACGGGTCATCTCAAAGTCCTGTCTGTTCTTCCAGGTAATTGTCTTAAGAATCGCCCCGGAGAATAAAGAAACAATCGCTGTCAGAATCACAAAGCAGCATACGATAAGCGTAGGAAAACGTTTCACTAAACCTGTTGCAAAATAATCCTTAAACACAGGTATGGAAAATCCACCGCCTAAAACTGCTAATACTCCTGCGATAGAACCAAAATACTTCATCGGCTGATAAGTACGGAATAAACGTGCAATCGTTCTAAGAACTTTAAAACCATCAGAATATGTATTTAACTTACTCTCACTTCCCTCAGGTCTGTCCTTATAATCAACAACGACATTCTCCACAAACATATTTTTATCTGCCGCATGGATACTCATCTCTGTCTCAATCTCAAATCCTCTTGAGATTACAGGAAAAGTCTTTACAAACTCATAACTAAATGCTCTGTAGCCTGTCATAATGTCCTTAATATCTGTGTGGAACAGATGATTAATCGAACTTCTTACTAAAGAATTACCGAAATTGTGGAATGGACGTTTATTTTCCTGAAAATATGTAGAAGATAATCTGTCACCAACGACCATATCAACATTTCTATTTAAAACCTTGTCCACCATCTCCGGCGCATTCACAGCCGGATAAGTGTCATCGCCATCTGTCATAATATAACATTCTGCATCAATATCACGGAACATACGGCGAATTACATTCCCTTTGCCCTGCTGATATTCATATCTCACGATTGCCCCGTTACGTCTGGCAATCTCGTCTGTACCATCTGTTGAGTTATTATCGTATACATAAATCGTAGCATCCGGTAATACTTCTTTGAAATCTTTAATTACTTTTTCAATTGTCTTGCTCTCATTATAGCAAGGAATAAGAACTGCTATTTTGTCCATGTTATCCCCCTTTTTCCTGAAAATTCTACATAATTCAATTTATTATACTTCATTTACATAATACCGTCAATAAGATGTGTGATTCTGGGCTGCCGCAGGCAAAGAGACGCCCACTGGGAATAAAAATAATCCCTCTTTGTGACTTTCGTTGCGTAGTGTTGAATGCTCGTTCCTATGCGCTCGCATTTAACACTTGCTCCCAGGGCACAAAGAGGGATTATTTTATTTACTGAGGGCGTCTTAATGTCTCCTTTGCCTGCGGCAAATTAGAAGTATACCAACTCCTCTTCCGGTGGTTCTGCCGCTTCAATTCGTTTTGCATAAAGCACCGGACCTTTATCCTGATATTCTTCATTATATTCCACTTTCACTTCTGCGGTAAGAGTTACCCACATTTTATTTTTGAGGGATTTAATCGTGGAAGACTTTGCATGATTTGTGTGACAAAGATAACCGATAAACTGGATATCATCTGCACAGCAAGTCATAGCATGACGGCCTGGAACGAAAGTTCCCTTCGGCATACGCATTGCCTTAAAGATTCTTGTTTTCATTACCATAGTCTTTCCGTCATAAAGTTCCGGACGTTCCATCGCATCGATGAACCATACACCGTAGTCATCATCTTCGAGATGAATTTCATCTCCGCTGATATCAAATGGAAGTTCATCCTCTTCTTCCTCCATGTCCTCACCTGGAACCATGGAATCAAAAACGACCTGTACACGACGGTTAACAGCTTTGATACTTCTTCTGTAAGTTGCTCTTGGTGTTGCCTTAGTACAACGGTTAATGATAACAAGTTCTGCCATCTTAAACATTTCTACAGCAAGAGAACGCATATTGTTCATATACAGATCAAATGTTTCCGCATTGGCACTTACGATTGTCTGGAAAATCATAAGTGGAGTTCCCTCCATCGCCTCTACTAAATGATCAATGGTCCACATACCATTATATTCTATAATAACACGGTCTGGATAATACTGTAAAAGCTTGCTTGTCAGGAATTCTGTATTGAAATCTTCCTGCTCTTCTACATAAACAACAGTTGTATTTGTTCTCTTTAACAGTTCTTCGTCGTATTCTTCCATTCCCTCTTCACAGGCAAATAAAAGTGTTCTTTCTCCGTCGTTAAAATAATCTTCTTCCAGTGTTTCCTGAATAAAGGTTGTCTTTCCGGCTTCTAAGAATCCCATAAATAAATATACAGGAATCTCCAGCTCCTTTTTCTTACCTAACATAAATTTTCCTCCTGTGGGGTTTCAAATACACTCTCAGAATATTCTTACAAAAGCAAATGCAAGAAAGACTCCGAAAGTACATTTTCTATAAACCAAAAAGTTCTGCAAGTTTGTCCTCATTAAGTTTAGAACCGATAACACAGATTCTTCCCGTGTATTCTGCAGAGCCATAACGTACCTCGTCCTCACCTGGCACGAGGTCAAAGTGAATCCATTTACCGTTTTCATCTGGAACAATACCTTTTGCTCTTAAGATAATACCGTACTCATCGGAATCCTCTTTAGATAAGGTATCAAGAATTGCACGAATTCCTTCTTCTGTAAATTTCTTAGGAGTTTCCTTACCCCAGCTTGTAAATACTTCATCTGCATGGTGATGATGGTGATCATGTCCACAGCAGTCATGATCATGATGATGCTCATGCTCTTCATGGTCATGTTCATGATGATGCTCATGCTCTTCGTGGTCATGGTCGTGATGATGCTCATGCTCCTCATGATCGTGATGGTGATCATGACACTCTTCGCCATGTTCATGATGATGTCCACATTCAGGGCAAACCTGTGCTGCTTCCATTAACTCTTTTGCGAAGTCATTTTCCCCTTCCATTACTTCAAGAATCTGTGCTCCGCTAAGTTCTTCCCAAGGAGTTGTCACGATAGGGCATTTATCATTCAGGCTGCGAAGTAATTTTACTGCCTTCTCTAACTTATCTTCCTTTACATTCTGGGAACGGCTTAAAATTACTGCACTGGCAAATTCAATCTGGTTACGGTAGAACTCACCAAAGTTCTTGAGATACATTTTTGCTCTCTGTGCATCTGCAACAGTGATATGGCTGTTTAATACAACATTCGCCTCTGCATCTACAACCTTCTGTACCGCTTTCATAACATCAGAAAGCTTGCCAACTCCTGAAGGCTCGATGATGATGCGGTCTGGTGTATACTGCTCTAAAACATCTTTCAATGCTGTATTAAAATCACCAACTAAAGAACAGCAAATACATCCAGAATTCATCTCATTAATCTGAATACCGGATTCTTTTAAAAATCCACCGTCAATACCAATTTCGCCAAATTCATTCTCGATAAGAACAACTTTCTGTCCTTTCAGTGCCTCTTCGATAAGTTTCTTAATTAAAGTCGTTTTTCCAGCTCCAAGGAAACCAGAAATAATATCTATTTTTGTCATTGTTCCATTCCTTTCTTCATAAAAAATAAAATGAAATTCTACCATCTGCTATCTCATTGATACTTCACTTCTCGATGAAATAGTAAACTAAGTTAATCAATCTTATATTATACAGTCCTGACTTAAAAAATGCAAGTAATGTGCACTTTCTTCTGCATAAAAAAAATCTTCCGAAAGCGATCACTTCTTCGGAAGACTCTCTTACTGTTTTGGGGATTTTCAATATGTCATTTTGGGGAACTAACATATCTTGAAATAAAACAGTTATCTATATAATACGCCCCCTATCTATATTTGTCAATTTATGTCCTTGTCAAATTTTTAAGAGTTTTTCTGGTGACATTGTAACATTATATATAAAATATTATATTTGATAAAATAAATTCATTAGGAGAGACGCCTAGGAAGAGAGGCACAATATAGGCTATCTTCTTTCTTTGAAATCATCTGATCTTATGGACATTTCAGGCTGCTTATCATATATATAACTATATAAACTTAAGGAGACACCGCCATGATGGAAAATCATTCTTCCTGTTCATATAAACAGGAAAAAGAAGTGTTAAAATTAGATTCCATGCCGCTTGCTATGACCTATGTTCCATGGCAGAAATGGCAGAATATATATAAACCTGAAAATGCTCTTTGCGCCGGAACAATCTTTCAGGAACTTGACCTGCCTTTTACTGGAAGGAGGTGCCAGAAATGATGCAGAATATGCATTCTTCTCAAAACTACACTACGCAAAACTGTAACATGAACTCCTGTCAGCATCATTCTATGAACTGCAATTTTAATGGTAATTCCGGTTGTAATTCTAACTCTGGCTGTAACTCCGGCCGCAACTCTAATTCTGCCCGCAACAACAACCGAAACCAAAATTGTAACTGTAACATGAATCGGCAGAATTTAAAATGTTATATTGATTTTGTAAGCTTTGCTGCCTTAGACTGTGCCATGTTTCTTGATACACATCCTAAAAATGCTGAGGGTTTAGAATATTTTGAATATTATACAAACGCAAGAAAACAGGCATTAAAAGAATATAGCAGCCGCTTCTCGCCTCTGACGCTTGACACTGTACCTAAAGGTACTGACTTCTGGGCATGGGCAAATGAACCGTGGCCTTGGGAAATGGAGGGATAAGATTTATGTGGAATTATGAAAAAAGATTGGAATATCCGATTAATATAAAAAGAACCGATGCTGCTATGGCAAAAGCAATCATCAGTCAGTTTGGGGGTCCTGATGGTGAGACCGGAGCGGCAATGCGTTATCTCTCCCAACGCTTCTCCATGCCATACCGACCGGTAATGGGAGTGCTCACCGATGTAGGTATAGAAGCATCAAATAGGAATTTGCCGGGGTGAGTAGACAAACGAAGTCTGAGAATCAAATCATCTATATTTGTGATTTTCGTCGCTACGAGAAGTCATCTTCTAAGAAAGCCACATCCTTCTGGAGCCTATTCAAATCCCTCCAGCAATAAATAGAATTTTCCTCCACAGCCAAAACACAGCCCTCTGTAAGATAAATAAAGCATATTTGTGGCCTCGGAGCAAAGGTTGGATGCGAGCGCTTTTACGCGAGCATTCAACCTGCAGCGACTAAAGTCACAAATATGCTTTATTTACCTTACAGAGGGCGTCTCTTTTGCCTGCGGCAAATTCCTATTTATTCAAACGCAATTACTGCACCATCATATTTCTCATCGATGAATTTCTTGATATCATCAGATTTGAGAACTTTTACTAAGGCTTTGATTGCATCACTGTCTTCGTTGCCTTCTTTTACTGCGATGATGTTTACATATGTTTTTGCAGCTTCAGAATCAGACGCTTCGTATGCAAGTGCATCTTTCTTTACGGAGTATCCTGCCTGAAGTGCGTAGTTACCGTTTAATACAACAAATGCTGTTTCGCCTGTTACACGAGCTACCTGTGCTGCTTCTAACTCAACGATTTTGATGTTGTGTGGGTTTTCTGCAATGTCATTTACTGTTGCTGTGAGTCCGGCACCATCTTTTAATTTGATAAGTCCGTTGTCCTGAAGAAGAAGTAATGCTCTTGCTTCGTTTGTTGTATCGTTTGGTACAGCGATTTCATCACCATCTGCGATTTCGTCAAGACTCTTCTTTGTTCCTGGGTAAATTCCAAATGGTTCGTAGTGGATGTCTCCTGCATCTACTAACTTAGTTCCTTTTTCTTTGTTGAACTGTTCCATATAAGGAACGTGCTGGAAATAGTTCGCATCGAAATCTCCGCTGTCTACAACTTCGTTTGGCTGTACATAATCATCAAATACAGTTACCTGTAAGTCGTATCCTTCTTTGGCAAGGAGTGGCTTTGCCTCTTCTAAGATTTCTGCGTGTGGTGTAGCAGAAGCAGCAACTTTGATTACCTGTGTATCTGTGCTTCCTGTTGAACTTTCTGCTTTCTTGTCTGTGCTTCCGCAGCCTGTTAAAGCTCCGATTGCAAGTACACCTGCTAATAAAAATGCTCCAAATTTTTTCATTTTTGTTTCCTCGCTTTCTCTTTTTTGATAGTGTCAAAAACTATCTCTTTTTTCTTTATTATAACTATTTAGAAAAGTTTTCAATTTATAAGCGTAAAACACTTGACAATTGAATTACTAATGTTTTCACTTAATTTTCTAAATAGCCGATAATTATAATTTATACCATTTGCAATCAGCTTCGGATAGTTTTGTAGAATTCTATCTAATTACTTTTCCATTTTTACGAAACTCTATAAGTCTATTTTAAGCTTTGCAGTGAAAAATATTCAAGAATGCCTCGGCATTCTTGCTGCGAGGTGCGCGTCATGCAATTGCATGACATACTTCTACTGCGCACCTCTGCAATCCTGCCGGAGGCTATATCAGCTGGGGGATTGACTCCCACCACTGATACCAGCTTGTTTCTCATCACCTATAGAGGTGGGAGTCATCTCCCAACTGATATACTATTTTCTCTTATCGAGCTTGGCTGCAAGGAACATACCAATGCTCTGGAAAATCTGTACGAGTATGACAAGCAGTACAACAGTTACGATCATAATACTTGTCTGATAGCGGTAATATCCGTAACGAATGGCAATATCACCAAGTCCGCCACCGCCGACACAACCTGCCATTGCAGAATATCCAAGAATGGTTCCGATTGCGATAGTTGCTCCGGTAAGTAAAGAAGTTCTTGCTTCTACTAAAAGGACTTTCATGACAATCTGCATATTACTTGCTCCCATAGAGCGGGCTGCCTCGATAACACCTGGGTCTACTTCTTTAATAGAAGATTCTACCATTCGTCCAATAAATGGAATCGCCGCAATAACAAGTGGAACAATGGTTGCAGTGGAACCATAACTCTGTCCAACAAGAAGTCTCGTAAATGGGATAAGTAAAATAAGGAGAATCAGGAAAGGAATGCTTCGCACGATATTTGCGATTACATCTAGTATCTTATATACGACTGCATTCGGTGTTAATCCTTCTTTATCCGTAATTGCCAAAAGCACACCCATCGGAAGGCCAAATACATATCCTAAAACCGTAGAAGCTACTGTCATGTAAAGTGTCGCCCACACACCGTTGATGATCATATCTGTGATTTCTTTAGTCCACATGCTCACTCACCTCCTCGATTTCTAATCCTCTGTCTAAAAGATACTGTTTCATTTCTTTATTCTTTGTACAGTCTGGAGCAAATTCAAGAACCATCTCGCCCTTTGCCACGCCGCCGACATTCTTTGTATCTGCCTTTAAAATATTTACCGGCTCGTTAAAGTTGAGAATCAGATTTGCGATAACGGGCTCAAATGCAGAGTTTTCAGAAAAGACAATCCGAATCTTTTCCCCGCTCTTAATAATTTCTTTGCCGCCTGCTGCCGTTCCTCTTTTTTCCTCTCCGTCATCACCGACATCATTCTTAAGAAGTTCTCTTGCCACAGCAGTTTTGGGATGTGTGAAAATGTCTTCCACTGTTCCCTGTTCTGCAACTTCACCACCTTTTACGATTGCTACATGAGAACAAATCTCGCGAACAACGGACATCTGATGTGTAATAATTACAATTGTGATATTGAATCGCTGATTAATGTCCTTCAACAATGCTAAAATCGAAGAAGTAGTCTGAGGATCAAGTGCACTGGTTGCCTCATCACAAAGTAAAATCTTCGGATCAGAAGCTAACGCTCTCGCAATCGCAACTCTCTGTTTCTGTCCACCAGATAACTGAGCCGGAAATGCTCCCGTTCTGTCACCGAGTCCAACGATATCTAAAAGCTCTTTCGCTCTCTTTCTTGCATCCTTCTTTGACTTACCCTGAATATACAGTGGAAAACAGACATTTTCTAAAACATTCTTCTGCATGAGCAAGTTAAAATGCTGGAAGATCATTCCGATATCTTCTCTCTGCTTTCTTAACTCTCTTGAAGTATAATCGCCTAACGACTTTCCATTAATAAGGACACGTCCCTTTGTCGGCACTTCAAGGAAATTAATACATCGTACCAGTGTACTCTTACCAGCACCGGACATACCGATAATCCCGTAAATATCACCAGATTCAATGCTTAAATTGACATTCTTAAGAGCTTCTACTGTTCCATCTTTTGTGTCAAAAGATTTATACAGATTCTCTATTACAATTTCTGACATTGCCTTCCTCCCTTTCTTGAAAATGTACTCTCTGCCTGAACATTTTGTATATCTATTCTATGTCTGACTGTTACACTTGAGCTATTAACATATTGCATTTTGCAGAAAAGAACTTAATATAAACTTTTATCAGATTTAGAGTACATTAAAACTTAATGTTAACTATTATAAGGTCATATTGAAGCATTGTAAACCTAAAGAAAAAAGCAGGTATCGCTACCTGCTTAAAACTCATCTTTAGTGCTGTGTAAATGCAATTCTTATTCAGGTGAGAATCTTTCTTATTTCTTAAATTCCCTTACCCTTTCAAAAAACTTCATCTAAAATCTATGAACACGCATTCTGATAATTATGTGCAGGCAAGCCAGTCTCCTTCTCAGAAGACATATACATCTGCGAATCTTCGCAGCTACAAGTTATGCAATTCATTGGCATGACACACATCATCATCATAATCTTGCTCCTCAATTCCCATTTTCTTACTAGGACTCATCATATATTACTCTTTTTCATTTGTCAAGAGTTTCTTTTGTAAATAGGAATTTACCGCAGTCAAAGAGACGCCCCCGAAGAGAGTCTAGCCCCTATATTTGTGACTTTAGTCGCGG
>OLPK01000261.1_pt1 | contig 63020 bp, 46 predicted proteins | sample 1672261 | NCBI WGS metagenome assembly OLPK01 (sample SAMEA3136665, study PRJEB25190) | human gut metagenome
AAACCACGACCTCTTCGATGCGAACGAAGCGCTCTACCAACTGAGCTACAGCCCCGTGGATGTTGCTGTGCTCCGCATAGCAACTTGACACAGTCTACTCACATCCGCGAACAAACGCAAATCGACCGCCCGAACAACACCATTCCGCGTGTCGCGGTGCGACGCCAGACGGCAAAAGCGCCATAGGCGCAGGGCATATGTGCGCATTCCGTGCGCATATTTCGATGTATTTCGACAACGGCGCCCACGCAATGGAACGCATCGTCGAAACCCGCTAATATGGCGCGCATAGTTCACTTGCATTCGGGTGCGTCAGGCGCAATGCGGCGAGGGACGCACCCACCGTCGAACGGGGTTGGCATGGCCGGTATCAAAGACGTGGCGGCGCGCGCAGGCGTTTCGATAAGCACTGTGTCGTATGTGGTCAGCGGCAAACGCAGGATTGGCGCCGAAACGCAGGCGCGCGTGCGCGCCGCCGCGCTTGAGCTCGGGTACCGCCCGGTGATCGACGCGACCGAACCCGCCTCCGCGCGCGGCACGCATGTGCTCGCCGTGAGCTCGCCGCTGCGCCCGTACGCCGACGTGGCAAATTACGCGGCGTTCTTCTTCGCGCTCGCTACCGCCGCCAAACGCCACGGCTACGACATCCTGCTACTCATGCACGAGGCGGGCGACCAGGAGATGCGCCGTGTGGCCGACCGCGGCATGGCGGACGGCATTTTCCTGCTCGACGTGCTGCTCAGCGATTCGCGCGCGGACATGGCCGCCGCGATCGACATCCCCGTGGTGAGCGTCGGCTATACGAACGACACCGCGTATGCTTACACTTTTTGGATGGTGGTGGAAAAGTGAAAGATCAGCGCCAGCCCTTGGGCGTGTGTTCGATTGACCACATGCCCAAACGGTGCGAGAAGCTGCGCTCCCATTTGGCTTCGAGCTCCTCCTTGCTCAGCACATGGCCTCGCAGCCGGTTCATGGCGTTGGTATGCGTGTCGTCGAGCAGCCACTTGCGGATGATGAAGTTCCAGATGGCCACCACCACCGTGGCGATGAGCTTGCCGATGTTCGTGCGCAACAGGTATTCGGCGTGCTGCGTGATGAACGCGTCTTTGTTCATGCCGTAGGTGGACAGCCAGATGATCAGACCGTTGATGAGCAGACCGACGACCGCGGAAAAGACGAAGATTGCCATCTCCATCCACCGCGCCATGTCGGGGCGGTGGCGGAACACGTATTTCATGCTGGCGAAGTAGTTGAAGATGAGCGCGATGGTGAACGATATGGTGGCCGCGATCACATTGTGCATGTGGAACACGCCCACCAGCAGGTTGAGGATGCCCCAGTCGATGAGGAACGCGACGATGCCCACCACGCCGAATTTCAGGATCTGCTCAATCAGTTTTTTCACGCCAACCACTGTACGCAATGGTGCGAACTCGTCGGCCTGTGGAATTCAGCCCCTGTCAGCGCGCGTCGTCCTCAGTGAGGGGCGTTGTCTCCTCTTTGGCGATCACGGCCGCAGGCTGCGGCTTCTTCTTGCCGAACTTCGCCTTGATGAGGCCGACCACGGTGGGGATCAGCGAGATGAGCAGGATCGCCACGATCACGAGTTCGAAGTTCTCCTGCACCACCGGGATGCCGCCGAAGAAATAGCCGAGCAGGGTGAACAGCGACGACCACACGAGGCCGCCCAATACGGAGAATGGCGTGAAGCGGCGCCACTGCATGCCCGAAATGCCCGAGATGAACGGCATGAAGGTGCGGATGAACGGGAAGAAACGCCCCAGGAACACGGCGAGCGGGCCCCAGCGGTCGATCATCGTCTCGGTTTTGGCGATGCGCTCGGGCGTCATGGCCTTGACCTTGCCCGATTCGATGATGCGGCGCCCGAAGAAATGCCCGATGAAATAGTTGCACTGGTCGCCGATGATCGGGGCGAGCCACACGACCGGCAGCAGTGCGGCGATCGGCAGCGCGGACTGGCCGGTGGCCGCATCCGGCGCGGCGAAGAAGCCGGCGGCGAACAGCAGCGAGTCGCCGGGCAGGAACGGGAAGAACACCACACCGGTCTCAATGAAGATGATCAGGAAGATGAATCCGAGCGTCGGCGCCACGCCCATCGCGATCCAGCTGGCGATTGCGGCGCGCGGGTCCTTGAGCAGTCCGGCGATGAAATGAAAGAATCCCATGGGGCAAACGTTCCTTATGCGGTGTGACAGTACAGCTGCTACCGTATTCATTCATAGCAAGACTGAGCGACGGGCCTCACATGCCGCTGTTGGCGTTGACGTACGTGGTGCGCTCGACCTCGCCATAGCCGCCGTACTTGCGAAAGCCCCACAGCAGGATCAATGACTTCGCATAGAAGACCCAGCTCAGGCCGAAGATGAGCATGAGCACGCGGATGAACGGCACGAACAACGCCAGGCCGAGCGCCACGATGTCGATGCCAATCAGGGCGAGCGCGCAGCCGAACGCGCGCCACGGGAACAGCGCGGCGAGCTTCCACTGGCGGGGCAGTGGGTTGGCGAAGCGCGCCTGCAGTGCGAAGATGTATTCGGCGATCACGAGCGTGACGACGGCGGCCGCCACCATGACGATCAGCGGCGCGTATGCCAGGTCGGTGTCCCATGAGGCCCAAAAGCCCAGTCCAAAGAGGGCGGCCGCGATCAGCGCGAGCAGCAGCAAACCCGAGATGAAGCCCTGCTTGAACTCCCGCCTGAAGCGACGCAGGTATTCGCGCACCAGGTTGATGTCGTCGTTCTTGTCGTAGGCGAAGAGCGTGTTGTAGAGCGCGGCTTGGGCCGGGCCGATTGTGACGACCGGGAGCATGGCGGCGAGCGCCACCACGTTGAGCCCTGTGAAGCGGGCGAGTGTACCCATGAACTGCCAGAACGGCGCTTCGGTGTTGAATTTCATGCCAGACTCCTCAATCATTCCTCTTATTATGACGCACGGCAGTGTGCGAACTGTTATTGATAAGTATATAAACAGCATGTGATTATGTCGAGAGAAAAATCATCGCCAGTATGTCGGAGGCGCTACTGCCACAGGGGAATGCGGGGAATCGTTGATATTCCGCGTATTACTGCGATTGTGGCGCCAGGTGGACAATCCCGTGCGATTGGTCCACTTCGTCTGTTGGTTTGACAAAAAGCTTCCTTGTTTATAACCTATTCAACAAGAAGTGAACGAAGCCTCGCGATGATGCGAGACGAGGATCGCTGACCATCCAGATTCCAAAGGAGGAGAAGATGCAGACGTCCTCAAGCACCGAAGTCGACGAGACCGTCGGCATGGACGGTGGCGCCGAAGCGGTTGTGGGCCGCGAGGTCGAGGCCGCCGAAGACGCCGCGGGCAAGAAGCTGACGCACAAGGAGCGCCGCGAGGTGAAGAAGGCCGCGAAGATGATCGGCGCCCAGCCGATCGACAAGAAGCACGCATTCAAACTGTGGCTCTATGTGGCGCCGCTGCTCGTGCTCGTGTTCCTGTCAGCTACGTGCCGTTGTTCGGCTGGATCTACGCGTTCTACGATTACCAACCGCCAATCCCGCTGTCCGAAAGCAAGTTCGTGGGGCTGCAGTGGTTCGAGATGATGGTGCAGAACCCCGCACAGCTGCGCACGATTGGGCAGGTGCTGCTCAACACCTTCGCGATGAGCGGCCTCAACATCCTCACCTCGTTCCTTCCGGTGATCTTCGCGATCGCTCTCAACGAGATCCGCGCCAAGTGGTTCAAGAACCTCATCCAGACGCTCACCACGCTGCCGAACTTCATCTCGTGGGTGCTCGTCTACTCGATCGCCTTCGCGATGTTCTCGTCGTCAGGCATGGTCAACGAGCTGCTCATGAACATGCACCTGATCAGCGAGCCGATCAAGTTCCTCGATTCGCCCGACCAGGTGTGGCTCAAGATGCTGCTGTGGAACCTGTGGAAGGGCCTCGGCTGGGGCTCGATCATGTACCTCGCCGGCATCGCCGGCATCGATCCGGAGCTCTATGAGGCCGCGCAGGTGGACGGCGCCAATCGCTTCCAACAGATCATCCACGTGACGATCCCGCAGCTGATGCCCACCTACTTCGTGCTGCTCATGCTTTCGATCTCGAACTTCCTGAACAACGGCATGGACCAGTACTACGTGTTCCAGAACGCGTTCAACCAGAAGTGGATCCAGGTGCTCGACCTCTACGTCTACAACGTGGGCATGGGCCAGAACAGCCTCTCGCTCGGCACCGCGATCTCGATGCTCAAGTCGCTCGTCTCGGTCGGTCTGCTGCTGCTCGTCAACTGGCTGTCCAAGCGCACCCGCGGCGTGGGCATCGTCTGATCCAGCGTATCGTTTCCAGGACTCAAGGAGAAGAAATCATGGCAACCGCCAAAGTAAGCATCTCCCCGGCGATGCGCCGCACCACAGGGGAAAAGATCTACAACGTCGTCAACGTGATCATCCTGTCGCTCTTCGCGTTGATCTGCGCCTACCCGTTCTACTTCCTCATCATCAACTCGCTGTCCAGCAACCAGGCGGCCGCCGCGGGCGAAGTCACGTGGCGCGTGGTCGGCTGGCATTGGGACAACTACAAGACCGTGCTCGGGCTCGACGGCCTGGGGCAGGCGGCGTGGATCTCGGTGGCCCGCACCGTGATCGGCACCGTGCTCACCGTGCTCGCGAGCGCGTACCTCGGCTTCATGTTCACACAGCAGAAGATGTGGAAGCGTTCGTTCTGGTACCGCTTCGTCGTCATCACGATGTACTTCAACGCAGGCCTGATCCCCATGTTCATCACGATGAAGAACTACGGGCTGACCAACAACTTCTGGGTCTACATCCTGCCCGCCATCGTGCAGCCATTCAACATCATCCTCGTGAAGACCTACATCGAATCGATCCCGGCGTCGCTGCAGGAGGCCGCCGAAGTGGACGGCGCCGGCACGATGACCGTGTTCTGGAAGATCGTGCTGCCGATGTGCACGCCGATCCTGGCCACGGTGGCGATCTTCTCGGCTGTGAACCAGTGGAACTCGTTCCAGGACACGCTGATCTACATGACCGACTCGAAGCTGTGGAGCCTGCAGTACCTGCTCTACACCTACATCAACCAAGCGAGCTCGATCGCGAACTCGGTCAAGGCGAACGCGGCGAACGCGGCGCTGCTGGCCACGGCGGCCACACCGACCGCAATCCGCATGACGGTCTCGGTGATCGTGGTGCTGCCCATCATGTTCGTCTACCCGTTCTTCCAGCGCTTCTTCGTCAAGGGCATGATGCTCGGCGCGGTCAAGGGCTGACCTGTACCAATACCAAAAATATATAACTGTTGCTCACTGCTGAGCACGCATAGATAGAAGGAACAAGGAGGTTTCCTCATGGAAATCAAGAAGAAACTCGTTGCCGGTCTGGCGGCCACGCTATCCGCGGCAATGCTGTTCTCGGTCGCGGCCTGTGGCGGCGATTCCGGCGCAAGCGACGCCCCGGACGACGGCAGCCTCATGAAGGTGGATGTCTTCTCATCGACCGCGAACTACCAAGGTGTGCAAAAGGGCTGGTTCGCCAAGATCGTCAAAGACAAGTTCAACATGGAACTCAACATCATCGCGCCGAACGTGGCCGGTGGCGGCGACACCTTGTTCGACACCCGTTCGACCGCAGGCAACCTCGGCGACATCGTGATCGTCGGCATGCAGAACGGCCGTCTGCAGAAGCTCGTCAAGTCGAAGCTCATCACCGACATGACCCCATACTACAAAGACATGCCGCATGTGAAGAACTACCAAGCCGGCGTGGACTACGTGACGAAGCAGGCCGGGCAGGACGGCATCTGGGGAGTTCCGGGCAACGTCTCCGACGAATCGCCCACCAAGAGCGCCGACGGCGTCGAGCTGACCGCCGCGCCGTACATCCGCTGGGATTACTACGCGAAGATCGGCTACCCCGAGATCAAGAACCTCGACGACTTCGCGAACGTGCTCAAGCAGATGCAGGACAAGGCGCGCCAGGAGACCGGCAAGGACGACATCTACGCCGTCTCGCTGTTCAAGGACTGGGACGGCGAGATGATGCAGAACGCGCAGGCCGCCGCGCAGTGGTACGGTTACTACGCGCAGAACTCGGTGCTCGTGCCGTCCGACGACAAGGACTCCCAGGTCGTGCCGGCCACCCAGGTGGGCAGCGCGTACGACAAGATGATCGAGTTCTTCAACAAGTGCGACACGATGGGCCTTGTGGACCCGGAGTCGACCACCCAGAACTGGGACACGCTCTCGACGAAGGTGACCAACGGCAAGGTACTGATGTCCATCTGGTCCTGGCTCGGCAAGCCGCGCATGAACAGTACCGACAACCAGAACAAGGGCATCGGCTTCATGCTCGCCCCGCTGCAGGACATGGACGTGTACACCCCGGGCTTCCAGCCTGAAGGCGACGGCAACACCTTCATCGCCATCGGCTCGAAGGCCAAGAACAAGGAACGCCTCGCCAAGTTCATCGACTGGCTGTATTCGCCTGAGGGCATCTACGCCTCCGCCTCCAACTCCGGCGGCGCCGCCTGCCCGAAGGACATGTGCTGGACGCTCAACGACAAGAACGAACCGCAGCTCAACGAGTTCGGCGAGAAGGCCATGTTCGACTCCGACGGCCTGCAGGTGCCGGCCGAATACGGCGGCGGCTCCTACAACGACGGCATCTCGACCCTCAACTTCAAGACCGTGAACGCCAACAGCACCGACCCGGACACCAAGGCCGCGTACAACCCGCAGCTGTGGGCCACGCAGCTCGCCAAGACCACCAAGCTGAGCGAGGACTGGTCCAAGCACATGGACGGCGCGAAGACCGACATCGAATACCTCGAGAAGGCCGGCAAGCTCGCCGTCGCCCCGGGCGCCACCTACACGCCTCCGGAGGAGGATTCGCAGATCTCCACGCTGCGCTCGTCGGTCAAGACCGAGGTCATCAACGCCTCGTGGCAGGCCGTTGTGGCCAAGAGCCAGGCGGAAAGCCAGTCCATCTTCAAGGGCATCAGCAAGCAGATCAACGACCTCGGCTACGAACAGGTGCTCAAGGTGGACGAGGACAACGCGAAGTCGCTCATCAAGGCCCGCGAAGATATCGTCAAGCAGTTCGTCGACAAGGACTCCGAGTGAGCCCGAACCCCCACTGACCGGCCGGGGCGCGCGCCATACCACACCCCGGCCCCACACAAACCGACCCGACACATCAAACACCGAAGAGGAGGCAGCCATGGCGGGCATCACAACAATCGAGGCCGTGGCCAACGCCGGACCCTTCGCCCCCACGCGGGAATCCCTGGCCCACAACCAGGCGCCCAGCTGGTTCGCCGACGCCAAGTTCGGCATCTTCACCCACTGGGGCCTGTACACCGTGCCCGAATACCGCAACGAATGGTATTCGCGCAACATGTACATCCAGGGCTACCCCGAATTCGACCACCACCGCGCCACCTACGGCCCGCAGAACGAGTTCGGCTACAAAGACTTCATCCCCATGTTCCGTGCCGAAGCGTTCGACGCCGATGAGTGGGCCGACCTGTTCGCCCGCGCCGGCGCACGCTACATCATGCCGGTGAGCGAACACCACGACGGGTTCCAGATGTACCGCAGCGCGCTGTCGCACTGGAACAGCGTGGGGATGGGCCCGCACCGCGACGTGCTCGGCGAGCTGCGCGCCGCCGCCACGCGCGCCGGACTGCACTTCTGCACATCGAACCACCGCGCGGAGCACTGGTGGTTCATGGGCCACGGCCGCGAATTCGACTCCGACGTGCGCGAGCCGATGAGCCGCGGTGACTTCTACTGGCCCGCCATGCCCGAACCGAACGAGTTCGACACGGCGAGCGAGCCGGCGCCGACCGCCGAATACCTCGAGGACTGGCTGCTGCGCGTGGCCGAGGTCATCGACAACTACGAACCCGAACTGCTCTACTTCGACTGGTGGATCCAGCACCGCGCGTTCGCCCCGTACCTCAAGACGCTCGCCGCCTACTACTACAACCGCGCCGCCGAACGCGGCGCACAAGCCGCGATCTGCTACAAGTACGACGCGCTCGCCTGGGGCGCAGGCATCGTGGACGTGGAGCGCGGCGGATTCGCCGACCCCACGCCGTTCGTGTGGCAGACCGACACCGCGATCGCGCGCAATTCCTGGTGCTACACCGATTCGCTCGACTACAAGACACTGCCCGAACTCGTGGTGGCGCTCGTCGACGCCGTGAGCAACAACGGCAACCTGCTGCTCAACGTGGGCCCGCGCGCCGACGGGTCGATCGCCGACCACGACCGCGCACTGCTCGAAGGCATCGGCGACTGGCTCGCCGCCAACGGCGCCGGCATCTACGGCAGCCGGCCATGGCGCATCGCGCACGAAGGCCCCACACAGCAGGCCTCCGGCATGTTCGCCGACCAGACGCCCCCTGCGTGGACCGCCGCGGACTGGCGGTTCACCACCAAGGATGGCGCGCTCTACTGCTTCTGCCTGGCGCCGGCGGGCACGCGCGAGCTTGTGTGCGCATCGCTCGCCGCGTTCGACGGCACCCATCAACCCGTGTTCAACGGCACCGTCAGCGCCGTCGAACAACTCGGCGCAGGCCCCGTGCCGTTCCGCAGGGAGCCCGATGGCCTGCACATCCAACCAGCTGACCGCCATGAACCACTCCAGAACCTGCCAATCGGATTCAAGATCACGGTTGGCTGACCTGTTGGCGCAGACGTCAACACCCACCACCTGAAAGGGAGCTCCACGATGACCATGATCAGTGAGGCCAACAAGGCCAAGGCGCGTGCACTCACCGCCCGACTCACGCTTGAAGAGAAGATCGGCATGATCCACGGTGCCGCCCTATTCCATACCGCGCCTGTGGAACGCCTCGGCATTCCCGCGATGACGTTCGACGACGGCCCGATGGGCGTGCGCGCCGACACGCACGACGCCGACTGGGCGCCGCTGCACAACACGCGCGACTCCGTGACCTACCTGCCGAGCGGATCGGCCGTGGCCTCCACATGGAACCCCGCGCTTGCCCGGCTCACCGGCGAAACGCTCGGGCAGGAGGCGCGCGGGCGTGGCAAAGACGTGATCCTGGGCCTCTCGATCAACATCAAACGCAGCCCGCTATGCGGCCGCAATTTCGAATACATGAGCGAAGACCCGCTGCTGACCGCCGTGCAGGGCACCGCCATCATCGACGGAGTGCAGGAATCCGACGTGGCCGCATGCCCCAAGCATTTCACCGCAAACAACCAGGAGACCGACCGGCTCGACGTCAACGAATCGATCGGCGAGCGCGCGCTGCGCGAGATCTACCTGCCGGCCTTCCGCGCGGCCGTGCAGCAGGGCGGCGCGCTGACGGTCATGGGCGCCTACAACCTCGTCAACGGCACACAATGCTGCGAATCGGAGACGCTGCTTGACCGCATCCTGCGCGACGAATGGGGCTTCGATGGTCTCGTCGTCTCCGACTGGAGCGCCGTCAAGAACACCGAGGCGAGCGTGAAGGTCGGTCTCGACGTGGAGATGGGCGTCACGCCGAACTTCGACGACTATTACTTCGCGCGCCCGCTGCTCGAGGCGGTGCGCGACGGTCGTGTGAGCGAAGCGGATGTGGACCGCAAGGTTGAGCATGTGCTCGCCGTGATGGATGCGCTCAACATGCTCGGCGATGCGCGCGCCGAGCGAAAAGCCGGCTCGTACGCGACGCTCGCCCACGCGCAGGCCGCGCTCGACGTGGCGCGCGAATCGATTGTGCTGCTCAAGAACTCGGCCGGTGTGCTGCCGCTGGACGAGCGCGGGACGAAGCGCCTGCTCATCATCGGCGCGAATGCCGACCGCATCCACTCGCTCGGCGGCGGCTCGGCCGTCATCAAGGCCGCGCACGAGATTTCGCCGCTGCTCGGCATCAACGGCATGCTCGGCGGCAATGTGGACATCACCTACACCGAAGGATATTGGGCGCCGCAGGTGAACCAGGACGACACATGGCAGGAAGACAGCCTTGAGAACTCGGAGCAGAACGCGGCCGCGGAGGCCGAGCGCACGCGGCGGCTCCGTGACGAGGCGCTCGCACTCGCCCGTGATTTCGCGGCCAGCGGCAACCCGATCATCTTCATCGGCGGACTCAACCACGACTATGACCTCGAGGCGCGCGACCGCACGGCGATGGACTTGCCGTACGGGCAGGACGCGTTGATCGACGCGCTGCTCGACATTGACCCGGATGCGGTGCTCGTGTTCGTGGCCGGCTCACCGGTGGCGATGCCCTGGGAGCCGAAGGCGTCGACGATCGTCTGGAACTGGTACAACGGCATGGAAAGCGGCACGGCGCTCGCCGAGACGCTGTTCGGCCGCGTGGAGCCGAGCGGGCACCTGCCCGAGACCTTCCCCATGACGCTCGACGACTGCCCGGCCCACGCAATCGGCACGTTCGGCCTCGAAGGCCATGTGGACTACACCGAAGGCATCTATGTGGGCTACCGCCATTACAGCACGAACGATGTGCCGGTGCGCTTCTGCTTCGGCCACGGGCTGACCTATACGACCTTCGACTACACCGACCTGCGCGTGCGCGAGGCTGACGGCGACCTGCTCGTCGAGTTCCATGTGCGTAACACCGGCGCGCGCCCGGGCAAGGCTGTGCCGCAGGTGTATCTGGGGCTCGAGGGCACCGGCGAGGACCGCCCGCGCTACGAGCTCAAGGGATTCACCAAGGTCGCGCTCGAGCCGGGGGAGCGCCGGCAGGTGACGGTGCGCATGCCGCGCGCCGACGCGCTGCGCTACTGGTCCGAACGCATGCACGGCTTCTGTGTGGCCCCGGCTGCCGCCATTTCGGTCGGCGAATCGGTCGGTGACCTGCGCCTGCACGCGCACATCGGCTGAGCGCCCTCAATACGCACACCACACCACCCACAACACACCAAGGAGAAGAGAACCATGAAGTTCCTCAATGGCGGCTGGCTCGTCAAGGACGGCTACACCGTGAAGTACGCGGCCAACATCTACACCGCGAACATCGAGCCGGGCAAGCTCACGCTGTTCTGCCCGTTCGGCTCGCCGATTTACAATCCGGGCATGACGCTCGACGGCGGCATCCTCACGATCGAGGTGACGAGCCCGCGCGAAGACATCATCACCACGCGTCTGATCAACTTCCGCACCGACCGCGAGCACTGCCCGCAGTTCCACCTCAACGAGACGGCCCCGCACGTCGAGATCGACGAGACCGACGACGCGTGGACCTTCACCTCGGGGCGCCTGACGCTGCGCATCGCCAAAGGCGAGACGATCGACTTCGCATACCTGTATGACGGCAAGCGCATCGCGCACTCCGGCTGGCGCGCCAAGGGCCTTGTGACGAGCCCGGACGGCCAGCTGCATGTGACCGACCAGCTCGACCTGGGCGTCGGCGAGAAGATCTACGGCCTGGGCGAGCGTTTCACGAACTTCGTCAAGAACGGCCAGAGCGTCGAGATCTGGAACGAGGACGGCGGCACCGGCACCGAGCAGGCGTACAAGAACGTGCCGTTCTACCTGTCCAACAACAACTACGGCCTGTTCGTGGACGAGCCGGGCAAGGTGGAGTTCGAGGTCGGCTCCGAAAAGGTCTCACGCGTGCAGTTCAGCGTGCCAGGCGAGCAGATGACCTACTCGGTGATCGGCGGTGCCGATATGAAGCAGATCCTGGCGAATTACACGGCGCTGACCGGCCGCGCGCCGCTCGTGCCGGGCTGGAGCTACGGCCTGTGGCTGAGCACGAGCTTCACCACCGACTACGACGAGAAGACCGTGCTCGACTTCGTCGACGGCATGGCCGAGCGTGACATCCCGCTTTCGGTGTTCCACTTCGACTGCCGTTGGATGAAGGAGCTCGAATGGTGCAATTTCGAATGGGATGCCTCGAAGTTCCCCGACCCCGAAGGCCTGCTCGCGAAGCTGCATGACCGCGGGCTCAAGGTGTGCGTGTGGATCAACCCGTACATCGGCCAGAAGTCGCCGCTGTTCGAAGAGGGCGCGAAGTTGGGCTACTTCATCAGGAACACCGACGGCTCGGTGTGGCAGTGGGACAAGTGGCAGGCCGGCATGGCGATCGTCGACTTCACGAACCCGGATGCCACTGCCTGGTATCAGGGCTACCTCAAGAAGCTCGTGGCGATGGGCGTCGACTGCTTCAAGACCGACTTCGGCGAGCGCATCCCCACTGAGGGCGTGCAGTACTTCGACGGCTCGGACCCGCAGATGATGCACAACTACTACACGCTGCTCTACAACAAGGCCGTCTACGACGTGCTCGCCGAGACGAAGGGCGAGGACGAGGCGATCCTGTTCGCGCGCTCGGCCACGGTGGGCGGCCAATGCTACCCCGTGCACTGGGGCGGTGACTGTTCGTCGAACTACCCGTCGATGGCCGAATCGCTGCGCGCCGGGCTCTCGTTCGGCATGAGCGGTTTCGGCTACTGGAGCCACGACATCGCCGGGTTCGAGGACCAGGCCACGCCGGACCTGTACAAGCGCTGGACGCAGTTCGGTCTGCTCAGCTCGCATTCGCGCTACCACGGGTCGACCGCCTACAAGGTGCCGTGGCTGTACGGCGACGAGGCGGTGGACGTGTGCCGCGAATTCGTCGACCTCAAGCTCAGGCTCGTGCCATACCTCAAGCGCATGGCGGTGCAGACGCACGAGACCGGTGTGCCGATGATGCGCGCGATGGTGCTCGAGTTCCAGGACGATCCGACATGCGAGGACATCGACACGCAGTACATGCTCGGTTCCGACGTCCTCGTGGCCCCGATCTTCAACGACGAAGGGCTGGCGCGCTTCTACGTGCCCGACGCCGGCGACGGTCGCCCGTGGCGCAACCTGATCACCGGCACCGAATACGAACCGTGCCGCTGGTACACGGAGCGCTACGATTACCATGCGCTGCCCGTACTCGCGCGCCCGGGCACCGACCCCTTCGCGGCCTGACCGGTCCGGACCCGTAAGGACCTGCCATGACGATGTTCAACCGATTCATGTTCGGCGGTGACTGGAACCCCGAGCAATGGCCCGAAGACACCTGGGAGCACGACATCCGGCTCCTCGAGCGCGCGCACATCAACGAGGCGACGATCAACGTGTTCTCGTGGGCGCTGCTCCAGCCGGACGAGCGGACGTACGACTTCTCGATGCTCGACCGGATCGTCGACCTGCTCGTGCGCCACGGGTTCGCGATCGTGCTGGCCACCGGCACCGCCGCGATCCCCGCGTGGATGGCGCGCGACTACCCGCAGGTCATGCGCACGGGCGTCGACGGCACGCACCAGGTGTTCGGCGGGAGGCACAATTTCTGCCCCACCTCGCCCGACTTCCGGCGCTTCGCCCGCGCGCTCGCCTCGCGCGTGGCCGAGCGTTACGCCGGCACGCCGGGCCTCGAGGCGTGGCATGTGAACAACGAGTACGGCAACGGCGGCGGCTACTGCTACTGCGACCTGTGCGCGCAGGCGTTCCGCGGCTGGCTCGAACGCAAGTACGGGTCGGTCGAGGAGCTCAACCGCGCGTGGTGCATGAACTTCTGGAGCCACACGATCCACGATTGGAACGAGATTGTGCCGCCCGTCACCTACGGCGACGCGATCGGCACCGACAAATGCGTGATCTCGGGCCTGCAGGTCGACTACCGACGCTTCCAGAACGAGCAGATGCTCGACTGCTTCCGCCTCGAACGCGACGCGATCCGCGAGCACGACGTGCGCACGCCGGTCACGACGAACCTGATGGGCGTGTTCAAGGACCTCGACTACTACAGCTGGGGCCGCGAGATGGATGTGGTGAGCTGGGACAACTACCCGGGCATGGACACCGAGCCGAGCTTCACCGCCATGTGCCACGACCTGATGCGTAGCGTTGGCGGCGGCAAGCTGTTCATGCTCATGGAGCAGACGCCGAACCAGCAGAACTGGTTCCCGTACTGCAAGGTCAAGAAGCCGGGCGAAGTGGCCGAGCTCTCGTGGCAGGCCGTGGCGCACGGCGCCGACACTGTGCAGTTTTTCCAGCTCAAGCAGTCGATAGGCGGCTGCGAGCGTTTCCATGGCGCGGTGATCGGCCACGACAATTCCGAGCGATCGCGCACCTACCGTGAGGTGCGCGAGCTCGGCGCCGACCTGGAGCGGCGTGCGCCTGCATTGATGGGGTCGCGCGTGCACGGGCAGGTGGCCGTGGTGTTCGACTGGGAGAGCTACTGGTCGCTCGAAGGGTGCGTCGGCCCCACGCAGGGCCTGCATTACCCGGACGAGGTGCACCGTTTCTACCGCCCGTTCTGGAGGCGCAACGTGCCAGTCGATATGGTGGAAAGCACCGTGGACCTGGCCACGCTCAAACAGTACCGCGCGGTCGTGGCGCCTACGTTGATCATGGTCAAGCCGGGTGTGGCGCAGACCCTCACGCAGTATGTGCGCGAGGGCGGCACATTGATCACCGGCTACATGTCGGGCATCCACAACGAGTTCGACCTCGTGGTCGAGGGCGGCTATCCGGGCCCGCTGCGTGAGCTGTGCGGGGTGTGGGTCGAGGAGATTGACGCGATCGCACCGGACGCGCACATCGATGTGACGATCGGCGGACGCACCGTGCACGGATCGATCGTGGCGAGCGTCATCGAGCCCGAAGGCGCGCAGACGATCGCTACCTACGGCGGCGACTTCTATGCCGGCACGCCGGCCGCCACCGTGCACACGGTGGGCGAGGGGCGTGTGGTCTTCATCGGCACGGCGCTCGACGCCGAAGGCATGAGCGCGGTCATCGACCCGGTCATCGACGCCTGCGGCGCCGAGACGGTCGACTCGCCGGAAGGTGTGGAGGTGATGCGCCGCACGGCCGATGACGGCACCTTGTTCACGACGGTCATCAACACCGCAGGCCGGCCCGTGCACTGGCGGCACGCGCTCAGCGGGGAGGACCTCGATCTGGCCCCGTTCGAAACGCGCATCATGTGATGAGACAACGTGCGCTGTGGGGCGTGTTTTATCCATGCCCCGCAGCACACTGAACACAAGGGGCCCACGGAGCGCAGGAGCCACCGGTGCCCCTGGAAAAGCGAGGTTGACATGGCGGGCAAAGCGCAGCATCACGTCCTGGTGTTCGAAATCAACACCAGCTTCACCCGGTATGCGTTGTTCGCGGATGGGCGCATGGGCATTCCCGGCACCTTCGCCACGCCGAACACCGACGTGGACGCGTTCTACGAGGCGCTTGTGCAGGTGGTGCGCAAACAGCGGGCGCCCCTCGACGGTATTGCGATCAGCATGCCCGGGTTCATCGACACGAAGACGCAGACCGCGCGCACGGCGGGTGCGCTCAAATTCCTGGCCAAACAGCAGATCGGCGTGGAACTGGCCGCGCGGCTTGGGCAGGACATTCCCACATGGCTCGAAAACGACGCGAACTGCGCCGCGATGGCCGAAAAGATGTCCGGCAACGCGCAGAAAATCGACGATTTCGTTCTGGTGACACTCGACACCGGCATGGGCGGCGCATTGTTCCTCGACGGCAAACTGCGCCGCGGCAAGGACTGGCGCGCCGCGGAGATCGGCCAGATGATCGTCAATTACGATTCGGCCGGGGCGCTGCCGTTGCACGATTTCGTCTCGACGCTCAAGCTGTCGCAGTGGTACGCCGAGGAGTTCGGAGGCGAGGCGGGCGAAGTGCTGCCGAGCACGCTGTTCCAGCGGCTCGACGACCCGCGCGTGCGCGCGATCGTGGAGCGCTGGGTGCACTACATCGCCGTCGGCATCTTCAACACGGTCGCCACCGTGGACCCCGAGGTCGTGCTGATCGGCGGCAGCATCAGCCGCGAACCGCTGCTGCTGCCGATGATCGAGGACGCGCTCGACTCGATCCGCGATTGGAAACCGTTCAAAACGACGATCAAGCGCTGCCGCCACAGCGGCAACGCCGGTCTGATCGGCGCGTACTACGCATTCATGGAGGAAGTGGGCGTCAACGCCTAGCCGCGCTCCTGCAGCGTGTACGGCATGAGGCAGCGCGGGTCATCCGGATTCCGCTCAGACGGGTCGCTGATGCCTCCCCACACGTTCGCGGGGAAGATCACGTCGCTGAAATGCATCCATTCCTCGAGCAGGTCGAGCGAATCGTCGGCGAGCCACCGCGACTGCAGGCCGTCGATCGCCGAGGCGACAAGCGTGTAGAGGTCGAAGAATCGCTCTTCGTTCATGCCGTTCGGCAGCAGCCAGTTCATTGACCCGATCATCTCCCAGCGGCGGATGTGCCGCCCGGTGAAGAACTGGTGTGCGGGGTGGTCGGGGTTGAGCGCCTCGCCGCTCAAGACGCACAGCAGTTGGATCATCTCGGGCCGCTGCATGTTGTAGAGCACGGTGTTGAGGCAATAGCGCGGGTAATAGTAGACGCGGTGGCCGTCGGCGTCCACCGCCGACGCGCTGAACGCCGCGAACTCGTTCGACTCCGTCGTGTCGTATCCCTCGGTGAGCACCATGGCCAGCAGGTCCTCTTTCGAGGCGATGTAATGGTAGAGCGCGGCCTCGCTGATGCCGATCTCGTCGGAGATGTCCTGCAGCGACATGCCCCAATACCCTTTGACGGCGAGGATCTTCGACGCGGCGCGCAGGATCTGCAGATGGCGTTCCTCCTGCGTCATGCGCTTGCGCTTTTCGAAGCGCTTGGCCGATGTGGTGTCGCGCACGGTCACCTCATGTGAGGCGAGGATCGGCTTGGGTCTGCCCGAAGCGGCGACGCCGTGCTGGTCGAGGATTTGCTGCCATGCTGCGAGGGTCATGTGGATTGGCGTCCTTGTTGGTGGTCGGAGGGGTGGAATCGGCACTGCCATCGTATCTCACGCACGATGGCAGTGTGCGTCAGTCGGCGAACGTGCGCGTGAGCCAGTCGAGGGCCAGCCCGGTCCACGCTTGCGCACCGGGTTCGATGCCATTGACGCCTTGCCATGCGGTCTGCGCGGTGGCGAGCGCAAGGCCATGGCCGCCTTCGGGGAACAGGTGTGCTTCGACCGGCACATGGGCGGCGCGGCATGCCTCGATGAGCATGAGCGTGTTCTGCACGGGCACGCAGTCGTCGGGCATCGTGTGCCAGACGAAGACCGGTGGCGTGCGCGCGTCGATGTGCTCTTCGATGCTCACTTCGTGCATCGCGTCTTCGTCGCCGTAGCGGTTGCCGAGCAGCGCGCGGAAACTGCCGTCGTGGCGGTATTCGCCCGAGGTGATGACGGGGTAGGCGAGCATGAGCGCAGTCGGCGCGAGCAGTGCCGGGTCGTAGCCGTGCGCGCGCAGCACGCCATTGGAGGCGGATGTGGCGAAGTCGGCGGCCAGATGACCGCCCGCGGAGAAGCCGAGCACGGCGATGCGCGCCGGGTCGACGTGCCACGCTTCGGCATGGTCCAGAATGAGGCGCATCGCCTCAGCCACTTCGAGCAGTGCGGTGGGGTAGACCGACGGCGCGCACGAATAGCGCAGCACAAAGGCGTTGCAGTCGGCCGCCAGGAACTGCAGGGCGATTGGTTCGCCTTCGCGGTCCGACGTCATCTCGTAGCCGCCGCCGGGCACGATCAGCACGGTGGGGCGTGTGCGGTCGGGCACGACCTCGGGGGAATTGTCGGGTACGTAGCCGATGAACCGCGCGGTGGTGCCGTCCATGCCGGTGATCGTCTGTTCGATGTACTGCATGCTGCCTTCTTGCTGGGGGTGGATGGAGTGAGGATGGCGCTCCATCCATATAGTTCAATGACGAAACTATTGTATCCCGGCCTGTGGCCGGGCGGGTCAGATCCATGACTCGAGCCACATGTGGCTCAGCCAGAACTCGTAGGGCACGGGCATGGCCGTCCAGATCGGGTAGAAGAACGCGGAGACGAGTAGGCACAGCCCCAGCGTGGAGCCGAGCGCGGCCTGCCATGTGGCGCGCGAGACGGTTGTGCGCAGCCAGTCGAACACGTAGCAGATCGCCATGATCATCCACGGCAGCAGCACGATCGAATAGAACGTGAACGTGGTGCGGTTCAGATACTGCGCCCACGGCAGCCAGCCGCCGAGAAACCCGGCGAGCACGGCCCAGATGCGCCAGTCGCCGCGGCGCCAGATCGCGATCGCGATCGCGCCGAGCGCGCACAGCGAACCGAGCCACCAGATGAGCGGGTTGCCGAGCGAGGTCACCGCCGCCACGCACTGCGAGTGCGGCGCGAGCGAACACAGGCCGGGGTGGTCGGGCAGCTTCTCCCAGTAGAAGCTCGTCGGGCGGATCTGCAGCGGCCATGTGAGCGGGTTCGCCTTGTAGTCGTGTGGCGCGTCGAGCGTGGTGTGGAACTGCCACATCTGCGCGTGGTACTGCACGAACGAGCGCCACGATTCGGGCAGCCACTGGATACCTTCGCCCGGGTGCAGCCGCGCCCAGTCGTGCATGTAGGAGTCGGGGTGCAGGAACCAGCCGGTCCACGTGGCCAGATACGTCAGCGCGTAGGCCGGCAGCATCGTGCACGCGGCGACCGCGCCGTCGCGCAGCACGCCGGTGACGAACCAGCGACGGTAGCCAGCCTGGTGGCGCATCCACGCGTCCCACAGCACACTGGTCACGCAGAAGACGGCCATGAAATACGTGCCCGACCATTTGACGCCCGTTGCGAGCCCAAGCAGCACGGCCGCGCCGATGCGGTACCACGAGACCGCGATCTGCGGCGGACGTGCGCCCGGGTCGGCGGCGCGCCCGAGCCGTGCCTTGGCCCAGTCGCGGTGTATCAGCAGCAGGCTGAACGCGCCGAGCGCGAGCACCATGATGAAGATATCGAGCAGGCCGGTGCGGCTCATCGTGATCCCCACGCCGTCGATCGCCATCAGTACACCGCCGAACAGCGCGATCGGCAGGTTGTGGAACAGGCGCAGGATCACACGGATCAGCACGATGATCGCAATCGTACCGGCGATCGCCGTCGCGGCGCGCCATGCGAAGGGGTTCGCCGCGCCGCCGAAGAGCTTGAGGCCCCACGCGATGAACCATTTGCCCACCGGTGGGTGCACCACGTATTCGGCCGAATCGAGCCACAGGTCGGTCTCGCCGCTCGCGAACGGGATGTTCGGGTTGACGTCCTGCCCCAGGTACGGCACCGTCTGCGGCCAGTTGCGCGGCTCGCCCGTCTGGAGCATCGTCCACGCGTCCTTGACGTAGTACGTCTCGTCGAACACGACCGCGCGCGGCTCGCCGAGGCGCACAAAGCGCAGCAGCGCGCCGAACAGCGCGACGATCAATGTGCACGCCCACTCCACGGCGCGCGTGGGGCGGGCGAACAGGCCGGCGTGCACGCGTGCGGCGTGCGCGGCGTGCCGTGCGCCGGTGCGGGCGGCGGATGCGCGTGGTTGCGGCGGTTGCGACATGAGGTCCTCCTTGGGCTGCTGCGTTCCATTATGGTCGTGCTCTTATATTTGAGGGAAGGCATTCGCATAGGGCCGCGCGGCGGCGGGCATGATTGGAGGCAGGGCACGATGGTTCAGGCAGGGGAGCGCGCGCAGGCGCAGGCAGGAGAACAAGCGGTGCGGGAGCCGGGCGTTGATGTCACTGTTCCACGTGGAACAGTCGTGCTTGCGGCCACGCCAATCGGCAACACGGCCGACGCCTCGGCGCGGCTCGTGGCGCTGCTCGAGCGCGCCGACATCGTGGCGGCTGAAGACACGCGGCGGCTATACGCGCTCGCCAACAGGCTCGGTGTGCGCGTCGGCGGCCATGTGGTGGCGAACCACGACCACAACGAGCGCGGCAAGGCCGATGGACTGCTCGACCAGGTGGAGGCCGGCGCCACGGTGCTCGTCGTCTCCGACGCCGGCATGCCCACGATCAACGATCCCGGGCTCGCGATCGTGCGCCGGGCGATCGAACGCGGCCTGCCGGTCACGTGCGCGCCCGGGCCGTCCGCCGTGCTCGACGCGCTCGCGTTGTCGGGCCTGCCGACCGACCGTTTCTGCTACGAGGGGTTCCTGCCGCGCAAGCACGCCGACCGCATGCAGCATCTGCGCATGCTCCAGTCGGAACGCCGCACGATGGTCTTCTACGAGACGGTGCACCGCATCGACGAGGCGATGGCCGACCTCGAAGCGGCCTTCGGCGCCGACCGCCCGATGGCGCTGTGCCGCGAACTGACGAAGGACTACGAGCAGATCCGCCGCGGTACAATCGGCGAAGTGCGCGCGTCGGTCGAATCCGACCCGCCGCGCGGCGAGATGGTGCTCGTCGTCGGCGGCGCGACCGGTGCCGAGCCACAGCAGGGGTGCGCGCTCGATGTGCAGGAGCTCGCACGGCTCGCGCAGCGGATGGCGAGCGATGAGCATATGCGCATCAAAGACGCGATTGCGCACGTCGTGGAGCAGCATCCGGCGCCCGACGGGTCGCTCGCGAACAAAAAGCAGGTGTACGCGGCCGCGCTCACGCTCAGGGAGTGAGTTTCAGGCGCGTCGTTCGAGCGCGTCAAGCAGCAGCTCGAGCGTCTCGCGCACACCGGGGCCGCCCTGCTGTGAGATGAACTCGAGCAGGTTCGCGTCGGCGGCGCGGTTGACAACGACCCATTTGCGCAAATGCGGGGCGTGGCGTGCGATGTGCCACAGCACATCAATCGGCGTGTCCGGATCGCTCGCCACCACGGCGTTCAGTGCGATCGGCGGCGCCGGCGGGTCGAGCGGGCGTGCCGGCCCGTCGTGTTGGCCCGTGCACGTGGTGGCGGCGAGTCGGCGGCGGGCGCTCGCGTTTCCCCTGCGGGTGGAAGGCATGGCGGGTCCTTTCTGGGTCAGGCGATGCACGCGAAGTCGGTGAGCACGTCGCGCGCCTGCTTGGCGGTGTGCAGGTAACTGCAGCCGTCGAGAATGTCCAGGCACGGCTGCGGCCCGAAGTCGTATTGCTTCATCAGTTCGGCGATGACCGGCTGCCAGCTGTGCGCGCGGATCTCCTCGATCGGACTCAATGCGAGGTCGCGCGCGGTGCGTTCCGGTGTGGTGAGGCTGAGCGTGCCGATCGACGTGATCTGGTCGGCCGGCACACGCCGTGCGCGCGTGCGGATCGGCCGGCCGAACACGCGCGTGCGGTGGTGGCTCGACGAGAGGATGTCCACTGTGGCGGGGAAGTCGCCGCCGTGCCACACCCATGCCGCGGTCGCCCCGCACACGGTCATCGAGGTGATGCGCTTCGGCAGCGCCGCTGCCGTGATCGCCGCGCGCCCGTACAGCGAATCGCCGTCGTCGCGGCGGTAGGCGTGCGCGTCGTCAAGTGGGATAAGGATGCCCAGGTCGATGAGCATGTGCATGCCGAGCGGGCCGGTCACGTGCTCGGCCGTGATGATCGGCGGCGGTCCGGGCAGCGAAAGCGGCGCGGCCGGCGGGTCGCTGCGCTCGGTGGGCGGCTCGTCCCACAACGGCAGCATGGGCTGGTACATGTCGGTCGTCATGGGCGCACAGCGTAAGCCGCATGCACGGTGTGGCGCAACCCGGGGCGGGTGCATTGTGGATATGTGGACAACCCGTGCCGCACTCCTATGTGCGTGTGGACACGGCGGTGGATTCGGCGGCGGCCGGGCGGGCCCGCAGTGTCCTAGCTCGGCCGGATAATCGGCGCATGACTCATATTATGGTGAATGTTGCTTGGCCGTATGCCAACGGCCCCCGTCATATCGGCCACGTCGCCGGATTCGGCGTGCCCTCCGACGTCTATGCGCGCTACCAGCGCATGAAGGGCAATGATGTGCTCATGGTCTCCGGCACCGACGAGCACGGCACCCCGATCCTCGTGGAAGCGGACAAGGAAGGCGTGACCCCGCAGGAACTCGCCGACCGCTACAACCGCGTCATCGCCAGCGACCTGTGCAAGCTCGGCCTGAGCTACGACCTCTTCACCCGCACCACCACCAAGAACCACGAACTCGTGGTGCAGGAACTGTTCCGCCAGTGCCTTGCCAACGGCTACATCTACAAGGGCGTGCAGAAAGTCGCGATCTCGCCGTCCACCGGGCGCACGCTGCCCGACCGCTATATCGAGGGCGAATGCCCGATCTGCCATGCGCCGGGCGCGCGCGGCGACCAGTGCGACAACTGCGGCAACGAGCTCGACCCCGACGAGCTGATCAACCCGGTCTCCAAGATCAACGGCGAAACGCCGATCTTCCAGGAGAGCGAACACTACTTCCTCGACCTGCCGGCGCTCGCCGACGCGAATCTGGCGTGGCTCAAGACGCGCCAGGGCTGGCGCACGAACGTGCTGAACTTCTCGATCGGCCTGTTCCGCGAAGTCAAGCCGCGCGCGATCACGCGCGACATCGACTGGGGCATCCCGATCCCCGTGCCCGGCTGGATCGACAACCCGAACAAGCGCCTGTACGTGTGGTTCGACGCGGTGATCGGCTACCTTTCCGCCTCGATCGAGTGGGCGCGCCGTTCGGGTGACCCCGAGGCGTGGCGCAAGTGGTGGAACAGCCCAGAGGCGCCGGGCTATTACTTCATGGGCAAAGACAACATCACGTTCCATTCGCAGATCTGGCCCTCCGAGATGCTCGCCTACAACGGCCAGGGCTCGCGCGGCGGCGAAACCGGCCAGCTCGGCCCGCTCAACCTGCCCGAGCAGGTCGTGGCGTCCGAGTTCATGACGATGGAAGGCAAGAAGTTCAGCTCGTCGCGCGGCATCGTCATCTACGTCAAGGACATCCTCGAACGCTACCCGGTGGACGCCGTGCGCTACTACATCTCGATGGCCGGCCCGGAGACCTCCGACTCCGACTTCACGTGGTCCGAGTTCGTGCGCCACAACAACGAGGAACTCGCCGCGTCGTGGGGCAACCTCGTCAACCGTGTGGCCAACCTGATCGCCAAGAACTTCGGCGAGGTGCCGCCGGTGGTGGAATCGAAGCTGACCGACGACGACCGCGCCCTGCTCGCCGAATCGGCCGGCGTTTTCGTCACGGTGGGCGACCTGATCGAACACCACCGCCAGAAGAACGCGCTGAACGAGGCGATGCGCGTGGTGGGCGACATCAACAAGTACATCTCGGCCACCGAACCGTGGAAGATCAAGGACGACCCGGAACGCCTCGGCACCGTGCTGCATGTGGCGGCCCAGGCCGTGATGGACGCGAACCACCTGCTCGCGCCGTTCCTGCCGCATTCGGCGCAGAAGGTGTTCGAGGCGCTTGGCGGCACGGGCGTGTTCTCGCCGCTGCCGCGCATCGAAGAGGTGGAGGACCTCGACAACCCGGCGTTCCACTACCCGGTGATCACCGGCGACTATGTGCTCGGTGAAACGGTGCGCCCATGGAAGAGCGAGCCGATCGAGGTCGGTGCCCCGGTGGCCAAGCCGACGCCGATCTTCGCCAAGATCCCCGCCGAGGCGGTCGACGAGGAACTCGCGCGCTTCGAGGAGGCGCTCAACGCCCGCAAACAGGCGGAATCCGAGCGTCTGGAAGCGGAGAAGGCGAAGCTCGCCGCCAACGAGTGATGCGCGCTGGCGGCGGGTGTGCGCACACCCGCCGCCAGCGAACGTCCAGCTTGGATGTGTGCGCGCTCACACCCAAGCTAGCTGTGAGCAAAAAGTCGAACGTGGTACAGGCCGATGGCGTATATTGATACCTATCAGCGATGCCTGTGACGTCGTTGACGAGGTTCCTTTTCTAGAACCCCATAACTGAACCCTTCTTCTCTCTCTTCTCTCTGAGCCGGCGGCCTTCTCTCCGCCGGCTTTCTCTTTTCCTGCACGCTGCCGCCGGCACTCAGCCGAGCGCGTCGGCGATCATCGCGTATTGCGCTTCGACGAGGCGCCAGTAAGCGCCGCGCTTGGCCATCAGCTCGCTGTGCGTGCCCTGCTCCACAATCTGCCCGTGGTCCACGTAGCAGATCATGTCGGCGTCCTCGATTGTGCTCAGCCGGTGCGCGATGATGAAGCTCGTGCGCCCCACGAGCAGGTGTGCGAGCCCCGCCTGCAGCGCCTCCTCGGTCTGCGTGTCGATGTTGCTCGTCGCCTCGTCGAGGATCAGGATGCGCGGGTCGGCGAGCAGCACGCGCGCGAACGCGATGAGCTGGCGCTGGCCCATCGACAGCGTCGAGCCACGCTCCTCGACCACGGTGTCGTAGCCGTTGGGCAGCTGCATGATGAACTCGTGCGCGTGCACGGCCTTCGCCGCGCGCTCGATCTGCTCGTCGGTCGCGTTGAGCTTGCCGTAGCGGATGTTGTCGCGGATCGTGCCGGAGAAGATGAATGTGTCCTGCAGCATCACGCCCATCTGCCGGCGCAGCGACTCGAGCGTCACACTGCGCACATCGTGCCCGTCGATCGTGACCGACCCCTCCGCCACATCGTAGAACCGCGAGAGCAGGTTGATGATCGTCGTCTTGCCCGCGCCGGTCGGCCCCACGAGCGCGACCGTCTGCCCCGGGCGCACATGCAGGTCCACGAGGTTGAGGATGGCGCGTCCGTCGGGCTCATACCGGAACACGACATCGTTGAAATCGACCTGCCCGCGCACCGGCGGCAGTTCCACCGCATCAGGCGCGTCGGTGATCTCGGGCCGCACGTCGAGCGTCTCGAAGATGCGCTCCAGATACGCCGAACACGTGATGAGCTGGTTGTAGAAATTGCCGATGTTGATGACCGGGTTCCAGAAGTTGTTGGCGTAGCCGATGAACGCGATCAGCGTGCCCGTTGTGGCGGCCACACCGCCGATGTTCATGATGCCCACGTAATACAGCAGCGCCATCGTGCTCACCGAGATGATCTCCATGCTCGGCCACAGCAGGAACTGCAGGTGCACCGCGCGCATCCACGCGCTGCGCACCTGCCCCTGCTGTTCCTGGAACGTGGCGAACTGCTCGCGCTCGCGCGCGAAGGTCTGCGTCGTCTTCACGCCGGCGATCGACTCGTGGATGTAGGCGTTGAGGTTGCTCTGCTTGTTGCTCAGCCGTTGGTACGCCTTGCGCTGGAAATGCTGCAGCACGCGCACCACCACGATGAGCAGCGGGAACAGCACGAGGCTCCACAGGGCGAGCCGCCAGTCGATCGCGAACATGATGATGAGCGTGATCACGAATGTGAACACGTCGGAGATCACGTTGATCAGCCCCGAGCTGAGCGTGTCGGACAGTGTGTTCACGTAGTTGACGACGCGGATCAGGATCTTGCCGTGCGGGCGCGAATCGAAATAGCTGAACGGCAGTGTCTGGATGTGTGTGAACAGGTCGCGCCGCATGTCCTTGAGCACGAGCTGGCCGACGCGCGTGATCTCGTACGTGCGGTAGCGCAGTGCCACTTCGTACAGCATGATCAGCACGAGCATGATGAGCGCGATCCAGCCGAGCAGCGCGTAGTTCTTGTGCGGCAGCACGTCGTCGATCACGATCTTCGTCAGGTACGGCACGCTCACGGCGATGCAGCTCATCGAGACCACAACCGCCACGATCGCGGCGATGCGCTTGCGGTACGGCTTGAGATACACGGACACACGGCGCAGGTCACGCAGGTTGATCTGCTCTTCGAGTTCCTCATCTTCGCGGTAGGTATTGCGTTGTGCCATGGTGCACCTCCCTCAGTTCGTCTTGTCCGTTGTGTTGCCGCCCGTCTCGTCGGCCTGTGTGTAGCCCTGCGACTGCCCGGATTGCAGGCCGAGCTGTTTGCGGTAGATCTGCCAGTAGCGGCCGTGCGTGGCGATCAGCTCCTCGTGCGTGCCGCGCTCCACGATGCGCCCATGCTCGAGCATGAGGATCAGGTCGCAGTCCTTGACCGACGAGATGCGGTGCGCGATCGTCACGATCGTCTTCGTGCCCTCCAATTCGGCCAGATGCTGCTGGATTTTCGCCTCGGTCTCCATGTCCACCGCGCTTGTCGTGTCGTCCATGATCAGGATCGACGGGTCGTCGGCGATCGCGCGCGCCAGACTCAAGCGCTGCTTCTGGCCGCCCGAAAGCCCGACGCCGCGCTCGCCGACCACGGTGTCGTAGCCTTCGGGCATGCGCTCGATGAAGTCGTCGGCGCCGGCGATGAACGCGATGCGGCGGATGTACTCAGTGTCGGGCGTCTGCCGGCCGCCGAGGCCGAAGCCGATATTGCCGCCGATCGTGTCCGAGAACAGGAACGTGTCCTGCGCCACGACGCTCACCTCTTCGCGCAGCGTCTTGAGCGGCCAGGCGCGCGCGTCGACGCCGTCGATCAGCACGCGCCCGCTTGTGGGGTCGTAGAAGCGCGCGATCATGTTGACGAGCGTCGATTTGCCGGCGCCGGTCTCGCCGAGGATGCCGAGGCGCGCGCCGGCGGGCACGGTGAAGTCGATGTCGTCGAGCACCGGCGTGCCCGGATCGTCGGGGAACGCGAAGCTCACGTGGTCGAAATGGATCGCCCCGCGCACATGCCGCGGTTCGGTGGCGCGCTCGGGCGACTCTTCGCGGATGCGCGGCTGTGACGTGAGCAGGCGGCGGATTTTGACGCACGACGCGTTGAAGCGCTGCCAGTCGTTGACGAGCCAGCCGGATTGACGCACTGGCGAATCGATCATCCACAGGTACGAGCTGAAGGCCACGAGACCGCCGAGCGTCATGTTGCCCTGCAACACGAGCAGACCGCCCAAGCCGATTGTGATGAGCTGCAGCGAGAAGCCGAGGCCGTCGAGCCACGGCATGAAGCGGCGTGTGTTTTCGGCCATCGCCATGTTGCGGTCCATGTAGTCGGCGTTGCGTTCGTCGAATTTGCCCGTCTCGTGCTCCTCGCGCACAAACGCCTTGACCACGCGGTTGCCTTCGATGTTCTCTTCGACCATCGAGTTCATGGCGGCGAGCGAATTGCGGATGCCGAGGAACAGCGGCTTGGCGCGCTGCGACAGCGCGCGCGTCAGCAGGAACAGCGGTGGCGTCACGCACGCGAGCGCAAGCGCGAGCCGCCAGTCGATCGAGCTCATCATCGCGAGCGCGCCGACGAACATGACCACGCAGTTGAGCGCCTGGTACGTGACCCAGCTGAGCAGGTGGCGGATCGCGTCGGTGTCCGACGTCATGCGGCTCATGATGTCGCCGGTGCGCGTGTGGTTGAAGTAGTTGAAGTCGAGTTCGTGCAGTTTCTCGTATTCGTCGCTCACCAGGCGGAACACGGTGTTCTGCCCGAAGCGTTCCATCCACATGGCGTTGCCGTAGTACGCGGCGTCGCGCACCACGGTCACGACGATCATGAGGATGCACAGGCCGGTCAGTTGGCTGATGTGCCCGGCCTCGATCACCTGGTCGACGATGCGCGCGGAGATCAATGGCGTGATGAGCGCCATCGCCGCGCTCACCGCGTACAGCACGATCGCGCCGATGGCGCGCGGCAGGTCGGGTTTGCAATACGCCATGAGCCAGCGCAGGTTGCCGGCGTTGCGGTTGCGGTTCGGGTCGACGTACATCGTTGGCGTCCTTGGTGGTTGCTGTGGGGGGGTCGGTGGTCCACGTGCGGCGCGCGGGGCCGGTGCTCGCGCCTGTGCCAGGGGCTTGGCGAGCCGGATTCATGAACCGCTTAAGTATATCGCATCATTCGCGTCGACGTGGCCGGGAGAACCCAATCCGCTACCGGTGGAAGTGGCCGGCGGCGCGGCGCATCACGCATTACTGTCGAACACAGACCCAGGAGGAGGACCATGCAAGACAAACCGGACATGCTGCCGAAGGCCACCCAGGAAGACATCGACGTGCTCGCCAAGCCCGACGCGAGCCAGCACGAGTCGGCGTGGACCACGTTCAGGAACCTGCCGAAGAGCCACCGTTGGCCGTATTTCTACCGCCACTTCTTCTGGCCCATCATCATCGGCGTCGTGGTGCTCGCCGCCGCCATCGCGTTCATCGTCAACATGGCGGTCACGCCGAAGGGGCAGGGCCTCGGAGTGGCCGTGATCGACCTGGAGGAGTCGTCGCAGCAGATGGACGGCCTCGAAGACGGCTACGAGCACTACCGTCAGGTGAACAAAGACCTCGTGACCTTCGAGAACGACTTCTACCTCGATTCGAGCAACCATGTCTCCGCCGGCAACTCTCAGGAGACCTTCGACGTGCAGCTGTCCGGCGGCACGCTCAACACGCTGATCAGCACAAAGGCGGGCCTCGCATCGAAGGACGTGCGCGACTATGTGGAGCCGCTCGCCGACGTGCTCACCCCGCACCAGCTCGGCGTGCTGCGCGACCGCGGCGCGATCGTGGAACTGCCGCTCGGCAAGGACGGCGCCGCCAGGCAGGTGGCGCTCGACCTGGGCAAATCGGATGAGTGGCGCCAGCATGCGGACGGCGGCACAGACGTGCTGCTCGCGTTCGTCAACGTGCAGAACAAGCAGTACGTGCGCCTGTTCGTCGACTATCTGTACGGCATGTGACGGGCGGATCGCACCGTCGCGCCGGCGCCGTTCCTTTTATCGAGGAACGGCGCCGGCGCATGTGGGCGGTCGTGCATAATGGAACTGAACAGAGCGAAGAACAGGGTACGGGGTCGAGCCATGGCCGGCGGCGCGCATCGCGGCGCGCGAGGCGTGGCGGCACCCGGTGCATGAGGTAGTGGAAGGAACGGGCGAATGATGCAGCACGACAAGGCATTCGAGGTTCTGTGCGCCGGGGCAGACAGGATCGGCGCAGGTGAAAACGGCAGGATTGTATGGGGCAATGGCGTCGTCACGCTCGTCTTCGACGTGCGCGATGACGCACCGGTGCGGCTCGTCGGCATGTCCGGGCGCGGCATGCGCGCCGCGGACGCCAACATCGCCGGCGAACCCGATGCGCAGCCGATTGTGGAACTGCGCTCGTCGATCGACAGCGGCGGCGACAACCGCCTGCAACTGGCCAAATCGGCCGCGGGCATGAAACTGCGGTTCGTGGAGGCGTACCGGTATACGCCGGCCGATCCCACGGCCCCCGACGCGCTGTACCGCCTGTCGATCGTGCAGCGCGACCCGCAGGGCGGTCCCACGGTCGTTTCGGTGTTCGAGGCGTACCCGCGGCTGAGCGCCGTGCGCACATACACGCGGCTGTGCTGCGACAAGCCGTACCCGGTCGAGGCGGTCTCGTCGATGAACGCGACGATGCCGCTCGCCGCGGCGCGGCTCGATGACAGCCAGACGATGATCTACTGGGGCGAGAACTCGTGGGATCTCGAGAACGCGTGGCATTGCCAGCCGCTGCGCTCCACCTCGCTGCGCGACCGCGACCAGAAGGTTAATCCGGGCACGTCGTCGGCGCGCTTCGCGTTCAGCTCGTCGTCCACGTGGTCGACCGGCGAGTTCTCGCCGACCGGCATCGTCGAAGGCTTCAGCGAAGCCCCTGAATCGCGCCCGTTCGCGTTCATCTGGCAGATCGAGCACAATGGCGCATGGGAATGGGAGATCGGCGAGGACGACCCCGGCGTGCGCATCAGCGCGTATGGCCCGGAATACGCCGACCACCAGTGGTTCACCATGCTCGGCGACGGCAATGAATTCACGTCGGTGCCGGTCTCGTTCGCGGTGTGCGCGGACGACTGGCAGCAGGCCGTGGCCGAGATGACGCTGCAGCGCCGCGAAACGCGCATGCGGCACGCGCGCGAACTCGGCCGCGCCGCCGAGTTCGACCGCATGGAGCTGCGCGTCGTCTACAACGACTACATGAACACGCTGTGGGGCGATCCGCACATCGAGCAGGAACTGCCGCTCGTCGAAGGCGCCTACAAGGTGGGTGCCGACGTCTTCTGCATCGACGCCGGCTGGTACGACGACGCGGACGGCGGCTGGTGGGACATGGTTGGCGATTGGGAGCCGTCCGTCGACCGCTTCGGCACCGTGCGCCTCGCCGGCCTGATCCACGACATCCAATCGCACGGCATGGTCGCTGGCCTGTGGCTTGAACCCGAGGTCATGGGCGTGCGCTGCCGGCTCGCGCAGGCCCTACCCGACAGCGCGTTCTTCTGCCGTCACGGCGCGCGCGTAGCCGACCAAGGGCGCTACCATCTGGACTTCCGCTCGCCGATCGCGCGCGAACACGCGACGCACACGGTGGAGCGGCTCATCAGCGAATACGGCGTGGGGTATTTCAAGTTTGACTACAACACGACGCCCGGCGTGGGCACCGACGTCGGCACCGAATCGGTGGGCGCCGGCCTGCTCGAGCATTGCCGCGCGGTGCAGGACTGGGTCGACGAGATCCGCCGCGCGCACCCCGACGTGATGATCGAGAACTGCTCGTCGGGAGCCATGCGCGCCGATTATGCGATGCTCAGCCGGCTCGACATGCAATCCACCTCCGATCAGGCCGACCCCTCGATCTATGCGGCAATCGCCGCCGGCGCCGGCGTCGCGATCCTTCCCGAACAGCAGGGCAACTGGGGCTACGCACAGGAGGAGATGGACGACGAGACAGCCGTGTTCACGCTGACCGCCGGTGTTCTGGGCCGCCTCTACCTCTCCGGGTTCATCAACCGCATGGGGGACCGCCGGCTCGCGCTCGTGCGCGACGCCGTGGCGCTGCACCGGCGCGTGCTCGACGAGCAAGGGCACCTCATGCCATGGTGGCCCGACGACCTGCCGGATTTCAACGGCCCGTGGCTCGCCTACGGCCTGCGGCACAACCACGCGATCGCCGAAGCGGTCTACCCGGATGTGGCCGCGCTCATGGACGGCAACGAGCATGTGGAGTATCTGGCCGTCTGGCGCCGCGGCGGCGTCGACTCGATGTACCTGCAGCTCGGGCATGGCGCACATGTGCGGCAGGTGTTCCCCGACCCCGGTCAGCCGGACCATGCGCCCGGCGCGCGCCCGTGGACGGTCGAGCATGTCGACCCCGACACCGTGCGCCTCACCGTGGCCGACAGCGAACGGCCGAGCGCGCGCATCTTCGAAATCAGCTACCGCGCGCAGTGAGCCGCGCGTAGACTGGGGCCATGAGCAAAAAGCACCGCGACCGCAATTGGGCTCCGGCGCCGCCCGCACTGGGCGCCGACGCGCACGTCATCGACAATCACACGCATGTGGCCTCCGTTGTGCCGTTCTCGCGCGCCATGAGCCACGAGGCGCAAGCCAAAGGGCAGCCCGAAGTGCCTGTCTACAGCGTCGATGAACTGCTGCACCAGGCACAGGAAGTGGGCGTGGAGGGTGTGATCGACTGCGGCTGCGAACTGCCCAACCTCATGACTGCGGTGGACATGGCACGCGAGCACCCCGGCGTGGTGCACGCGGCGATCGCGATCCACCCCAACGAATCCGTGCTGCACGGCCACCGCGGCGTGCCCGGCCCCGACGGCCTGCCGTTGCGCTACAAGCCGTGGCATGAGGTGAGCTTCGACGACGCGATCGCCGAAGTGGAGCGCATCGCGCGCGCCTACCCGCGGCAGGTCGTGGCGATCGGCGAGACGGGCATGGACCTGTTCCGCACCGGCGAAGGCGCCAAGGAACTGCAGCGCGAGGCGTTCCGCGCGCATATCGCGCTCGCCAAGGAGCTTGACCTGCCGCTGCAGATCCACGACCGCGACGCGCACCGCGAGGTCATCGAGACATTGCTCGCCGACGGCGCGCCGCGGCGCACCGTGTTCCACAGCTATTCGGGCGACGCCGAGATGGGGCGGATCGCGCGCGAACACGGTTGGTACCTCTCGCTTTCGGGCACGTCGAGCTACAAGGGCAACGACGGTATCCGCGAATCCGTGCGCATCGTGGGCCTCGACCATGTGATGGTGGAGACCGATGCGCCGTATCTGACGCCGATGCCATACCGTGGGCGTACGAACGCGCCGTATATGATTCCATACACTTTGGATGCGCTTGCCCAATATCTGGAATTGCCGATCGACGAGGTCGCCCGCGCGACCCGCGCGACGGCGCGCGAGGTGTATGGGGTCTGAACACGGCCTGTCGATTGGGGAATCCGATGGCTCGTGTTGCGTGGGCCATCGCTATCGCATGCATGGAGGGGATGAAGGGTAAGGCCTCGACCATGGCGCGGCGAGTGCGCTGTACGAAAAGTGTGGCCATGTCGGGCCATGCGAGGCATTACCGTACCCTAATGCGTATTTTGAGGGCGGGGCTCACCCCGCTGTTGAAAGGATATCGTGATGGCTCAACGGCCTGATGACGAACAAGATCAAGATCCGTTGCTCACGCAGACGGGCCAATACACCCGTGCGCCCAAGGTGTCGCACGAGGTGCTCACCAAGCAGGAGCGCGAGGAGCTGCTCAAGGAGCGCGCCGTCAGGCAGCAGGCGGCGCAACGGCTCAACGGACCATGCGTAGGCGGCCCGGTGGGGCGCTGGTGGCGCAAGCTGCAGTCCGGGCCCGACAAGGTCACGCTCGCCATGTCGATCGTGGCGCTCGGCGTGGTGTATGGCGACATCGGCACGTCGCCGCTCTACACGATGCAGACCTTCCTGGCCGGCCAGGGCGGCGTGGCCCATGCCGACGAAACGGCTGTGATCGGCATGCTCTCGCTCGTGTTCTGGACGATGACGCTGATCACCACAATCGAATATGTGCTCATCTGCATGCGCGTGGACAACAAGGGCGAAGGCGGCATCTTCGCGCTGTATTCGCTGCTGCGCCGCTACGGCGGCTGGCTCATCGTGCCGGCGATGATCGGCGGCGCCGCGTTCCTGGCCGATTCGGTGCTGACGCCGGCCATGTCGATCAGCTCGGCCGTCGAAGGCCTGCAGACGCTGCCCGCGCTGCAAAGCGTGTTCTCCGCCAATCCGAACCTCACGCTCGTCATCACGATCGCGATCATCGTGGCCGTGTTCGCCGTGCAGTCGCGCGGCACCGAGCGCATCGGCAAGGTGTTCGGCACCACCGTGCTCATCTGGTTCGTGTTCATCGCCGTCACCGGCGGCATCAGCATGGCCCACAATCTCGAGGTGCTGCGCGCGTTGAATCCCGTCTATGGCGTGGAGTTCCTCGTCAGTGGAGACAACCGCGCGGGGCTCGCGTTGATGGGTACGGTGTTCCTTTCGATCACCGGCGCCGAGGCGCTGTATTCCGACATGGGCCATGTGGGCCGCGGCAACATCTACGCCACGTGGCCCTTTATCAACCTCGCCCTCGTGCTCTCGTACTTCGGGCAGGGCGCGTGGATCATCCGCACGATCGAAAACCCGGCGTTCGTGCGCGAAGGGGGAGCTCCGAACCCGTTCTTCGCCATGATGTCGCCCGAACTGCGCTATGTGGCGGTCGTGCTCTCGGTCGTGGCCGGCGTCATCGCCTCGCAGGCCCTGATCTCCGGTGCGTTCACGATTGTCTCCGAGGCCACGCGCCTCAACTGGATGCCGCATCTGCAGGTGCGCTACCCGGCGCGCACGCGCGGGCAGCTGTACATTCCCACCGTCAACTGCGTGCTGTGCGTGGCCACGGTGGCGGTGCTGCTCATCTTCCGCAATTCCGAGCACATCGCCGCCGCCTACGGCCTGGCGCTGACGGTGACGATGGTCATGACATCGATCCTCGTGACCGTGTACCTGTGGCACAGGCGCATGCATGTGGCCGCCGTGGTGTTCGCCGTGGTGTTCCCCACGATCATGCTCCTGTTCTTTGTGGCCTCGATGGCGAAGTTCATGCACGGCGGCTGGTTCACAGCGCTGCTCACGCTCGCGATCCTGACCGTCATGGTCACGTGGAACGAGGGCACGAAGCTCGAACGCGCGCAGCGGCGCCACATGCAGCTCGACGACTGCCTGCCGGTGCTGCAGCGGCTGCACGACGACGCGACGATCCCGTACTATTCCGACAACATCGTGTACCTGACGTCCGATCAGGACATGAAGCGCATGGACACCGACGTGTTCTTCTCGATCTTCGCCAACCACCCCAAGCGCGCGCACGCCTGGTGGATCGTCTCGGTCGAGACGACCGACGACCCGTTCACGCGCGAATACACGGTGGAGGACTACGGCACGGACTACCTGTTCCGCGTGCGCATCCGTCTCGGGTTCAAGGTCTCGCAGTCCATTCCCGCCTACCTGCACCAGATCATGCACGACCTGTTGCGCGGCGGCGACCTGCCGCAACAGACGACGCGCTACCCGAAGGTGGACGCCGACCCCGAGATCGGCCCGATCACGTACGTGCTCATCCACAAGGCCCTCATGCCCGAATCCAAGGTCTCGGCGAAGGGCGCGTGGGCGCTGCGCATCAAATACGCGATCCGGCATGTGGCCGGCTCGCCGGTCAAATGGTTCGGCCTGGCGCCCTACAACCCAGTCACCGAAGTGCAGCCGCTCTTCTTATCCACCGTGCGCCCGCCGCGCCTCAAGCGCGTGGGCTGAGCGGCCCCGGCCGACCGTCCGCGTCTATCCACTAGCCACGGGCGGCCGCCCCAGTGCGCCCCGCACAGCCGTTGGCGTCTAGCCCCTAGGCGCCAACGGCTGTTTTCATTGGTATTCCAACGGTCTTGCGGTGGGTACAAGCAAAACCGATAGCGAAATCCTGAGAATCGGTGGCGTGCGGCGTGTGGAATCGTTACAGTAAACGACTATGTGCAGATTACTGGGATACGCCACCGCGAATGTCAATGTGAGCCTCGACGAGGTGCTTGGCATGCGCGAGTGCGCCGCGTTCCGTGATCTGAGCGAGATCCACAACGACGGCTGGGGAGCGGTGCTCATCAACGAGCCGGGGCACGCGGCGCACGTCAACGACGGCGGCGCGCCCTCGCCCGAGACCGGGTCGGCGCTCTACCGCAACACGATCGCCGCGCAATACGACCCGATCTTCAACGAGCTCGCGCATGCGCCGGCGCGCGGCGCCATCTGGCACCTGCGCCTCGCGAGCTCGAACCTGCCGCTCATCCTGGAGAACCAGCAGCCGTTCTTCGCCAGCGGCCTCGGCTTCGTGCACAACGGCGACATCTCGGATGCGCAGGGCCGCAACATCACCACGAACCGCGCTTACCCGATCGACCAGAACCTGGTGCAGTCCACCGGCGGACGGTCTGATTCGGCCATGTATTTCGCGATCGTGCTGCAATACCTGGGCTTCGGCTTCGCGCTCGAAGAGGCGCTCGCACAGGCGGTGCGCGAACTGCGCGCCACCTACCCCGATTCGAGCTACAACTGCATGATCCAAAGCCAGGACCAGTTCATCGCCCTGCGCGCGGAAAGCGGGCGCCCCACCGCACAGGCAATCGTCGACATCTACGCCCGCTACGGGCGCGAAGACGAGGCGGGCGACTACAGCGTGCTGCACTACCGCGAACTCGGTGCCAAGCCAGACGAGCCAAAGGGTGTTGTGGTGGCGAGCACCGGATTCGACCAGCCCGCCGAAGATGGGTGGCGCGAACTGGAGAACAACCACATGATCGTCGCGTCGAACCGCACCGGCGCCTTCCGCGTGCGTGGCATCTGATCCGTCGCGTTCGCACAGGGGGTAGAGAGCCCATCGCAGCGCGACTACGATGGGCAACATGACAGGAATCATCCCCACCGTCGACCAGATCGAGGCGCTGCACCGCAAACTCGCACCGTCCGACGCCGCCTACGACCTCATCCACACCCACTGCGTGATCATCGCGCAGATCACCCGCCAGCTCATCCACCGCCGCAATGCGCTGTTCATGCGCCGCTGCACACTGCCGGCGGACGCGCCCGAACGCACCGGCGAGCCGGCGCCCGGCGCATTCGCCGTGCCGGCGACCGACGGCGTGACGGGCGGCACCGTGCCGCCGCGCTACCTCGACGCTGGGCAGGCCGTGCTCGGCGCGCTGCTGCACGACATCGGCACCTACCGCGTGCTGAAGAACGACGGTTCGAACGGCGAACCGCTCACGTTCGACGGCCCGCACTACGTGCAGCACGGACTCATCGGCTACGACCTGCTGCTCAACGAAGGCTACGACGAGTCGATCGCGCAGTACGCGCGCAACCACACCGGCGTGGGGCTGACGCGCGAGGCCGTCGTGCGCCAGGGCCTGCCGCTGCCTCCGGACGATTACGTGCCAGTGAACCTCGAGCAGGAAGTGGTCATGGTGGCCGACAAATACCACAGCAAGTCGGTGCCGCCCAAGTTCCTGACCGCCGACGCCTACGCGCGCAAGGCCGCGCGGTTCGGCGAAGACAACAAGGAGCAGTGGCTCGACCTGGTACGCACCTACGGCGAGCCGGACGTGCCGGCGCTCGCCGAGGAATACCACATGCGTCTCGTGGACTAAACCGGCCGCGGCCAGCCCGGTGCGGGGTCAGTGCGTCAGGTCGATTGTCTCGTCCATCGCGCCGGCCACGTGCGGGTCGGTTGTGACGACGATGACGGTGCGCTGCTTGGATTCACCGTGCACCTGTGCGCGCAGCAGGTCGAGGATCGTGGCGGCGTCGGCCTCGTCGAGTGTGGCCGTCGGCTCGTCGGCGAGCACGATGTCGGGGTCGGTGGCGATCGCGCGCGCGACCATGACCCGCGCGCGGTCCACGGCGCCGAGCGTGCGCACAAGCGCGCGTGAACGCTCGGCCTGCGTCGCGTTGTCGTCGCCGCTTGGCGCAAAGCCGACGCGCGTCAGCAGCTCCTGCGCGAGCACGGCGATCGGCTTGAGGTAGTTGCGGTTCGACGCGTCCATCGCGTATTCGAGATTCGCCGCGGCGCTCAGGTCGCCGCGCAGCGCGAACTGCTGCAGCAGCACGCCGATGCGGTGCCCGCGCAGTTCGAGCGGCGTCAGGTCGTGCAGCGGCGTCGATTTGGTCATCACACTGCCTTCGGCGGGATGCGCGAAGCCGGCCATCAACGCCACAAGCGTGTCGTGCTGGCGGGTGTTATGCGCATCGACGAGCACGCCGTACGATGTGCCGGCCTCGCACCGCATCGACAGGTCGTTCCAGATATGCTCGCCGGTCTTCGCGTCAGTCACCGTCACGCCTCGCATCGAGAACATCGGGTAGGCGCGGAACACCGAATCGTCCACGTCGTCCGTGCTGTCCTCTTCGTCTGGCTCGTCGAGCGCCGCCGCGGCGGTGTTCGCGGCGGCTGCCGCCTCCTCGTCGCCCGTGCCTGCGCCGTCCGCGCTGGGCTCCGCAGTGGCCTCGGGCTCGGCATCTGTGCTGTCTGCGGTGTCTGTGTCATCTGCACCGGCGTCTGCGCTGTCAGTGTCGTCGTCGTATTCGATCGTGTAGCTCATACCCGGCTCGACCGATTCATCGGTCATCAGCTCATCGAGCTCTTCGACGGCGTCGGTGCGTTCTTGCGGCTCGCTGTGGTGTTCCTGGTTGCTCATCACTGCTCCTTCGTGGTCGAGTCGGCGGAATCGAGGTATGGCGAATGCGTCAGCTGCGCGGTGCGGAACAGCGCCACGCGCACGCCTGCGATAATGGCGAGCAGTAGGCACGCCAACAGCGCGATCCATGTGACATTCCACAGCACGCCGCCATGCATCGCGATCGTATGTCCCTGCGCGAGCTGCGTGGCGAGCGGATTCGCGGTCCAGCCGCCGATCAGCAGGCCGAGCGCCACACCCACCACGGTCTGCAGCAGGATCTCCAGCATGAACTGCCATGCCATGCGCGATTTCGTGACGCCGACGGCCAGACCGTAACCGATCTCTTCGCGGCGCGGGCATGCCTCGAGCAAGGTCAGCAGCAGCGCGAGTGCCCCGCCGATGCTCCACAGGCAGATGAGCATGACCTTCGTGGTGTTCGCCAGCTTGTCGAGCGGTTCGAGCGAGTGGTTGTAGGCGTCGATCGTGGGGGAGCTCACGGCGAAGCCCTCCGGCAGGTCGGGCTTCAGCGCGCTCTTGAACTGCTCATACGCCTGCGGGTTGGCCAGCGTGAACACGATGTTGATGTCGGGCACGGCCCAGCCGGTGCCTTCCGTGGTGTCGAGCCCGCTTGCCGCGAAGTTGTAGTAGCTCGTGTAGATCACGTTGTTGCGGTTGTCTTTGGCGAATTGCGCGTCATCGCCCTGCACGCCCTGCGACGTGCTTGTATAGGTGTAGATGCCGCCGACGGTGAACGTGTAAGTGGCTTTGGCGTCCGCCGGGTTGCCGATGGTGATCGTGCTGCCCACCTTGAGGTTGTTCTTCTTCGCGAGTTCCTGCGAGATCAGCACGTCGCGCGCCGTCACGTCCTGGTAGTTGAGCTTGTTGCCCTCCACGACCTTGAACGTGCCGTATTCGTTGGCATTCACGGCGGCTTCGTTGTAGAACGAGGTGAGTGTGAAGTCGCCTCCGGTCTCGTTCTGGCTCGCGCCGGAGGTGGCGCTTGTGGTGATCGCCTTGAAGGAACCGGTCGAGCGCACCGGCACCGACGCCACCACCGAGTAGTCGAACTGCACCTGCTTGGCCTGGGCGGCCGCGCCGAGCACGTTGTACTCGTTCCATGTGATGTAGCGCTTCGTCCAGTCGGCGTCGTCGCCGTTACGGTCGCTGAGCGCCGTGTCCGTCATGCGCACCACGGCCTGCGGTTTGAGCGCCTCGTACCCTTCGCCGTGCGCGGCGTGGTATTCGTGCATCACCGCGGCGCCGAAGACCGACCACATGGTCACGAGCAGGCTCACAATCACCATGAGTGCCGTGCGCCACGGATGGCGGCGCAGTTCGGCCCATGCGTTCTTGGCAACAAACATCCGGTGTCTCTCCTGTCAGTTCAGTGTGTCAATTGTTCCATCTGCTGTCTGGTTCTACTCAGAGTATGATTTTTAATGGTATTTTATCCCGCTAATAATCTTTACCTCCGTGTCCGTTCGTGACGGGCGTGGGGTGGCCGTACTCTGTGCGGCGTTCCTCTCCGCATGGGAGGGGCATCGCTGTTCGTGTTCCTTGCGGAGCGTGGACAGGATTTGTGTTCTGCCGATACGACGCCAGCCTTCCTTGCGGGAACGTCTCGCGAGGATGTTGCGGCTGGCGTTAATGTCGGCATTGATACGATGGTTGCAGCAGGTGCAGTGGAACGTCGCCTGTGTGCGTCTGTTGCGTTTGCCCACATTCCCGCATTTGCTGCATGTCTGGCTTGTATAGGCGGGGTTGACCGTGGTGACGGTGATTCCCTCGCCTTGTTCGAGTCGTGTGAGTTTGCGTTTGACGGCCGACCGTCCTGCGCGACCGATGATGCGTTTCATGCGTCGGCTCACCCGTAGGGCGCGCAGGTCGAGGTCTTCGACCACGAGTTCCCTGACCTGTTCCCGTTCGAGTTTGTTGAGCAGTCTGCCTACCTCGTTGGTGAAGTAGGAGCGGATGCGCCGGTTGAGGGCGCGGTATCGTTTCGACTTATGACAGGGGATGCGCGCGTGGTTGAGTTCCGCGCCAAGCCGCGTGAGTTCTTTATCCCGTTCTTGCAGCCATTGGTAGAGTCGTATGCCCAGCAACCTGCCGTCGCTGGTGGCGAACATCGTCTTGCAACCCCAGTCCAGACCCAGGGTCTCACCGTATTCACGAGGGGTGGCTGCGGGTTGGACTGTCATCACATGCGCGTCGATTCGCCCATCGTGGATGTTGACCTGCAAGTGGTTCGCCAGTCTCACACCCGGTTGCATGAGCTGGCCTTCAAGCCTCATGTTGTCCCCTAACGGAAGGTACATGGGCTTGCCTTTTGTCAACGTGGACACTTTCACCCACCGCGCATATCTGCTACTGGCAACGGAGTTCTGAATGTCGGCGATCTTACCGTCCATGCTCAACGTATGGCACCGGCGCATGTCCGGGAACGGCACGCGACAGCGCAGATGCCGGATGATGCGCCGCGCCAGTCTGTGCCCGTCGTCATCGGAGCGTTCCCACCATGCCATGCGCTTGTTGATGCGATGCAACGCGATTCGCTGTTCCTGTGTGAGCGTCGAATCGTTGACGATACGGCGAAATTCGTCCTGCCGTAACCGCATCCACGAATCTAATGCCGCGCGTGTCTGACGGTTCACGGAATCCCATTGCCGTTGCGACAGCCCCATGCCGAATCGTTTCGCATCCAACCAACGCGGCAGCTTTCCCTCAGCGAGAAGCAGCTGCACCCATTGCCGCATCGAATACATAAGCGCGTCACGCCACACCTTCGCCAAGGCCAACAATTGCTCCTGTTTGCCTTGGTTCATCGGGACGGATACGTGATGCGCCGTGTATACGAGGTCAACGTTCGGCAATCTCGTCACCGTCCTCGGAAACCATGCGCGAGAACTCCTTGACCCGTTTCGTGCGGCGCTGCCCGTACAGGCGCGCGCTGAACGAGTAGATAATAGCCACGAAATCAGCGATCAGGTCGGCACGCTCCTCCTTGGTTTCATTGATGACAACGAGCCGTCTGCCGGATTGTTCGATGAATAGACGGAACCATTCGAATCCGAACCGTGTCAACCTGTCCTTATGCTCTACAATCAGGGTCCCCCAATCGTCCCTTTTCAGCAATGCGGTGAGCTTGCGTCGCTTGTCGTCCACACCGGAACCCACTTCGGCCACGGACTCGACCACGCGGTACCCGTTCGCCTGCGCCCATTCCTCCACGCGGTGCTGCTGATGCGGCAACTGTGTCTTACGTTTCGCAGGATCGGATACGCGCGCGTACACGGCGGCATCATTCAATCTGGATGTGTTCTTATCCGGTATGACGATGGTCCCCGACTCGTCCTGCCATGCGCCTGGTATCTTTCCCGCTTTGAAACGATTCCATGCGGCACGGTACTGGATGCCATGTTTGGACGCATACTCGGACAACTTCATAATTCCTATTATGTCACAGAATACTAGAATATGCTAGAAAATACTAGAATATTCTAGAAAACAAATAACTAATCGAAAGACCGGCTGAAAAAAGCCTGAGCGCGCTGCGTCCATCCACAGTCGGCATGGCGGTTGTGGATGGCCGGAGTGTCGTCCACTTATCCACATTCTTCGCTCTGGCCGTGGTGTGGGCGCGAGAAGCATGGGAATGTGGCATCCATGCGCGCCGGCCGCCAGTTGGGGCGCCGGCGCGCGCAGACACGCAACAGACAAGGAGCACACCATGCGCACACCATTCACGATGGATTCGGCGGGATTCCTCGCATTGCTCGACGCGCTCGAGCGCAGGTTCAACGAAGTCACGGCCGCTGCGTCGCTTTCGTTCGCCGGCATCGACGGCGAACTGCACCCCGTGGTCCAACCAGCCCGCACAGGGGAGGGGGATTGCGCGGGCCGCGCCGAATCCGCGGCCTCGGCGGAAAGTGCGGACCGCACGGACAGCGCGTCCTCGTCAGAAAGCGCACAGTCCGAATCGGTCGAATCCCGCACCGCGCCGGCCGGATATACCCCGTGCACCGGCGCGCGCTGCGACCGCGAGCTGCGCAGCCCCGCCTCCACACCGCTTTCGTGCGATTTCCACGGGCGCACCGGCGCGTTCCACGACGAGGTGTTCGACCCGCAGCTCGTCGAACTCGCGTCCAGCGCGTTCGGCTCCACATGCTGGGCCTCGCTCATGTGCGTCGCATCGTTGGGGCTCGACGCCGCGCTCGCGGAATGCGCGCGGCAGTTCCTGACGCACACGTCGATCATCGTGCAGCAGAAAGGGCTCGCCGTCTGGCTCTACGACCTGATCAACGACGCCACGATGGCCATGCTGCTCGGCCAGACGAGCGCACGCATGCCCGTGACGATCCGTCCGATGAGCCAAGTGCAGATCTCGCGCTGGCTGCACGGCAGCGGTGTGAAACGCTTCGGCTCACAGCAGCAGCGCGCCGCGGACCGCGCCGAATACGGCAACCAAGCGCACCGGCTCGCCGCCTACTGCATGCTGCGCTGGGGAGCTCCAGCCGCGTCGAGCGCGCAGATCGCCACGATACTGCTCACCAACCCGGGGATAGGCATGTGCATGCTGCGCGAAGACCCGAACGTGCGCGCACAGGGCGCCTGCACCGACACACGCTACCGCCGCGTGGTCGAATACCTGCGCTCGCTGCGCGCCCAAGCCGACCTCGACTATGCGCACGCGCTGAAAATCGGCGATGTGCCATGGCTTTCACCGGACGGGCACACGGCCGTCACGATCGCCACGGACCGGCGGTACCTCCACGACGCCGGCCGGATCGTGCATGCCTATCGTGCACTGTGGGACCGCGCGACCGCCGACCCCGCGCAACTGCTGATGGCGGTCGAAGAGACGCGCACACTGCCCGAGGAACCGCTGTGGGAGAATCCGGTGTATCTGCGCGACCTCGCCGACTCGCTGATGGGCGCGGCGCTCGCCGAAGACCTGACGGTGGGGTTCCAGCAGCGCGACCGCGACCGCTTCGACCGCGGGGTGCGCATGCTCGAGCATATGGGGGAACAGGTGCGCGCGATGAACGTGCTCATGCTGCCGATCATGGCGATTGACGAATGGGAGCCCGACTGGAACGCGGTCGCCGCGCGCGGATACAAGGCGCGCACTACGCAATGGCGTGCGTTCTGCGACCGATGTGACGACCTGGCCACCGTGGTGCTGACCCAGCTGCAGGGGCAGGGCGAGAGGTTCCATGTGCGCGCCGCGGCGAGTCTGCTCAAACAGTCGCTGCCTGAATACTGCGAGCTGGCGCTGCCGCTGTTCGAGCAGGAGATCGAGCGGCTTGCGGCTCGCGAGCACGGTGCCGCGGATGCAAGCGCCGGCGTGCGTGGGCATGAGCGGGAAGGCGGTGCGGTGCATGTTGATATGGCTGCCTGACGACTGTTATGTGCCGGCGCCCGACTGGTGCGCGTGCGCGCCCTCGCCGGTTGCGCTGTGCGACGAAGAATAGATGCGAAAAATCCCTCTGAATCATGGATTCAGAGGGATTCCAAGGCGGAGGATGCGAGATTCGAACTCGCGAGGCTGTTACACCAACACGCTTTCCAAGCGTGCGCCATAGGCCACTAGGCGAATCCTCCATCGTGCAATGTCGTAAGACATGCAACTTGAACAGGATATATCAACATGGCATAGCCACGCAAGTCCGGTGTGTCGTGATAGGTGGGGCGGTGGCGCTGCTAGTAGGGCCCAATGCACTGTGTTTCACTGGCAGCGCATCATCCCCTCAGTCCATCTGCAGGTACCGCTTCCAGAAGGCGACCGATTCCATTTGCGGGGCAGCGGCCAGATATTCGCGCGAAAGACGTTCCGCATGCTTCTTGTAATACGCCATATCGCGCTTGTACCGCTTCTGCACGTTGCGGTACCGCTGGACGTCCTTGACACGGATGACGCCCTTGCGTGTCGCCCAGTCGATGGCGATGATGATGTTCTCCTTGTGGATCATGCCCGCCGGATAGATCCACCCTGCGCTTGGAATGACGGTGTATTCAATCCGATCCGCGTCGCCTTCGCTGCCGTTGCCGCCGATCTTCTGCGCAATGAAATTGTTTGAACCGAACCGCTGCCCGTTGTGTGTCAGGTAGTCGAACGCGCGTTGCTTGAGCGACCGGGGTTCGTCGAAGTCAATGGCTTGGCGCGTCAGCATATCAGGGTCGAAATCGGTGATGCCCAACTGCTCGGCCTGTGCCCGCAGCTCGTCGAAGGGAACGAGCTGTTCCTTTTGCCGATTGGCGCGCATGAAGCATTCCTGCGCCACCGGCTGCATGATGAATTGCGGTCCCTTGAGGAAATCCTCGAATCCTGCGAGCGCGAGTTCGGCGTCGGTGTAGTTGAATTTGCGGCATTCCAGATCGACCATATGGTGCAGGCTGTACAGCATGGTCTTCGTGTCGGGCACAAGCCCGGTGGTCAGCTGCCCGATCATCTGGTTGCGGATCGTCTGGTACCGTTCCACACCGGCGTTGTACCGGATGTCGAACTTCGCATGCCACACGCAGATGCCGTTCATCGTTATGAACTTCGGATTGCAGCGGATGCCGTACTCCACGTCGTCAAAACGCACGAAGACGGGCAAAGGCAGTCCGTTGTACCTGATCACCGTCGTGGGGATCACGCAATACCACCATGCGGCGTAACGGTGTGCATCCGCGGGAATATTCATCTGCTCGTCGTAGCATTCGTTGTACACGACATCCACGAACTTGGTGACCTGCAGCGGCGGCTTCGCAGGGACGCAGGAGCCATCGTAGGTGGAGATGAAACCGGTGTCTTCCTTCTGGTCCTGGGTGTCTTCGATGTTGAGCATCGCGCCCGAGACGAACGCCTCCGAGTATTCGTCGTTGACGATGCGCAGCAGATTGTAGGTGCGCAGGATGCTTTCCGGTGAGACCTCCACGTCATCGTCCATCAACAGCACATGCGTCGCCGGTGTAGCCTGTTCAAGCGACTCGATCATGCCGCGCGCGAAGCCGCCGGCGCCGCCTACGTTCTCGTTCGGTGTCACGGTCACATGCTCGTCGCTCAATTCCGCGGCGGGCAGCGTGCTGCCGTTGTCGATGACGTGCATCGTCAGATGGTTCGCGATGTCGTAGTCAGAGCCGAGCAGTTCGGTCTTCACGAGTTCGATGTTGCGTTCGATGAAACGCTCCTTGCGGAACGTCGTCGTGGCGATCGCCAGTTCCACATCGCGCGCCTCGCCGTCGAACTCGACTTCGTAATACCCGTTGCGGATGGCGGTCTTCGCCTGGGTGGCAATCTGGAATCCGGCGATGACGGTGGTCGGATCAACCGCGATGTCGAGGACCACTTCATGCCATGCGCCGTCGCCGGGAACGGTCGATGCCACGGAATCGACGAGCTGCGGAGTCATCGAAAGGCGTTCGGCGCGGGTCTGCGTCACGGTGACGGCAGCCCTGCTCTTCACCTCGATGTGCAGGCGGAACGCCGTGGCGCGTGTGTATTTGAGCAGTTTGAGTACGGACAGCGCGTTGAAATACGTCGTAAAATCAACAGTGCCGTCGCCGGCGATTGTCCAATCGCCAGTGCGTGCATCTGGGACGAGCAATTGGTCGGTGTGGTAATACATCGTTGGGTAGCTCAATGCGCGCGGCTTGGTCTCCAGCAGCACGTTGGCGAATCGAATCGACGACATGTGTCCTCACTTGGTAGTTTGCAGCTGTCAATCACGTTTCAGCATAGTCAGCACAGCGAAAAAGCTCATCGTTTCACCGCTGACTCAACCATTTCCCACATGCTCGCCTATGATAATGCACCATGGCGCGGCTACAATGAAGCGACTGGACCCGATACGAAGAAGGTTACGAGTGAATACGCTGAAGCAACGGTTGAAGGACCGCTACGGATACGCCATGACCGTATTGCGCGGGTTGGTGAAAACCGATTTCAAGATGCGCTACCAAGGATCGTTCCTCGGTGTGGCATGGTCGGTGCTCAAGCCGCTTATGCTGTTCGCGGTCATGTATGTGGTGTTCGCGAAGTTCATGCGCATGACCGACGGCACGCCCACCTACCCGGTCGTGCTGCTCCTCGGCATCAGCTCATGGCAGTTCGTCACCGAAACGGTCGGCATCGGCCTGCGGTCGATTGTCGACCGCGGAGATCTGCTGCGCAAAGTGCATTTCCCCAACTACATCGTGGTGGTCTCGGCTTCGATCGGCTCACTGATCTCGCTGGGCATCAATTACCTCGTAGTGCTCGTCTTCGCGCTGTTCGCACGCGTCCAGTTCACTTGGCGCGTACTGTGGCTGCCGCTCAACGTGCTTGAGCTGTATGTCATCGCGCTTGCGCTTGCGCTGATCCTGTCGACGTTCTATGTGTTCTACCGCGACGTGCTGCATATCTGGGAAGTGCTGCAGCAGATCATCTTCTATGCCATGCCGATCATCTACCCGCTGAGCTTCATCACCGACAAGCACCCTGAATACAGCACAATCGCCAACCTTGAACTGATGAATCCAATCGCACAGACGATTCAGGACATCCGGCACAACTTCATCGCACCAGCAACTCAGCCGACGGTATGGAGCACATTCGATTCCTGGTGGGTGAAACCCATACCGGTCGTGGTCACGGTACTGTTGCTGTGGTTTGGCGTGTATGTCTTCCGTAAGAACAGCCGCAGATTCGCGGAGGTGATGTAATGACCCAGGAAACTGTGCGGAACAACACCGCAGACGACAACAATGACGTCGTGACAATCGACAACTACATGGACCAGCCGGTCGTGCTCGATGTGAACCATGTCGAGAAATGGTTCAAGCTGCCGACCGAGCAGGCCAGCGGCCTCAAGCAGGCGTTCATCAACTGGACGAAGGGCATCAAGGGCTACAAGAAGCAGCAGGTGCTCAAGGACGTGACGTTCCAGGTGCACCGTGGCGAGTTCTTCGGCATCGTCGGCAGGAACGGCGGCGGCAAATCCACATTGCTCAAGATCATTTCGCAGATCTACTATCCGAACAGCGGTTCGGTGCATGTCGAAGGCAAGCTTGTGCCGTTCATCGAACTCGGTGTGGGCTTCAATCCGGAGCTCACTGGCCGCGAGAACGTGTATCTTAACGGCGCGTTGCTTGGTTTCACACCCGAAGAGGTCGACGCGATGTACGACGACATCGTCGAGTTCGCCGAGCTTGGGGACTTCATGGACCAGAAGCTCAAGAACTATTCGAGCGGCATGCAGGTGCGCCTCGCGTTCTCGGTGGCCATCAAGGCGCAGGGCGACATCCTCGTGCTCGACGAGGTGCTCGCCGTCGGAGATGAGGCATTCCAGCGCAAATGCGACGACTATTTCACAAACGTCCGCAAGGACCCAACGAAGACGGTCATCCTCGTAACGCATGACATGAGCGCCGTCAAGAGGTATTGCACGCGGGCGATGTTCATTGAAAATGGTGAGGTCGCCGTAATAGGTGACAATGCCAGTGTCGCCGAGCGTTATACACTCGCCAATCTTGAAGAAGAACGCAAGGAACAGGAGATACGCCGACGCGCACTGGAGACAGAAATGAACGGGGTGGTATATCCCAATGGTCTCAATGCTCGCTGTCCCGTCCTGCGTACCTATGCCGTTTCGCCGCCAATGGTGAAAAGCTCGGATACGTTCAAATTTGCCGTGGAATATCAGTTTGATGAGCCGGAAGATTTCTATTTGGCGATTGCGATGCATGATATCCGTCGTGGAGGCATAACCTATGACACAGGTCCCAAGCGCTTCAAAATGAAAGAGCACGGTCGTCACACCGTTTATTTCGAAATGCCGCTGGATTTGTTCAATGATGGCGAGTTCCGGTTGCTGACATCATTGCGCACGCAGGATCCAATCAATGAGAACATGACCGAAGCGGTCGCTGTCGCGCTTGATGATAATTCGTGCACATTCATTGTCCGGGATTCGCGCAATACGAGCAATTATGCGTTGCTCAGCGACAGGGCGATGACCATTACGCAGATTCCCGGCTAGACCTTTATGCTGTTGTGCGCGTGGCGCATAGCCCGTCTGGGACCTCGTCTTTAGGATCAGTGCTGGGCTGCGGTGAAGACTGGTAATCTATTGGTTTATGACAGTTCGCGGCAGCTCAGTGTTGATTACCCATACGCTCATCTCCAATATCATGGGTTCTACGATGGTATGCGCCCAAGTGGCTGAAGAACTGCAGCGGATGGGTGCGTCCGTGGTTGTACTTGCCTCCTCCTTCACCGGTTCGGCCCGTGCCATATTCGAGAACAAAGGCATCCGAGTCGAGGTAGGTGAAGACCTGGAGGCCAGCATCTTCGATTTCGATTATGTCTGGGTGCACTCGCAGCTACTTCCACTGTCTTTTGTGGAACAGCTTGGTACGGTGAGTCGAGAGCATGTTCCTGACGGTAAACGACTACCTGCTTTCATCTTCAACCACATGTCCGCGTTGGATGCGTCACCGGATGAACACCCTTATATCCCATTATTGGAAGAGACGATTGCGTCTGCTGAGGTGTTTGTGTCTCAAGAAGCACGGGATGCCTTGAATAAGGATTACGATACCGAGGCCAATCAAGGGATTCCACAACGGATAGTGCCGAATCCGGCCCCCAGCATATATGCACAATCAAGCAAGGTCGGTACACACCCTCGGGTACCTCAGCGGATTGCCATTATCTCGAACCACGTACCACCGGAACTATTTGACGCGGCAGAAATGCTGGGGTCCGCCGACGTCCATGTGGACATCATCGGTGAGCAGGGTGTTGTCCAAGAGGTCACCCCGACGCTCATCGCACAGTATGATGGCGTGATCACCATTGGCAAAACCGTTCAATATTGCATGATGTCTTCTACCCCGGTCTTTGTCTATGACCGTTTTGGCGGCTTTGGCTATTTGAATGATGAAAACTTCGATGCGTGTGCGTATGCGAATTTCTCAGGTAGGGGAGGTGCACGGAAGAATGGGGAGGGAATCGCCAAAGACGTTATTGATGATTTTCAGCAGGCCTGCTCATACAGTGATGCCATGCATGGCGTATGGAGGGAAACCTACGGCATGGAGCATGTGCTTGAAGATCTGTTCGAAAGCGTGGAACCGCGTACCTCAATCACTTTCCCCTATCCGGGATACGAGCATACGTTACGAATGCAGATGCGTTTTGCTTGGCGGTATTACCGCTCATGGGACTTTGAATTGTGGATGCGTGCCCAGAAGCAGCATCTTGAAGATGAATTGCACAGGGTGAAAGAAGTCGTTGCTGAGCGAGACAAGGCAATCGATTCACTGCAGGCTGAAATGCAGGCGTTACGTGGTGACCTTGGCAATGTGCGTGAAGAATTGGCAAAGAGTGCGGAACAGCTGCAGCAAGTGTACGATAGTCATTCCTATCGCATAGGGAATGCGCTGATGGCCCCATTAAGCATCATCAAGAAGCGCAGAAGATGAACGGGAATGGGTGTATCGCATGAATCTTGAGTCGCGCTTGATAATCTGCACACCGTATGCCGCGAGCGGGAACAACAGCAGATAGAACGGCAGTGTGTAGATGCCCTTGGCCTCCCAGAAGAGGTAGCACAGGAACCCACCCAAGAACGCCGCGCATAGGAACGTGCGTGCGAAGATCGTGGCATCCTCCATGGGACGTGCGGCCGAACGCACGCCCGATATGAGCATAGCAATCACACCGGCAAGCGCAAAGGCATAGAGCACAGTCTGCGCGATGTTCTCGTACGAGGTGAGTCGGGCGGCGCCGGTCCCTGAAAGAATCCACTGCGGCAGTCCGGTGAATCCATGTGCCGACGACCCGTATTGTGAATACAGCGATGTCATGAATGTTGGCTCCGCCCATTCCGATGCGAGTTTTTCCGAGAAGAAATGCACGGCATCACCTGGGTCTTGTGCAAAATGCTGCACGCGTTCCCGTATGAATTCCTTGGCGACCTGTGATTGTTGCGCATAATTGCCATGAGTTTCGTGGAAAGTGCGCAGTGGAATTCCGGTCCACCAGCCGGGCGTGGTGCCTTCGCGCTCATTGAGTCCCAAGGTGATCCACGAGAGCATGGGCATACCGTTGCCGAAATCCTGATGGGTGATGTGCTCGATGATGCGCACCGGCAGTTTGGTGAGCATGTAGGCGCCGCCGAACGAGGCGATGGCCACCGCACCCTGCCACCATTTGCGGTTGGCAATCACCACGAGCGCGATGCCGATGATTGCCGCGAGCATGAGGATGATGAACGTCGATTTGAGGATCACACCAATGCCGCAGACGAGGAACCCGCCCACAAGCGCCAATACACACTGCCACGCGTGCTGTGCACGGAATGCCTGCGCGATCAGCGCCACACCGGCCACGGTGATGCTGAAGCCGACGGCGTTCGGATAGACGAAGGTGGCGAACATCAACAGTGGCACGCATGTGGCGAGCAGGGTGGCAAGGGCGGCATGGCCTGCATCGTCGAGCCCGATGAGCGTGCCCAAGCGCCACAGTGCGGCCACGAGCCCGGTTATCGCGAACGCGTTGAGAATCTGGAACGCGATGATGTTGTGCGATCCGAATATCGAGCCGGCGAACACGTACCACAGCATCGGCCCCGTCTGGAACGGGTAGTACGAGAAGTAGGCGTGCGGGCTCGGCACAGCGTGCGGTCGCGCCATGCATAGTTCGGATTGTGTGCGCGACTGGCAGAATGCGGGGGAATATCTGGGTAAATCTCCATTGATCAAGGCGTCGGCCCCATCAATGAGGCTTTGTGAATCAGGGTAGCCATAAGATGTCAATTCGAGCGCGGCAATCCATAGTATCTGCGTGATCATCACGAATGCGAGCAAAAACAACAGAGTACGTCGTTGCTTGATCTGCGCGATGCCATATATGATGCACATCAGCACCATGAAGAGCAATATGCACCCGCCGATGAAGGTGAACGATGGCGCGCGGAAGTGGTAATCGACACGTTCCGTGATGTTGGCGGCGCCGACGCTGTTGCCACGCTTGAACACACAGGTGAAGATGAGCGACAGCACCAGCAGCAGCGCCACGATGGCCGCTTGAAGACCCATGGCAACGGTGAGGAGCCAGCAGGAAATGGCCGCGCAGATACCTTTTGCCTTGTGGCGCGACTCATCTGGCATGTTTGCCCGACTGAATTTGACCGGTTCGTGGTGCTGCCCGACTGTGGTTTCTTCCGTACTACCTCCGATAACGTTGGCGGCGCGAGACATAGTGGTGCCCCCTGATACTGGTTGATTTCCCTGGAATATGGACGTCAGATGGTTTCTTCGATGATATAGCGTGGCCGCGCCTTGACTTCGATGTAGATCTTGGCGATGTATTCTCCCACAATGCCCAAGGCCACCAGGATCAATCCTCCCAGAATCCACATCGAGCACATCATCGACCCCCAGCCGGCCACCGCGTTGCCGGAGCATACGGAGACAAGGGTGTAGATGAGCATGGCGATGCCGACGACCACCGAGACGACGCCGGTGCCGGTGATGAGGCCCAGCGGTTTTGTGGAAAACGACGTGATGCCTTGCACCGCGAACGCGACCATCTTGCGCAACGGGTATTTCGATTCGCCAGCCACGCGTTCGCCACGCTTGTAATACACCTTGGCGGTGGGGAAGCCGAGCGAGGGCACGATGCCGCGCAGGAACAGGTTCGACTCATGGTATTGCGAGAGTGCCTCCAACGTCGTATGGCTCATCAGCCGGTAATCGGCGTGATCCGGCACCGTTTCGGTGCCCAGCCCCTTCATCAGCGCATAGAACATGTGTGCCGTGCTGCGTTTGAAGGCTGTGTCGGTCTCGCGATTGTCGCGCACGCCATACACGATTTCGGCGCCTTCGCGCCAGGCCTCCACCATGTCTGCCACAGCGTCCGGATCATCCTGCAGGTCGGCGTCCATCGAGATAGCCGCGTCCGCCTGCGAGTGCAGGGCGTGCATCAATCCGGCGAACAGCGCGTTCTGATGCCCCTTGTTGTGCGCCAGCTTCAGACCGTGGAACAACTCGGAATCCTCATCGTGCAGCGTGCGGATTACATTCCACGTGCCGTCTTGTGAACCATCATCCACAAACAGCATGCAGCTATGCTCATCGATCTGACACACGTCGATGAGCTGCTGAAGGATCTTGTGCAGTTCATCGGCTGTGGTGCGCAACCCCGGTTCCTCGTTGTAACAGGGAATAACGAGCATGATGCGCGGAGGCGTGCGGTTGTCCGCTGCCGTCGAAGTAGTGTCCAACTCCCCAATCATATATGTCAGTGTATGCCAGTGATTATTTGCCATCTATGACTAGATGCATTATTGAGTTGGTAGCTGAACCGTGTACTACACTTTTTGCGTATTTATCTGTGGCGCCCAGAAAGAATGAATCGCCCCCGAAGAAGGCCTTGTGTGATTGCCGGCAATGTCCCTGCCCTCTACGAGTAGTGTCTGGGTGTGCGAGCCCCAAGTGGCAGCCACTGTATTCCAAGACTGCCATCTGGGACTTCGGCAAAAGCCACTACCTGTAACAATGAACGGGAGCTTCGTGCCGAGCGCCGCTACTGCAGCTGGTTCGCCGGATCCTCGAAAACCTTGGCCCACGCCTCGAAGCTCGCCATATCGGAGTTCTGGTATTCCTTGGCCAGGCTTTCCCAACGCTTGAGCAACTCCTTGGCTAGGAACAGCCCGCGCATCGTCTGTTGGCGGTAGAGCTTGCTGTCGCGCCGCAACCATGCCACCGAATCACCGTCCGGAGAGGTCACGACCGCGGAGTTCACGCTCGCGTAGGCGGGCCAGGACGCGTCGCGCGAGGGGATCAGCAGGTCCGGCTGGGTGTCGCGCATGCCGTTTCCACGTGAAATAAATGCCTTCGCAATCGTCTTCATGGCCTGCAGCCGCACGTCGATCATGCTTGGCCGCGGTTTCATGTTCGCGATGTATTCGGCCTTCGGAGTGGGGAAGTCGTCGCGATTACGTGTGGTCGCGGAATCCGGGAACCCTTCGCGTGCCTTGCGCACGTCGCCCAGTTTGGTGGCAAGCGTGTCCGCGATATAGTCGGGGCCGCGCATGATGTCGCGCAAGGCCAGATGGTGCAGGTGCATGGCGGAATAGACGAGTTCCACGCCGGCCTTCGCGTCGTCGAACAGCATGCCGTACAGGAAGTGCCATGAGGGCTTGGTGCAGTGCAGCAGGCTGCAGATCCAATGGTTGCGGTACAGGTAGTACCCCTCCCACGTGCGCGAGGGGTCCTTCGCGTGCCACGCCTGGTGCCACACGGCCACGCCCGGAAGGCAGACGGTATGGTAGCCGTGGTCCTCGGCGCGCAATCCGTAGTCCACGTCGTCGAATTTGATGAACAGCGGTTGCGCCAAGCCGATCTCGCGCATGATCTGTGTGGGGATCAGGCACATCCACCAACCGTTGAAATCGGAATCCGCGCGTCGGTGCAGCTTCGGCGAGTCCCTCAGCGGCTGCGTGGCGAAGTCATGGTTGTATTCGAGCCCGGCCGCCGGCTGTGTCCAGTACGACGCGCGGTTGTAGCGCTCGCCGAGCGTGTACAGCATCGTGCGGTTGTCGAGGTGGAACATGCCGCCGCCCACAATCGTCGGCCGTGTGCAGTAGTCGGCGAACTGCACGGCGCGCATGATCGACTCCGGCTCGCTGATCGCGTCGTCATCGAGCAGCAGCGTGTAGTCGCTCTTGCCCGCCTTCACCGTCTCGTACATCCCGCGCGCGAATCCGCCGGAACCGCCCATGTTGCGTTGGCGCAGGTAGGTGAGTTGGCTGCCCAGATCTTTCGCCACGGTCGCGAAGCCCGGCTCGTCGCGCACCAGGTCGGTGCCTTGGTCGGTGCAGTAGATCGTGTCGAGCCGCCCGCGCACATTCGCGTCGGCGGCGATCGCCCTGAGTTGGTTGAGGCAGTACGGTGCGCGGTTGAACGTGGTGATGGCGATCGACAGTGTGCCGTCACCACCGCAGCGCGCCTCAACGGGCACGCTCCACGCGGCGTCTTCGATCGTCAGGTCGTCGCTGTCGCCGGCCTTGGCGTCGAACCAGAAGAAGCCGCCGTCCATGAGGCCGGTCATGGCCAGGTCCGCGTGCACGGTCGTCGCGCGGGTCGGGGTGTGCACGTCGATGGTGCCGGCGGGTTCGAACAGGCCGCGGCCGCTCGAACGGAACAGCATGATCGTGCCGCGGCCGCGCACGCGCGCGCTGAAGCGCACGGTGTCCACGCTCGTCCAGCGCCGCCAATAGCCGGCGGGGAAGGCGTTGAAGAACGTGCACAGCGAGGCGTGGCGCCCGGCGAGCACGGTGAGCGACGCGCGGCCGTTCACTCGGAACACGTTGTGCGCGCCGTCGACCGGCTGCGCGTGGGCCGTGTCTTCAAGCAGCGAGCGGAACTCGGTTTTCGTCATCTGCGCAAAGTCGAGCGAGACGAAGTCCTTGTGCGGGTCGAGCGTGCCTTCGCCCATGTGCGGGCGCGTCCACTCGATCGCGTACAGCGGCATCGTCAGGTCCTGATCGAGCACGGGGTAGACGACACGGCTCACCGCCTGCCATTGCGGGGCGGGTGACTGGGATTGCAAAGGATTCGTTCTCGGCATACGCCCCAGTATAACGACAGCGGCTCACTGCTTCGGCAGATCCATGAATCCCATCTGCTGCAGGTAATTCTCGCCCACCGTCATGTCGTACTGCACCATGCGGTAGTCGTCGAGCAGCTGCTTGGCTTCTGCGGAGAGCGACTTCGGGTCGATCGGCTCGCCCTTGCTGTTCAGGTACGTCGGCGAACCATCGCTGGACCAGGAACCCATACGCGAAATCGCGGGCACTGCGGCGTGCAGCTCGTCAAGCAGCGCCAGATACGGCGAGATCTTCGAATCGAGCTGTTGCGCCGCCTGCGCCATGAAGAAGTTCGACGACGTGTAGGCGGCGTCGGCTTCGGGCAGCTTGGTGTCGTGCGATTTCGAGGCGGCGTTCGACCAGATGAAGTAATTCGTCTCGTGAAGTGCCAGCTCGTTCTCCTTGTCTTGCGAGGCGGTCGTGTAGATGCCGGGCAGATGATCGCCGTAGAACACCACAGTGATCGGCCTGTCGATGGCGTCGAGGTCGTTGAGGAACTGTTCGGTGGCCTCGTCGGTGCGCTGCACGCCCTTGGCGTATTCAGAGTGCACACCCATCTCGTTACCCGGCACGCCCTGCGAGTCGTTCGCGGCGTGGAATTCGTTCTCGCTGCCATACAGGTCCGGATAGGGGGAGTGGTTCTGCATCGTCACGAGCTCGATGTACTGGGCCGGCTTGTCGCCGGAGGTGTTAGCGCGCACTTCCTCGACCACGTTCTTATAGGCCCTTTCGTCGGTCACACTGGTCGAATCCGCCACGGCGCCATGGTAGGTACCGGCATATTTAATCTTCGGGTCACTGTCGAGGGTATAGAGGTGGGAGAACCCGAACTTCTTATAGTTGACCCCGCGGAGATAGAAAGACTGCAGGAACGGATGGAATCCGACCGAGCAGCTTGTCGACCCACAGGCCTGGTTCCACATCTGGTTGAACGAATACATCTTGGGTCGCGTCGGCACGAGCTGCTGGTACGGCGAGAGCATGGTGTCGCTGAAGTTCGCCATGCTCAGGCCGGTCATCTGCTGGAATTCGATGTTCGCAGTGCCTCCGCCGTAGCCGGGTGACAGCATGAGTCCCGCCGTCGTCACGTCACCAAGTGAACGGATGAACGGCATGGGGTCAGTGTTGAAATGCACGCCCGGCACACGGTTGGGGTCGGAGAACGATTCGGAGAGCACCATGATCACCGTGTTGTCGGTGAGCGTGCTCGTGCGCTCCTTGTTGATGCGTGTAGCGGCCTGCTCATAGCGCCGCGCGATGGTCTTCATCGCCTGCTCGTTGTACCCGGGCTCCTCTTCCATCGCCTTCACATTCGTAAGGCTCAGGAATGTGGTTGTGGCACCGGCATATTGGGAATCTTCCATCACATCCCACAGACGTGGCACATAGCCCACCTCGTCGGCCAGTTCGCGGGTGCGCGAGCCGGGGATCGCAAGGCCGGTGGCGTATGAGACCATGAGCCAGATGCTCAGCACCGGTGCGAGGACGCGGCAGACCAATCCGAAAATGTTCTTTGGGCTGGCGATCGGGTGGCGCCACGAGCAATAGATGAATGTGGAGCGCCGGTCGATGAACTGCAGCAGCATACAGATCACAACGAACCAGATGACTAGTGAGATGCCGGCGTTGATGGTGGGGCGCAGATCGTCGGTCACGAATGAGGCCACGTTCTCACCGCCTCCGCCATTGCCGGTGAGGAACCCCAAATCGGAGGGGATGATCGGTTCATTGCGCATGGCGACCTTGGCTTTGCCGGCGAACGCGGTGATGCCGGCGATGGCTCCGAAGAACGCCGTACCGATCCAGAACCGGTTCGTCACGGTGACGCAGATCAGGTACAGGATGCCGAGCGCGAAGAAGTTGAGGATGCCTGCCGTATTGGCGAGCCAGTGGTAGGTGCCGTCCATCACCTGCATCACCAGGCTGGTTTTAGCCGTTGGATCATAGGCGAGTTTGGGCGTCACACTCCATAGCAGGAACATATTTGCTATCTCGATGAGCGCGAACATGATCACCACATACGCGCCATACGAGAACTTCGGGCGCTTGGCCCACGTCTGGTAGAACCTGGTCTGCTTGTACCGGCCATACCATGCACGCCAGGCGCGGATCGGATGCTTGCGCCAATCCACAGCATCGCGGTGGTCGTTCGCACCATTTTGGGCATCGCCGTGGTTGTCTCCACTATTTTGGGCGTTGCCATTCGCGCCATCCACCGCGTCCGCAACACCCTCTGTTGTGCTACGGGTAGTGCTTTCTTCGTTACGGGTAGTGCTTTTTCCGCTACCCTCCAGATCTTTTCCACGGGAAATGGCCGTTTCTGTGGCGTGCGCCGAGGCGGAAGCACTACCCGTAGCAATGCGGGCGGCAATCACGGGGGCCGGGAGACGGTCGGCACGGTGACGCCGTCTGATGCGTTCGATTTTCGCGTCGTGCAGCCTGCGCAGACGGGTGCCGGTGTGCTGGCGGTGATGGCGCCTGATCGAACTACTCATACGGTATTGCCTTTCCACAAACACTGCACACGGCTGCGCCAATCGCCCTGGTCATTCTCTCAATGGCGCGTCAATGGCGCGCAGCCGTGCATCAGCATTGTAGTCAGCGTGGCCGATAGCACCCGCGCACGCGCCCCGGGTATGCTGGAGCCATGCGTTATTCCGTCACCGCCGTCGTGGTCTCGTACAACCGCGAAGAGCTGCTCGCCGAATGCCTCGCCGGCATTGACCGGCAGACGCGCCAACCCGACCACCTAATCGTCATCGACAACGCCAGCACCGACGGCGCGCTCGGCGTGGCCCGCCGTTTCGCCGCGCGCACCGCCATCCCCACGCGCGTGGTGGCACTGCCGCGCAATGTGGGCGGCGCGGGCGGCTTCACCGCAGGAATCGCGCTCGCCGTAGAGACGCTCATGCAGCCGCTCGGCCCGCACGCCTTGGGCGCCGGCTACCGCATGGGCGGCTACGAGCCGCAGCCGGGCCTCGTGCACGACATGTGGCTCATGGACGACGACACCGTGCCGCTGCCGAATGCGCTTGAGGAACTGCTGCGCGCCTCTGACGCGTGCGTCGCGCAGAACGGCCGCGTGCCGGTGGCCTTGGGGTCGAAGGCCGTGTGGACCGACGGCCGCGAACACCTGATGAACAAGCCACGCCCCCGCACGCACCCTGCGAAGGGCGGCACGAAACTGCGCGGTTTCCCCTCCGCCTACCAGACGCGTTCGCTCTCGTTCGTTTCATGCCTGCTCAACGCGGACACGATCGCCGCCATGCGCCGGCTGCCCAAAACCGCATATTTCCTGTGGAACGACGACTACGAATACACCACCGCGCTGCTCAAACGGCACATCGGCTACTACGTGCCCGCAAGTGAGGTGGTGCACAAGACGAAGGTCTTCGGTTCGAGCGACGCCGATCCGGGCGCACGCTTCTACAACGAGGTGCGCAACAAGATATGGCTGTGGCGCGGGTCGCGCGGCAATTTCACACGCACCGAACGTGTGCTGTTCCTGCTGAAGACCGTGCGCCGCTGGGCGCTGACATGGCTGCGCTCGCCAGACCGCACGGTCATCGCCGACTGCCTGCGCCGCGGTTGGCATGACGGCTGGCATACCACGCCCGAACGCAATACACGCATCGATTTCGGCGACGCCGCAGTGAGCCGCGCGGTGCGCGCGTGCGAAGGCGCGCCCACTGACGATTAGGACGCGCTCGTCGCGTCTTCGCTGTCGTCCGGCGCGCTGTGCCTGCCGCGCTTCGGCGGCTCCGGCTGCTCGGGCGCAGATTCGAGTGCGCCGTTGCGCTTGTCGACAATCGCGTGGTAGGCGCGGCGGCGGATCGCCATTGGCGTGAGCCGGTACGCCGCGCGTACGGCCACATTGCGCAGGAACTGCCAGGGTGTGGTGAATCCGTCGCGCATGAACCGCCATTGCAGACGGCATTCCTCGACGAACATCGAGAATCCGCCGCGCCGCTCATACGCTTCTTTGTTCGTGCGGTAGAGCACAAGCGGTTCGGACACGTTGAGGAACTGCGCGTGGTTGAGCATCATGCGCTCCCACAGCATGTAATCCTCGAACCGGCCGGCGTCTTCGGGGTAGCCGCCCGCCGCGATCACCGCGGATTTGCGGAACACGACGCTCGGATGGTGGATCGGCGACTGCAGGCGCGCGTATTTCGCGAGTTCGGCGCCTTCCGCCGGCAGCAGGCGCACCTGCCCGGGTTCGCGCTCGTCGTCGCTGAATTCGCGGATCGCGCTGCCCAGCACGTCCACGCTACCCGAGCCGTCCGGCCGTGCATGCGACGCCGCGCGCGACGACGCGACGAACTGCGGGATGATCGTGGCGAAACGGTTCGGCAGCGAGACGTCGTCGCAATCCGCGCGCGCGATGTATTCGTACAGGCAATGCTCAAGCCCCACGTTGAGCGCGTGGGCGAGCCCGTGGTTCTCCTCGAGCGGGACCACCGTGACGGTGGGCGCGGGCATGTCCGGGTGTTCGACGGCGAACCACACGGCCATCGTGGAGGGCAGCGAATCAAGGTACCGCTGGATGTCGTCGTGCACCGGGCCGTCGCGCACGATCACGAGCTGCGCAGGCGGCAGCGTCTGCTCGATTGTGCCCGACTGCACGGCGCGCTCGAGCTCGCGAAGCGTGTTGCCACCGTACACCGACATGAGCAGGGTGAACGGAGGCAGTTCGCGTGTGGGTTGCTGGTCCGACTTCTTCACGGTTCCATCGTAAACCACACACAATGACGAAGCGATGTGCATGCGCGTGCATTTCCACGCCTTGAGCGAACGCCGCCGGCCCATTCACCGCGAAACCGCAAGGATGAACGGGCTCGCCGGCAGGGCGCTCGCGTTGTACAGCAGGGTGCTGCTGTGCGGTTCACCGGCCCATAGGTAGCGTACCTGGCTGATCGTGCGCACCTGCGGGCAGCGCAACGTGACGGCGCTGCCATCGATCGAGGCCGTGGCCTTGTGGAACTCGCCACTGGCATCGGCCACTTCGAACCCTTCCACCGGTTGCGACGTGGCGGTCGCCACCGCATCGGCGCTCGCCGAGAGCGAATAATCCGGCTTCATCGCGCGCAATCCCTGCGCGGTGCCGCTCTGGAACGTGAGTTGCACCGTGCCGTCGCCGGTGCGGCGTGCGGCGGCGAGCGGGCCGGAGGGAATCGACTTGTGCGCGCGAATCGCTCGCCACTGGCTTGCCATGCGCGCGGCGATGATGTCTTTGCCGAGCGGGTGGATCACCGAAGACGTGCCTTTGTCGGTGTCGATCGTCACGGTCATGCCGAGATTCGCCGTGTTCTTCAGATTGGGGTCGGTCAGCGTGTCCAGCTGCGCCTGGCGTACATACTGCGTGTACTGTGCGCCGCCCCAGCGCGCGAGCTGCACGTAGAGGAACGGCATCTGCGGATCTTCGAACACCGTGCGGTAGTCGTTGATGAGCGTGCTGAACTGCGCCTCGTAATCGAGCGCGTTCTGCAGCTGCCACGCGTCATTGCAGCCCTGGTACCAGATCACGCCGGCGATGTGCGTGCCGCGCAGCGGCGCAATGTGGTTCTTGTAGATGCTTCCGCCCGGCACATGGTCGCGAATCGGTGTGCCGCCCCACGCTGTCTGGATGATGCCGATCGGCACATGCGGCTCGTCCGCGCGCAACTGCTGCGCGAAGAGCTGCGGCAGATAGCCCAGATATTGCGCGTCTGTGCCGGTGCACGCCTTCCACTCGCCGCCCATCACGGGGTCGACCGGAAAATCGGCGCTGTCGGTGGTATGCGTGGCGCGAATGAAGTGGATACCCGGGTCGTCGACAAGCTCGGGCAGGTCGCTGAGAGAGAATGCGGAGCCGAGGTTCTTGCGCGCTTGGTCCGCCGTGCCGTAGTACTGCTGGTAGTTGAGCTCCATGTTCGATTGCCCGCTCGCCACAAACACGTCGCCGATGTACACCGTGTTCAGGTGGAACACCGTCTGGTCACCGTACGCCACAGTCAGTTCGTATGGCGTCTCGCTCGCCGGCAGTGCGTCAAGTGTGGCGGTGAACCGGTTGTCCTTCACCGTGGCCTTCCCCGCGCGCCGCGTGCCGTCGCCAGTCAGCGTCACGGTGATCTCCGAGGCGTCCACCTCGCCATCCTGCCGCGCGATCAGCCCACTGAGTGTGATCGGGGCATCGCGCTGCAGCACCATCTGCTCTGTCACATACGGTTGCATGGACACCGACGCTTCGCCAGGTGCGGTGCTCGCACTGTTGCTCGGCGCGGTCCTGGCGCTGGTGTTGTGTGCACTGCCACACGCGCCCGCGCACACGGCGAGGCACAGTGCGAGTAGCAGCGCAAGCGCGCGTCTGCAGTCGTGCGGCAGGTGCGGTGTGCGCGCCGGTGCGGATGAAATACGCGTGGTTCGCGCTGTGTGCAGCATGGGTCTACCTCGGTTCGCGACGGGTTGGCGGGCCGGGAACGCCCGCTGTGTTGTTTCCTAGGGTAGCTCTACCATTCATAAGCACGGGGGCAGCGCACCGCGCAGTGCGGATGGGACTGTTCCGCATAGCAGAGGAGCAACGGCGAAAGGAAGCGGATATGGCATCCGAGAACAACGAATACCCGGATCTGGTCATTGTGGGGGCGGGCCTGTTCGGCCTCACGGTGGCGCAGCAGGCGGTCGAGAAGCTGGGCGTGAACGTGCGCATCATCGACGTGCGCGACCACATCGGCGGCAACGCCTACTCATATATGGATCCGGAGACCGGTGCCGAAATCCACAAATACGGCGCGCACCTGTTCCACACGTCCAACAAGCGCGTGTGGGATTACGTGAACCGCTTCACGTCGTTCACCGATTACGTGCACCGCGTCTACGCCACGCATGACGGCGAGGTCTACCCGCTGCCGATCAATCTGGGCACCGTCAACCAGTTCTTCCGCGCGCACTACACGCCCGCCGAAGCCAAGGCGTTGATCGAGGAGCAGGCCGGTGAGCTCGCGGGCACCGATCCGGCGAATCTCAACGACCAGGGCATTTCGCTCATCGGACGCCCGCTGTACGAGGCGTTCATCAAGAACTACACCGCCAAGCAGTGGCAGACCGACCCGAGCGAACTGCCGGCGAGCATCATCAAGCGCCTGCCTGTGCGCTTCAACTACAACAACCGCTACTTCAAAGACACGTGGGAGGGCCTGCCCGTCGACGGCTACACCGCATGGTTCGAAAAGATGATCGACGATCCGCGCATCGAAGTCTCGCTCAACACCGACTTCTTCGACGAATCGCAGCCGTACAACAAGAAGGCGCTGCTCGAAGCGGGCGTGCCGGTCGTCTACACCGGCCCGGTGGACCGTTACTTCGACTACGACCTGGGCGAGCTCAAGTGGCGCACCGTGGACTTCAAAGAGGTGCGCTACGACGAGGGCGACCATTTCGGCTGCCCGGTCATGAATTTCTCCGACGCCGACGTGCCGTACACGCGCGCCATCGAATTCAAGAATTTCAACCCGGAGCGCGCGGACCAGCAGAACCCCGACAAGACCGTGGTCTGGGAGGAGTATTCGCGTTTCGCGGACCGCGATGACGAGCCGTATTACCCGATCAACACCGAGGCGGACAAGGCGCTGTACGCGCAGTACAAGCAGAAGGCCGCCGAAGAGCCGAACGTCGTGTTCGGCGGGCGTTTGGGCACATACGCGTATTACGACATGCACAATGTGATCGATCAGGCGCTCACCGCGTATGAGGAGCAGATCGAACCGATGCTCAAGAAGGACTGATCCGCAACAGGCTGAAGCGCACGCGGGCCGGGCACTGCGCCCGGCCCGCGTGCTGTGCGTGAGAGGGAGGAACCAAGGATGCAGGCTGTGCAGCGGATCCGTTTTTTCGATATGGCCAAGGGCATCGGCATCCTGTGCGTGGTGCTCGGGCATGCCGCCATCGAATCGATATTCGTGGAGCCGTCGAACACGGCGCAATGGGCCATGGCAACGTGCTTTTCGTTCCATATGCCGCTGTTCTTTCTGATCGCCGGGTACTTCATGCACCCCGAGCGTGATTTCCAGTGGCGCAAAGAGGGCAAGCAGCTTGTGCTCACCTATGCCATCACGGCGTGCCTCGTGGTTGCGGGCGCCGGTGTGATGGCCAAACTGCGGCACCTCAACGTGCGCGATATGGTGCGCTTCTGGGCCGATGCCGCATGGTACGGCTCCGGTGACGTCTCCGCCAACACGATGTGGGAGGTGCAGGGGCGCATCGGCGCCATCTGGTTCCTGCTCGCCATGTTCTGGGCGCGTCTGCTCATGCACATCTTCGCGCGCATGCCCTATACCGGCTGCTGGGTGGCCGGCAGCTTTGTGATGAGTTGGGTTTCAAGCCGCAGTGTATGGCTGCCGTGGAGCTTCCAATCGGGCATGTGCGCGGTGGCGTTTGTGTACTTGGGTGTGCTCGCCAAGCGGTACGACGTGCTGGGGCGTGTGCGCCGCTACCCGTGGATTTGGGCTGTGGCGGTGGCGTTGTGGGCGCTCGCGATCTGGAAGTTCACCGGATTCAGCATGGCCATGAACAATTACGGGGTGCACCCGGTGATGGCGGCGGTCGGCAGCATCGCCGGCACCTTGTGCATCATCGGCCTGTGCCAACTGCTCGACCATGTGCAGTGGGTCGGCGCCGTGCTCAGCCGCGCGGGCCAGGCCACACTCGCCATCCTGTGTGTGCATCTGATCGAAGACGATGTGCTGCCGTGGGGCGAGTGGCTCGTGACGCTGCACGCGAAGACGATTGGCATACCGCTTGTGGCGGTGGCGTTCTGCGCGCATCTGGTGATCGACTTGCTGGGTGCATGGGCGTTGTATTACGTGCCGGTGGTGAACACGTGGTTCTACCCGACGCTCGCCAAGGCGAAGGAGCAGGCCAAGGTGGAAGGCGGGCGGCCACTGGCCGCGCCAGCCGGTGGTGGGGTTTCCGCGGTGCAGTGATGCGCGCTGGTGATGTGTTTATCCGAGGGGCGGCTGCGTTGCAGTCGCCCCGCTGGTGTTGTGGATGTAGGTTTGGTGGTTGTGTGACACGCCGGTGGAAGCATTGTGGTTGTTGGGTTTTGTGGGTTGCGACACGCCGGTGGGTTGTGTTGGTGGGGGTTGTGGTGTAGGTTTTTCTCTTGCTGCCGCTCGCGGTCTGGTCCGGTTCCTCCGGGTCGGGGTTGTGGGTGTGTTTGGTGGTTTGAGAACTCAATAGTGTGTACTGTACTACTTGCCATGGGTC
>OLPK01000266.1_pt1 | contig 62664 bp, 61 predicted proteins | sample 1672261 | NCBI WGS metagenome assembly OLPK01 (sample SAMEA3136665, study PRJEB25190) | human gut metagenome
ATCGAGCCGCACTCGACGATTTTGACGATGTATTTCAGCTGCAGCAGTGTCATAAGGTCTATTTATAGCCTGAGGGATAGTCGGGAGAAGGGTTTATAGCCGTACTCCGAGCTGGGCGAGGGATTCGCGTGCCTGCAGCGCGTTTTCGAAGAGAAGTCCGTGGATGCCGACTTCGTTGGCTCCGACGATGTTCTTGGCGGTGTCATCGAAGAACACGCAGTTGCCGGCGGTCAAGCCAAAGTGGTTCAAAGCCAGCTCGTAGATGTCGGCGTTGGGCTTGTGCATTTTCTCCACGCCGGAGACCACCGTGCCCTGCAGCAGTTCCTCGAGACGCGGGAATTTTTCGAATGCCAGATGGAACGTCTCGTGAGACCAGTTGGTCAGCCCCCACACGCCGTAGCCATGGGCCTTGAGATCTTCGAGCAACTCGACCATGCCCGGCAGCGTGCGGGGCAGCGCGTCATCATAGTGCGCGATGTAATATTCAAAGATCGCGGCAAGCTCATCGCCTTGTTCACGACGGACGTCGGGCAGGATATCGGCCAGATCCTCGCCGGCATCCATGCGATCCTCGTAATGAAAAAAGCCACATGGATCATCGTTGGCACAAATACGGTTCACCACGTCGTCGGGAAACTTACCTTCGAGGCATGCGCGGGTATTCCAGTCCAGCAGCACGCCGCAGAAGTCGAAAATCACATCGGTGATGGGGGAGTTGGCCATGATGCTCCTTGGTTTGTGGGCTATCTTCAGTGGTTCCTGTAATTAGTGTACGGGTTGATTGCCCGAATTGGGGTACATGGAGTTTAATTCTTGGCTCAACCTTTGCCAGGCTTTTCTCTCCCTCCGTCTCGGCTTCGCCGATCCACCTCCCTCATCAGAGGGAGGTCATATTATTCGGCGAGGCCAAGAACTACGCAATTACGTCGGCGATGGCTTCGGGAATCGCGCGAATCACGTCACCGGCTACAATCGGGTGTCCGAGCGTCATGAAGCGCTGATGATGTTCCTGGCCCACCAGTTCCGGTTCCTGCCAGCCCTGCTGCTCGGATTCCGAAGCGATTGCGGCGGCCATGCCATGCAGATAGGCCGCGGAGGCGACGGTCTCCGCTGTGGTAATCAACGCATCCTGCTGGGCGAGCAAGGCACCGGTAAGACCTGCCAGCACATCACCGGCACCAGCGGCGGCCAGCCATGCCGGCGCGCTGCCAGAAACATAGACATGATCCTCGTCCACCACAATGGTCACCGCGCCCTTCAGCAGCACGGTCGCACCGGTCAGCTCATGCGCACGCAGAGCACAAGCCAACAGATGAATCTGCACATCGTCAACGGTGTAAGGTTCACGCGGTTCAGCATGTTCGGCCGCATCCTGCCGCACTTCCAGCCGATTCAGCAACTTGGCCATCTCGCCGGCGTGAGGCGTAATCACTACCTGCCCTGGCACACGTTCGGGCAACAAGTCAAGTGCGCCGGCATCCACCACGATTGGTGGCATGTCATAAGCATTGCCGGCATCGTCTTCAGCAGACGCATCATAATGCTTGAGCAAGGCCGCTATGGTTTCGCGTTGCATATCCGTGCCGGCGCTATCGGCATCGGCATCCGGTACACCGGAGCCGACGACCCAGGACTGTACATGTCCCTTGCCGATCACGGCTTCCGGCAGCGCGGCAAGCACCATATTCTGGGCACGTTCCGGTCCGAGATAGCGGACCATGCCGGTATTCGCGCGTGCGGCCGCACGGGACGTCAGCACCGCGGCACCCGGATAGGACTGCGAACCAGTGACCAATCCGACCACGCCGCGTGAATACTTGCCATCCTCAAAACGAGGAAGACGAATCGAGTCGGCGGCAAAGGTGTTGTTCACGACTTCTACCGCAGGTTCACGCTCGTCAATATCGAATCCAAAATCGACCAACTCGATTCGGCCACACGAGAACGTTGCGGGAGGTAGCACGGCGCACGGTTTCATCGCACCAAACGTCGCCGTGACCGTAGCCGGAATGTACGGGCCGGGCAACGAACCGTCGTTGACCCCGATGCCGGACGGCGTATCCACCGCGAGCACCAGCGGAAAGTCACCGGACGATTCGCGGTTGGGAAGAGCCGGCTCATCAGGGACCTCACCGTCAAGACCTAAGGCGGAAGCCAACGCTGCGGGGATTCCACGCAATGCGCCTTCGATGCCGATGCCGGTCATCGCATCGATAATGAGATGCGACTGCTGAGCCACAGACACCGCGGTTTGCAGGCGTTCACCCGCCTCACCAGCGGAGAAGCCGGACGAACAGCCGGGAATTTCGGCGGCCGGGTCAAGCACCAAGACTTTGCCGCCAGCGCGAACGAATGCGGCGAATCCGGCCTCATGCAACGACTTGCCCACGGCTATTGCAGTAACCTTGGCCCCCTCCTGCGCCAGAGCGGCGGCGGCGAACAGCCCATCGCCGCCATTGTCGCCGGCCCCGGCAAGCAGCACGATGGAAGTATCCTCGAGCGCCAGATCCTCGTCATCCAGCATGCCGGCAGCAATATGGGCTGTGGCCTGTGCGGCCATGCGCATCAGCGGCACGCCCTTATCCAGCAGCGGACGTTCCATATCCCGCACCGTGCCGGAGTCATAGGCACTATGCAATAACAGTTCACGGCGATCGACGTCATCGGCGTATTCCATGGCAGACCCCTTTGCGGTGCTTACGAACGAACACCATTGATTTTAGCCCGTTTGCCGAGTCACGCCGATAGCAAACATGAACATTCATGCTGTCGTCCACCTTCTTCATGGCTTCCGTTACTATGGTCTGTTGGTTTAACAGGACTCTATACGGAAAGCAGCAGGTGAAGCATGGCGATCGAGGCACAGGGTCTGGAGATTCAGATCGGCGCGCGCACCCTGCTCCATCCCACCAATTTCCATGTGGCCAAGGGAGACAAGATTGGTCTGGTGGGCCGCAACGGTGCCGGCAAGACCACGCTGACCCGTGTGATCACCGGCGACATGCTGCCGACCGCCGGCAAAGTACGTGTTTCCGGCAAGCTTGGCTACCTGCCTCAGGACACGCACGCTTCCGATCCCACGCAGACTGCGCTCGACCGCATGATGAGCGCGCGTGACATCGCCACCATCATCAACCGTATCCGCAAGGCCGAGAAGGAAATGACCGACCCGGATCCGGACGTGATGACCAAGGCCATGAACCGTTACGACAAGGCCATGCAGGACTTCGACAAGGCCGGTGGCTATGCGGCACAGTCCGAGGCGATTTCCATGGCGACTTCGCTTGGCTTACCGCAGGAGGTCATGGAACAGCAACTTGGCACCCTGTCCGGCGGTCAGCGCCGTCGTATCGAACTGGCGCGAATCCTGTTCTCCGACGCCGATACGTTGATTCTCGACGAGCCCACCAACCATTTGGACGCGGACTCCATCGAATGGCTGCGCGGCTACCTGAAGAAGTACGAGGGCGGCTTCCTGGTCATCTCCCACTCCACGGAATTGCTGGATGAAGTGGTGAACAAGGTGTGGCATCTGGACGCGCAACTCGGCCAGATCGACATGTATTCACTGAGCTGGAAGGCCTATCTGCACCAGCGCGTGGTTGATGAGGAGCGTCGCCGCCGTGAGCGTGAAGTGGCGGAGAAGAAGGCCGAACGCTTGATGAAGCAAGGCATTCGTCTGCATGCCAAGGCCTCCAAGGCGGTGGCCGCGCAGAACATGATGCGCCGCGCCGAGAAACTGCTGGAGAACACCTCGGAGGCGCAGAAGGCCGAGAAGGTGGCGGATATTCGCTTCCCCGAGCCAGCACCGTGCGGTCGTACGCCGATTATGGCCAAGGATATTTCCAAGGCGTATGGTTCCAATATCGTGTTCGCCGGCGTGAATCTGGCTATTGACAAGGGCTCACGTGTGGTGATTCTCGGCTACAACGGCGCCGGTAAGACCACTACGCTGCGTCTACTGGCCCACATCGAGGAACCGGACACCGGTTCTGTGGAATACGGTCACGGCTGCAAAATCGGCTACTTTGCGCAGGAGCACGATACGTTGGATCTGAACGCCACTGTATTAGAGAACCTGCAACACGTGGCTCCCGAGCTCGACAACACACAGGCCCGTTCTATTCTCGGCTCGTTCCTGTTCTCCGGCGATGACGCGATGAAGCCGGCTCATGTGCTATCCGGCGGTGAGAAGACCCGTCTGGCCTTGGCCACGCTGGTCACCTCGCGCGCCAATGTGCTGCTACTCGACGAGCCCACCAACAACCTTGATCCGGCCTCCCGCGAGGAGATCTTGAAGGCCATCGCCAAGTACGAGGGAGCAATCGTGCTCGTCACCCACGATGAGGGTGCCGTCGAGGCTTTGAACCCCGAGCGCGTGCTGCTCATGCCTGACGGCGACGAAGACCTCTGGAATGATAGTTATTTGGATCTGGTTGCCGAAGAATAGTCCCATCTTGGCTCCCTCGCTGAGGGGAGTGACCTAACGAAAAGCAAAGGAGTCACCTGCCATGGCCACCACAACAGGCAAGAACATCGCCATCGTCACCGGTAGTGCCTTGGGCCTCGGCTACGAACTAGCCAGCCAGCTCATCGACAAAGGCTGGCTCGTAGCCGGCATCGATTTCAACGCCGAACGCCAGGCCGAGCTCACCGCACAATGGCCCGCTGATTCCTACCGTGCCTACATCGGCGACATCACGGATGAAGCGTTCGTCAAGGAATCCGTGGCGGATATCGCCTCACTTGGCCACATCGACCTTCTTATCAACAACGCCGGTCAGCCCTCGTTCAAAGTACCCACCGCTTACGAAGCCGCCGACGTTGACAAATGCCTCAAAGGTCTTAAAGGCATGATCCTGTGGACCGTGGAAACCCTCCAGGTCTGCGGCGAACGCGACGTGAAAATCGCCCAGATCATGAGTACCGCCGCCACGCGTGGCAATGCGAACGAGAGCGTGTATTGCGCCACCAAGTGGGGTGAGAAGGGCTACACCAAGAGTCTGCAGGCCGCATACAAGGGCACTAGCGTCAAAGTGGTCGCCATCTATCCAGGTGGCATCGACACCGCCTTCTACCGCGACAGCCACGATTACGTTTCCGAAGACAAGCAGCACACCTTCATGCAGCCCGGTCCACTGGCTGAAGTCATCCTCTTCAACCTGATCAACGAGGCCAACCTCACCGTCACCGACATCGAAATCAATCGCAACAGCTGACTGTCAAAATAATCAGCCAAGAGCCACCGGAACCTCGTATAGGCGCCCGGTGGCTCTTCTGCTATTTACTGCAAGTGATGCAGGGCTCGGATGATGGCGCAGCGGTCCTCGGCGGTTCCCTCATTAGCGCACATGGTGGCGTACCAGCGTGGGTTGCGCAGGGTTTCGGTGCCGGTGGCCTCGTCCGTGGAGACGAGCGTGTGCAAGTCATTGGCGTATTGGAAGTGCAGGTGGCTGAGCAGACCGCCGCACATCAAGGCCGAACCAATGGTGACCCGCTGCTTCTGTCCGCCGGACAGGTGAAAAATGCTGCGATTCAGCAAGTGCTTGATACCGAAGCGCTCGGTCACAGCCGTGATACGGCGATTAATTTCTTCAGCTGGAAGTCCCATGTTTTCGGCAGGGAAGGCAAGTTCATCGGTGACGTTCGCGTTGAAGTACTGGGTTTTCGGGTTTTGAAATACGCTGCCGAACAGCGGGGGAGCCGGTCGATTGGCACGGTCTCCACGTCCATTCCACACGTGGTCTGGCGGCCGGCAAACACGCCATGGAAAAACGAGGGGATAAGTCCGTTGACCACGCGCGTATAGCTGGTCTTGCCGCAACCGCTCGCCCCGCACAGCACAATGCACTCGCCTTCAGGAATGGTCAACGTGACGTCGCGCAATGCCGGTTCTGTGGCATGGTCGTAGGTAAAGGAGATATCTCGAGAAGCGATGGTTCCCGCGAAAGCCGTTGCATTCGACTGAGGCTGCTTATCTCCCATCACATCACCCCCGCAATATCCAGAGCGAGCGGCACGGTGACCACAATCATGACCAGCCAATCAATCACGGTCATGCGAATTTTCGTGTGCGAAGTGTGCTCGCCCTCACATCCGAGCCCCTTGGTCAGCGCCGCCACCGACAAATCCTGCGCCACATTGGTGGCATTCATCAATTGACAGATTTTCCTCTCGCCAATCTAACGATGATTCCACGCAAAGGCAATACCTTTTCACGAAGTTATTAGTGACTTCAATCATTCGTGTCCATAATGCACGCGGAATAACAAAATCGTCCGGCATCTTCACGACACCGGACGATTCAAGAAACTAACGGTCTGAGCCCTCAGAGCCCATACACCTCGTGGGCGAACTTCTCGAACACGGGGATCGAACGCTTGACCTTCTCGGTGTCGATGCAGTAGGCCATGCGGAAGTAGCCGGGCACGCCGAAGCTGTCGGACGGCACGAGGATCAAGTCGTATCCTTTGGCTTTCATGCAGAACGCCACGGCGTCGTCCTCGAGCGCCTTGGGGAAGATGTAGAACGTACCGCTGGGGCGCACCACGTCGAAGCCGATGCCGGTCAGCGCATCGTAGAGCAGGTTCATGTTCGTCTCGTAGACGTTGAGATCGGCGGTCTGGTCGATGACCTTGGCCACGCCCAGCTGAATCGAGCTCGGCGGGCAGTTGTGGCCGGTGCCGCGCGAGATCTGGCCCATCATCGGCACCAGCAGATCGGCGTCGGTCGCGTCCGGGTTAACGGCCACGTAGCCGATGCGCTCGCCCGGCAGGCTCAGTGACTTCGACCAGGAGTAGCAGGTTAGCGTGTTCGCGTAGAAGCTGGCCGGATAGGGCTGGGTACCGCCGTCGAACAGAATCTCACGGTACGGTTCGTCGCTGATCAGGAAGATGTCGTGGCCGTATTCGGTCTGCTTGGCGGTCAGGATCGCGGCCAGGCGCTTGAGCGTGTCCGCCGAATACACCGCGCCGGACGGGTTGTTCGGGGTGTTGATGAGCACGGCCTGCACGTTCGGGTTGAGCGCGGCCTCGAACGCCTCGAAGTTGATCTGGAAGTTCTCGGTGTCGGCCGGCACGATGGTCAGCTTGGCGCCGGTGCCCTTGACATACGGCCGGTATTCGGGGAAGTAGGGGGCGAAGGTGATGATCTCGTCGCCTGGCTTGGTCACCGCGCGCATCGCGTGGGACAGCGCGCCCGCCGCGCCCGTGGTCGGGAAGATGTGGTTGCCGGTGTATGCCATGCCGAAACGTTCGTTGAGGTTCTCAGCGACCGTCTCTTTGAAGGACGGGATGCCGAGCGAGGGGGAGTAGCCGTGGATGGCCACCGGGTCGCCGTTCTCATAGAGGTCAATCATGGCGTCGGCGAAGGATTTCGGGGCCGGTACGGAGGGATTGCCAAGGCTGTAATCGAACACATTCTGGTAGCCGATTTCGGCACCGCGGCTCGTGGCATACTCGCTCAGCTCGCGAATCACGGACTTGCCGCCAAGCATGGCCTTGTATTCCTCATTGATCATGGCATTCTCCTCGTATATACGTACTGATGCTTATCCCACTACTACCACCATGTTCCGTTTTGTGCCATCTGCCGCGCCGGACACACCCATCGAACATGTGTTCGAATTTGGTCGTGTGTTCGGGTATTCTTGGGGCAGGCTTTGATACGTGCGGTGTGATGCACGTGGAAAACAGCGAGACGGAAGGCGGGGATTGTGGCGGCAGCGCAAACTGGCACAAAGCGCGCAACTGGCGGAGCGGGCGCGGAAACCGACAAGGGCAAGAACGGCGAAGTCATCGTGGAAAAGGTGATGACCAGCGACTCATTCCTGAGCCGCGAAATCAAAAAAGCGCCGCTCGTCGAGCATGACGGTTCGCTGGTAGCGGACATCTCGCACATCCCAAACGACCTCAAGATCACCATTCAGGGCGCACGAGAGCACAACCTGAAGAACGTGGATCTTGCGATTCCGCGTAACCGCATGGTCGTGTTCACCGGCCTGTCCGGTTCCGGCAAATCATCGCTCGCGTTCGACACCTTGTTCGCCGAAGGCCAGCGCCGGTACGTCGAATCCCTGTCCGCCTACGCCCGCCAGTTCCTAGGCCAGATGGACAAGCCCGACGTCGACTTCATCGAAGGCCTGAGCCCAGCCGTCTCCATCGATCAGAAGACCACCAACCGCAACCCGCGTTCGACCGTCGGCACCATCACCGAAATCTACGATTACCTACGACTGCTATTCGCCCGCACCGGTATTCCGCACTGCCCTGAATGCGGCGAGCCGGTCGCATCCCAGACCCCGCAGCAAATCGTCGACACCCTGCTCGATTACCCGGAACGCACGCGATTCCAGATTCTTGCTCCCGTGGTCAAGGGCCGCAAGGGCGAGTTCGTGGATATGCTTGAACTGCTGCGCTCCGACGGTTATGCCCGCGCGCTCATCGACGGCGAAATGAAGCAGCTGTCCGACGACATCAAACTCACCAAGCAGAAGAAGCACACCATCGAAGTGGTGGTCGACCGACTTGTGGTCAAGGACGGCATCCGACAGCGCCTGACCGACTCGGTGGAAACCGCGCTGAAGCTCGCCAACGGCAGCATCGTCATCGACTTCGTGGACGAGGAGGAAGGCAGCCCCGCGCGCCGCCGCCCGTTCTCCGAACACCGCAGCTGTCCGAATGGTCATGTGCTCGAACTCGATGAGGTCGAACCGCGCACGTTCTCCTTCAACGCCCCCTACGGCGCCTGCCCGGCCTGCACCGGTCTCGGCTTCAAACTCGAAATCGACCCGGAGCTCGTGATCTCCGACCCGGATAAATCCCTGGCCGACGGTGTCATTGAGCCGTGGAGCGGCACCAAGATGACCTCCCAGTACTACGGCCACATCCTTGAAGGTCTGGCCAAGGAAATGGGTTTCTCCATGAAGACCCCGTGGAAGGATCTGCCGGCCGACGTCAAGCACGACATCCTCTACGGCCATGACTTCAAAGTCAACGTCTCCTACCGCAACCGTTGGGGTCGCCTGCGCGAATACTCCACCGGCTTTGAGGGCGTGGTGCGCACGCTGATGCGCCGCCACGACGAAACCGACTCGCAGTCCATGCGTGAATACTACGAGTCCTACATGCGCGAGGTACCTTGCCAGGTCTGCCAAGGCCGCCGCCTGAAGCCCGAAGTGCTCGCGGTCACCGTGGATGGCAAATCCATCTTCGACGTGTGCGATATGCCCGTAGTGCGTGAACTCGCCTGGGTCAACGGGCTCAAGCTCGAAGGCTCGGCACAGATGATCGCTGGCGAAGTCCTGAAAGAGATCAAGGCGCGCCTCGGCTTCCTCAATGACGTCGGACTCGACTATCTGACCCTTTCACGCGCGGCAGCCACCCTGTCCGGCGGTGAAGCGCAGCGCATCCGACTCGCCACGCAGATCGGCTCCGGTCTGGTCGGCGTCATGTACGTGCTCGACGAGCCTTCCATCGGCCTGCACCAGCGCGACAACGAACGACTCATCGAAACCCTGCACCATCTGCGCGACCTTGGCAATACGCTGATTGTGGTCGAACACGATGAGGACACCATTCGTCAGGCCGACTGGCTGGTCGACATCGGCCCCGGAGCCGGCGAACACGGCGGCGAAGTCATCTACTCCGGCCCCGCCAAGCACCTCATCGAGGCGAAGCGTTCCATCACCGGCGACTACATCGCCCACCGTCGCGAAATCGCCGTGCCCGCCAAGCGCCGCAAGGTGCGCAAGACCCAGATGCTCAAGGTCGTAGGCGCACGTGAGAACAACCTCAAGAACATCGACGTGAGCTTCCCGCTCGGCGTGCTCACCGTGGTCACCGGTGTCTCCGGCTCCGGCAAATCCTCGCTTGTCAACTCGATCCTCTACCCGGTGCTCGCCGACAAGCTCAACGGCGCACGCATCGTGCCCGGCAAGCATACGCGCGTCGAAGGCGTCGACCAGGTGCGCAAAGTGATCCACGTCGATCAGAACCCGATCGGCCGCACTCCACGCTCCAACCCAGCCACCTATACCGGCGTGTGGGACAAGATTCGTGCACTCTTCGCCAAAACCCCCGAAGCACAGGTGCGCGGCTACGGCCCCGGCCGATTCAGCTTCAACGTCAAGGGAGGCCGCTGTGAAGCCTGCCACGGCGACGGCACGCTGAAGATCGAAATGAACTTCCTGCCGGACGTCTACGTGGAATGCGAGACCTGCCACGGCAAACGATACAACCGTGAAACCCTCGAAGTCACGTACAACGGCAAAACCGTTTCCGATATTCTCGATATGCCCATCGAAGAGGCAGCCAACTTCTTCAAGGCCTACACCGGCATTTCCCGATATCTGAAGACCTTGGTGGACGTCGGCCTCGGATACATCCGGCTCGGCCAGCCCGCGCCCACCCTGTCCGGCGGTGAATCGCAGCGCGTCAAACTCGCCACCGAACTGCAACGCCGTTCCGACGGCAAGACCGTGTACATCCTCGACGAGCCGACCACCGGTCTGCACTTCGAAGATGTAAACAAGCTGCTCAAAGTGCTGCAATCCCTAGTGGACAAGGGCAATACGGTTATTGTCATCGAACATAATCTGGACGTGATCAAGGAGGCCGATTGGTTGATTGATCTTGGTCCGGAAGGCGGTGACGGCGGCGGCACCATCGTTACGCAGGGCACTCCTGAGCAGGTTGCCGAATGCGACGAATCCTGGACCGGCAAGTTCCTGAAACCGATGCTATAGCCTTTCAATTACGGCTGACCTTGGGTGGGCTGGGGTGCGCGTCGCTGGACACGCTCCGGGCTGCTCAGGCCAAGTCTTTACGGTCCAGCGACGCACACCCCAGCCCACCCAATCCTGAATCAATTATCTGCTGCTACTTACGAGAAGAGGATTATGACGAACGATATCGAGCGGCATAGTCCGGACGAGTGGCGCAAGACTGCGGCGGCGTTGATGCCGGAAAGCTCTAGTGCAGGAGCCGAAGAAAGCGCAGCTACGGCGAAGGTGAATGCGAATGGGGCGCCTTTGCTGGGGGATTCTCGTGATCTGTTTCGACCTAAGACTTCGGACATTCCGGCCAAGCCTGGTGTGTATAAGTGGCGCGATGGGCAAGGGCGCGTCATTTATGTAGGCAAGGCCAAGAACCTGCGCAATAGGCTTACCAATTATTTCCAGCCACTGTATCTGCTGCATCCGCGCACACAGACCATGGTGCTTACGGCACGCAGTCTGGAGTGGACGGTTGTTGCCACTGAGTTGGAATCGTTGACGCTTGAGTACACGTGGATCAAGGAGTTCGATCCGCGGTTCAACGTGCAGTTCCGCGACGACAAGACCTATCCGTATCTGGCGGTCAGCACGGGGGAGCAGGTTCCCCGCGTGTGGGTCACGCGGTCGCGCAAACGCCGCGATACTCGTTACTTCGGCCCATACGCCAAGGTGTGGGAGCTGAGGCACAGCCTCGATCGGCTGCTGCGCACCTTTCCGGTACGTACCTGCACCACGAATGTATTTCATAAAGCTCAGCTGACCGGCCGGCCCTGCCTGCTGGCCTCTATCGGCAAATGCTCGGCTCCCTGCGTGAATCAGATTGAAGCGGACGAACATCGACGGCTGTGCGAACAACTTGTTGGCGTCATGACCGGACGCCTTGGACGGCCGTATATCGCGCAGTTGACCCGCGACATGAAAGAGGCCAGCGCCGAGCTTGAATTCGAGAAGGCGGCCCGTCTGCGCGATCAGATTCAGATGCTGGAGACCGTGGTGCAGCAGAACGCCGTCGTCTTCGATCAGGACGTGGACGCCGACGTGTTTGGCTTTGCCAGCGACGAATTGGAAGCTTCCGTGCACGCCTTCTATGTGCGTGCCGGCTCGATTCGCGGCGAACGCAACTGGAGCGTCGAACGGGTCGAGGACATCGCTGATACTGACTTGATGGCGGATCTTCTGGTGCAGGTGTATTCGGATGAGGCAGGGAATGACCACCCCCAGTCGGCTGCGCCGACAGCCCCTGCTAGCGGGGGCGAAAATGCAGCCGTGCTCCCGCTGGCGGGGGCTGGCACGCGAAGCGTGACTGGGGGTGGCGCTGCAACCATTTCCACCAGTCGCGAAGCCATCGGCTCCACGCAGACCCTTACGGCCACGGACGCGATTGCTCGCGCCCAGGCCACCCGCGAACGCAATACCCGTCAGGAAACCACCGGCCGCGTGGATCTGCTGGCTCCCATTGCGCCTGTGCCGCGCGAAATCATCGTGCCGATCGAACCCTCCCGGCGTGCGGAACTCGAAAGCTGGCTGACCGACCAGCGCGGGGGAGCGGTGACCATTCGCGTGGCCTCCCGAGGCGACAAGAAGCAGCTCATGGATCGCGCCAACGAGAACGCCAACCAGGCGTTGCAGCGCAGCAAGATGAGCCGCATCTCCGATATGGGCGCACGCACCCAGGCCATGAATGACGTGGCCAAGGCCCTGGGCCTGAACCAGGCGCCGTTACGCATCGAATGCTACGACATTTCGAACACCGTGGGTGGCGCCTTCCAGGTGGCTTCCATGGTGGTGTTCGAGGACGCCATCGCCAAGAAATCCGAATACCGTCGTTTTTCCATTCGCGGCAAGGACGGGCAAGGAGCAGTGGACGATCTCTCCGCGCTCTACGAGACGCTGACGCGACGTTTCAAGCATGGTAATATCGCCGGGGATTCCGGCGAGAGCATCGACGCGGAGCAGCGCGCGGCCAAGGCTGAGCAACAGCAGGAACAATCCGTATCCGATGCAAATGGCACCAGCAGTACGACGCCGGCAGCAATTACCGATGCCTCATCATTTGCCGATTCGTCTGAAGTGGTCCAGCAGAACACGAATCGTCATCACTTTGCATACAAGCCGAATCTCGTGGTGGTCGATGGCGGCAAACCGCAGGTCATGGCCGCGGCCAAGGCTCTCAAGGATTGCGGCGTGGATGATGTGGCCGTCTGTGGCTTGGCCAAACGCCTCGAAGAGGTATGGGTGCCGGATGATGACTATCCGATCATCCTCAAACGCCAGTCCGAAGGCATGTACCTGCTGCAGCGCGTACGTGACGAATCGCATCGATTCGCAATCACCTACCATCGCCAGCAGCGCCGCAATGGTGCACTGCGCAGTGCGCTCGATGAGATTCCGGGTATTGGCGAGAGCTATCAAAAACGGCTGCTCAATCATTTCGGTTCGGTCAAAGCCATGCGTGCGGCCAGCATCGAGGACTTCGAGCAGGTCAAAGGTGTTGGCCACGCCAAGGCCGAGGCGTTGTATGCCGCGTTGCATGACGAGTAGGTAGACTCAACTGATTCTCTTCGGGACCTCCCCTCAGTCACTTCGTGACAGCTCCCCTTCTGCGGGGAGCCAGTGCGGCAACAGCCCATGACAGTTTCCCATACACAGTCGCGATAATCTCCTTCCCGGAGCCAGTGCCGTCACTCGGCATGAATTTTCGATTACGAATTGCGTAGCGTGACCACACCACAACAAGATGTCGGCTAGCATAGGAGAAGATATTCAAGGAGGGGATATGGCCAACCATCGCTGCGCAGTACTTGGCAAACCGATTGCGCATTCTCTGTCTCCGGTACTGCATAACGCAGCCTACCGGTCGCTGAATCTCAATGATTGGCTGTATGACAAGCACGAGGTGGGGGAGGATGACCTTGATGCTTTCCTCAAAGGTCTTGACTCCACTTGGGCCGGCCTGAGCCTGACCATGCCACTGAAACGCACCATCCAGCCGTACGGTACCCCGGAGAACCTGTGGGCCAAGGAGCTCAGGGTGGCCAACACCGCGGTGTTCGACTGGAATGACATCACCGATGATCCGGCCTGGCCTCACGGAAAGCCGGCCATCAAACTGTACAACACCGATGTCATCGGCATCCAACTCGCCTTCGACCATATCAACCGGGAGCTCGGCAACCATCATGCGGGCGATCGCGCCGGCACGGCCCTCATCATCGGCAACGGCAACACCGCCACCTCGGCATTGGCTGCGTGCTGCATGATGCCGGAGATCGGCCATATCACCGTCGCCGCACGGCATCCCGGTAGGAACGCCGGATTGAAGCCCGTGGCCGAAAAATTCATCAACACGCATAACCCGTACGACGAAATCGAACTGAGCGACACGTCGGCCCTGCTCAACGCCGCACGCACCGCCACCTATGTCATCAATACCATTCCCGGTTTGGCGGCAAACGGCATCGCGAATGTCATCAACACAGACAGCGAATCGCACGCGGAACCGTATTCTGGCCTGTTGCTGGACGTGGTATACAATCCACGTCCCACCAAACTCATGCAAGCATGGCGGGCCCACGGTGGCCGCGCCATTGGCGGCGAGGAAATGCTGCTGTATCAGGCACTTATCCAAGTGCTGCTGATGACCGGCATATGGGACGACGATCCGCCCAGTGACGCCGACAAGCGGTTGCAAGGCACCACCACCGAGGACGATCATCTGGAAATCGCGATGCGCAACGCGCTCGAGGAGGCATTGTGATGAGTCAGCCATCTTCCATCCACGATTCGGAAAATCAGGTCGACACCCATTCCGATTCCGCCGCTGCGGATAATCAGCCCAATCCGGCCGACGCATTCGAGGTATTGCTCATCACCGGCATGTCCGGCGCAGGCCGTTCCCGTGCCGCCGATTCGGTGGAGGATATGGGCTGGTACGTAGTCGACAACCTGCCGCCTAAATTGCTGGTTCCTCTTGTCGATATGATGACGACCTCCGGGTCAGACAGCGGCGTTCACAAGCTCGCCGCAGTCATTGACGTACGTTCCCGCAGCTACTTTGACGATCTGGCAGCCGTGCTCGGCCACTTGGATGATCTCGGTGTCAAAACCCGCATCCTTTTCCTTGATGCCAACAACGACGTACTTATCAAACGATACGAATCCGTCCGCCGCCCGCACCCATTGCAGCACGGCAACCGTCTTATCGATGGCATTCTCGAGGAACGCCATCTACTGGAAAATCTCAAAGAGCGGGCCGATTGGGTCATCGACACCAGTTCCTTGAGCATCCATCAGCTGTCCACCAAGCTCTACGAGACAATGTTGGGATCCGGGCCCACCACCGTGGCCGTGCACATCTTCAGCTTCGGATTCAAATACGGCATGCCTATAGATGCCGATTTCGTGGCCGATGTCCGGTTCCTGCCCAATCCATTCTGGGTGCCCAGCCTGCGCGAGCTTACCGGAGCCGACAAACCCGTCGCCGACTATGTGCTGTCCAGCAAAGGCGCCAAGGAATTCCTTGATTCCTATGAACGCGCCATTGAAACGGCCATCGAAGGATATGCCCAGGAAGACAAGCACTTTGTGACCATTGCCATAGGTTGCACCGGAGGCCAGCATCGATCGGTCGCGATGAGCGAAGAACTGGCTCGCCGATTACGCGCACACGGCCTGAACGTCACCGTTTCGGCACGGGAACAACACCATCGACGCTCATCCTGAGTGACCACACTGCGAGAAAACAAAGCCCAAAATATATATCAAACGGGTTCGGTTGTCCACCAGATTAGGTATCACAGAAAGCCGATGGCTTCCGACTGCTTGATGGCCGAGGCGCCTAAGGCATTGAGAAGAACGGGACTGTAGGAGGTTGGATCTTTGGCTCTTCTGGACGATGTTAAAAGCGAGTTGGCTGCCTTTGAAGGTGACTCGCCTGCCGCGATCAAGGCCCAAGCAGCGGCCATGATTCGTTTTGGCGGTGGTTTGCGTCCTGTGCAAAACGCGTATGTGATTCAAGCCGTATTTACCTCATTGGATGCAGCCGAGTGGCTTCAAAACACCCTGAAGAACGTATTCGGTCATGAGGCAGAGGTCAATCACCTGACCCGCCAGACTCCGAATGGTCCGGTGGAAACCTATGTGGTGCTTGTCACCCGCAACGTGGTGGCTCTTGCGCTGCAGACCGGTCTGGTCGACCGCCGCAAGCAGCAGGTGCGCGGACTTCCCGCCGAAGTGGTCAACGGCTCCATCGCCCAGATCAAGGCCGCATGGCGTGGCGCTTTCATGGCCCGTGGCTTCCTGTCCGACCCCGGTAAAGCAAGCTTCCTGGAAATCGCCTGCCCCACCGAAGAGGCCGCCATGGCCCTGTGCGGCGTGGCCCGTCGTCTCGGCATTCAGGCCAAGCATCGCACCCTGCGCAGTTCCGAACGCGTGACGCTCAAAGATCCCGACGCCATCGAGCGCATGCTCAAGCTCATGGGTGCCACCCGTTCCGCCCGCGAATGGACCGGCAAACGTTCCGACGGCGAAGCCCGCGGCAAGGCCAATCGTCTGGCCAACTTCGATGATGCCAATATGCGCAGGTCCGCCAAAGCCGCCGCCGAGGCCAGCGAGAAGGTGCAGCATGCCTTCGAGGTGCTGGGCGACAACATTCCGGACAATCTTCGTCAGGCCGGCCAGCTGCGCATCGACCACGTGGACAAGAGCCTCGAGGAGCTCGGCAAGATTGCCGAACCGCAGATCACCAAGGATGCAATCGCAGGCCGTATCCGTCGACTGCTCCAGCTCGCCGAAAAAACCGAAAAGGCCCGGGCCGCCGAAGGACGGTAAGAGGCAAACCGTCAAGATCGTCCAGCATATGCAACGACTTACGAAACACCGCATTCAGTCATCAGACGAATGCGGTGTTTTGTTCTGGAATGCCTGTAATATGCAAAGTGGCAAAAATTGGCCACTTTGACGTGAAATTCGTCAAGGAAAGGATATTCATGAAGACACTCAAGGACCTTGGAGATCTCAAGGGCAAGCGCGTTCTGGTTCGCGCTGATTTCAATGTTCCGCTGGACGGCACCACCATCACCGATGACGGTCGAATCAAGGCTGCTCTGCCGACCATCAAGACCCTGCGCGAAGAAGGCGCCAAGGTCATCCTCATGGCCCACCTCGGCCGCCCGAAGGGCAAGGTCGTCCCTGAGCTGAGCCTGGCCCCGGTTGCCGCCCGCCTCGGCGAGCTGCTGGGCACCAACGTGCCGCTGGCCAAGGACACCTACGGTGAGGACGCCCAGGCCAAGGTCGCCGCCATGAACGATGGCGACGTTGTGCTGCTCGAGAACGTTCGCTTCAACCCGGAGGAAACCTCCAAGGACGCCGCCGAGCGCGCCGCCTACGCCAAGAAGATCGCCGCCCTCGGCGAGGCCTTCGTTTCCGATGGCTTCGGCGTGGTCCACCGCGCTCAGGGCTCCAACTACGACGTTGCCGCCGATCTGCCGGCCGCCGCAGGCCTGCTGGTCGAGAAGGAAGTCAAGGCCTTGTCCAAGGCCACCGAGAACCCGGAGCGTCCGTTCACCGTGGTGCTCGGCGGTTCCAAGGTCTCCGACAAGCTCGGCGTCATCGAGAACCTGCTCGACAAGGCCAACCGTCTGGTCATTGGCGGCGGCATGGTGTTCACCTTCCTCAAGGCCAAGGGCTACGAGGTCGGCACCTCCCTGCTTGAAGAGGACCAGCTTGAGAAGGTCAAGGGCTACATCGAGACTGCCGAGAAGAACGGCGTTGAGCTCGTGCTGCCGACCGATGTCGTCGTGAACGCCGGCTTCCCGGCCGGTGACACCCCGGTTGCCCCGGAGGTCGTTGCCGCCGACGCCATTCCGTCCGACAAGATGGGTCTGGACATCGGCCCGGATTCCCAGAAGCTCTTCCACGACAAGATCGTCGACTCCAAGACCGTCGTGTGGAACGGCCCGATGGGCGTGTTCGAGGTTCCTGAGTTCGCCGCCGGCACCAAGGCCGTGGCCCAGGGTCTGGTCGACGCCACCGCAGCCGGTGCGTTCACCATCGTCGGTGGCGGCGACTCCGCCTCCGCCGTGCGCAACCTCGGCTTCCCGGAGGACGGCTTCTCCCACATCTCCACCGGTGGTGGCGCTTCCCTCGAGTTCCTCGAGGGCAAGGAGCTCCCGGGTCTGAAGGTGCTCGAGTAAGTTTTATTCTGGCTCCCCTCCTCGAGGGGAGCTGGCTCGCGTAGCGAGACTGAGGGGAGTTACGGCGATGTCGGGCTCCCCTCAGTCAGCTTTGCTGACGGCTCCCCTCGCTGAGGGGAGCCAAGGAACGATAATGAGAGGGGAAATCATGGCGTCCAAGCGTATTCCTTTGGTAGCCGGCAACTGGAAGATGAACTTCGATCATCTGGAAGCCACGTACTTTGTACAGAAGCTGGTATGGCTACTGCGCGACGCTCATTTCGACTTCAAGCGTTGCGAGGTCGCCCTTTTCCCGTCCTTCACCTCGCTGCGCAGCGTGCAGGTGCTTGTCGAAGCCGACAAGCTCCGCCTCACCTATGGTGCCCAGTCGGTATCCGTGACCACGCAAGGCGCCTTTACCGGTGACGTATCCGCCGATATGCTGGCCCACCTTGGCTGCTCGTATGTCATTGTCGGACATTCCGAGCGCCGTAAATACCATCCTGAAGACGATGCCAATATCGTCGATCAGGTGCGTGCCGTACTTGCCGCCGGCATGCAGCCAATACTGTGCGTAGGCGAAAGCTACGAGGAACGCCGTAAGGGCATTGAGCTCGACTTCGCAGTCGGCCAGGTGCGTGATGTCACCCGTGATCTTTCCGATGAGGAAGCTGCCAAACTCATCGTGGCCTACGAACCGGTCTGGGCCATCGGCACCGGCATGGTCGCCACCCCGCAATCCGCTCAGGACGCAGCCAACGCGATTCGCGATGATTTGAAGACCACGTTCGGTCAAAAGGTGTCGGACAGCGTACGCATTCTGTACGGCGGCTCCGTCACCTCAAAGAACGCGGCAGAACTCATCTCCCAGCCTGATGTGGACGGGTTCCTCATCGGCGGCGCTGCCTTGGATGTCGAGGAATTGTCCAAAATCGCCCGTCTTGCGCTGAAAACAACATCTTCACGATCGTAATACACCGGTTTTCCGATATGTGCGCTATGCTTATCAACAGTAAATTCAACTCGGAGGTACCCTGTGACCGCTCTTAAGATCACGCTGCAAGTCATCGTCGTGCTGCTCAGCTTCGTGCTGACCCTGCTCATCCTTATGCACAAGGGCAAGGGCGGCGGTCTGTCCGACATGTTCGGTGGCGGTCTGACCCAGAATGCCGGCACCTCTGGCGTCGCCGAAAAGAACCTGAACCGCTGGACCGTTATCATCGCTCTCGTATGGGTGGCTCTGATTATCGGCCTCGACATGATGACCAAGTTCAACCTCGGCTGATTGATTTTGTAAACTTTTCACGACCCATGACCGATATACCGGTCATGGGTCGTAGTTTTTCCATCGTTCATGGCTTGCAAAGGAGTGCACTATGGTCACTATGAACCGTAACAAAGTCGTCATTGTGGGCACCGGACAGGTCGGTGCGACCACGGCGTTCAGCATCGTTACACATGGTCTGTGCAATGAGCTCGTGCTCATCGATCATTTTGCCGCCAAAGCTTTGGGGGAGGCCCGTGACCTTGACGATGGTAGCGAGTTCCAAGATCGTCACGTCAAGGTGCGTGCCGGCGACTATGCCGATTGCAAGGACGCGGATATCGTCGTCATCACCGTGGGCCGCAAGCCGCCGGCCAATTCCAACCGTATGGCCGAGCTCGGCTTCACCGTCGGGCTCGTGGGCGAAGTGGTCGACAATGTCATGGCCTCGGGCTTTGACGGCGTAATCGTCATGGTTTCCAACCCGGTCGACGTAATGGCCTGGTACGCATGGAAACGTTCCGGCCTGCCGCGCACCCAGGTGCTTGGCACCGGTACCGCGCTCGATACCTCACGCCTCAAGACCATCATCGGCGAGGAAACCGGCCTTGATCCGCGCAATGTGAGCGGCTTCGTGATGGGCGAGCATGGCGACTCCCAATTCACCGCATGGTCCACCGTCTCGCTCGGCGGCAAGCCGTTCGCTCGCTTCCTGACTGACAACCAAGACCGCTTCGCCTCCGTATCCACCGCCGAAGTCGAGGAAAAGACCCGTACCCGCGGCGACGAAATCGTGGCGGCCAAGGGCGGCACCAACTTCGGCATTGCTTCCACCGTGGCCGGCATAGTGCAGACCATTCTGTGGGATGAGCGTCGCATCGTCCCCGTCTCTACGCTGCTGGACGGCGAATACGGCGAACATGACGTGTTCCTTGGCGTGCCTACCGAACTGCGTGCCAATGGTGCCAATGAAATCGTGGAACTGGAACTAAGTAACGAGGAAATGGCCAAAATGCATCACTCCGCCGAACTCGTCCGAGACCATTGCAAGGGACTGCTGTGACCACAACCATCAAGACGACAACTCGCCCCGAACTATTGGTCGCCGACCTCGACGGCACTCTATTGCATGACGCCGAGGTCTTTGAGGATCGTTTCATCACCCAGCGCAGCATCGACACCATCGCTCGGGCTCACGACGCCGGCATGAAATTCGCCATCGCCACCGCGCGACCGGTGAGTACCGGACTGCAGTTTGCCGAGAAACTGCCCGTTGATGCTGTGATCTATCTCAACGGTGCCCTCATCGATTTCGACCCGGCCAATTCCGATTTCGATATGCTGACATCCGACTCATCACAGCAGAGCGAGAATCATCTCATTAAAATCGGTTTCTCCTCACAGCGCGCCTGCGAAGTCTGCCTGTTTCTGCTCGACCGTATGCCAAACCTCAAAATCGGCATCGTGATGAACGACGTGCGCTACACCAACTTCGATGTGCGCGTGTATTGGAAGACTCAGGCTTTCCAATACACGAACTTCCATGACGTTCCTGATGGAATCGCAGACAAAATCACCATCTTCCCTGAACCGGAACAATGGAATGAACTGCGTGCGCTGATTCCGCCGGACTTCGACATCTCCATCAGCGAAGGCGTGATGTGGATGCTCATGAATCCTCAGGCCAACAAGGAGCATGCGCTGCGCTTGCTGTGCGATCGTCTCGATGTCCCGCTTGAGCAGACTGCGGCCTTCGGCGACGATCTCATCGACATCAATATGATGAGCGAATCTGGCAAAGGAGTGGCCGTGGCCAACGCGAATCCAAAAGTGCTGTCCATCGCCGACGAGATTTGCCCTCCTAACAACGAGGATGGCGTCGCTCAGTGGATCGAGTCACAGCTTCGATAATTGCTGTGCCGTTCGAACACTGTAAACACGCCAAAAATTGAACACATATTGAACTAGGCGTATGCTTTGAACCGTTGTTCAACAAGACAATTGAACTTCCGGTTGGAGGCATAGGACTATGAGCGTATCGGCGTTTGCGGAACGACTGCGCAATGCGATGAACAGTAGGGAATTGAAGCAGGTAGATCTGGTGCACGCCGCCGAACGCCGCGGTGTCAAGATGGGCAAAAGCCATATCAGCCAATATGTTGCGGGCAAGACCATGCCGCGAGAGGATGTGCTGCTGTTTCTGGCTGACGAACTTGATGTCGATGCGAACTGGCTTCGTGGCCGATCCTCGGAAACAAAATTGAACTCCGACGCACAACCCGCTTCCCATATTGACACACCGAGCGGAGCTCCCACGTCGGCGGAAACGGAAATTCCTGCTGCTCGCCGCCGTACCTTTGGCAAATCACACAAGCTTGATGACGTACTCTACGATGTTCGCGGCCCAGTGGTTGATGAGGCGGCCCGCATGGAACAGGCCGGCACCCACGTACTGAAGCTCAACATTGGCAACCCTGCACCGTTCGGCTTCCGTACGCCGGACGAGGTCGTCTACGACATGGCGCAACAATTGCCTGAAACCGAAGGCTATTCGGCTTCCAAGGGCCTGTTCTCCGCGCGTAAGGCCATCATGCAGTATGCACAGCTCAAGAACATTCCGAACGTCACCATCGAAGACATCTACACCGGCAATGGTGTCAGCGAGCTCATCAACCTGTCTATGTCCGCGCTGCTCGACAGTGGCGATGAAGTGCTTGTGCCATCTCCGGATTACCCGCTGTGGACCGCCTGTGTGAATCTCGCCGGCGGCACCGCCGTGCATTACCTGTGCGACGAGAAGTCCGACTGGTACCCGGATATCGACGATATGCGTAAGAAGATCACCGATCGTACCGTGGCCATCGTGCTCATCAATCCGAACAATCCGACCGGTGCGCTGTATCCAAAGGAAGTGCTGCAGCAGATTGTCGACTTGGCGCGTGAGCACCAGCTCATGATTTTCTCCGACGAAATCTACGATCGTCTGGTTATGGACGGGCTCGAGCATATCTCCATCGCTTCCATGGCTCCGGATCTGTTCTGCGTGACCTTCTCCGGCCTGTCCAAGTCGCATATGATCGCCGGCTACCGCGTGGGCTGGATGATTTTGTCGGGCAACAAGGCCATCGCCAAGGATTACATCGAGGGCATCAATATGCTCACCAACATGCGCATCTGTTCGAACGTGCCCGCGCAGTCCATTGTGCAGACCGCGCTGGGCGGCCATCAGAGCGTGCACGACTATATCGTGCCCGGTGGCCGTATCCATGACCAACGTGATTACATCTATGACGCGTTGAACTCCATTCCGGGCATCACCGCGGTCAAGCCGAAGGCCGCGTTCTATATCTTCCCGAAGATTGATATCAAGAAGTTCAACGTACATGACGACGAGCAGTTCGCCCTCGATCTGCTGCATGACAAGCGCATTCTCATCACGCGAGGCGGCGGCTTCAACTGGCACGAGCCGGATCACTTCCGTATCGTCTACCTGCCACGCATCGAAGTGCTCAAGGATGCCACCAACAAGCTCTCCGACTTCCTCAGCTACTACTGGCAGAGCTGATTTTTTCAATGCCGACGAGTCCACTAATGCGCACTCGTCGGCATATCTTTATATGAATATCGATGTCGACGAACTGTACGGCACCGTAACCATCGACGCACCCCGTCTTTCTGCAAATCTACATCCCATTGTCGATGCCATCGACTGAGCGTGGGGGCGTAACGCCGAAACTAATAAAAATATGAGCCCGAGCGGGACCGTCTCCACATGAGGTCTTTATCGCACCAAAATACCTGCAATGACAATGAGGCCGGCCTTGATTCGTATGGTTTGCAGGTATAAAGGGTCGATCTGGAGTACCTGAACAGCGCTATTCGGGGCTCAACTCCATAGATTGCAGGTATAAAGGTGCAAGTTAGAGCCGATTGTGCGCCGTAACTTGCACCTTTATACCTGCAACGCCGCTAACAAGTACCGAAATACCTGCAACTGAATCGGGTTATGCCAAGGTGAAGGCGATGATGAACGCAGTGGCGGACAGCACAGCTGTTAACAGCAGGTAGAATATCGCGGCCTTATTCTGAAAACCAGCTGAATTAGCCGAATTATGACTGTTGCTCATGCTGCCTGTGGTAGCCATAACGGTTGCGATGGCCGAGACGAGGGAAAATATTGGCAGCACGTACAGCAAAACGGCTAGTACGATGAGAGGTCCTGAACCGGTGCAAAAAGCAATAAGTCCTGCATTGTTCGTTGCTGCCAGCGCGGGGCAAAAATCGGTATGGCCGCCAGTGCCGTAACTGTAGGTCAGAAAAGTGATTACTGCCCAAAACAGGCCAAGAGGAACCGATACATGACTTACGGCAGACGCATTGATACTGATAACCCGAAACAGCTTATGCACAGATACAGGTCGTATATCGCGAATCGTCGGCAGTGCTGAACCAACGTTATCTCGTGGAATATCGATAGAGATGAGATGCACCAGCGCATATGCCGCAAGTCCAAGTCCACAAGCGATGGTCACACCGCCGGTGGAATTGACCTCATCGGACACCGAGTATTCGGTGACGAGCACCGGCATCACGCCAATTTGCCACACGAGCAGCAGCCGCGTCACCAGAGTCCAACCACCGCGCTCGGAGGCAGACTTATCCGAACCCGTCAGATTAGTCAGATCGGCTATATGCTGCTGCTGGATACTAGTGCTGTTGCGCGAATAGGCGGCAAGTATGGCGTAAACCAACCACGTTGCCGCATGTATCGCCCACAACATTACAATTTTGGTATTCGCGCTCAGCACCAATATGAACGCAACAGCCACTGCCGCAAGAAAAACACAGATGACCGTGCGAAGACGATGACGAGCAAAGCCCTGTACTCCTGCAACAGTCAGACAAATGATTGCAACGACGCTCAGCGCAGTCACCGCCAGAAACCACAGTGGCGAAGTGACGCAGGCTCCGTAATCACCAGTTGCCTGGCCAGACAGATAATAAGTCATTCTGCCAATCGTCGGACAGTTCGGATGCAGCATCATGCCGCCCCAGATTCGCTCATATAGTGGCGCGAACGATACGCCAGCACCGCTGAGCGCCGCAATGATCGCCATCACCATGGCCGGAATCAATCCAAGCTCGCGATTCCGGCCGGTCTCCGTTATCTGCCTATCACTGGTGTTCATGATGTACCCCGCCTTATGCCATTATCGATGATGCCAGTATGACTATAGTAGATGAGCGAAGGCCAGCAGTATACAGGAATTCTGTATGCCGCTTTATAGGCGTGATGCTGTGACAGCTAACATGACAACCGCTATCACTGGCCGACCGTCAAACTCCGTGCACACCGGGCAACTACCGCCGGGGAGCATCGGCGATGCCGATGGCGAGACCAATGATGGCCGGCATAACCCAGCCGAGTTGGTATTGCTGCAGGGGGAGCATGGCCAGTGCCGCGTCCAGCCAACCGATGGAACCGCCGAAGACGGCGGCCAGGCTGGAGATGCAAGTGGCGAAGGAGGCGATGCCCACCAGCAGTACAGTCCAGAAGTAGACACGCGGGAATCGCGCGCCAAGCTTCTTATGGGTAAGCGCCAGCAACACCAGCACAATGGCAATCGGATACAACGCGGACAACACCGGCACGGAGACTTTGATGATCGCGCTCAGCCCGGCGTTGGACACGATGAAGCTGAACACGGTGAAGATGATCTGCCAAGTGCGGTAGCTCAGCGTTCGTCCGGCGACGGTCTGGAATCGAGTATGGAAGTAGGTGGCGCAGGTGCAGATCAATCCGGTGCATACGTTGAGGCATGCGATGACGAACACGACGCCAAGGAACGCGGTGCCGAACGTGCCGAACAGGGAAGAGGTGAGGTTGGTGAGTACGGTGGCACCTGTGTCCTTGGCCGGGTCGATAGAAGCGATGGCGCCAGACACCACGCCCACATAACTCAGGGCGCCGTAAATCACGATAAGCAGCACGCCGGTGCCGAGCCCGGCATACGCGGTTTCCTTCTGCACTTGCGATTCATCATCGACTTGCTGGGCGCGGATATTCGCGGAAATCACGATGCCGAAATAAAGCGCGGCAAGCAGATCCATGGTCTGGTAGCCGTCGAGGAAGCCGCGTGCGATTTGGTTGGTGAAGTAATCGCCCATCGGTTTGGCCGGGGTACCGATGCCGTGGATCAGGCATGCGATGAACAGAACCGCGATAAGCACCAGCAGTAAGGGTCCCATGAATCGGCCGAGCACTTTGGAGAGTTTCTCAGGATGTTGGGCGAACAGGAACGCCAGCGCGAAGAACACGAGCGAGTAGATAAGCTGGGCTAGCCAGTCATAGGAAGTCGGCACGAAAGGTGCCACCATCATTTCGAATGAGGTGGTGGCCGTACGCGGAATCGCAAAACAGGGGCCGATGGTGAGCATGATCGCCACGCCGAGGAACAGGGCAAATTTGGGGGAGACCCGGCCGGCGAGCTTGTCGAAGCCGCCGGCGAAAGTGACCGCCAGTACGCCGAGAATCGGCAGGCCGACCGCGGAGACGATGAAGCCAATGGCCGCCGGCATGGTTGCGGAACCAGCTTGCGCGCCGACGAATGGTGGGAAGATTAGATTGCCCGCGCCGAAGAACATCGAAAAGAACGTGAAGGTCATGACCAACCGCTGGCGTGTGACAAGTTTGTTCAAGGTTCTCCTCTTTCTCTGTGTGCCAGCTACCCACTCTAGCAAGTTCGCCTCTAGTGTGGTCCCTTCGCACCATCCATATGCCGTCATCCACTCCCTAGCATACGTTTTTCTAGATTATTTTCTCCATCATCTGGAAAAACGTACACTGACCGACAGTAAGCGTACGTTTTTCCAGAGAAGGCCTGAAATAGTCTGGAAAACCGTACGCTCAGGGTGAGTAAGATCCGAATATGTCGTAACAAAAGAAGGACGAAGCCCTATCCAATACGCAAAAAGCCCCGACCGGTTGGGGTCGGGGCTTCTGTGAGCTAATCAGTTAATGCGCTAGGCGCATCGACTAATAATCTCAGGCGTTCACGCGGTCGATGCCGGACTGGACGTCAGCCAGCACGGAATCCCAGGACTTGATGAAGGCGGCGACACCGTCGGCCTCCAGCTTGTCGGTGACGTCCTTGAGGTTGATGCCCAGCTCGGCCAGCTTGTCGATGACGGCGTGGGACTCCTCGTAGGTGCCCTCGATGGACGGAGCGCCGTTGCCGTGGTCGGCCAGAGCGTTCAGGGTCTTCTCCGGCATGGTGTTGACGATGTGCTTAGCAACGAGCTCGTCAACGTACTTGCAGTCGGAGTAGGCAGCGTTCTTGGTGCCGGTGGAAGCCCACAGCGGGCGCTGAACCTTGGCGCCCTTGGCAGCCAGGTCGGCCCAACGCGGATCCTCAGCGAACTTCTTCTCGAAGAGCTCGTAAGCCAGGCGAGCGTTGGCCACAGCAGCCTTGCCCTCCAGAGCCTTGGCTTCGTCGGAGCCGTTGGCTTCCAGCAGCTTGTCGACAGCGGTGTCCACGCGGGACACGAAGAAGGAAGCGACGGAGCCGATGTGCTTCAGGTCGTGGCCGTTGGCGTCAGCCTGGGCGATGCCCTCGATGAAGGCGTCGATGACCTGCTCGTAACGCTCGAGCGAGAAGATCAGGGTGACGTTGACGGAGATGCCCTTGGCCAGGGTGGCGGTGATGGCCGGCAGGCCTTCGAGGGTTGCCGGGATCTTGATCATGGCGTTCGGGCGGTTGACCTTCTCCCAGAGTTCCACAGCCTGCTTGGCGGTGTTCTCGGTGTCATGGGCCAGACGCGGGTCGACCTCGATGGAGACGCGGCCGTCGACGAAGTCGGTAGCCTCAGCGATCTCGCGGAAGATGTCGGTGGCGTTGCGCACGTCGGTGGTGGTGAGCTCGCGGACAGCGGTCTCAACGTCAACCTTGCCGAGCTCCTTGAGCTGAGCGTCGTACGGGCCGACCTGGCTCAGGGCCTTCTGGAAGATGGACGGGTTGGTGGTCACACCGACGACGTTCTTGTTGGCGATGAGGTCCTGCAGGGAGCCGGACTCGATGCGGGAGCGGGACAGGTCGTCCAGCCAGATGGAAACGCCGTTGTCGGACGTACGCTGAGTTGCTTCAGTCATTTATTTCTCCTTATATTCCGTTATGGAACAAATCTTGTTAAGCCCTCCCTCTTAGTGAGGGAGGGCAATGAAATCACTTGGCGGCTTCGACTTCGGCGATGGAGGCCTTGGCGGCTTCCACCACGTGCTCGGCGGTGATGCCGAGGTCGATCATGTTCTGAGCGCCGTCGCCCTGCAGGCCGAACTGCTCGATGGAGACGGGCTTGCCGTAGGAGCCGAGGTACTTGTACCACGGCATGGCAACGCCGGCCTCGACGGAGACGCGAGCCTTGACACCGGCAGGAAGCACGGCCTCCTTGTACTCGGCGTCCTGCTCCTCGAACCATTCGAGGGACGGCACGGAGACCACGCGGGCCTTGACGCCTTCCTCAGCGAGGGTCTTGGCGGCCTTGACGGCCAGCTGGACTTCGGAACCGGTGGCCATCAGGATGACATCCGGAGTGCCTTCGGTGTCGACCAGGACGTAAGCACCCTTGCGGACACCGTCCTTGGCCTTGGCAGCGGTCTCGGCGAGAACCGGGACGCCCTGACGGGACAGCACCATGGCAGCCGGCAGCGTGTTCTTCTTCTCGAAGAAGTAGCGGTAGGCTTCGGCGGTCTCGAAGGCATCGGCCGGGCGAACGACCTCAAGCTGCGGGATAGCGCGGAAGGAAGCAAGGTGCTCAACCGGCTGGTGGGTCGGGCCATCCTCTCCGACGGCGACGGAGTCGTGCGTCCACACGTACAGGTTCGGGATCTCCATGAGGGCGGCCAGACGAACGGCGGAACGCTCGTAGTCGGAGAACATGAAGAAGGTGCCGCCGAACGGACGGGTGTGGGAGCCTAGCAGGATGCCGTTGGTGATGCAACCCATGGTGAACTCGCGCACGCCGAAGTGCAGCTGACGACCGAACTCGTTGCAGACCGGCCACTGCTTGGTGGCGCACTCAGCCGGAGCGAAGGTGGCAGCGCCCTTGAGGTCGGTCTTGTTGGAGCCACCGAGGTCGGCGGAGCCACCCCAGAGTTCCGGCATGACAGCGGCGATGGCATTGAGCACGGAGCCGGAGGCGCCACGGGTGGCGACACCCTTTCCGACCTCGAAGGTGGCCTCAAGGTCATCGATGGCCTTGTCGAAGCCTTCCGGCAGCTCGCCGGCCTTGATGCGGTCGTACAGGGCAGCCTTGTCCGGGTTGGCCTTGCGCCATGCGTCGAACTTCTCGTCCCATTCCTTGTGGGCCTCGAGACCGCGCTCAGCAACCTTGCGGGCGTGAGCCAGAGCCTCTTCGTCAACGTGGAAGTTCTCTGCCGGATCGTAGCCGAGGACTTCCTTGAGGCCGGCAACGGCCTCGGCGCCCAGCTTGGAGCCGTGAGAGGACGGATCGTTGGTCTTGCCCGGGGTCGGCCAAGCAATCAGGGTGTCGACCTTGATGAGCTTCGGCTGATCCGGAGCAGCGGCCTCGGCCTTGGCGATAACGTCGGCCAGACCCTCGACGTCCTCCTTGTAGGAGCCGTCGGGCTGGATGAAGCTGAACTCGTCGGTGTACCAGCCGTAGGCCTGGAAGCGCTTGAGCACGTCCTCGGCCAGCACCAGGTTGGTGTCGCCTTCGATCTGGATGCGGTTGGCGTCGAAGATCACGGTGACGTTGCCGAGCTTCTGGTTGGCGGCAAGGGCAGCGGCTTCGCCGGAGATGCCCTCTTCGATATCGCCTTCACCGCAGATAGCCCAAATCTTGTGGTAGAACGGGGAGTCTTCCTTCGGGGTTTCCGGATCGAGCAGACCACGCTGGAAACGCTCGCCGTAGGCAAAGCCGATGGCGGAAGCGAAGCCCTGGCCCAGCGGGCCGGTGGTCATTTCGATACCGGGGGTCAGGCCGTACTCGGGGTGACCCGGGGTACGGGTGTCAGCGCCACCACGGAAGTGCTTGAGGTCGTCCAAGGTCAGGCCATAACCGGAGAAGTACAGCTGGACGTACTGGGTGAGGGAGGCGTGGCCACCGGAAAGGATGAAGCGATCACGGCCCTCCCAGTTGGGATCGTTCGGATCGTGCTTGATGAAATGCTGGTACAGCGTGTAGGCGATGGGCGCCAGGGAAACGGGGGAACCGGGGTGGCCGGAACCGGCGTTCTCCACCGCGTCAGCCGAAAGGGCCTTCGCCATCTTGATGGCGCGCTCGTCGAGCTCGGTCTCCTTGAATTCGGTCATGGATTACTTTCCTTCCAATTGGTCGGGCCGCGTATCCGGCTTGTGCCGGGCGCTTGACGCCCTCACATTGCGCTTACCATGCTAGCGATGGTTTGCGACGTTATGGTGCAATTTTGGCGTGTTTTGGTAGTTTGTGTTCTGTTAGCGTTCACAATTCACATCACTTCGCCGCAAACGAACGCATTAGCACTCGAAACCAATGAGTGCTAATACAATGAGAGCAGATTGCATACTGCAGATGTACATATAAGGAGGCGCGCATGACGCAATCACGTCGCATGCTGGTACTGCGCGCTGTGGTGGAAGATTACATTCGTTCGCAAGAGCCCGTAGGCTCCGCGGCATTGTCCAAGGAACGCGATTTAGGCGTCAGCTCTGCCACCATTCGCAATGATATGGCCGCATTGGAAGATGAAGGCTACCTGATTCAGCCGCATACGTCAGCCGGTCGCGTACCCACTGAAAAGGGATACCGTTATTTTGTAGATCGACTGGCTACGGTTGTGCCGCTCAGCGAAGCTCAACGCCGCGGTATCAATAGTTTCCTATCCGGCTCGGTCAGCCTCAAGGACGCACTGCAACGTTCCGCACGACTGCTCTCGGAAATCACCGGTCAAGTTGCCATAGTCGCATCGCCTTCATTATCCAAGGCGACGTTACGCCACGTGGAGCTGGTACCAGTGGCCATGAGCACTCTACTTGCCGTGGTAATCACCGATACCGGTCGCGTGGCACAGCACGGACTGACCGTCTCGGCCATGCCCACGGCCGACGACATCAACCGCCTGTCCAGTGCAGTCAATGAACAATGCAACGGTCAGTCCTTATCATCCGCATCCGAAACCGTGCGCGCCCTTGGTGGCGGCACCGGATTCGAGACAGTGCGGGAGGCGGCCGACGCCCTGGCCGACGCCTTCGCATCGATGGCATTGGACGAGCGCGCCAACGAATTGTATATGTCCGGCACATCGCATCTGGCGCATTCCCGTTCTCTGACCGATCTGGCACCGTTCTTCGACGCGCTGGAAGAGCAAGTGGTGCTCATGAAACTGATGAGCAACCTCAGCGAAGAGCCAAGCGCCACTGGCGTAGGCGTATCCATTGGCTCCGAAAGCCACACGCCTGAACTCTTGCATGCCTCGGTGGTCAGTAGCGGTTACGGACGCAGTACTTCGCCCGTAGCGAACGATTCGGAACGCAACGAGACATCGCCCGATCAGGACAGCACCAACGAACCCATTGCTTTTGTGGGATCCATCGGCCCAACCCATATGGATTATGCGGCTACCATGGCCGCGGTCAGGGCAGTGGCAAGGTATCTCACTTTTTTTGTCTCGGAAAGCGGCTCCGGCGACTGACCGCAGGCTATGGCACAATAACCCGCAGACCAACGAATACAAAGGAACAAACAAGTGGCAGATTATTACGAGACACTGGGCATCGACCGCAACGCGAGCGACGACGAGATCAAGAAGGCGTACCGCAAGCTCAGCCGTAAGTATCACCCTGATATCGCGGGACCGGAGTTCGAGGACAAGTTCAAGGAAGTGAACAACGCCTACGATGTGCTGTCCAATCCGGATAAGCGCCGTATGTATGATTCCGGCATTGACCCCAACGATCCGAACGCCGGTGCTGGCGGCTTCTCCGGCGCGGGATTCGGCGATATGGGAGACGTATTCTCCACGTTCTTTGGTTCCGCATTCGGTGGCGGCTCACAGGGCCCGGTGCCGCGCACACAGCCTGGACGCGATGCGCTGGCTTCCGCTTCCATCGACTTGAAAACCGCCGTATTCGGCGGCACGGCGCACGTCAAGATCAATACGTTCTCCCTGTGTCAGGAGTGCGGCGGCTCCGGCGCACAAGGCGGCGCCCAGCCGGTCACTTGCCCGGACTGCCATGGACAGGGCTTCATGCAAAAGGTCGTGCGCACTATGCTCGGCCAGATGATGACCTCCGCTCCCTGCGAGCGCTGCGAGGGTCACGGCACCATCATCCAGAATCCATGCCCGAGCTGCATGGGTCACGGCCGCGTTCGCACCACGCGTAATGTGGGTGTCACTGTGCCGGCCGGTATCAACGACAATGCTCGACTGCGCTTGGCCAACCAGGGTGAAGTCGGTGAGGGCGGCGGCGCTGCCGGCGATTTGTACATTGATATTCACATCAAGGCAGATAAGCAGTTCACCCGCGACGGCGATGACCTGCATTGCTGGATTCAGGTTCCGATGAGCTGGGCCGTGCTCGGACACGATCTGTCCATTGATACGTTTGACGGCGAGCAGACCGTATCCATTCCGGCGGGCTGCCAGCCTGAGGATACGGTGACGTTGAAGGGTCTGGGCGTTACCAATATTCGCAATAAGGATGAGCGCGGCAATCTGGTTGCCCATGTGAACGTACTGATTCCCACCAAGCTCAGCGAGTCCGAGCGGGGACTGATTGAACAGTTCGCCGCCTCGCATGATTCCGATGCCACGCACGTCTCCCAGGCCTCCCGTCCGCAAACCGGTCAGAAGAAGGGATTCTTTAGCAAGTTGAAGGACGCACTGAGCTGAGAACGGGTTGGAAAATGGCCGCTTTGCCTTGCGGGAGTAAGGCTGAGCGGCTTTTTCCGTTTTAACCGGTTTTAACGGTTTTTAACCTGTTTTTACGAAAAATGTGGGCAAAAATTGAGCCCCTGAAACCCGCTCCCTAACCCGAAAGTCCCATCGGACTCTCGGAGTCTGAGGAGGCCAGGCGGCTCTTTATCATGGCAGTTGATGCGATTATGGCGATTTACATACTTGCCGGATACACTGTGGTTATGGATCAGGAAACCCGTATGGAAAAGAAACTGGACAAGCACGAAAAACAGTTGCTGAATGACTATAGGAGAATTGTTCCCGACGCGCAATGGAATCGGCCATCGCATATGTCCGCTCGTAGTCTGTGGGAAGCCTGCTCATGGAATCATGATGCAGGGCCGACCACCGCGTCCAACAAGATCGGTGCGTGACTCATGCCATCGTGGGGAGAGACCTTGGACGAGGTGAACAGCCGGGAACAGAACGGCGAGGAGTCCGTGCTGGATCACATGATTCGGGAACGCATCGCCGCGTTCTCCGCAAAACGTGGCAGAAACGTGATCTGCTATTATTCCAGCTGGCTTCAGAAGCCGAACCGTGATGACACCGGTATCAACGATCTGGACATGAACGGTTTCATGAACGCCGTCAAGGACATGGACCGGTCAAAGGGACTTGATCTGGTTCTTCACACGCCGGGTGGTGCGGTGGCGGCCACCGAATCCGTCATATCCTATCTGCATGGTTGCTTTGGTCGAGACATGGTTGCCTTTGTCCCACAGCTTGCTATGTCGGGCGGAACCATGATGGCTTGCGCCTGCCGGGAAATATACATGGGACGTCAGTCATCGATTGGCCCGACCGACCCCCAGTTCGGCGGCACCCCGGCAAGCGGAATCGTGGAGGAGTTTCAAAAGGCCGTGGAATCGGTAAGAAAAGACCCGGGCATGGCCGCCCTCTGGGGCACTATCATCGGGAAATATCCTCCCGCCTACATCGGCGAGAGCGAGAAAGCCTTGAGGGTATCGGCTGAGATTCTCTCGAAGAGTCTAAAGGAAAACATGTTTGCGGAGAATCCGGAAAAGGTAGATGAGGTCGTTAGCCGTCTTACCTCCCATGCGGATTCGGGCATGCATGACAGGCATTTTTCCATCGACACCGCCAGAAGCATGGGACTTATAGTCAAGACGCTTGAGGATGATGACGTCATACAGGATATGGTTCTTTCCATCCATCATGTGTTCATGATTCTTTTTCACCAATCGAATGCCGTGAAGATCATCTCCAGCGGAGATCATGCTTGGGTCATAAACGCATCCAATTGATCGCGCGGATACGCGAAAACCGCCCCTCCGTCCAGCGTTGCTGCTGGGGGAGGGGCGGTTTTCGTTTCAGTGGGCGTTTTAGCCTTCGACTGCTTCGCGTAGTCGCGTGCCGAACGGTGCCCGGTTGTTGCCGACCTTGAGGGCCGGCAGGTCGTGGCCGATGGTCGCCTTGGCGACCATGTTCAACGCGACCACGTCGTCCGGGTCCTTGAGCGGGTGGAGCCTGCTCCCGTCGAAATAGTGCAAGCCGTTTTCGTCGTTAAGTTGGACGATGCATGCAAGACCGTTCATATCATTGTTCTCCTTGTTGGTTGTTCCTGTGATGAAGCTGCGATCCTTCGGCCGCAGATAGCCGAGGCTGGCTGGCGTCTCCCACATGCGGCGCGCGTTCATCGTCGCTCCCGCGTTCTGGGCGAGCACGTACGGGCTGGCTCCCGGTCTCACGTCGGCCAGGAGGATCGCCACGTGAGTGCAGGGGTGGTTGGCGTCGCCGCCCCAGAGGATGACGTCGCCCTTCAAACCGGGCTGCGAGGCGGGGATGCGCGTGAAGTGCCGGCCGATCCAATCGGTGGTGGGGAATCCCGTGTAGAGGCTGCCGGCCCAGCCCGCCCATTTGCCGGAGCGCGCGGTATGGCAGTCGCTGACGCTGGCACCCATGAGGTCGACGCACAATGCGCAGAAAAGGTCCCAGCATTGCGCCCCGTAGGCTCCGTCGAGGTCGCGCCATGCTCCCGTGTTGGAGGCGGCCCATTGGTCGAAGCGGCTCACTTGGACTCCTCCACATCACTGGCGTCGGTATCGTTGGCGGCGTTTGCGGCCATGAGGGTGAGCACGTCCGGGTCGATGCCCGACGCGTCGAGCTGGATCGCGGTGGGCATGAGCTCCGGGTCGATGCTGGTCAGGCTGGATTGCGCGCCGGTCTTGACGCGATCCGTGATCCGCTGGCCGGCGACCGCGGCGGCGGTAATGTTGTTGTTGCGCCACCACGCGTAGATGCTGGTGATGACGGCGATCACGCCCGTGATGGCGGTGGATACCTGGTCAGAGGTGAATGGCAGCTGGCTGATGCCGGCCAGACTCAGGCCGGTCTGGACGACCGAGAACAGCTGCACGATCAAAAGCACGATGGCCTTGACTCGCTCCTGCGTCAGCTTCGCCATGTTCGAGGTGGCCTTGTGGTCGGCTTTGGCGGTGTTTGCCATGATTGATCTCCTTCTGTTGGGTTTTGGTTTGATGGTCACGACCGTTTCACGCGGTCGAGGAGGTATTGTTCGGCGGCGTCGACGACCCAGCAGTCCGCGTTGATGGCCTTGAGCTTGTCGAGTTCGTAGCGGATCGCCTCGCTGTGGTCTCGCGTCGAATCCGACATGAGGGTCAGCAGAGTGTTCTTGATGGTGTCCTTCTGCACCTCGTGCTGGTTCGCCTCGAACCGGTCGAGACGTTCACCGAGTTCGCGCGACTGAGCCCAATGCGCGTTCATCTCGCTGTCGAACGGCAGTTTTCCGGGATCCACGTGGGAGTAGAGCCATGTGGAGAACGTGGGAAGCGTGTCCGGCCATAGCTTGCCGATGACGGCCATGGCGAGCAGGAGCAGCGGACTTGACATGAGTCCGCCTATGATCGCGTCCCAATCCATCAGTCCTCCGACCCTTGGGCGGATTGCCATGTGATGATGTCCGAGATTCGAGGCAGATTCGCGGCGGGCACCTCCGTGCAGAGCCGGGTCTGTAAATCCGTGAAAACAACGGTTTCGGCATCAACGCCGGCGAAATCGGCTCTCAATTGCCGTTCCGGGTCTATCCATGACTGGCTTGACCCGTCGTCGGAATGGTCGAACCGGAGTCCGAGTCGGAGCATTTGGGCGAGGATGCCGTCATCCGGTGGGCGTAGGTCGATGACCTGCATGGCTGGTTCCGTGGTCTTGTCTGGCATGATGTTTCCTCTCGAAAATCAGATTGCGTACCAGTGGAAGGCGACGGGCTGCCGGTCGATCCACTGGTTGGTGTCGGTTCTGACGAATCGGATTTGGGCAGTCGTCGTTGTGCAGTCCCATATGACCGGGCGGAACAGTTTTCCTTGTGGTTCACCGATGCCGTCCCATGGGCCGGGGGTGATGCTCAGGGTGGGGATGTATCCGAGATTGTGCGTGATGACGGCAACGCCGTTCACGTTCGTGGCGCCCTTGAACTGACCCGACACCGGACAGGCGAGGTGGTTATTGCTGGAGTACTTGGGGTAGCGGGGGACAAAGAGATCCGCCGACTCCAGCTTCAGCGGTGATGCATTCGAGTCAAACGTGACGGTCTCACCTTCTTCCCTGATGGTCCATGCGATTCGACCGTTGACATAGCTGAACACGCCGCCGCTGTCCAGTTCGGAGACCTTGTTGCCATTGCCGTCAATCACCTGGAAACTGCCGCTTGTGGACACGAGCGCGCTGTATCCGATGAACGACCCGTTTTTTATCTGGCCTACCCTCACGCCGGAGGAGGTCATACTGATGCACGCCTCCAATGAGCCGACGCGGGATTGGGCGTTGGCGGCGTTCCCGTTCGCCGTGTCCGCCGTGGTCTGCGCCTGCTTGATGCTGACGGTCAGGCTTTCCTTGGTTTGCGTGAGCGTGGTCGACAAGTTCTGCACCGTGGTCTTCATCGCGTACGTCTCCGACACCGAGCTTTTAATGCTCGTCGCGGTCTGCTCCACGCTGCTTTTGGTCGCGTACGTGGACTCGACGTCGCTTCGGAGCTGTTCCGCGTTGAGCCGGTAGGCGACATCCTGATTGGTGCCAGATGTGGGCGCATCGGACTGGCTGGCCGTGTTGTTCGACCATGCCTTGTAGGAGCCGCTGATCGTGTACTGGCCGGAACCATACTGCCACGGCAGGTAACACCATATCTCGCACTCGTCGGCGGCGAGGGCCATGACCCTGACCTGCGCGTTCTGGCAGTTCTCCCGCAACACCGATACGCCGAACGCCCCGCTGGTGGATGGCGACGACTGCCATGAGTCCTTGACCATGATCGACAGTCGCGAGTTCTGCCAGGCGCCGCCGTTCCACCCGTCGCCGGTGAGCACGTCGATCTGCACGCTCGACGAGTCACCGTTCGAGGTGAGCGTGCCCAACCGCACCCAGTCCCTGCGCGGGCTCGTGCTCGCGTCCTTCCAGAAGCTCCAGGTCTTCGACGCCATCGCGCTCAGCCCATCCAGCTCGTTCTTCGTGCTGTACGTGCTGGAGACCGTGGATTTGAACGAGTTCAGGGACTGTTCCAGCGCGGACTGCTTCGCCAGACTGTCGGACTTGGTCTCGTAGTTCTGGCTGACCGTGGTTTTGAACCCGTTCAGGGATTGTTCCAGCGTACTGGCGCGGCTGATGGCCGTATCCGCCGTGTCCTGCGCGTTCTTGGCTTCGGTGACGTCGCGTATGCTCAGCAGGGTGCAATACCAGCCGGTCACCTCCGCGGTGTTTAACGCGCCATCAATCTGAAGCCATACGATCGCGTCCTCCCGTGCGTCTTTGGGAATCGTGAGGTCCCCGGACCATTGTTTCCATCCGGACTGGGAGGTCGGCACTCTGAACGCCGCATCCCAGCGGCCGTTACCGTTAGATTCATGGTAGAAGCAGCCGAGGGCTGCAGGTTTCTTCGCAGTGGAATCGTGCGCCATCCATGCACTGAACCGGTAGGTTCGCCCGCGTCTGAGTACACGGAAACTGGTGGTCGTGTCGCGTGCGGAGAACTTGCCGTACGTCGGTACCGGAGCGCCCTCCGGTGCTCCCGATGCGGATAGGGTCATGCCGCCATCCCAGCCATCTGGATTGCCGAGCGTGCTATTGCATTCCGGGTTGCGTATCAGCTCCGCACTGTTCGCCAATGCAATATTCACGTTCCGGTTCGTCTGCGTGAGCGACGAGGTCAATGAATCGGCCTTGGCCGTCAATTGGCCGATCGTGGTGGTCTGCCCCTCGATGGTCCGCGCCTGCTCCGAGACGGTGGCCTTCAAACCGTCGGCGGTCTGTTCGACCGTCGATGCCTTGTCCAAGGCGCTCTGGCCGACGCGCTGCGCTTCGGTGACCTTCGCGGTCAGGCTCTCGCTGGTCTGCCTCAGCTCCGATTTCGTGCTGTAGGTGACGGGGATGTCCGCGTCGAGCCTGTCCACGCCCTTCTGCGCGCCGTTCGCGGTGCTTTGGGCCTTGGCCGCGTCCGCTATCGCCTTCGTGATGTCGGAATCCTTGATCAGGCTCCACGCATACGTTTTCCCGTCCGTGCTGCCCCAACGGTAGGAGTAGCCGCTCGTGAGGTCGTAGTAGACGTCGCCCGCATGCTGCTTCCGCAGCTGGTCGGTGGCCCACGTCGAGGCGGGCGCGCTCGACGCGGTGGGCTTCTGCGATCCGGTCCACGTCTCCACCGCGTTGTCCGCGATGTTCCGCAACGCCTCCAACGCGCTCTTGGTCGCATAGGTCTTCTCGACCGTGCTGGTGATCCCGTCCGAGGTCTGCTTCAGCTCCGACTTGCTCGCGTATGCTGCGTCGGAATCCTTCTTCGACAAATAGTTGGTTTCGAGGGTGGTTTTGACCTCGCCGGCGGTCTGCACGGCCGTGGAGGACTGGGTGAGCGCCGACCGCGCGTCATCGTATGCCCGGTCGGCGGTGGTCTTGACCGAGTTCGCGGTCTGCATGGCCTGCGTTGACGCGGAGAGCGCCTGGTCCGCGTGCTCGACACTGTTGGATACCTTGGTCTCCACCTCGCCCAACCTGGTCGTGTGCCGTTCTACGATCGCCTTCGTGCCATCCAATTCCGTGGCGAGTTTGTCGGCCTTCGACGCGGCGGAGGCGGCAGTGGATTGCGCGGTGCTTGCCGCGTCCTTGGCCTCCTTCACGCCGTTTTCCGCGTCCTCTCGCACCTGTTCCATGCCGTCGACGGCCGCGTTGGCCTTGGATATGGCGTCGTCGGCCTTCTGCGAGATTTCCGTGGTGTCGATGAGCGGCATCCTGTTGCCGTGCTGGTCCACCAGCACGAGCCCTTGGTCACCGGCCTGCTGGCCGGCCAGTATTCCAGTGCCGTCGCCCATCGGCCAGTAGCTGCTGCCAGCGTTGGAGGTCATGCGCATTCGGGCGAGCCTCAACGCTTCCAGTCCGATGCCGAGCGCGGGGTCCCCGGACGGGACGATTTCGGTATGCACTGCCATGTGCGGCTCCTTATCTGATGGGGTCGGTCATCACGTCGAAGGTGAGCTTGACTTGTGCGGTTTCGTCTCCGCTCATTTGCATGAGACGGGTCTGGTAGATGCCGTCGTTCATGCCGGGGAAGCCGTCGAGCGCGATCTCCATGCGTTCGCCGGGCCAGAACGAGCCCAAAGGGTTGACGGGCAGTCCGGTCGAATCATGGTCGTTCACGTTGACTTCGCCCTTGATCTGCATGAGTGGCAGCCGGTTCGCGTTCAGGTTCCCGCGTGCTGAGGCGGCCAGCTGCTCGGCCTTGTCCGTGTCCGTGTTGGAGAGGGTCATCTCCCTCAACGGCCATGGGTCGGATTGCAGGCACAGGCTCAGATCCTCGGCCAGATAGCCCAGTTGAGCCTTGTCGCTGCCGGCACCTGCGGCATAGACGCGCATCACGGGACCGATGTGGTCGATGGTCACGTTCTCCAGATCGCCGCCGTATCGACGGCAGTAGAGCCGATGCACGGTGGACTGGCCCAGATGCACGCCGCCGTCGGACGCGGCCTGGAAAGAGAATCGCACGGTGTTGCCCGCGAGATACGGCCGGAACTGCATGTCGATGCCGTTCTCGGTGTTCGCGATGGATTCGAGTATCTGGCGGCACGACTGGTTGCCCGCGTCGAAGCCCTTGAAATCCATGGAATGGTTTCCCGATTCGCCGCGGTTGTTCCAGTCGATGGGCAGTCGGCCTCCCGGCTTCATGTCGGTGCACATGTAGCCGACCTGCGCGGCGATGCCCCGCCACGAGCCGTGCAGAGTGAACTCGTCGCTGGTCGTGCTGTTCGCCGCCCTGCCGTACGTGTTCTCTCGTACAAGGATGCGCGAGTCCAGCAGCTCCATCACGCTGTTGAGCGTGAAGCTGGTGTCCTGCCACGAGTCGGTGCGGGGGCTGATGGAGCCCATGAGGATGGGCGTGCCGAGGTCCTGCGGGTCGAGGCTGGTTTTCCAGAACAGGACGATGGAACGCTTGTCCTGCGCGAGCATGGCCACCCGTTCCGCAGGAGTGCTGCCGGGCACGCTCGTCCACGGCAGCGTCAGGCCGCTGGCGTCGTATTCGCCGGCGCCTTTGTCCTTGGTGGTGGAAAGCGTGGAATCGGACACCGATATGCTCCACGCGAACGAGGGGATGTCGATGGGGGGCGATGAGCTGGCCGGTGATGGTGTCCGCGATGTAGGCTCGCCAGCTCACTAGTCCGCCACCCCGGAATCGCTGACGCGCAGCTGGTGGATGCCGTGGATGGTGACCGGATAGGTCAGCCCATCGGCGTTGCCGGCCACCCAGACGGCGACCTGATGGGCTCCGGCATTGACCTCGGCGTCATAGGAAACCGTGTACGGGGCGCTGTAGCGGGTCGCCATAATCTCGTCGCAGGGGCCGACCACGGTCGGGTTCGTGGTGGGCGTGTCGTTGATGACCTTCGCGTCCAGGCGAATCTGCATGAAATAACTGCCCATGGGCTTGTTCGCGTCGTCGCCGCTGCCGGAGGGCACCGTGGCCGACGCCTTCCATTCGACGGTGACCAGACGTTTCGTCGGCACCGCGAAGTCGATGCGCAGCAACTGGTGGTAGACCATCTTGCCCGCCGGATCCCTGTCCTCGGGAATCGGATAGTCGGCGGTCGAACGGGCGATGGCGAGCCTGCCGAGCGAAGCGCCGGAGGGAACCGCGTAGGTGGCCGACTGGTACATGGTGCTGCCCGACGTGGAAGTGGCGGAAGCGGGCATGAGACGGATGCCTATGCGGGTAGCGCCTGCCGGCACGCCCGGCACGGACGGAGTGGCGGAGGCGTTGCCCTGCGTGACGCCGATGACCACATGGTTGTCGGCATCGCCCTGGGTGGGGTCGTTGACCCTGATCCAGATGCAGTCGATGCGCGGCTGGCTTCCGGTGGCGCTCACGGCGGGGGTCTGGCCTCCGGCCCAGTACGCTTCCGTGTATCCGTCCGCGTCGCCGCGGGAGCATACGGCCATGCCGGCCCCGACGCTGTAGGTCAGGTCGCCTCGACCCGAAACGTCCAACCCGCTCACGATGCCGGTGTTGGCCCAGTGGGCGCGGATTATCTGCCTGTGCGTCAATGGCGTGACGCCCGCGCCGCTCGAATCCGGTGCGATGCCCAATGCGGTGGTAGCCATGATCAGACCTCCAAAAAAATACGAATAGGGGAAAGGAAAACGAATGGGGGAAAAGATGGGGAAGTCACATCCACGTGTCACGGACGAGGCAGTCCACGTAGCCGGTGCCGGCCGACTGCAACGACACCGACAGGCTCCCACCCGACTGCACGGTCGGGAAGCCGCGCGACATGAGATAACGGCTCACATCACGGCCTCCCATCGTCGCGGTGCCCAGCCGGCAGTCCAACACCAGAGGCGTTCCGCCAACAGAACCCGTCCACCGTATCGAGGAACCGCCGGAGAATTGCAGGATGACACCGCTGTCGAACCCCCCGTAGACGGTGAACACGGGGTAGGCGCGCGAACTGCCGTTGTTGAGCAGCGTGCCGACATTGCGGGAGTCCGTCGCCTGCCTGCCGTAGGTCAACGGGTATACAAGCCCCGCCCTGGCACCGCCGTAGAACAGGCCTCCGCGACCGTCTGATGTGGGCTTCAACTGGCAGCGGTGCGGAGTCCAGCTGAGGCGTTCGGGTCGCGGGCATACGAAATGCAGTGTCAGGTCGTTTTCCAGCGTGGGGTGCCATGCGGAGCTGCGGCCCATCTGTGCCAGATAGCCGTCCACGTAGGTGTCCTCCCCTCCGTCGCTGAATCGGAGTCGGGCGTTTCGGTGGGCAAGCCGGTTGATCTTGCGCATGATGGAGAGCAGTTCGCCGCGCGACAGTCCGATGGCCTCGTAGTGCACGGTGACGGTGCGAGCCGAATAGATGAGGTCGGATTCGGGCACGTCGTGCGCGCCGTCACCTTGGCCTCGTTCCGTCAGCTCCACCTTCGCGTCCGGCATCGTGTCCCAACCCTCGACCCCGTTCGAGGTGACGTAAAGGCCACGGGAACGGGAGTCGTCGGGGTTGAAACGGCATATCAGCGTGCCGCCCGCATAGAGTTCCCCGAAGTGCGGGTACATAGTCCACAGATCGCTCATATTCGGCTCAGCCTTCCGACGGTTTTCACCGCGTCGCGGTGCAGTATCGACCCGGCCACATACAGGTCATCGGCCTGGCGCACGATTTTCTGCTCGAACACCGGTGCGATGGTCTGGTTGACGGTCTGGTTGTTCGTGACCGGCTGGCTCAGCACCATCGGGTTCGGCTTGTAGAACCTCTCACGCGGAACCTGCCTGCGGTTCATCGCCGCGTACAGGTCGGCGCCGTAGTAGTCGACGCTTTTCACGTTGGACACGAATTCGCCGCTCTTGACGCGCGCGTTCGTCAACGTGATGTTGTCGCCGCCCGTGGTGGTGGCCTTGCCTGGCAGGAGGCCCTCGACGACACGGCCGCCAGTGGCGTAGCCGCGCATCGAAACCCCGTAGCCGTTGAACAGGCCGCCGGTCTTGGAGGGCGGGCGAACGCCCACGCTGGTATCCGGCACGTCCTTTTTCATGTAGGTGTCGATGTAGTTGCGGACGATGTTCGTGGTGATCGTGACCTCCCTCGGGGTTTCCAAGGGTTCGTTGTTAACATCGCGAATGGCCTGCAAAGCCTGATCGTTCTTGCCATAGATGTAACCGGTTTTGGGATCTATATGCCAGCCGTTCGCTTCGACCATTTTGTCGAACAGGGGAGTGTTGTTGCCCTTGAGGATGCCGGTCTTGTCATCGATCTTGGCTCCGCCGGCAATGGCCATCGCCACGTCGAACTGGCTCTTATCCAGATCAAGGTAGCCGGTTTTGGGGTCGATCTTCGCGTTGGTGGCGTCGGCGATCTTGTCCATGAGGTCTTTGTCGTCACCGGTCAAACGCACGGTCTTGTCATCGATTTTCTCGGCTTTCACCTTCACCTTGTCCAGCACGTCGCTGGCCTCGTCCGTAATCGTAATCTTTACGTCAACAGGGTTAGCGGCAGTGCTGTTCATATCCTCGATGCTCTGACGCAGGTTGTCGGCCTCACTGCGGGCCAACCCGTATCGGTCGGCCTGGGCAGCGGCCGCGTCGGCGCTCATGCCAGCTGCGGTCGCGTTGTCGATGTACGCCTGACGTGCCCGTTCGAGGATATCGCCCGCCTGCTGGGTAGCAGCAGCGGCATCGCCGTGGGCCTGACCCTCCTCGATGATCTTCTGCGCCGTGCTCTGCGCGGTGGACGCAAGGCCCTGCAGAGCGGACTGGCTGTCATACGCCTGAGACTCATAGCCCGCCAGAGCGTTGCCGTTGTCATCGAGCACTCGGCCGTTCTTCGCGATGCTCTCGTCAAGATCGAGTATGCCCTGATTGAATTGGGTGACGGCCTGATCCGCGGACAACTGCACTCCCGGCAGGCTGAGGAAGCCTTTCACCAGATCGTCAATGGCGTCGGAGAGGTCTTCGGCGCTTGTGGTGGCGTTGTCTGCGCTGTCGGCGTAGTTGTTGGTGCCTTCGGCGGCCGTGTCTCCGCTGTCCTTCGCTTTGGCGACTTCCGTGTTGGTTTTGCTGACCTGTTCCTTGGCTTTGCTGACCTGATCGGAGAGCTTATTGTAACTGTCTCGGATACTGTCTGTCTGCATGATGGACATGTTGTTTTCGGCGTTTTTCATCTGTTCGTTGAACAGTTTTTGCGCTTCCTTGGATCCGTTGACGGCCTTTGCGAACGTGCTGTATTCGATGCCGGCTTTGTCGAGTGCTTCTCCAAGAGAGCCTAAGCCGGTGGCGAACTTGTCTCCGAAGTCCCAGGTTTTGTCCTCGCCGCTGGCGATTTTCTTGATGAGTGTTTCGACAGCGTTCCCGGACTGGTTGATTGCGCTGGAGAATTCTTTGATGTTGGCTTTAGCGTCCTGTGCGGATTGGGCGAACCCCACAAGCAATGCCCCCGCGACCGTCAAGGCGATGCCCCATGGTCCGCCTAAGGCGGCGAACAGCCCGCTGCCGATGCTTTTCATGCCGTTCATCGCGGTCTGGCCTCGTGTCAGTCCGTTGGCAAGCGTGCCGGCGTTGGTTGATGTGCCAAGCATGGAGGTGCCAAGTTGGATGACGCCTTCCTTGAGCAGTGGTATGGCGGTGATGCCTCGCTGGAACGGGTCGAGCATCAGGCCGAAGTTCCGTGCCGTCTGCGAGCTGCTGGCGTTCAATGGCCCCATGGCGGAGTGCAGGGCGGTGAAGCCTCCTGCGAGCGCGGTCATCAGTACTATGCCCTGTTGTACTGGTGCGGGCAGTTGGCTGAACGCATCCACCAAGGTGTCGAGCGTTTGCACGAGGGAGCGCAATGGTCCCTGACCGCCCTCGCCCAAAGAGATCATGAGGGATTCGAAAGAGCCGCTCAGATTCTCCAGATCGCCTTTCAGGTTGTCGTTCTTCTTGGCGGCGAGGTCCGCGGCGTAGCCGGATTGGCTGACCTTCTTGGTCCATTCGTCGATGCCGCTCGCGCCCTCCGCGTAGAGCACGTTCGCTCCTTGGATGGCGTAACTGCCGAACATGGTCGCCATGGCGCTGTTGCGCTGTTCCTGGGTGAGTCCGCCGAGCTTCTCCTTGAGCTGTCCGGCGAGACTGCTCATGCCGACGAAGTTGCCTTGCGCGTCGTACAGGGTTATCCCGTATTCCTCGGTGGCCTTCCGCTGTTTTTCGGTCTGGTTGGTCAGGGCGAGCAGCACGGAGCGCAGTTGGGTGCCGGCTTCGGCTCCGATGATGCCTTGGTGCGCGAATGCGGCCAATGTGCCGACGGTGGTGTCGATGCTCAGGCCGAACTTGTTGGCGGTGGAGCCCACGTTGTTCAACGCCTCGCCGAAATCGCTTACGTTGCCGAGGGCTTCTCCGGCTCCTGCGGCGAGCAGGTCGGCGATATGCGTGGCGTCGGCGCCGGTCAAATTGAATTGCGCCATGGCCGAGCTCATGTATTCGGCGGCTTGGCCGACTTCCATGCCGTCGGACGCTGCGAGGTTCAATGCGCCGCTCAAACCGCCGGAGAGAATATCGGAGGTCGACAGGCCGGCTTTGCCGAGTTCGTTGATGGCGTCGGCGGATTCGGTGGCCGAGTATATGGTGTCGGCGCCGGCGTCGATGGCGGCCTGACGCAGTTGGGCCATCTCGTCGGCGGAGGCACCGGTGTTGGCCTGCACGGTGCTCATCGATGCGTCGAAGTCCGCCGCCATCTTGATTGCGGCCACGCCCAGCGCGGTGGCGGCCACACCGGCTGCGGCCACACCGGTGGTGATGAGCTTGGTCTTACCTCCGGCGGCTTCCATGGTGGTCGCAGCCTTCTGGCTTTCGCCGCTGACTTTGGCCATGCCGGCCGTGAAGTTCGAAGTGTCCGCGAGCAGGCGGACTGTGATGTTGCGGTTCAATCCGCCAGCCATAGCGGCCTCCTGAGATTTATCTTGGTTTGATTCCCACCGTCAATGCGGACTGCTTCAGCTCGTTCTCGTCCGCATGGTCTTTCTTCCACTCGTCGAGCTTGAGGGATTGCATGAGCGATATCTGGCATATGCCGACGTCGGCCGTGAAATGGAAGGGTGTCTGCTCGTCGTGGCAGACGCTTATGGGCATGCCGCATTGGGGGCATAATGAGTGTTCGTATTCGTCGAGCGCGAGCATCCATTCGCGTTCGGTCGCATCCCATTCGGTTTCCGGCGTGTAGCCGGTGATGCGCCGATGTTCGTCTCGTTCCACCCGATACGATGGTTCCCAGCCGAGCCAGCGTTTGTAGCTGATGCCGAGCTTCTGGCAGATTCGCAGTTCCCTTACTGTCTGCGGATTATCCGCGAGGCTGATTCGAGTGCGTCTTTTGGGTCGATGAGCTTCGCATTCAGGTCACGGATCGCATACCAGATGGGGCTGATCTGGCCGTCGGACAGTTCGGTCATGACGTTCGCCAGATCATCCACAGGGGTTTCCGGCACGGTCTTCCTGACCATGAGTCTGACGGCGTCGGCGCAGATGTCCTCGATGCGCTGCTTCGGTACGCCGTTCTCGGTGACGGTGTTCGCTTCGAGTACCTGACGCCACTGGGAGAGCGGCAGCGCCTCCAGGGTGATGCGGACGGTGTCGTCCTTCACCTCGCCTCGCAGCTTGTCGATTTGTTCGGCGATGCGTTTGGCGGCGGCGTTGCCGCCCTCGGTCACATGCTGCGCCATGGCGCGCTCCAGGTCGGCTCCCAATGCGGCGACCTTTTCGGCCTTCTCCTGATCCAATATGAGGTCGACGTCCACGCGCTTGCGCTTCACTTCCAAAGCCATGATTATCCCTTTCTGAAAGTCTGAAAACCTTTCTGAGAGAGAAGAGAGAATGCCCGTGCGGGGCCAGAAAGGTTTAGAATCCCCGCACGGAAGAATTGTCAGCCGCCGGCGATGGCCTCTTTCACCGTGACCGTCTGGCCGCCCTTACGGGCTGCGGCGGTCACGGTCGGAGGCGTCAGCCTTTTGGGGTCGAGATCTCTGCGGTCTCGGACTCCCAGCCGGGGGCCTTCGCGAACAGCGGGATCTTCGAGCGGATCATGGTGTTCGCGTCCGGGTTGATGACCTGCTTCTCGCCGCAGGTGACGCTCACGACGGTGAGCTTCTGCCCTACGGCGAGCGGCGCGTCGGTGGCTATGCCGCGACGGCGCACGATATAACCTGAGGCACCCTCGTGCATGAGGGTGACGGCCTCGTTCTGTTCCTGGTGCTCCGTGTTCGTGTTGTCGATGACCTCGATGCTGATGTCGCCGGCGCTCTTGCGGCCGGGGGCCCCGAAGTCCTGCACGGCGTTCTCGCGCTGGTCGGACACGGCGTCCTGCGACGGGTCGAAGCTCCATCCGCCGAGCATGACGTAGTTCGAGATGTCGGTGCCGGCTTCTAGCTCGGCCATGGTGGGGGCCTTGATGTCCTTGATCGTCGGCACCCATAGTGTGGTGATGTTGCCATCGGCGCTGGTGCCAGGAATCTCTGTACCCAGTTTCAGGGTCATAATGTGCTCCTTGAAGCAAAAGGCCACCCCGTGTGGGATGGCGTTGAAGACTTTTGGTAAATGATTGGTTGACTATGGTCGGCTCCACGTGAAGCGGAACCGGAGGACGCGCACCTGGTAGCGGCGCGCGGTGTCGTCGGCGGTCAGACCGGCCGCGTACGCGCCGGAATCCTCGTACAGGGTGAGCTGGCCGACCGTGTAGCCAGACGGCCGGGTGGGGGAGCGGTTCGCCAACGCGGGAATCAGCATGTCGTCACACCAGATGTTCACGCTGTCGACGGTGGTGCTGACGGCGCGAACCTCCAACAGGGCGGAGTGGGCGGTGAACCGCATCGTCTCCGCCGCCACATGACGGTCGGTGGAGACGCGCGCGATGATCCACGGCGGCATCTCCGACTCCAGCGGCTCCTCCTGCCGGTAGACCTTCACGCCGGACGGCATGGAGGGCAGCAGGTCGAGAGCCGCATTGGTCAGGTCCATGACGCTCATAATCCGGTGGCTCCTATCAGCATGTCGTCGGCGGCATCGCCCACGTATTCGGCGAGCGTGGGCAATTCTTCTTCGGCGTAATGCTCGGGGGGCTTGTGCGTTCCGCCGCCTCGCGCGGTGCCGTAGAAGGCGATCGCGGCGACGGTGGGGCCCGTGTGCCCGTGTTTGCGGGTTTTGCCGGAATCTTCGGGGCCTATGTCCGCGTATATCTGCGAGCCGGTGGTTCCCAACTCGTATCTCACACGAACAACGTGCAATCCGCCGTTGCTGCTGGAATTCAGGTCGCTTTGGGTTTTCTCCTTGACGACCTGAGCCCCCTTCTTCACGGCCTTGGCGATACTGACCCCGGCCATCGCGTGAGCGGCGGCGATTCTGCGTCCGAAGGCGGTCAGCTCCGAAGCGTCGATGGTCACGTCACTCATTGCTGTTGCCCACCTCCTTCACGTTCCACCGGCATGCGGTCGCATGCGACTTCTCCGACTGCATGTTCAGCAGCCGGAGCTTCCTGCCCTTGAGGTTCGGGTCATTGGCTTCGGTGATCTCGCACACGTCGCCCGGCAACAATCCCGTGGTGCCGTAGGGGAAGTGCACGTACATGCTCCACACGGGAGTGACGGCGCCGAGGACTTCGACGATGCCGCCCTCCGTGTTCTCGGCGGCCAAGCCGCCGGAGGTCTGCACCTTGCAACGGCCCTCATACACGGTTTTCACGGCCGGTTCCACCAGTCCCGTTTCGGGGTCAGTGACCGGTTTGCCCACGTGGATGACACGACACTGGTCGAACATGAGGCTATTGGCATATGAGCGCAGCCGTTCAAGGCTGGCGGTTTTGAATCGCGGTACGTTCACTGGCTCAGCCTCGCGTTCAGGAAGCTTGGATTGTCATTGTCATCGTCGAACCAGCCGGGAAGCATGTCGAGACTGGCATGCTCATCCCTTGTGGTGGAGATGACGCCCAAGCCGCCGATGAGCGGCGACTGGTCGGCAATCAGATCGTCCAATGTCTGCATTTCGCTGGCGGTCAGATACAGGCCGGCCTCGTCGACCTTCCTGCTGCCGCCGTCCATGCCATCATCGATCTGACGGGACCATGAGGTCTCGCCTTCCGGATTCGAATAGAACCGCCCGGCGCAGGCGAGCGTCACGTCCTCGATGTCCTCCGGCAGCGGATCCACGAGATTGTTGGACTCGTCGACCCAGCTGCGTTTCGTATACCGGCGGATTCGGTTGGACGCGGCCCTCAGACAGCGTTCCGCGCGCTTCCAGTCGGCCGTTTTCTCATCGATGTTTTCCCCGAGCCATTCGGCGAGATCGGCGACCTCGGCGAAAGCCGGCATTCTGACCTTGTCCGCCATAACGGCTCCTTCTAGGCGATGATTCCGGCCGCCTTGAGCGAAACGAGAGCGGCGTTCAGCTGCTTCTTCGTCTCGTTCAGCTCGGCCACCGCGGAGTCGAACTCCGCCTTGGTGGGCGCTTCACCCGCAGCGGCTTTAGCGTCGGCGGCAGCGACGGCGGCCACGGTCGCGGCTTTCTTCACGCCGCCCAACGCGTTTGCACTGGCAGCGGGAAGCGAGTAGGCGGCGGGGATGACGCCTTCGGCCAGCTTGTCCTTGGTGATGCCGCCTGCGAGCATCTCGTTCGTGACGGAACCGGCTGCAGGGGCCGAGCCGACGATGAGCGGATGACCCTTCACGTCGAATGCGGCGACCTCAGCCACGTCCTGTCCGTCGATGATGGCGGGCTGGGAAATGAATCGTATCTGCTTGGCCATCACTTGCCGGCCTTCGGGGTGATGAAGCCCGCCGGGTACTGGGTGCCCTTTGCCGCGACTCGGGTGATCGGGTTGGCGACCTGGAAGCCGACGCGCATGACCACGCGCAGTGCCTTGGCGTCCTGCTGCATGAGGTTGTAGAGGACCTTGCCGTCCGCGTTGCTGATGACGCCCTGGTCGAACAGCTGGTAGGTCATGTCCTGTCGGATGCCGACCACGAACTTGCTCCAATCGGCGGCGAGCAGCACCGCCTTGGTGTCGTCCCATGCGCCGTTCTTGACCTCGTTGAGCGGGTAGCCGTACAGGTTGGAGGGGACGCCCTGCGTCAGGCTGGGCGTGTAGACCGGCTGGCCGTTCGCATCGCGAAGGCCGACGAGCTGCCAGTTGAGTCCGGGCTGGCTCGCGAAGCCGTTGACCGCGTAGCCTTTCTTGCTCAGGTTCTCGCCGAGCTTGGCGACATCCTGCGCGAGGTCGACGCCGGTGCCCTGCGCGATGTTCGTGCCGGCGGCGGTGGCGCCGGCGAGGATGTCGAGGCCCCAGGTGGCGGGCTTGTCCACGCCGAAGATGCCGGCTTCGTCGATCTTCTTGCCGAACGCTTCCGCGATGAGCGGCTTGATGGTGTCCCACAGGTTGATCTTCGCGTCATCGACCACGGAATCGGGGATGGGCACGATGACGGCCATCTCCTCGGCGGTGATGTTCACGTCCTCCCAGCCGGTCTTCGTGGTCTGCTTGAGTGCGCCTTCCTGTACCCAGTAGGCTTCGGGCAGGGATGCGAGCACGGGCTGTGTCTTCTTCTTGGAGCTCATGCGCATGCGCTTGGCTCGGGTCAGGAGAACGGAGGATTCCGGAACGGTCTGGATGATCTCCTGGGAGACCTCGTCGGGGATGAGGCTCGCGCCCAGGTCGGTGCGGCCGATGGTGTTGTTGAAGTTGTCTGCCATGATAGGTTCCTTACTTGTCTGTGATCACGTCGCGCAGCCAGTCCTTCGACTCCGTATGGGAAGGGTCGGAGCCGCCTGACGGGTTGGCGCGGATCACGGGGTTGATGTTCTTGGAATTCGCGTCGCCCGCCTCCTGTGCGGGGATGCGTGCCGCAAGCTTTGCGGCCTTTGCTGCGATCTCCTCGGGGGTGCCTCCTCCGATGAGGTCGAAATCCTGTTCGGTCAATTGTGGGTATTTGGCGCGGGCCTCGGCCCATGCCTTGGCCTGATTGACCGTGGCGAGCTGTTCCTGCGCCTCCTTGAGGTCGCGCTGCAGCTTCTCCTGTTCGGTGAGTTTCGCGTCCTCGATCTCGCGTAGTTTCGCGCTGTTGGATTCGTTGGATTCCTTGAGCTTCGTGTTGTCGGCGCGCAGGTTTTCGATGAGTTTCCACGCCTTCTCCGGGCTGAACTCCTCACCGTCGCGCTCCCACGGCGGCTTCTGGCTCGAATCGTCTGTGTGCTGGTTCGGCTCGTTTCCGGCAGCGCCGGTATCTGGCTCCTTGGCCTGGTCTTCGGTGTCGTCTGCCATGATGGTTTCCTTTCCGCCCGGCCTGCGGGCATAAGAAAAGCCACCATGAACTTCACGGTGGCTTGGATGTTATGTGTGGAAAGGTGAAAGGCCGGGAACCTTCCACCAGACCAAAAGGTTTAAAGGGTGGAAGGCACCGGCCTTCTAACTCTTAGTATACCCTTTGAGACGCCGTTCGATGGCCCCGTCCTTGAACAGGATGATCTCTCTGATCCTGTTGTTCGGCCTTTGGAGTTTGCTCATGCAATCATCCACAATCTGTTCCATCGGTTTCGGGCAGTCGGTGATGTCGAGAATGATGCGCGGACTCTGGCTCTTCGCTTTGCGCAGAGCGTTGAGTACGGTGTTCTTGCCGCTTCCGTGGAGGGTTTTCAGCTCCCAGGTGTCTCCGTCGATGAAGAAGTCAGGCGTCTTGACATGCTGCTCGTCGACGGGCTTGCGGAATGTGACATCATGTCCGAGGTCCGTCATCTGTTTGGCGACCGTTCTTTCGGCGGCGGACGGATTCGCACCGGTTTCGACCCAATACCCGTCGGAATGCCGCACGGCGGTTTTGCCTGTCGACAATGTCCGTACGTTGTTGACGGCCGGGCTATTGGCCGCTTTGCGTTGGGCGCGTCTGGCCTCAAGGAACTCCGGAGTGCTTCTTATGGTCGAACTGTCACGGAAGGTTCCGTTGCGGCGCATGAGCGGCAGAACCGTTTCAGCCGTGCGCGGTGTTTTGGAGGGAAGGCTTTCGGCGGCACGGTAGTATTCGTCGATCCACTGCTGCTCGCGTTCGGTGGGACGCCAGTCCCCGTACACGATTTCGACGGTGCACCCGCAGTGCGGATGGTATTTATGGCCGTCGGACGCGCGAAGACCGGCCTTTTCGTCGCTCGTGTAGACGGGTCCTCTGGTGACCAGCATCGCGCAGAACGCGCACGGGTCGCCGTCGGAGACGCGCCGCCAGCCCACGGCCCTCGTGTCCTTTTTCGCCCAGTTCTCTATCGTGGTGCGACCGCCGGTGAGCACTGCCTCATGGAATATTCCGAGGAACAGGTTTCGCGCGGCTGCGTAGGCGGCTTCCTGCGTTTCTCCTCGCGCGATATGCCAGAGCACATTCGTGGCACCTGTCCAGTCGATGTTCTGCGCGGCCTGTCTGCGGTCGAAGCGTGGCATGGCGGTTTCGAAGCCGCCGTCGCCCGTCTCGGCCTCCCGGAACCGGGGCAGGTAATCGTTCGCGGTCTGGGCGCTGATTCGCCACCAGGTCTGCAACAGTTGGAGGATGGCGTTCTTCCATATCGGCTGCGTGCGTTTCAGATCGTTCGGGTCAAGCGTGGAGTCCCAGATGCGGCGGGCCTGGCTGTCGGCGGTGATGGCGAGCCTGACCTGCGCGCGCCGGTGCTTGTCGGTGAGCAGGGCACCGTCACTGGTTCGCGCCATCATCGACCGCCGGTTCGATCTGAGCCTGATATGCCTGCACGGCTAGCGTGTCCGCGTCCGGATGGTTCTCCGCCCATTCACGCCATGAGTCGGCGCGCGACTTGGATACGCCCGGAATCATGTCCCACAGCTGCTCCTTGGGCGCGCCGAGCATCTGAGCGGCCTTGCCCAACGCATCGACCGCCTGGTTGATGGTGCGAACATCCGTATCCTCCCACAATGGGGTCAGATCGAAGTTGCGCGCATCATCCACGCGGCCTTCGATGCCTGCAGCCAGACGCAACACGTCCATATGGCTGACGCCGAAGCTTTTCTGCCGTTCGTCACGTTTCGCGTAGAAGCCGGCGCGGCTTTCGGCTATTCCGGCATCGCCCACGTTGACCATCTTCCCGAACGCGGTGGTCGGGGTCTGGCTGACCGCCGCCAATTCCTCCACATCGGCCTGTTTCGCCTCGATGAGGCTGGACAGCGCGGTTTCCGGGAGCGTGCCGAACTGGACACCCTCGCCGCCGGCGAGAATATCCTCCTGGCTGAGCTTGGCCTTCCGGTCAGCCCGCTGCTCGTCCGACAATTCGGTCATGTCCAGACCGGTGACGGTGCGTACTTTCCACGAATTGTAGTGTTGGGCCAGAAGCCGGTCGTAATTATCCTTGTTCAATCGGTTGGCAAGGGGGATGAACGGTTCGACCTCGCCGGGTGCCCTTCCCTGCAGGTCGAGGTCGTTCGTGTATCGGATGACCGGACAGACCGGTTGCCCATAGGAATCGGTCGCCAGATGCGGCGTGCAGTCCACGAACTCGTAGACACCTTGCTCGCGTCTCCACTGCCATACGTTCCATGCATCCCATAGCTCGTATGAGTCCACGGTGTCGGACAGTCGCCGGCGACGCATGAACACCTGCGGATATGTGTCGCGTGCCGGATCGTCATATAGGGCGATGCTTTCGCGCGGCGACCAGCAGTCGATTCCGGCCCTTACGCCGCCTTCCGGGGATTCCACGGCGCGCACGGTCGCATACGCGCAACCGTAGGCGATGGCCGCCTTATGCAAGGCGACCTGGCGGCGGCCCATGCGGCTGGCCACCCATGGATGCCAGAACAGGCGGGCCGAATCCGTGTCCTGCTTGCCGGGAATATCCACACCCTCCAAGTAGAGGGTCTGGGAGATTGTGGTCACCACAAGCCTCAGCCATGGCGTATGACCCATATCCCTAAGCATGCGATGCTCGGGGGTGGCTCTGCGCAGGCGGATCGGTTTCGGGTTCCACCGCCACCAGCGGTCGATGCGGTTCAAACGGGTGATCTCCTCCCCGTAGGCGGGCAGCAGCAAGCCCCGCAGTGCTTCCGCGGCGGTCTTCTCGTCCGCGTAACCGGTGGTCACCATACCTGTCCACCGCCTTTCTTCCGGTTGTTCAAATATTCGCGTCGCATGCCGCGCGCGGCTATGGCGCAGAATGCGAGGTCTATCTTCCGTTGGGACTCGCGCCCCTCCTTGGCGATGCTCATGCCCGCCTTCGTGGGCTGGCGGCGCGCGTTGAGCATGTGGGAACGCAGTCTCGCGTCGCCATCATGGGGAAAGTCCTTGTCGCAGATCGCGGTGTACGCCTGGTCGACGTAGGTGACGAACCTTTTCTGCACGTCGAGGCGAACCATGTCGAACATGATACTGTGCCTGTCACGGCCTTCGGGCCGTGCCCAGAGCTTCAATCGTCGCCCGTATTCGCGATGCCATGCGTCGAACAGCGGATCCCAATAGTGCAGGCCGGTCTCGTCGTCCAGCACGTGGCTGGGGTCGCCCCAGAAGGAGACCACCCGGTAGATGCGCATGGCTTCTCGCACGGTGTCGTCCACGCTTTCGCGTGGCACCTTCCATGTTTCGCCGCGTTTGCCGGGCGGTCTTTTCCATAGGCCGAGCGGCTTCGTGAAACCGTCGCTGATCCTGCAGGCCACCAAGGCGGTGGCGTCGTCGGTCAGTGAGCAGTCGAGGAACATCGTGATCTCCTCGCCGGCCTCCAGTTTGAGTTCGGGATGCTCGTTGGCATCCCATTCCTGGCTGGTGACGTAGGCGTCTTCCGGGGCCTCGCACTGGTTATACCATTTGCGTCGGCTTTCGGAGACCGGGTTCTTCGGGTCGATGATGGTCTTGACGATCTTCGATGTGGTCAGCCACGTGGAATCTCCGCGCACGTCCTCGATGACCTTCGGAATCATGTCCACCGTCATGGTGGTGTCCGGCGCGGCTTCGATGCTGTCATAGAGCAGACCGTAATCCATGTATTTCGGCCGCAGACCCTGATCGTTGCTGTTCGGGTCGCCCTGCGTGCCCTCCCATGCCTCGCGCACCCTTTGGGCGACGCTGTCCTCGCCGTCTCGGTAAGCGTTGCAGATGTCGAGCATCTTCACGTTCACCGATTCCTCGGACTTCGCCGCGTTGCCGGACAGCACGCCATCCATGTCATGACCGCCGTTGCTGGAATTCCAGTTCTGCGTTTCGTTGCGGATCAGGAACGTGGGACGTCCGCCCTCCAACGCGAGCGGGCTTGAGGTGACGGCCTCTATCTGGCGGCTGTCCCCAAGCGCGTACATGTTGAGCTTGCCGAGCTGTATGCCGTACATACGCCGGGTTTCGGCGGGAATGAGTCCGGGCAGCAGCTTCATCGTGTTCTTCGTCTGTTCCTGTGAGACGGCGCACACCTGCACCCATGCGTTCGGCTCCTCGCGGCCGACTGGCTCGCCGTTGTGGTCGAACCGGTCGAAGGTCAGGTCGGCGAAGCAGCTGGCGACGGCGCCGCCGGCCGCCATAGGATCCTTGCCCCAACCCTTGAGCCGCTGCAGCACCGCATTGTCATGAACAGGCACGCCATGCTCGTCCAAACTGTAGAACCACAGCCAGAAACGCGCCTGTTCGAGCGTCCACTTCCATGGGGCACGCTGTTTGGCGTTACGCAGCCAACGACCGCTCCAAGCCAGGAAATTCCAGCCCAAAGTAAGATCGGGCAGCGCCCAGCCGTCGCCGTCGCGCTTCCATGTGGGCCCGATGGTGACCGGATCGGTATTCCATTCCCGTGCGGGCTCGCTGGCCAGGGCGTTGCGGTACCAGTCGATGATTTCCCGGTATTCGGCTTGATGGGAGGGGATGTAGGCCGCGGATCGTCTGGTCAGCAGCCTCGCCATCATCCACCGTATGCCTTTCCCCACCGCGATTGGGCCACGTCACGCATCCTTGAGGACCTGTCGCCCTCATCGGTGGCGGCGCTTTCCTTCTCATCTGGTTCCGGCATGACGATGCGGGAGAGCGTTTTGGCGAGATGCTCCTCGTCGAGCCTGAGCTGCGCGAGCAGCGGATGGGCCACGACCTGTCCCTGACTGCCGGAGACGGTCAGGTCATCGCCGATGGCCCGACGTTCCTTGACGATGCGGTCCGCGGTGTAGCAGGCGTTCTCCAACATCCGGTATTCGGATTCCGTGAACTCCCATTTGCCGGTCAGGTCACGCCACAGGGTCTGCCCTTTGCCGTCCTTCATGAGCCCGGAGGGCATGCGATGCCCGGCCGTTTTTCTTGGTCTTGGCAACGTGCACCTCCTTTCCGCGGGTCAGGCGAGACGTGCGATCACGTCGAACAGGAACGTCAGGTCGGCGAGTTTTGCTGGGCTTTTGCGGAATCTGTGCCCCGTATAGGTCATGTAACGTCCCTGACTGTAGGCTTCTATGTTCATGCCGAGCTCGTTGCGGACCTTCAGTCCGGTTCGCTCGCCGCAGCGCCCCCAGATGTGCAGTCCGTTTCCGGACGGGCTGATTTCGATCCATGTGGAATCGGCAACCGGGGCTATCAGCATCTTCGCCCACGGGGCCAGATGGTTGCGCTCGTCATAGCAATGGTCAAGGTCGATGCACGCGAAACCGTCACCCAGCGCGAAGCCAAGGCCCTCGCCTATATTGGAGGATTCCACGTGTGGGAGCGCGGCCCATGTGGACGGATCAGTGCTGGACGCGGGGGATCCATCACTGGTGACCGGCAGTTTCGATGTTCCGTCGCCGCGGGTGATCCTGCGCCAGCGCAGCCAACGATCGGCCATCGCCATCGCCGAAGGAACCGGCATCTGCCCTCCGGTCCTGTGCGCGGCTTGTCGGCATCGGTCGTCGCAGAACCGGCGCTTGCGCCCCGGTCCTTGGGATTCGGGGAGTTCCTTGTCACAAAATTCACATCGTGTCACGTTTTAATTATATCGTGACAACGCTAATAAAACAACAAAACGGCCAAATATCAGCGATTATCAAATATCGTGACACCGCATAAATAACGTTCATACCAGAAGTATGAAAGCCGCACGGAGAATGCCACGTGGCCCCATACGGCATGTAAAGCCGTCCAGAACAAGGCACCAGGAAACGTTCCGATAAAAATGGGATTTTGCGAAAAACGGGCGCTTATGACGCATGCACAATCGGAAGTGCTATCCGGCGGTTTTACCGGCAAGCCGGGGGAGTCCCCTCCCACCCCGCTCGGGTCAGTCGAGCAGGCCGGGAAAACGTTCCTCCGGATGTTTGCGCATTCGCTTGCGCTTGGCATTCCTCTCTGCGTTCTCACGCTCCGTTTTCGCTTTATGACAAGGATGCGACAACCATTGCAGGTTGTCAAGACTGTGATCGTCTCCCGCGACGATGTGATCGCAATCCGTGCCGATTCCATCACATTCGGGAACGTGCTGCTTCGCCTGGCACAAGCCGTGAGCCCGCGCCCTGACCAGCGACCTGCGCTCGGGCCAGTCGTCAGGCAGCCGCGAACCTCTGTCGCTAGAGTTCCAGTTAGTTCGCTGCCTGCCGTGTCCCATGCCCCTCACATGTCCGTGGGCCCATAGAGACCATCACTATATCTTCCTCGATTGCCGAACGAACCGGATTGCTATTCCGTCCAGTCATTGCCGTTGAGGATTCCTGGCACATCATTAAGCTGAGCATATGCTGAATACAATGCCGGCAATGCGACCAAGATACTGATTGCCACGTGGCCGCTGAAGAGCAGTATGGCCATTGCCCCAATGCCATGGGGCTCCATGTCGGCAGTGTGTCGAACAGCGGGACGACCATACCCAGCAGTCAAGCATGAGGTAAGCCACATCCGATGATGGGGGCTTATCCCGATTTAGCGCTCGTTGGATTCTTGTTCCATCCTGGCATCATCATTCCGCACAACCTGAATGAGATCTTTGAGAAGCCACAACAGTCGAATTATGCCATGAACGCAAAAAAGGACAGAAAGCTCGAACGCCCATGGCGCGAATGAGCCACCACCCATCAAAGCCATCAGTGACGCAATAAGGGCGCAGGCGGCGCTCAGAAAACCGCTATAGCTAATTGACATCCAATTATCCACCAGAGCTTTTCCTGCTCGTACCCTCAGATCTCGGAATGCCTGTGGCTGTGTTGACAATCCAAAAACGACTATCACTCCTGCGAAGCTCGCTTGCAAGGCGGAGACGCTCAGCATGGCCACATACAAATCCATCGGCGGGTCTTTCATCGAAATAATCGATTGCCAGCAATTCGGGAGTCCCAAAGCAGTACTAATAGCATGCGCCAGCACCAAAAGAATTATGAAAATGGTAACGCTAGTTGGATGGTCTTTTGTTGTCTTTTCGATGAAGGAAATCATGTTCCTCCAATCATCTAGATTCTATATTCGCCTGTTTGCTGGCGGAATTCCCGAATGGCCTCCATCATACCCGACAGAATCATTTCAGGAGTCAAAGCGTCATCTGAGGTATCGCCAAAGTCGGTTACAACCGTTAGCCGCTGAGCAAAGAAATCTATATCTTCGGATGCTGTGCCACCATTGTCGCGAGGCTGAATGGTTTTCGCGATCAGCTTCTTAACTCGGCCTGCGGGGCCGTCCCCGAATTGGTCGAGGACGGCGTTATTAAGCAACTCTTTAAGAGCCTTTCGAATGCCGTCAGTAGCCGGGCCTAACACGCTCAATCTCCCCATAGTGACGTTAATCTCTACTGAAACATTGGCGTAGTCGTCTTTTCCTACAACTTTTCCGGCTTCCGCTGCAGCGCGATCTATGGCGCTGCCATCGCTATCGGGAACGCCTTCAAACCGTGCCCGTATACTCTTGACGCCAAGGGCCGATTCCAGTTTCTCTCGTGCATTCCTACGCAGCACAGGCTCCAGGGAAAAGGAAAGACCTTTTACGGACATATCCTCGTGGGCGGCGACCCAATTCGCTATAGCCGAAGGGGCCGGACCTCCCGATGAGCGAAAGACTGCAACATACGACGTTCCCGTCACAGGAAGGATATATGCATATTCGTATAAAGAGCTAATGCCGGTCTGGTCTCTCCGCAGAGCTAGATTTTCGACTCTGCCGCTGTCGTCCCCAGCTTCCGGCCAATCCGGTACCGGACGTTCCTTCGCCAGATGGAGGCACTGGACAGCAGGCGCGATACAGTCGATGCAAGATCCGGTTAGCTGTCGACCCTTAATTTTGTATGCCGCAGGTTCGCTAAGGGATTGAATGAGTTTTCTCCACTGAGAATCTTTCCATGGATGGGGCTTCTCGGTCTCGTCGTAATCAACTCCAGAATAGAAGTAGACAGTACGCTTCTTTCCCATTTACAGCTCCCCAGCTAGGACGACACCAATGTAGTTTACGGTTATGTCATCGATTCTATATCGATATCGGAGATACGGTGTTCCGGCCGCTGGGGATTGGCCGGAACACCTAGAGGTCAGATACGCGAAAACCCAGCCACGTGAGCTGGGTTTTTCGACACTTCTGCCACTGCATATTATGGCAACACTAAGCCATAACTGTCAAATCAGCGGGTCCGATGAGCAGCCGGTACACGTCGCAGTAGGCGTATCCATCCGCGTGACGGGAAATCTTGCCGCGTTGCCCCCACATGGTGATGGTCTTACGGCTGACCTTGATACCCGCCTCGGTGAACGCCTTGGCGATGTCCGCCGCGCTACCTCGCTTGGAGTCATCCCAGCACAATGTCTTGAGCCTACGCAGTTTCACAGTCTGCGCTCGCTGCTCCCTGCCGCACACGGGACACGTGACCCACTGGTCGTTGGTTCCTGCGGTGAGCATGGTCTCGCACAGTTCGCACGTGCCGATCTCCTTGCGCTGCTCGGGTGGATCCAATGCGAGGTCGACCTTGCGGGCGAGGTTGTTGATGATGTGCATGTAGAGGCCGGCGTCCGCGAAGGTGGCGAGTTTGGGGTGTCCGGCGCATGCGATGAGCGTGGCCTCGAGGTCCTCCATGCGTGGATCCTTGCGCCAGTCCAAGGCATCGATTCCGTCAAGACGATGCCATAGTTCGCGGGCCGTGGCGTCGAGCATGTCGATGAGGTCGAGCACGTCGAGCCTGATTGGCGTCGGGGGAGTGGCCGTCTGGATCCTGACCGGCGAATGCCCTCCCGGATGCAGTGTCGCGTCCAATGAGTCGTGCAATGGCATGACGTCACGCGCCAATCGCAGGAGCGTGCCGGCGAAACGCAGCTCGCATGCCTCGCACAGTGAGTATCCCTCTTCGGTTATCGTTTTGCAGTTCTGGCAGTTCACGTTGGCCCCTTCCGGCTGGTCGGCTAGAATAATGTTTGCTTCTCATCGCCCTGGCCGACCATGGTTGGGGCTTTCTCATGTTTGAGCCGCGAATACGGCATGTTCCAGATTCGTTTGAACTCCTCTATCTCGCGTTTCGTGAGGTTGCGCCCGCCCCACGGCCTGCCCGGCGGACGCTCCATTTTCGGCGGCGTGAACGGTTTGACGCTCACCCTCGCCAAGCGGCAAGTGTGCCCGGTGAGGTATTGGCCGTCCGGCCTGATGCCCGCACATCCGCTCACGCTGCGCAACAGTGGGTGCCCGACGGAGGGCAGCCAGACCACGCGCGTCAATGGGCGGCCGAGGATTATCGCCACGGTCAGGTCGTCACCCTCCACACATCCGCAATCCCACACATCCCACACGGTTTCGCGATCCTCGATGACGTACAGGCCGCACCCCTCGCAGACAGTGACCACAAGGGGGCTCGATTTCGGAACGAACGCGCGAAGCCAGGATGGTTTGCGCTCACTGGCCCTCCGCTTGCCGTCGCTCATCGCATGACGCCTCCTGATTGCTGGTCGATAAGCTCGCAGATCATGGCTTCGATGTGCTCGCCGGTGCGAGCTTCGACGCATAGACGTTTGACGTCACCGGTGGTTTCGACTTTCTGGATGATGGTCTGTTCCGGCGTCGGGTTCATGGTAGCGACGGCGGTGAGGCTGATGACGGCCAGCACCATCCCGCCGATGATAACGCTGACGATGACGAAAGCGAGCCCGATGGTGGACTCCACGCTCCATTTCTCATGCCTGCGCATTTTTGAGATCCTCCTTGTTGAGTTGTGCTTCGATTTCGATGCACAGGTCGATTGCCTGCTGCCATCCGGTTTGGTAGCCGATGACGAACGCCTCGGCCGGACTGTCGTTTCCCAGACCCGATGAGGCCAGCGCGTTGAGCGCCTGTTGGGTGAGGTCAATCGGTTCGCCCATGAGTCGCCTTCCTGTGCTTGCGTTCCTGCCTCCACACATGGTGCAGGCAGAAGAACATTTCGATCGTGCTGATTGATTCCCAGAATCCGTCTCGCGGGTCGTAGCACCACCATTGACCGCAGATCGGGCAACGGTAGTAGCATCCTGGTCCGTGCGGGTCACATCGTTGGCTCATGCTTCCTCCGCGTCGCTCAGGAGATGCAGGGCCCATCTGCCCAGAATGTCCAATACGGGTTTCCGTACGGATTCGTCGTACATCATGCGGGGATGGCATGTGTACAGGGCTGACTGTCCTCCGGTTTCGATGCTGCCGAGGGTGACGGTGGTGCCGTCTTCCTGGTCGAGCATGATTCTGATTTTCTTCATGACCTCTCGCTTTCCGTATAGCAGTTCGCGTCGAGCCAGTCGGCTATGGTTCGAAAGTCCTTGGCCCACTGAATCCGCGTCTGGCGTTCCCGCTCGTCCTTGGGGATTGGCTTCGGAATGTCAAAATCGAGTACCGAGTATTCGGATTGTTTTAGGAAATGGCTGCGGGCTGGTCTGCCTCGATGCCTGTAGTTGACGATTTGGAGGATGTGCAGCATCTCCAATGCCTTGGCCGGGTCGAAGTTCGGAGTGTCGGGATTGTCGTCGAACCGCTGACGCAGCTCGGGCACTGTGCATTCGCCGTTGCCGAGTTCCCATGCGGTCTCTTCGATTTGCTCTCTGAATGTGAGTGACATTTTGGGCTCCTTTGGTTTGGGAAAATCTAGTGTCGTTGAGGGGTGTTTTTGGTCTTTCCGGAGGGGCGAGCCGTAGTTTTTCCCACACCCGGACACACACGTAGTGTGTCCGGGGAGTGTGGGGAAAAACTAGACTCGATGGCTCAGTTTTTCCGGGAAAAACTCGGAAAAACTGGGAAAAACGGGAAAAACTAGATTTCGAAGTGGTTTTCGTCATCCAATTCACTCGCCTCCTCCCTGCTCATACGGTCCACATAGGCGTCGGATTTCGGGTCGTCTATCTGCCGGTACGGTCGGACGGATTTGAATATCGAACGATTGTTGCGTCCAGAGCGGTTCGAGACGAAACCCTCCTGCAGGAGCAGACTCACGGCTTTGCTCATGACGGCGGTACGCGCTCCGGAACCGTCTTCCTTCAGTGCCTTGAACAGTTCGGACTGGTTCGGTTCTTCGAGTGAGTCCTCCAGCATGCGGCTGATGCGTTCCATCAGTCCGGCGGGTCGGAAGTCGTCGCGTTTCGCCTGTCGGTCTTCGCTGGGCATCATGTTCGGTCGTGCGATGGTGACGCGCATGAGTTTCGGGTTCGTGCTGTTGATTTCGATGCGGGCGGCTTCTCGCAAGTGTGAGCCGTTGCTCCAGTTGACGGCGCAATGCTCCTCGATCTCCGAGATTCGGTCCTTGCCGCTTTTGATGACGATGGTGCCGCGCACGCCCTTGCCGACGGGTTTGGTCATGTCCACGCTGTAGCTGATGCCGTCGATGAGGGCGAGTTTCTGCATGCTGCCGCCGGCGTAGCGGCCGCGATTGTCTTTGGACTTGACGACGTGGTCTATCAATACGACTGCTGGCCCGCATGCGCTGATGAGTCGGGGCATGGTGTTGTACCAGGCGGCGATGTCGTCGCCGCTGTTGCTGTCGAGTCCTGCGTAGGCGAGGCAGCTGGTGACGCCGTCGATGATGGTGAGCGTGGCCGTGTCCGCGTAGTCGAGGGTTTCGCGCCACCCGTCGAGACTGGTGGGGCTGGATGGTTTGGCGCTTGGTCGCACGTAGTGTAGGTGGCTGATTATCTGTTCGCCTGTCACGCCGAGCAGCAGGAGGCGTTTGACCACATTGCGTGCGGAATCCTCGTAGTCGATGTAGATGACGTCACGGTTGTTCTTCAATTCCTGCGCGGTGGCGATCTGGGCTATCATGCTTTTGCCGCAGCCGGGTTCACCGTGCAGGTCGTTGACCGCGCCACGGTAGAACAATCCTTGCCCGTCCTCGCGCTGGAACACGGTGGGGGTGGGAGGCAGTTCAATGCCGGATGCCAACTGGGCGAGGTCTTCGAACCGCCAGCTGGAGGAGGCGTTTTTGTTTGCCTCGTAACTTTCCATTGAACCGTTTTGAACCTGAGATGCGGGTGCAGAACCGTTTTGAACCGGCGTCGTTCCAACGTTTTGAACCTGCTGTGGGTGACTTTCCCCCATTTGATTCGCAATCGTGTTTTGGGTGAGTTCGTCGAACTCGCCGGGCGTCATGCGTTCGATTTTCGACTGC
>OLPK01000285.1_pt1 | contig 60544 bp, 59 predicted proteins | sample 1672261 | NCBI WGS metagenome assembly OLPK01 (sample SAMEA3136665, study PRJEB25190) | human gut metagenome
GGTCCAGATGGACTTTTATTTTTATAAAGTGTTCAACTTGATTTTACAATCGGCGGATATGATTTGATATAAAAATCTTGAAACGCTGGTAAGAAGCAAAACCCAATAATTCCACAGATCAAAAGTATGCGATTAAGTATTTTTTTATAATTTTTCACTTAAATTAAGAACTCCTCTTTCTTCATGTACCAGTGCTTTACCAAAGTAGTAAGTGCAATGTACAAAATCAAAAGTACTAACACTACTAAAACGTAGAATTCTGGGATTGGACCGAATTTCATTACCTTGGCCAAGCTTGGGATGTAAGGCATTGCGGTACCGATCAAGCCTGCACCAATCGTAGCGAGCATGACAACTGGTGAAGAATGTTGTTGGATAAATGGAACGGCTGGATCACGCAATGCTTGAATAACCATTTCTTGTGTCCAAAGTGATTCGATGAACCAACCACTCCAGAAGATTGCCATAAAGACTGCCTTTTGACTTGGAGTAGCAGCCATGTAACTTGCTCCGACAACGCTTGGACAAATCCAGAAGTAAAGCAAGGCAAACGTAATAATATCGAAGACTGAAGAAGTTGGGCCAAAGTAGAACATGAACTTAGGCAACTTTCTTGTCTCCCACTTACGTGGTACTTCCAAATATTTTTCACCAACAGTATCGAATGGAATTGATAGACAAGAGGTTCCGTAGATCAAATCCAAGATCAATAACTGCATTGGCAGCATTGGCAAGAATGGCAAGAATGATGATGCCACTAAGATTGACAAAATATTACCAAAGTTAGATGACAAGGTAATCTTGATATATTTCATCGTGTTGGCAAAGATCTGACGCCCAATTCTTACACCATGTTCCAAAGTACGTAAACTCTTGTGGAGCAAGATAATGTCGGCACTCTTTTTAGCAATATCAACGGCAGTATCAACTGAGATTGCCACGTCGGCCTTCTTCATAGCTGGCGTATCGTTGATCCCATCACCCATGTAGGCAACGGTGTGGCCATTTTCTTTCAAAATTTGAATAATTTTGGCCTTGTATTCTGGTGAAAGCTTAACAAAGAGGCTACATTCTTCAACCATCTTTTTAATCTCTTCCTCGCCCTTATCAACGAAGTCTTTTTCACTATAAACATGCTCGGTGTTTAAGCCTACTCTTGAAGCAACGCTCTTAGTTACGGTGGCGTTATCACCAGTCAAAATCTTAACGGTGATGCCGTCTTGCTTGAGCTGCTTAAGTACATCCTTAACATCATCCTTAGGTGGATCAAGGAAGGCCAAGAATCCGGTTAGAATCAAATCCTTTTCATCGCTAACATTGAATTCGCCGGCTTGAGCAGGATTGTTTTGGTAAGCAAGCAAAACAACTCTCAAACCATCTTTGTTCAAATCTTCAATGTGCTTTAAAACTTTTTCTTTATATTCATCAGTTAAATCACTAATGTGATTGCCAACTTGCACACGATTGCAGCAAGCAAGCATTTCTTCGGCAGCACCCTTGGTTACCAGGATACGACCATCGTCGTGGCGTTTTATCACGACACTCATGCGACGACGCTTGAAGTCGAATGGAATTTCATCGACCTTAGTGTAGTCATGTTTAATTTCTTCAACGTCTAGCTCATCGCTAGCGGCATCGATAATGGCTTGGTCCATCAAATCGTGCATCCCCGTTTGGAAGTACGAATTCAAATAAGCCAACCGCAAAACTTGTGGATTTTCCTTCATATCCAAGTTGTAGTGACGTTCCAATACAACCTTGTTTTGGGTCAAAGTACCGGTTTTATCAGTACAAAGAATGTCGGCAGCACCGAAGTTTTGGATGGAGTTCATCTTCTTAACGATGGTGCCGTGCTTGGACATTTCGAGCGAACCCTTAACCAAATTACTAGTAACAATAACTGGCAACATTTCTGGAGTAAGTCCAACGGCTGTAGCGATGGCGAACAGCAAAGCGTTGAGCCAGTTACCTTTAGTCAAACCGTTAATGATCAAAACTAAAGGTGCAATGATGGCAGTCATTGTTAACAATAATTTAGAAATGTTCTTAATACCGACATCAAAGTTAGTTTCCTTAACGTCGTTGTTTGAAATATCCTTAGCCAAACGACCAAAGACAGTTTGTTCACCGGTAGCTAAAACGACACCGACACCTGAACCAGAAACAATAGTTGTTCCTTGATAGATTACATCAGGATAGTCCAAATATTGATCCATGTCTTTTTGATCAGGCTTCTTGGTTGCTATCTTTTCCACAGGTGTGGATTCACCGTTCAAAGAACTTGAGGAACAGAACAAGTCTTTGGTTTGAAGCAATCTAATATCTGCTGGCACCATGTCCCCAGCGTGGATATTAATAATATCGCCGACAACTACTTGCTTGGTAGAAATTTCTTTGTCCTTTTTATTGCGACGAATATTGGTAGTCACGGACACCATGTTCAAGAGGTCTTCAACTGCGTCATTAGTTTTCACATTCTGGATAAAGGACGTTAATCCAGAAATGATGATCATTGTAATCATAATGATCACAGTACTCAAGTCCTTTTGATCTGCCGGCACGAAGACGTAGTCGGTAAACAGCGACACCGTTGCTAGCAGCAACAGGACCATTGTGAAAGGAGTGAAGAATGATTCAATGAAGAAATGCAACTTCGTATTGTGCTTCTTGGTTGCAACTTCGTTAAGGCCATTCTTCTCCAAACGCTCTTTAGCTTCCGTCGAAGACAGACCGTCTAGCGAACTATGCAGCGTCTTGAGCGCTTCTTCGGGAGTTTGTTGCGCGATTTGCTTAACAAACTCTGTATCGGCCGTCTTCTTATTCATCAGCAACTTGTTTTTTGCCATGTTAATCCCTCTTTCTGATTAAACATGCAAACAAACTAAAAAGGAGCTAATACCAATTAGTATTAACTCCTTATCTAAGCGATTTTTTCTCGTCGTTCAGTTTTGACACTACGTGACGTAAGCACAGGCTAGCTATCTGGATCTCGCCTTATCTCGACAAGAACTATTTTACTCGTTGGCATCTCTGGATGTTTCCGGGCGATAGCTTGTGTTCACGTAGGAGCCTCACCTAACAGTTTATTTGCTTTTTCAATTCTTATTTTTATTATATGTATATTATTTGACAATGCAATTATCTTTACTAAATCGTTAGAAATTGTAAAAGAATTTAAGAAAAGATAAAAAAAGCACGTTTAAAATGAACATGCGTTTTTTTATAGTGAAATTTGATATACTATTTTACAGACAAGGGTAGATTGCAACTGCCAATGTTTAGTAGTTTTAGCATGACTAACCACCCCTCAACATTTTATAAACTACGGAGGTGAGAGTTATGCATAATTGGATAGTCTGAAGGTTTAGTGCTCCGTGTTAGCTTGGGCTATTGCAATCAGCATCGTTCTAGGTACTCTGGTTAAATTAGCTATTAATTTGGCTATAGCCTACGCAATAACAAAAAAAGCTAATCACAAGGATTAGCTAAGCATACAGTTATCTAAAACTACGATTGAAGTCAACGGCTGCAATCCGTTGGTTTCTTTTCATATACAGATTATAACATGAAATATTTGATACTTAAAAACGAAAAGAGCACCTATTGCGAAATTGGCAGTAGATGCTCTTTTGATTTGTGGTTAGAATTTATTTCTTAGTTTGAGCTTATTTTGCTTTCTTCCAAGTACCGATAATTTTACCATTCTTACTGTAAACATTAATTCTGTAACTCTTAAGAGTACCGCGCATTACAACGGCTTGTTTCTTAGGGGCTTTACCTACAGAACTTGTTCTTACATAGTATGGATGATCTGGATCACCTGAATCGATCTTGTAATATTCTTGACCATTAAATTTGTACACACGTCCATTATCAAGAATCTTGACTTTTTGACCTTGAGTCTTAATTTGATATGCACCGTCTTCTTGAACAACATGACCATTTTCATCATAAATGAAGGCATTGTGTACAAAAATCAACTTGTTCAAATTAGTTACATTGATTTTTGTGTCATCAGGAACAAATACAGAATTGTTAGTTGTTTTTTCCGGAACTTCAGTTGTGTTTGAAACATTATAGGTTTTAATGCTAGTAGTTCCAGCTGTAGTGAGATCAAAGCCAGCACCATCATCTGTACCAGTAGGCCCCTTCCAAGCTGATGGATTGTCTGTTGCAGCTGGATCATCAGTGATATTAATTGTATCTTTTTGCTTTTGGTTTGGATCTACAGTCACCGTATTATGGTGATTATAAATATCAGCTGGGGTAGTTGGAGAAACTTCTTCACGATAACTTGGGTCAGTAGGATCAATTACTAATTCGCCGTTTATTGAATTGCGTTTTCTACCTTGAATCATAGAGATAGGGACTACTTCTTTAGCACCTTTAGAAACCACGAATTTAAATGCGGGTGTAAATCTATCTTTACCCAATTAAAAATTTTTCCATCCGCATTTTTAGCACTTACAATAGTGGGTAAATTACCATATTCATCGGTTTGTTCAATTAATTTACCAGTAGTTTTATCATCTACTACCCTATTAGCAATATCATCAGGGAGATCGCCACCCATTAGCTTTTTTGCATGATTAATTGGATCACCTTGATTACCCTTACTACCAAATTGATTATCTACAGGTGTCCAACTATACCACTTGTTTGAATCCAATTGTCTAGGCACAGCAACTACTTGAATAACGTCGCCATCTTCAAGAGACATTGAAACAAGGCCTTCTCTTCGATTAGGTCCTTCAACATAGGAAACTGATTTACCATTTTTATCTCTAACTGTACTTATGAAATCATACTCTACGTCACTATCATCAATTTTAATATGGATGTTTTTACCGTATTTGTCTTTTATATATTTTACTGCGTCCCACTCGGTTGAATTGGTGGCATCAATATCAATTTCTTTTTGAGGATCTAAATTATCATGACTTTCAGTAATTTGATGAGCATCCTCTTTTGTACCAGCATGTTGCACTTTAACTGCTGAATTTTCAGAATCGGGTTTTGCTACGGGGTTGGTGGTTGAATCACCTTGGGTACCATTAGCTTTACCAGTGGCACCTTGTTGACCGCCTTTGGCATTATTACTTTGAGCTGGTTTTTCCATAGCATCAGCTTTGACAACATTATTATTCATTGCCAAAGGTGCGCAGCCAAAATAGCGCTGACAATAAAAACACCATATCTATATCTTTTTCTCATTTCTTAACTCCCACTAGAATTACTTAATCATTTAAAACACCATTATCGTAATTTCATAACTAAAGGAGTTCAATAGTTTGGTCATATATGCACACAATTTATTAATGCATGATACATATGTAAAGGAAAGCATTTACAGACAGTCGTATATAAATGGCTTCGCCTTTATTTTTTGCACAAAAAAAGATCAGGCTCACTGCCTGATCTGACTTATTGGGTTAGCTGGGTTCAATAACCTAACGTTAGAAACCGCATTATATTAAGCTTTACGCATAATCATCTAAAATGTTGCCACCTAATGTTGCCACCTTTCACATAAAAACCAACCAAAATTTAACTAAAAATGTTGCCACCTAGTCCAAAAATGTTGCCACCTAATTACTAAGCACGATGCATAAATTTTGCAAAGTCCATAGCCGTTTCTTCTTCACGTTGTTTAGTTAGGTGAGTATATATATCAATGGTAGTTGTAATTTTTTCATGTCCTAGCCTTGCTTTTGCCTCTTCTACTGGAATCCTAGCATCAAACAATAGGGATGCATGTGTGTGCCTGAATCCGTGTAAATTGATATGAGGTAAGCCCGCCTTTTTAGCTATTGCATCATTCCAAGTGAATGCAGTTGTTTCAGACATTGGAAAATTAGTTGGATAGTTGTGTTTCATGCCCTCAAACAAATATAAATTATTAACGGCTTGGTTATTGTTTATCCCAATAGGAATAACGTTAGCATCGTTTCTTTCCCTTAATTGTTCACGTTGCCACTCTTTCAAAACCTCTATTGTTTCATCATCAAGAGAAATAGTTCTAACACTTGCCTTTGTTTTTGGCGTTTGGATTAAACAACGGTTATTAAGCCCCTTTGATACAGTCTTATTAATAGTCAACGTATGATTAATAAAATCAACGTCCCGCCACTGTAATGCGAGCGCCTCACCACGTCTTAAACCACCATAGCCTAGTATTTGAAAGAATGCATAGGCTTTTAATTTATATTCTTTTGCATATTCTAGGAATCTTTTTAGCTCTTTTTTCGTGTAAAACTTCTTAGAGCGGTTTTCAGTATATAGGCGTTCAACGTCCTTTTCATCTTTTTTCCGTTTAGGACGTATTACCTTATCCATTGGACTAGATGAAATTAATTCTAAGTGTTCAGCATATTTAAATACATCGTTAGCATAACGGATATACCGTTTAAAGGTTTTAGGCGCTTGCTTAAACCATTTATTAACGGCTTGTTGGCACTTTACCACTGTAATTTCATCAATGTACATGTTACCTAATTCTGGTAAAACATGCCCTTCTAATATACGAATAGTAGTTGCTAATGTGCTTTCTTTAACTCCATTAGCATAAACATTAATCCATTTACGATAGACTTCTTTAAATCTAACGTGTTTCGGCTTTTCTGTTACGTATGTACCATTCTTTAAATCATGCTTAATTGAAATATAAGCATTTTCAGCCTCATTTAACGATTTAAAGCCTTTTTTACGAATGAAATTAGATTGACCGTTAGCCTTATATTTACCAGCATAAATTCTAATTTGATAACGAGTTTTCCCGCTTTTGGTTTTGTATTCTTTAATATCATTGTTCATAGTTGTTAGCCTCTGATTTTGTTTGTGGTGCAAATAGACTTGTCAAAAGACTTTAACTATAACCAATATTAAAAAGATGCCTCACATTAGAGAAAAACCGCTCAAATAAAGCATTAATTTATATTTTTAAATAATATATTTACGTTTATAAATGTATTACTGATTATCTAGGCTCTATATGCTGAATGCATCCCTACCAAAAAGGGATGCATATTAAATGATGTTTACTAATACAGTCGCAAAGCACGACTGTATTTTTTATTATTCAAAACTTTTGCCACCACTATCAACAAACTTTTTTAATCGTTTTCTAGCTTTATTAGATGTTATCTCACTATTTTCTGGTAAATCAGAAATTTTTTCACTAAACCCATAAAGTGCTACTGCTAAGTCTTGTGTAACTCTAATAATGTATTTTTTATCAGCCTCTCTAAGCATATTATGTTGATCTTTATCTTTGTTGAATCTTGCTAGTTTGTCACCTACCTCTTTATCAAAAGCTTCACTGATAGGCGTTGATAATAATTTCTCGTCTACTTTTCGTATAGCCTCGCTAAAATTTACGCATATTTCACTTAAAACATCTTTTTCCCTGCTTTTTTCAATCGTTAAGCACTTCTTACCTAATTCAGTTAAAAAGACAAATTGAAAATTGGTTTCAAAAAAATTCTGAACGTTTTTTGTAAATTTACGTAATTCATTAATTGAAAATAGCTCTTTCAAATCCTTTATTTCCATAATGTGTAGATGCCATTCAATAATATATTCAAAAAAAGGGTCGTGTATTGGGGTTATGTATTCATTGCATACAACTTTATAAATATCAATTTTACTAAAAGTATTCCCTTGTAAATATGAGACAGAAACACCATAGAACTTTGCTAATTTTTGCCACGTTTCAAGTTTTGGCTCTGTATTATGATTTTCATAATTACTATAAGTACCACGTTTTATCCCCGTTTTGCTTTCAATATCGTCTAACGTATAACCACGGTTAACACGTAATTCCTTTAATCTATTATTATTTTTAACCAACATAATTCACCTCGCATCTTTCTATCTACTGATTTTATAACAAAATAACACTAATTTACACAAAAAATCTAAATTATTTAGATATTGACATCTAAGAAACTTAGATATAACATAATGACTGTAAATTAAATCTAATTTTCTTAGATGGGTGGAGGTGAAAACATGACACAACAATTACTTTCATTCAAAGAGGCACAAAAATTTTTAGGTTTTAAGTCTCCCGCCTCTTTACGTGAATACATTCAACAAGGTTTACCAGTTGTTACAGTTGGCAACTCTAAACGTATTGATATAGACGACCTCAAAAAGTTTATTCAAGAGCATAAAACCGTAAAGGAGGTGAACTAAATGGAATCTGTACAAACCGAGTTAAACCTTTTCGGTTTAGTGTTTCCTGATAAAGAAACCAAGCTAACAGAGCTAGAAAAAAAGGTTTTCAACCTAATTCCGGTGGGTAAAGAAAATGCAGTAACTAGTAGTTACATTGCTACCACGTTAAAAATTAGCAAAAGGCTTGTTACTGAACAGATTAGGCGGTTAAGGCTTAAAAGCCGTGATATTGGTAGCACTACGAGTGAGGGCTATTATCGTTTCAAGAATCCACAGGAATATGCAGAGTACAGGAGCAAAGCCGAAAAAGAGCAGTCTCGCAGAAATGAAGTTATTAAGGCAATGCGACTTACACCAATGGCAAAAAAATTAACCGCTGAAATGAATCAGACGGCTAAACAAAAGACAAGAAAAAAGGAGTAGTAGCAATGGAAAAGAACAAAGATATTAAATTAAATGCATCAATCGAAAATGCATTAAAAGTTAACCCCAAAGTTAAAGAATTAGCAATTAGCGAGCCTGAATTAGGTTCTTACTTAACCCAATTAAGTAAAAACTTAGATGATGCTACTAATAGTTTTTGCGAGGCTTACGGTATCTTAGAACTTTTGGAAAACAAGTTGTCTATTGGTGGCAATTATAAAGATGACATGGCAAGCGAGGCGGATTCTGTTAGAGCTGTGCTAAAAATTATTACTGCATCAATGGGAAAAGTTTCAGATACAGCGGACTTAATGAGTTATACGACATTTAAAGAAAATTAAGGAGTAATAACTATGACAGTAGTATTAAGGGATGCAATGACATTTTTAAGCAAAGATATCGACCCTATCGTTGGCGCTATTAGCTACGAAAAGCCTTTAAGCGCTGATACGCCAATAACTATTAAGACTGATAGTAAAACGGTAACAGTAGCAGCTAAGCAAATTAAGCTATCAATGTTCAAACTTGATAACAAACTGTTTGGATTCATTTTTAAAAGCACTCTTTACCATTCAGGCGACAGCAAAGAAGATTTTAGCAAGTGGAATCAGGGCACAAAGCAGATGCTAGGACGTGAATTAAAGCCGGGCTTTTTGGAAGTAAGACCTTAAACCATGGATTTATTTAAGAAAATACGTAAAAAAATACGGCTACACTCGTCTTATTCCCCCGACATTGAGAAATTTATTTTATCTAATGCTAACGAGGCACAAGAAAAATTAGAAGTGTTTCCGGCATTAGATGATACGATTGCATCCCTCAATGTGATTCAAACTCGTGTTAAAAACGTAAAGAACGATGCACAAGCTATTCAAACATTGAGTAATGCTCTTTCATTCTGTACGCATTTACAGGAATATCAGGCGGGCTATATCAACAAAGAAGATGAAAGCATAGCATCGAACTACTTACTGGAAAAGGCTTTATCCAATGAAAAAGCCGTTAAATCTATTGAAGAGAAATTAGCAAAGATTAAGGAGGACTAAGACAATGCAACTTGTATTGGATGATGCACAAATAGCAGAAATAAAACAGATAGTGTTTAGTGTGGTCAAAGACGGTATTAAGCAAGTTGAAAACCAACGCCCCTACTTGAACCGTAGAGACATTGCAAAGTATTTTGGCGTTTCTGAATCAACTATCAGTTATTGGGCAAGTCTGGGCATGCCTGTCGCTGTCGTAGACGGTCGCAAACTTTACGGCAAACAATCTATAACCCACTGGATAAAATCGCATGAGACACGATTACAAGAGCAAGAAAAAAAGCCCGTAACTATTGGAGTAGTTACGAGCCAAAAGTAAAAATCTTCCGTAAAATTTTTACAACTTAAATTATAGCAGATTTGGTGGTGCAAATAGGCTTGTCAAAGGGCTATAACTATAATTTATTGGACGATTGAAAGGCTTAAAAATGAAAAAAATAAAGCTGGTAGTAGATGCTCAAAGAGCAATGAAAAAAAGAGGTCTACACTTCACTTATCATGAAATGCTTAATGAACTGATAAAAGACAACGTAATAGATAAAAACGGCATCCCTACTAAGTGGGCATTGGAAAATGGTTTGGTCGGTCAAGCTTTCACCTACCCCAATGGAATATCACAAAATGATATTCAAGTTAGTTTAGATGAATCAGACTTTCAAGAGGTTCTTAAACGAATGCCTAAAGATTCATTTCAACCCAACCCCCACGATAAAGAAGATGTGTTAATTGATGCTCACAACTTAGTAAACGGCATCAAGCAAGCTTTAAAAGAAAATGCTATTTCAACGGTTAACCGTGAAAAATATAAACGCGTTTTAAAGCAAATGGAGGCACAACTGTAAATTATCATAAATAAAAATGCCGGCATCCCCAACAAAGGGATGCTTTTTTACTAAAAGGATAAATTCACAAATGAAACAAAAAATAAAAAAGAAAACCTATCTAACCAGCCGGTCAGAGGTTCAAAATTTAGACCTTTTAGAAAATAATCTTTGTGAAATAAGCTTAGATTGGATTACAGTTAACGGAATATTCCATGCGGAACAATTTATTAATAAACTACATGATAATAACTGGGCTTTGCAGGATGAACTAGACGGACACCCGATAAAGTTTGGATTAAAAAGGATTAATAGCAATGGTGAGTTATTAGAACCACACAATATAGCAACGTTAATTAGAAACAAAGGCAAAAACAAAAAGCAAGGAAATTGGAGGCTAGAAACATCAAATCATATTGAAAGCAGTAAGGAGAAACAAGAAATATTAGCAGTTATCCGGTTATTTGATGATGCGCATATAACTAGGTTAGACATAGCAATAGATTATATTAACTTTGCTAATGCTGGGATGCATTACAGGTTCTATAAACCTAACGTCAAGCAATACTGGATAAAAGAGCGGAACGGAACAATAGGCACTATCTACTGTGGGAGCAGTGGTTCAACTGTTCAATATCGTTATTACGATAAATTGAAAGAACGGAATGCTAAGAAAGCAAGAATACCACCCAACATTAAGAGCTGGGAACGTTTGGAGGTGAAACTTAGAGGAAAAAATACGCTTAATTGGTTAGCCGAAACCAAAAAAGCGTTAGTTTATTTTAAATGCCCTGATAAAGTAAAGCTGGATAATGAGAAAATAACGACGGCAGCAATGCTGGAATATTTGATTAACCACCCTGAACGCCTTAACAACAAAGATTTATCCAAAGGCACATTAGCTAAGTATAGAAAGCTATTGAAACAAAATAAAGGCTTAGACAACCGCCTAGCTCTAATAGCAATGAATAAGCTAGACAAGAAAGCCGAATCACTAAGACAAGAAATAAATAGCTTTTTAAATGACAACGAGTTAAAAGAAGTTAGTTGATGCAAGAAAGACAAGCTAGTTAAATAAGCTAGTTTGTCTTTTTGTTTTGCATCCCTTTATTGGAGAACTAACAGTCTATTTTTTGAACCTAGTTTTATTATACGCACTCTATTAAATATTGTCGTCCAATGGACGTCCAAAAAATGACAAGAAATATTTACATTTTGAAAAGAAAAGTTCAATAATCTTGAACAAATCATAACTAGAAAAATATCAAGAATAGCATTAATAAATTCATGGTATATAGCCTTTATGAACCTTGCAAAGCTTGTTATACAACCTGTTAAAAGTTGTTAACTCTGAAAAAACATGAACTATGATTCATGATTAATTAATTCAGCATGCTATGACCTACGGACATACATTTCCCCACCCTGTTAAGGGATGCAAGGCTATTTCAAAAGGTAGTAGCAAAACACGACACCCTTAAAACCTACAAAAAACTACGCAAATATTCGGAATGTATCCAAACTGGATACGCTTGTTTCTTAGATGCTTTTTGTGAGGGAACTTATAAGTTACCTAGCTAGTAAAGTACAAAAAGGCACTAAAATAGCCGATTATGTGCCAAAACAGGTCGGACGCTAAACAGGCACGACGGTGTTAATTAATAATTGTGCAAGTTTCACAATCTTATCGTTTTGATAATTTTGTTAAGCTTTCACAATGTCGGCGTTTTGTCGATTTTGTGCAGGTTTCACTAAGATTAACCGCCTTAACTACCCTATGGAAACCCCTTGTTTCACCTTAAAAAACTACTAAGAAAACCTAACTAGAACCCTAATTTTACCCCAAGTGTTAAATGCGTTTGAACCCTCCTATTACCCTCCTTTATTGTTCATTAGAACCCTTACAAAAACCTACTTACTACCGTTAGATTTCCCTTAGTGCAAAATTGAAAAAATTACTAAGAAAAACTAATTAAAGCCCTATCAAAACCCATTGTTATAACCCCTATAAAACCCCGTATTAAATCACTAGAACCCCCACAAAACCACTCATAAATAAGCATTTAAGATAATAAAAAGCTCACTGCATAAAATTAAGCAGTGGGAATTAATATTTTTATTTAGTTGGGATGCAATAAGCTAACAGAACAAATCGTTATATCAGAGCTAACGGGCTAAGTTTAACTTAGTTCGATTAGTGAGCTAATGCCCGCTTGAACGGCATAATAATTAAAACGTTCAGCAAACTCTTCTAATGCTTGCTTTTTTAATACGTAATATCTTGTATTGGAATAGCCTATTTCATTTCTTACTTCCCAATTAAGTTCATTTTTCAAATAAACGCCCGTTAATATTGCTTTATACGGCTTTCTAGGTTCACTTTTGCTGTCATTGATTGCCTTTGCTACACAATGTATTACCCGTTCAGCTTGTTTTATTTCATTTGAATAATTATTATCCCGTAATTGTAAATTATTAATGTTAGTAGGCATTAAATCGGCAAAAGAATAACCCGAAATTCTAATTAAACGATCAAAATATGTTTTAAAAAAGGTTTTTGCATCCATAACCGCCTTATCAGACATTATCCCTATACCTCACTTTATTTAGTCTAAACTAAGTAGCATTTAGCTATTAACTTACAACCATGCAAGCATATTTCAACTCTAACAGGTTTTAAAGTCATACATGTATAATCATACTAAAAATAATAGAGCCTCTTAGAATGCATTTAAAAGGGATGCATCCCTCACTAGTAAAAAAATACTGCTATAGGTTCAATTTTTGAACCATGTAACTTTGTATCTTTTAGCCTTATTGAAAATATTGATACAAGCCTAAACAACAAGTTTAAATGCAAGTTAGCAAAGTAGACACTTTATAAGCGTATCTATAAATACGGACATGCCAAAAAGATGCGTCCAATTTTATGGAGGTGTTAGGAATGCGCTCAAAATTGAGCAGATGTCCCCAATTTTGGGTAGATGTTAAGCCGTGCTATATGCCTTAACAACTTAACAAAACCTAACATGAAATAAAAAATTGATGTTCAACCATGCTGAACCCTTATAAAACCCCTTGTTAAATCATTAAAAAGCTAACAATAGCTAACGTGAAACCTGTAAAAAGAGAATAAAACCGAATGTGAACCTCAAAAAAACTCAATAGAACCTGTCAAAACCTGTCCTGAACCTGAAAAAACCTGAACTATGATTCGTGATTAACTGATTCAGCGTATTAATTAAAGTTTTACAACGTCTTAACAAGCAATTTACTAACAAATAATACCGTCGTAGAGGTTTAACCGTTATCGGGTAAAACGGGCATAATTGGCAAAAAGTGAGCGGTTTAACCGCTATCGGATAAAACAAACATAATTAAGGATTGTCCCGCATGTCATACCTAGTGAAATGTATGTCACCACCCCCTATTAGGGATGCAAGGCGTACTTATAAGTACACCCTCATTTGTTGACTAAACTTTGTACGGAATTAAATTATTACTTTTGCATGTTTCATTGTTTAAATGCCCCTTATTGACAACCAGACAACCGGACAACAGGTACACTTGTAATCCGACTACGCAATTTTGCGCAGTCGGATTATATATAAACCCACTGCTTAAAATTCAGCAGTCAACTAGAACCCTTATAAAACCCAGCGTATTAAATCACTAGAACCCCCACAAAACTACTCATAACCATGCATCAAGATAATAAAAAACTCACTATGCAATTTTACATAGTGAGAATTAATATCTTTCAATATTAAAAAGGATGCACCACACCGGTTAGGCTAAGCTTAATTCAATTATTGAGTTAACGCCTGCTTTAATAGCATAAACATTAAAGCGCCCCGCAAACTCATTCATAGCTTGCCTTTTTAACACGTTATATCTTGAATGTTCATAGCCTACCTCTTGCATCGTATCTATATTACTTAATTCTTTTAAGTAAACATCAATCAATATTGTTTTATAGGGCTTTCTAGGTTCGTTTTTGCAGTCATTAATAGCTAATGCAACACAATAAGCAATGGTTTCAGCCTGTATTATATCTGGTGTGAATCTTTCATCATTGGACGGCTTTATATTACTAAGATTTTCAGGTATTAAATCCATAGGCAAGCGCCCGCCAATGCTCAATATACGATCAAAATATTTATTAAAGAATTTATACGCATTTACTACAACAGCCGTGCTACTCATTGCCTTTTTACCTCACCATTTCATATAAGATTATTCTACCTGAAACTAGTTAACCTTTTGCTATTGAGTTAATTATATAAGCTCTTTTTGATTCTAACGAGTTTAAAAGTCATACATGCATAATCATACTAGAAATAATAAAACCACTTAGAATAGCATTTTAAGGGATGCATCCTATAACTAAAAATGCCGTAACGATTTGTTACTCTATAGTGCATCCCTATAACAAAAAAGGCTTACCTCGTAAATGAGATAAGCCTTTTAACTATGAATCAATGATATTAAGTTAATTATATCATTAAAGCCCTTTGATAAGCCTATTTACACCAAAATAGTTCTAATTATTTCGGGTCAATGTTGCCACCTGTAGACCAATTTTAGCAAGTCGCATTTTTACCCTATTTTCCAAAATATTGCCACCTAATGTTGCCACCTTTTTAAGTAAACTCAGAAAAACAGAAATAAACTCAAGGTAACAAAAAAGCTTTAATACCAACGTTTCTAAACATTAGATATTAAAGCTAACTAATCTATATTGGGTTAGCTGGATTCGAACCAGCGCATGATGGTACCAAAAACCATTGCCTTACCACTTGGCTATAACCCAATCTTCAAACCTTTTACTTGATTGGTTCTATTTGAACGATCTCTCAACCGCTCAACAGTTAATAGTATAAGGGAATGACAAATAAAATGCAAGGGAAAATTTTACTTTTTCTTGATATTTTATTTTTTAATATGAAAGCCCTTTATCTAATTACGATTATTCTAACTTTTTAGCCAAAAGAAAGCACATCACAGTCGCTACCACACAATAAGCAAATGAATTCCAATTTAAATTTGTAAGACTGCTATATTTTAGCACCTGCCCTGCGGTCATCGATGATAAGGCAATCCCTACATTATAGAAAATTGCATTTAGCGTTGAAGCCAAATTAATTGCAGCTGGATATTTTTTCGTTGCTTCATTTAAAAAGAAAACTTGTGCAGTTGAACCAAAAATCGCTACAGTAAAACCGAGGATAAAAATCCAGGTAATTCCCATTACCTGATTCTGCAACATAATACCGAAAACAGCTAGTAATAATAGATTCAGTATATAAACAAAGCGCAGTTTCTTAAAACCATTTCCAGCTGCTATCCTGCCTGCCACTTGATTAGCAAAAATATCGACAACGCCAAGCAAAAGCAAGATCAAACTCAAAGTACTTAAATCAAACTTCAATTGTTGATGAACCAGTGGACGAATATAAGTATAGTAGCCATAAAGAGTTGCCGCTCCACAGATAACGAAAACAATGCCATACCAAATCGTTTTATCTTTGAAGATTTGAATCTGATCTCGATAATTGCCTTCACCAGCCTGTAGATTTTTAGGCAAAATTGTAAAAGCAACGATTGTTGCAATGGCAGTAATTACAGCACACATAATAAAGGCATCTTGCCAGCGCCAATGATCTGCAATTACCGTACCAAGTGGTATTCCAACTACGGAGGCAATACTAAAACCCGTATAAATCCACGCAATCGTCATCGACCGCTGCTTTTGATTATGCGATAACTGATAAACAAAAAAAGGCGTGTTGCTGGTACAACACGCCAGGGTATACCGACCGTGATTAAAGCGGAGACCCTAGATTACAAAATTATCATTTAAAGATCGCTGTTATCAAAATTCGAAAACACAGCAGGCTTTTGTGTTACTTAAATAGATGAAGTAATTCTTTAATCTTCTAAAAAAGAGCAGGTTATTAACAACCTGCTCTTTTGTTTTCTACTTAGAAAATGAAAACTTGTTCATCTAGTTTCACTTGATATTTCAATTCTTTCAAATCAACATATGCACGTGCAACAGAGGTGTTTTCCTTATTAGTTCTAGTAATAATGATCTCATGATCGCTTGGCGTTTTAATCTTGATTGAACCATTCAAATCAAATGCAGCAGCCGAATTACGGAATTCCAAAAGTTTAATCAATGACTTAACTACTGGTCTTTGAACTTCCTTCTTAATCTCATCTAATTCATAGTAATGCCGATTAATATCTCTGCCTTCTTTTGTCTTTTCCAGCAATTTGATGTCATTTTGTCCGGCTAATAACCCGACATAATAAATCTGTGGAATACCAGGTGCAAAGATTTGTAGTAATCGAGCTAAGAAATATCTTCGATCATCATTTCCTAGAGCAGAATAGTATGTCGTATTAATTTGATAAATATCCAAATTATGATATTCAGCACTAGAATACTTTTTCTTAACATTAGCCCCAATTTGATAAAGCTTCTTGGTAGTGTAATCAATTTGTTCATCCGTTAAAACATCTTTAGCGTCAACCACTCCTAAGCCATCATGCGTGTCTAGAGTAGTAAATTGTTTCATTGGGCACTTCTTTAGCCACTTAGCTAGTTGCGTACTATCACCACTGTAAAGTGAATACAGGAGAACCATTGGAAGGGCAAAATCATAGATAAAGTAGCCATGCTTAGCAACTTTAAATGGCATCGTGTAATGCTCATGAATTTCCGGCAAGATAGTGGCTGGAGTGTCTTTCAAATAATCTTTTACCTGATTAAGCAATGTCCAAATTTCTGGCTCTACAAAGAAATCGTTAGTATCTAGCTTTTTAATCGCATATGCAAAAGCATCTAGTCTAATCAAACTTGCCCCATGCTTAGCAAGATTCTGCAAATTTTCCTTAATAAAGTTTTGAGTAACTTTAGTTCGAACATCCAAGTCCATTTGATCAGGGCCAAATGTATTCCACATTTTTTCTTGACTGCCATCCACAAATTTTATTTCTTGGTATGGTGCTTTGTCTTTTCGTTTATAGATCAAGTCCACATCCCTTTGAGTAGGACGACCTATTGGCCAAAACTTGTCCCAGCTTAAAAACAAATCACTATACTTGCTTTCGTTATGCTTCTTTTGAAAGTCTTGGAAATACTCAGAATGTTTTGATAAATGATTGATCATAAAATCAAACATTAAATAATATTGTTGACCTAACTTTTCCACATTTTGCCATGTACCAAATTTAGGATCAACCACATCATATCTCGTTGGTGAAAAGCCACGATCACCATTTGAAGGAAAAATTGGTAATAAATGAATTCCACCAATTGCCTTTTTAAAATATTTATCCATGACATCAGATAAATCTTGAAGATTGTGTCCTAAACTATCTGGATAAGTAATCAACATTGCTTTATTTTGTAACTTCATCTTTTATTCCTTTGCTATTTACAAGAAAAGGCTCAATCTTTCAAAATAAGATCGAACCTTAAAATTATTTTTGATCATTGAGGAAAAAGCCGATTTATAAAGAGAGGGGGAAAGTTTTAATTATTATAAATGGCCATAGTTGAATCTTTATCGAAGAAGTGTGCCTTGTTAACATCAAAGCCCATCTTTACATGATCACCTGGCTTGTGGTAATCACGTGAATTTACATCTGCTACGAATTCTGTTCCGTCAACTTTTTGATAAAGTTGAATTGTAGCACCTAATAATTCAGAAACTACTACTGTAGAATCGATTACTGCATCTGGCCAAGTTTCCAAGAAGGCTTGTTCTGAATGAATATCCTCTGGTCTAATACCAAATACAATATCTTTGTCATTATAGCCTTGGTCATCAAGCATTTTGGCCTTACCTTCGGGAATGCCAATATTCAAACCCTTACCATCCGAAATTCGGCCATCTTTATAGTGAACATTGAAGAAATTCATCTGTGGAGAGCCAATGAAACCTGCTACAAACATGTTCTTTGGTTTGTTATAAACTTCTAATGGCGTACCGATCTGTTGCACCTTACCTACAGACATAACCACTACTCGGTCAGCTAAAGTCATCGCTTCGGTTTGATCGTGTGTTACATAAATAGTCGTTGTTCCTAAACGTTGATGTAGCTTAGCGATTTCAGCACGCATTGATACACGCAACTTCGCATCAAGATTGGAGAGAGGTTCATCCATCAGGAAGATTGGTGCATCCCGCACGATTGAACGTCCCAAAGCAACACGCTGACGTTGACCACCTGAAAGAGCTGCGGGTTTCTTCTTTAAATAGCTAGTCAAACCCAAAATTTCAGCTGCGTGCTTTACTTTTTTATCAATATCTTCCTTAGAATAATGTCTAAGCTTTAATCCAAAGGCCATGTTGTCATAAATAGTCATATGTGGATACAAAGCGTAGTTCTGGAAAACCATCGCAATATCTCTGTTCTTTGGAGCAACATCATTCATGACTTTATGATCAATCTCAAGCGTACCTTCGGTAATATCTTCCAAACCGGCAATCATTCTTAATGTTGTTGATTTACCACAACCTGAAGGACCGACAAAAACGATAAATTCCTTATCTTTGATGTGCAAATCAAAGTCATTTACAGAATACTTGTCATTGCCATCATATTTTTTATAAATATGGTTTAAATCTACTTCTGTCATTTTTCATTTCCTTGCTAATTTACCTTTTTAAGCATTGCTTGTTTTATTCCAGCAACAAAAGTAACAATACTTAAAGTCTTACTTTGACTAAAGAGTTCAAAGCTCGAATTATCAATCACCAATGTCAATTTATGATTATCTGGATGCCATGAAACAGTTTTAATAAATACAGGTGAATGAATTTCAATTACATATTGATCTTCTTTTTTGCGAGTAATGTGAATCTCACCATTATCGCCTTTTAATATCAAACTATGATCAATAGGAATTTCTTCAGTTAATTTATAACTGCCTAAATCAATATCTTGACTGTCAGATAATGACATATCATTTATTGTTCCAATTGGCTTTTGGATTAATTGACCATTAATTGTAGTCAGCATTCTTGGGATCCCCATCATACCGTTCCAAAGATGACCGGATTCTTCAAGATAGTTAACATGATCAGCACTTCTCAACCAAGGAATAATAATTCGATTGTCTTTTTCATCTACAAAGCTTTGAGAAGCATAGAAGTCATCGCTATCATCTAAACGATGTTGTTCTTCTAACTTAAACTTAAAGTTTTGCCAATCCATATGTCCCTTAGCAAGATAAACAACACTATTTCTGCCATCGCCTAAAATTACACTAAAGGCTAAATAATCTTGACCATTAATATTAAAGTAATCGGGACATTCGGTCATAATGCCGTATTCTTCACCTTGAAGCAAAACAGATTTAAATGACCAATGAAGCAAATCATCTGATTCAAATAAAACTAAGCTACCATGTTTTTCAAGTGCTGCGGCAACCACACAATAATACTTGTCACCGTGCTTGAAAACTTTAGGATCACGGAAATTACTTTCATCCGTTTCTCCAGGCAAATCAGCCACAGTCATTACCGGATTGTTTTCATATTTCTTAAAATCAACACCGTCATCTGAAACAGCTACACATTGTGTTTCAGTAATTTGACCATCTTCATCTACATGCCCTGTATAAAGAACATATAACTTGCCATCCTTTTCAATAGCAGAACCGGAGAAAACACCGGTTTTATCATATTGATGATCAGGTTTCATCGCTATCGGCATGTCTTCCCAATGAAGACCATCCTTGCTGCGAGCGTGTCCCCAATGCATGTTGTCCCAATGTGGGGCATAAGGATTATATTGATAATACAATTGATAATAATTTTTATAATGGATTAGTCCATTAGGATCATTAATCCACCCTACTGGAGCAGTAAAATGAAAAGTTGGTCGTAATTCATCATCATCGATTTTTCTTATTTTCTTATATAAATATGAATTTTCTTTCATTACTTATCACCATTACCTGCAGAACCCATTCCTTGAGTGAGATACTTTTGGAAGAAGATGTAAACCAATACCAAAGGAACAGTAGAAATGGTCAAAATAGCCATAACTTGATTCATGTAAACAGGGTTCGTACTGTTAATATTTGTAATAGCTACTTGCAATGGAAATTGATCAGTATTGGTCAAAACCATTAATGGCCATACATAGTCGTTCCAACTACCTATGAATGATAGTGTTCCAACTGTTGCAACTGTAGGAAGCGTCATTGGCAAAAGGATATTCCAGAAAATTCTTAGATTACTTGCCCCATCTAGTTCAGCAGCTTCTGTAATACTATCTGGAATTGCTGCAAAAGCATTTCTAAACATGTAAATATAGAATGGACTAGACATACCTGGCAAAATAACTGCCAAAGGCGTATTCAAAATACCAATAGTTTTAGCAATTTGGAATTGCTGAATTAAAAGTGTAGTACCTGGGATAACCAATAATGCAATTAATAAACCAAAGAGTAGTTTGCGTCCTGTAAAGTTGAATTTTGCGAAACCATAACCAGCTAAAGCATTTACTACAATTGAACCTATCGTTACACTTGTTGCATAAAATACACTGTTTAAAATGTATCTCATTACTGGGAATCTATGGAAGATGCTTACATAAGCTTTGCCCCAATCAGAAATATGACCTGAAGGCAAGAATGCCTTAAAGTTACTGATGTTGGCATAAATTTGAGATTCAGGTTTCATTGAAGAAACGATCATCCAAACCAATGGGAACAAGAAGAATAAAGCTAAAATTGTAATTAACACTGTAGTCCAGATCACGTGAAATCTTCTACGTGTCATAAATTTATGCATTCTCGTCACCTCCGGCGTTTGTGATCTTTCTTTGAATAATAGTAAAGATAATAATGATAATGCCGTAGATTACACTCATAGCACTTGCATAACCTAATTGACGGTCAGTAAAACCAGTACGATAAATGTAGTAGATTGGCGTCATTGTGGCGTTTTGTGGACCACCTTGGGTCATGATCATTGGCTGAATCATCAAGTTGAATGCACTGATGAAAGTAGTAGTTAAAATCATGATTGAAGTTGGCTTAAGCATTGGCAATGTGATGTGCAAGAATCTTTGCCAACCATTAGCACCATCAAGTTCAGCAGCCTCATAAAGTGAGTCTGGAATATTTTGTAATCCTGCTAGGAAGATCAACATTTGATAACCGGCACCCTGCCAAGCAGATACACCGATGATGGCGAACATAGCTTGCTTTGGTGAGGTCAAAAATGGTTGAGGTTTAATATGGAAAATACCTAAAATACCATTTAATAAGCCTTGATCAGGATTAAGGATATACATCCAAAGAATAGAAACAACAGTTAAAGAAACAACCTGTGGTGCGAAGAATGAGATCTTAAAAAATGTATTTCCAGGTCTCTTTTTATTAACAATTAAGGCTAATCCTAAAGCTGCACCAACCTGAATTGGCATGATAAAGATGACGAATTGTGCAATGTTTTTTAAACTTTGTAGAAATACGGGATCTTTAAAAGTATTAATGTAATTTGTAAAACCTACATATTGTTTAGCCCATGGTGTCAAAATGTTGTAATTCGTAAAAGAATAGCTAAATGACATCAGGAACGGAATGATTAAAAACGTTAACAGAATCAGAATTGCTGGGAAAACGTACAGCCATCCGATCTGTCTCTTTATACCTTTAGCTTGCATAAAGATTCCCCTTTACTTCTCTATTTCTGAAGGTACTTTTGAATAACTTTAGCTTGTTCGTTCATTACCTTTTGAACATTAGGATTCTTCTTGTACAAAGTTACGTTTTGAACAGTATCAGCAAATGTTCTAGTTACTTGTGGGTAGTTTACTAAGACTGGACGAGCGTGACCTGTAGTTTGGTTTTGCTTAATGAAGAATTTCATAGCTGGACCAACTTTAGGAATTAATTCTTTAGCAACACTTTTACGTACTGGTAAAACAGTATTACCCATAATACGTTCATTAGTCATCAAAGCTTTTTTACTTACTAAATAATTAATCAAAGCACCAGCTGCCTTCTTGTTCTTAGCCGCTGAAGACATTGCGTATTGCCATGAACCAGTAGGTGAAACTGCTTTATTAGTCTTCGGTGAAACTGGATATGGAAGAACCCCCCACTTTAAATTCTTATATTGATTTTGCAAAGTTTGAACTTCCCACACACCAGTCATAAACATTGCGTACTTACCAGTTTCAAAGCCTTTATCCTTTGGTGAAATAGTAGTGTAACCATCCTTAACCATGTCTTGAATTAATTGGAAGGCTGAAGTAGTTTGCTTGGAATTAAAGTAGCCAACTGCCTTAGTGCCAGCAGGATTAGTAATGCTACCACCAGCTGACCATACAAATGGTGCTAATGAATAAAGAGCCATTTCTGAGTGGTCATTCAAGTTCATATTAATTGCTGGTTCATGGAAGTGATTTTTAAGTCTCTTACAAATATCTTTAAATTGATTCCAATTCCATGGCTTACTCAAAGTTGGAAGTTCTGAATCTTTAATACCAGCCTCTTTAAACATTTTTTTATTGTAATAGAATCCAATACTTGATTCTGAGTAACCAATCGCATATAATTTCTTGTCATATGTACCTTGGTCAATAATTGATTTTACAAAATCATCTTTTCCTTGAATGTATTTTCCAACTGGTTGAATAATCTTTGAATGAGCATAAGCAGCAGTGTTAGGACCATCCAAAGTTAAAACATCTGGCAAACTTCCGGAGTTCAAAGCGGCATTAACTTTATCTTCATAACCACCACCTGAACCAGAACGTGGAATAAATTGAACTTTGGCTTTATAGCCGTGTTTGTTTTCTTTATTAAAGTCATTAACATTCTTTTGAAGAGCCTTACCTTCAGGGTCAGTATTTGAAACGTGTACCCACATTGTCACGTTCTTACTGTTGCTGCTCCCTTGGTTATTGCTACATCCTGCTAAACCTAGTGCTGCAATAGCGGCAACTGTTGCAACTCCTAATTTCCATTTTTTCATAGTCTCTCTCCTTTGAAACGTTTCAATTCTATTCAAAAAAATAAAACGCTTCTTATCTTTAACATAATTCTAATTAATTGAAACGTTTCTATTTTTTACTTAAAAAATAATTATTAGCACAAAACTATTTTCATTTCCTTTTTTGGAAACGTTTCAACTTACATTTAAATAATAATACCGCTTTCATAACTTGTCAACAGTTATTTTGTGGTATTTCCATCAACATATCTTACTGGGTACATTTTAGCTTCATTTTTCAAACTAGGATCCGCAATTTTGCGTAAAACTAGATCAACTGCACCATTAGCCAATTGCTCAACAGGCTGGGCAATTGTAGATATCCCCAATGGAAGATCTGAAGACAAATTCATCCCATCAAATCCTATTAATTGAATATCTTCAGGAACTCTATATCCATATTGATTTAAAATTTTTCTTAATTTCAACAATAATGAATCAGTATGACAAAAAATCCCATCAATTTTTGGATGAACTTTTAGCATTTCTAGAATATAAGGTGTGAAATCATTGACAGGTTCTTGCAAGAAAATCTCTTTATAATCAATTCCTATATTTTCAAGATAATCTCTAAAGCCAGCTCTTCTTAGCATCGTTCCGTTAGGATACTTACTATGACTACCAACATAGGCAAGATTTCTAGCACCATGCTCTAATAATTTTCTAGCTGCTAGTTTGCCACCTTCATAATTATCTGAAGTAACATATGACACTTTTTTATCAAAATAACGATCTAAACTGACGAAAGGAATATTTGAATAAATATACTGTTCAATATCACTATAAGTAATCGCAATAATCGCATCGATTTTGTTTTGCTTAAGCATCTTAATATATTTTGCTTCTTCTGTTGTATTATCGTTCGAGTTGCACAATAACAGTTTATAGTTTTCTTTACCTAATCTTTTCTCTACATAGTATGCAAATTCTGAGAAAAATGGATACCAAACTGAAGGCAAAATAAGAGCTATAGTTCTAGAAGATTTAGTTTTCAATCCTCGAGCATATTCATCTGGAATATAATTCAGTTCCTTAATTGCTTGGTTAACTTTGATTAGGGTACTTTCCTTAACTCCTGGCACACGATTAATTACACGAGAAACTGTACCAACTCCTACTCCTGCTCTTTGTGCGACATCCTTCATTGTTGCCATTTTTATCACCTCTTTTGAATCATCTTTTCCATTATACTTCTAGAATTAAGAATATTAAGCAAAAATACTTTTTAATCTCCCCCTATAACTATTAGCTATAATCTCTCTTTCACTTCATTCATCAATTCAAAATTATTAGTAAAAATCCCAGCTACTCCTAACTTAAAATATCTTTTAGCCAGTCGTGGATTGTCAATCGTCCAAATTCGCTGAGTTACTTTACTAGGCTCATACCAGTGTGGATGAATCGCCACAAAATGATTTTTCTTAACAAAATGTTTAGGCCATAAAATGGGCTTTTTAGTTAAGAAGCAATACTGCTGATGTGGATCGATGCGCTGGCAGTTTTTCAACGTTTGATAGTTAAAGGAAGAAAAGATGATGGGATGCACAAAATGATATTCCTTGGCTAGAGCCAAAACGATTGCTTCAATCCCTTCATCGTGAATTTTATTGGTCTTGAATTCTAGATTGATATATAAATCTTTACCTTGTAAAACTTCAAATAATTCACGCAGCATTGGTACTGGCTCACCATTTGCCAAATGAAATTTTCTAATTTCACCTAGAGTATAGTCCTTGATATAGCCAGTCCCGTTAGTAGTCCTATCCAGCGTTTCATCGTGCATGACCACCGGTACCTTATCTTTGGTCAAGTGCACGTCAAATTCTACGCCCTCAGCGCCATGAGTTGATGCGTAGTGAAAGCCTTCCAACGAATTTTCTGCGAATTTTACCGGCAAGCCGCGGTGAGCAAAAATAATTGTTTGATTCATTTTTTTCCTAATAATTTTACTTATGAAATGAATTTTAAGTAAAAATGCTAATTATTTAATTCATAAAATAAATTTTTGATAAAAACCGATAAAATTTATTTTATAAAGTAAATTCTGCCAAATTACTTATCCACAAAAAATACCGCCTCACGGCGGCATTTTTTATTTGCGATTAATCTAAAACAATAGCACCTTGAGTTGCCAAAGTATCTCTTACAAGATCCTTAACATCTCTTCTTTCAACGATGCTATCAGTTTCTTCAATATATTCCTTATAATGTGGAGTTTGTACATGGTAATCATATGCCTTGTCGTTTGCATAAACTTCAACGAAGTACCATTCGTTAGGATTATCCTTATTAGTACCAGACATCATGATTTCCATACCTGGTTCAGAAGCAATACTGGTAGTCATTTCTTTCTTAACTGAATGAGCGTATTCTTCTTCCTTGCCAGCCTTAACTTCAACTTTAACTAAACGCATAACGAAGTTGTCAGCATAGCTGTTCAAAGCCTTTTGAGCATGGGTAGTAATAACTTCTGGCTTCAAGTTGATTACTTTCTTGTCACTAGAAATATTATCAACGATTTCTGCAAAGTCATCAGCATGTGAAGCTGCAATGTGCAAATCTTCAGCACCCTTATTACGGAATAATTCAATTTCGTAATTGTCTTCGCCTTTAGCATCATCGTGACCGCTACCGATTAATAATGTACCTTCTTCAGCTGGAATTGATGCATGCATATTGTTTTCAGCTTGACGAATATATTCATCACGATCATCTTTTGCAATAGTTAACTTAGCAATTTTAAAAATTGGTGTTTCATCCATTTTACTTGCCTCATATCTTAATTTTTACACACCTATTATTATAAGCTAATGTACTAAAATAGAACGATTATTTACCAGTTAATTCATCAATACGAACATTTCGTGCTGGCCATTCGCTTTTGACATATTCCACTTCATGACCATTGCTTTCTAATAAAGCAAATTCCGCATTGTGAAAACCGCGAAACTTCCGTCCATTAGCCTTTTCACGAATATATTGACTCATGCTATCGCCGTGACCAACGACCAAAATATTTTCGCCATCTTGAGCATCACGCAAAATTAAATTAATTCCACGCTCCATTCGCTCAACAACTTCTCGATTATCCTCAACAGAATTCTTAAAAATACGACTAAACGGCCACCAAATAGTCTTGCGACCCTCATACGCACCGTAATTCTTTTCTTTAAGTTCTCTAAGACGTTCATATTCCATCTCAGGGCCAACGATAATCTCTAAAGTATCGCTTGCCCTCTCTTGAGTCGAGCAATAAGCCTTATCAAACACAATACCATTTTGAGCAAAATAATCGCGAACAGCTTCAGCTTGCTTAACTCCTAATTTAGTTAGAGCAGAATCGCAACTACCCTGCATCCGATGTTCTTTATTAAATAAAGTTTGTCCATGTCTAACCAAATACAAATTTATTGTCATTTAAAGTTATCCCAAATCTTCTGCGGGCCACACATACTCATCAAAATGAACTTTATCGCCATCAACTGTCAACTTAACAATTGAGGCATTGGCAAAACCAGGAAAGTTAGGATTATCAGTTGCATCCCTAACATATCTAGCCAAAATATCGCCGTGGCCGCAAACAAGTGCGGTTTCACCATCGTCAATGCCATCCATAATTTCCACAACGGCGCGGCGCATGCGAGCTACAACGTCTTCATTTTTTTCCATAGTTGGATCAACATTAGAATTACCGTAGTTCCATGGCAACAAGAATTCATCGTGGCCTTCAAAGATACCGTAGCACTTTTCCCGCAAGTCTTTCAAACGCGTATATGGCATCTTGTGGTCCGTAATAATTTCCAAGGTGTCACATGCTCTTTCTTGTGTTGAAGAAAAAGCTTTATCAAAGTGAGTGTGATGTTTTTGGAAGTAATCGCGCGCCATTTCTACTTGGCGGATACCCTTCTCGTTAAGTGGTGAATCACAACGCCCTTGCACCTTATGGTAGTAATTAAAATAAGTCTGTCCATGACGAACTAGATATAAAGTTTTTGTCACAAAAATTTCCCCCCCGTATTTTCACGTTTTCTATATCTTATCAAAAAAGCACGCTTAATGCGTGCTCTTTGGCTATTTTAATTCTAAGGTCTGAAGCTGTTGTTGAATTCTTTACTATCCACAATAAATGATGGCACACTGATGAAGTGCATTGAATATATATTACCGGTTCTTGAAATACTGAAGCCATAGTAATTGTAGTCGCCATCATGACGAGAACCTTGGGTGTTGAAGATGTCACCAGCGTGTTCCCATTCACGGTAAAGATTTCTGTCGCCGCGTTGAGCTTCACCAGCACCGGCAAAGCCGAAGATCATTTGCTTCAAGCCAAAGTAAATGTCACGTTTCATTTCACCCATTGGCATGGTCTTTTTATTAATGGTAAAACCAGCCATGTCTTCAACGTAGTTGTCATCTAAGTTAAGGCCATTCTTCTTGCAGGCTCTAACGATTCCGGCAACATAGTGACCATTATCTTTGATACTGTGGCCGTGATCTTGATATTCTTTAGCAACATCATCAGCTAACTTTTGTGTACCTTCGCTGTAAACCCATGGACGCAAGCCAAGTTGCCCACGTGCACTGTTAATTACACGCAAAGAGAATTCAGCCAATTCCTTTTTATCGTTAGCTAAAAGATGGTCAGGATCAATCATCTTGTCATCGTCTCTGCTTTCTCCAGCTACGATACGCGAGAAGTTGTTGATCTCCATACCTTCCATAGAAGCCTTAACGAATTCAGGACTTGGGCTACCCTTATATGCATCAAGCAATGCGGAAAGAGTGTAGCCGCTTGGCATCCTGATTGCTGCTTGAGCATAAAGATTAGTTGCTGGAGCTGTATTCTTCACTGTCTTGACATTTTTAGCCAAAATCCAGTAAGAGTTGGCATTAAGCTTATAAGCTGAATATTTCTTCTTGCCAATTCTTATATAACCTTTTTTGGAATAAGAATATTTTCTACTGGCGTAAGCGTAGTAATTAGTCTTTTTGCCCTTCGAAGTATAAAGTCGGACTTTCTTACTGCCTTTTACTTGTACTTTACCCTTGGTAGCAGCTTGCACAGTTTGTGGTGTGGCATATTCCGTGACTGCAGTAGCGGAAGTTAGCAAGCAAACACTGGCAAGTAAAGTCATCATTATCTTTTTGAACATATGGTTTACCTCCGTTGTTCCCTGTACACTACCAGTATCCCTTATAACTTATATGGTTATTATAGCAAAAAAAGCGCGCAACTTGAATGTAAGCGCGTGCCTTTTAGCCGTTATTAAATTGTTATTTTCGAGGCTGCTTATTAGTACCAACCGTTTGCTTGCCAGAATGACTTAGCAGCTGACCATGAACCGTAACGACTCTTTACGTAGTTGTCAGCAACTCTTTCTTGGTTGGCAGCTGAGTAGTCACCGTTCAAGTATGAAGCTGAAAGTTGGTATTTACCTACGTATTGACCGTTAGAAGCACTGTATGAGCCACCTGATTCACGGTTAGCAATCCAAGCCTTAGCACTTGCTTCTGAGCCTGATGCGTTTGAAGTGTATGATGAAGCGCTAGTATTTGAAGCAGTTTGAGTGTTTTGAGTTTGTGATTGTGCTGGAGCTTGAGTTGAAGCTTGAGCAGTAGTTTGAGTGTTTTGAGTTTGTGATTGTGCTGGAGCTTGAGTTGAAGCTTGAGCAGTAGTTTGAGTTTGGGTAGCAACTGCGTGGTAACCAATAGTTACGTACATAGCACGAACCCATTGGTTCTTACCTAAGTCGTACCACTTGTGGCCCTTTGAATCGTAAGCAGTCTTGATAACTTTCCATGAAGTGTTGCTTGCTAAAGTTTGACCAGTTGCTACTGGGTTTTCATAGTTGTTGTATACGTTGATTGAGTTATTTGAAACGTAGTTTACAGTTACTACACTTGCATCGTTTTGGACGATAGCAGCTTGTGCAGTGTTTGAACCTGCGTTGTTTGCTACTACTAAACCTGTAACTGACATAGCAGCTACTGCAATTGACTTAACTAAGATAGATTTGATTTTCAAAAAAATTCTCTCCTTAAAGTTTAAAAAATAATAAGTAACGAATTTTCACTTATTCGTCTGTCTCATTCAATTGACAAGTTATATACTACAGTGCTTTCGTTGCAGAACCATAACAGGAATATCACTCGCTTATTAAGAAAGTATTACTGAATGTGTCACCTTTGTAACATTTGTAATATTTATGTAAATTATTTTTGATGATGCAAAATGTTGTTATGTCAACGTTTTAACCCACTTTTTACTTTTTATTTGCTATGTGCAAAAGCATGTTCGCTCTTAACACTCTGAAACATTTCTGCAAAAACTATTACAGAAAAAAAGATCAATGTTATCCATTGACCTTTTTCTACCTATTAATAATGTAATTATTACCTATTTATAGAACGCGCCATTCTTGAAATAGTATGATTCAAGCCGCGAATTGTTTTACTTAATTCAAAGATAGTCTCTGTTGGAGACAACACGCCCCATGCGGCGTCCCCGATATGTTGGATATCGACATCTTGTTTTTAAGCGCAATCTCGCGAATCACGTCCTTGCCAGAACTCTCCTGACTAGTACCAATCGTACTCATTACCAAGCCATCATGTTGATGAACGATTTTGACAATCTTAATCAACTCATCGCTAGTAAATCCTGGCACAGTGCCTACTGCAGGTACCAAAATCACATCGGCTCCTGCATCGATCATTGCCTTCACAGACTCTTCATCTGCTACTGGCTCATCAACACCATCACCATGCATTTTACCTGCAATAATCATGCCGGAGAAATTCTCTTTAGCAGTTCTGACAGCTTGCACAATCATCTTGTTGGTAACGCCGCTGCCTGGATAGCAGACAAAGTTAAAACCTAACTCTTCTGCGCGTCGCATTGATTCAGCCGTCGCAATTCTGCCTTTAGGCAATTCAAACTTGGTTGATTCCATTTTGACATCTGGATCAACTGGCTCCAAATTAACACCGATTGGTCTGCCAGTAAGTTCTTTCAACCTCTTGACAGCGTCTTTTGCGTCCTTAACTTCCAGACCGCTAACTTTAGGCTCAAACACATCAAATAAGTTAAGCAAAATCAGGTCCGCACCAAAGGCAGCCGCAATTTCTGACATCGTTAAGCCATCAATGGTAGGTTGAATTACTACGTTTTCGCTTAAAACGGTCCGGCCTTCGCTAGCCTTAATGCTTTGCTTAAGCTCGTTACCGTTCATTTTTAACAATTCACTAGAATTTGCACTAATTAATCTTGCTATCATTATTTAGCCTTATTTTCTTCCATAAGTTGACGCTTGTTCAATGCGGACATGAATGGCATGTAAATCAAAACGTCTAATACAATATTGTTCAGCTGCAAAATTAATCCTGCGATACTACCAGTTACCAAGAATCCAGAAATAAGTGGTGGCATAGTCCAAGTAATAACAGTACCGTTACATAATGGAACTAAGCCCAAGTTCATTGCAATGTAAGTAGTAATTGCGTTGATCATTGGTGCAAGAATAAATGGAATAATCAACATCAAGTTCATAACAACTGGCAAACCAAACATGGTTGGTTCGTTAATGTTGAATAAACCAGGAACAATAGTCAATGGTGCTAAAACTTCACTTTGCTTACTTGCGCGTTTACGCCATACCAAGTAACCGATGCAAAGTACCAAACCGATGGTGGCACCACCACCCATGTAAACGAAGTTGTCGATGAACGGTTGAGTAATAATGTGACCGCCGTGGGCTAAGTCCAAAGATAATTGCAACGAACAAGCCTCTACTACCTAAGTAGGTGTAAGGGAATCATTCTACAGGAACCTTGTCGCCACTCATAATACTTGGTGTCAAAATAAAGAATACTGATGCGGAAATAATATCAGCTGAAACACCATCAGTCTTACGTTGGTTGGCATAACTCCATGCAATACCAAATGCGGCAATAAGACCCATGATCCCGAAGGAACCATTAGTAATTTTAGCTAAGATTTGTGCGATGCTCACACCATGCACTGCTGTCTTGGCTAGCCAATCTGACCAACCTGGTGCAGGAAATGAGTTAATGATCATGAATAATGATCCAACGATAATTAACGGCATAGCCATTGCGATACCGTCACGAACCGCGATTAACGGTTTGAAGTTACCTATTTTAGCAGCTACAGGCATAATGTGTTTGTTAACAAACGCAGTTAAGCCCCCAGATTTCTTATCAGCCATAATAATTCCTCTTCCATATACTACAAAAAACAGAGCTCTTACATTATTCTTTGATATATACCTTTGTGACACTGCAATACAATGAAAGCGCTTAATTTACCAGTATTTTTTTAAAAAGTTTTTGAGAATATTTTCATCTTTGCAGCAATTAGCTTAAGTGCTATAGTTAAGGTGTATTTTCAAATAAAAGCGAGGAATAAAAATTATGAGTAAATATGTTGTTACATTAAACGAAGAAGATTTACAAATGATCAAGGATTGTCACTCAAAGAACCCTTCAATCATGAAAGCCATGAACGAAGCTAAGAAAGTCGAAGACTAATAAAATTTTTTGGATCTCTAAATCAAAAAAGACCGAAATTCTAATCGAATTTCGATCTTTTTATTTTTGCTTATTTTTCTTTATTTTTTTATTCTTCTACTTCAGTTCCTTGCGGATCGTTATAGTTATAAACCTTTACAACGTCGCCTTTACCGTCTAAAACGACGACGTTGCCGTCATTATGTGGATAAATTAACGGATCAGAGTGCGAGCCACCATCCGTAAAGACGCGAGCAGGTTCGCCCGGATATTGCATCTTTCTCACAATACAATGATCTGGCGACAAGCGATTCATCAAGCGACCATCGTCAAACACGCCTTCTAGTCCACAAGTTGGCGTATGACCCACGACGATTGTCTTCTTGGTCTTATTATGAGCGATCTTTTTATTTAAAGTGTCGGAATACCAAAATCTTTCTCTGGCCCAGATGCGGTAAAAGTCATAATCGATCTTAAAGCCATGATCAACACTATTATATGTAGCCGGATCATTATACTTTTCATCTGGTCTTACGCCGCCGTGAACGAACACGATGTTGGGCGTTTCATACATGATCGGGCATCCCGTCAAAAAGCGATAATACCTGCTTACGCGCAATTCTTCTGGCGTAGCAACTTCCCCCAACAATTGTCTTAACGTATCACTACCACCATTAAAGAACCAGATCCCATCTTGATGTTCACGTTCATTGGCATAATTAAGCAGCATTTGTTCATGATTGCCCAATAAAACAATGGCACCTTCACTTTTTTGTTCAATTAAATAGTCCAGCACTTCCTTTACGCTGTCGCGACCATCGATGTAATCACCACCGGTAACCAGCTGAGCATATGGGAAGTCTTTTTTGGCTTGTTCAATTAGACCAAGCGTCTCATGATTGCCATGAATATCAGAAATAAAAATATAGTTTTCCTTCACTCGATCGTCTGCCAACGTGTTGTTAATAATCTTTTGGGTCATTTTGCTCGCTCTTCTTTATTTCTTTTCTTTAATAATATAAATTGGTCTTCGCTTAACTTGCAAATATATTCGGCCAATATAGCGACCTACCAGTCCTATGCATAATAATTGTAAACCACCGATTAAGAGAATGATACAAACAAGTGATGACCAACCATTAATAGCATATTGTGGGAAAATCCAGTGCCTTACTACAATAAAAATGATGGCAAAAAATGAAACGATAAATGAAACAAAGCCTAGCCACAGAGTGATGTTTAGTGGTGCTTGAGAAAAGTCGGAAATTCCATCCATCGCATATTTGAATAGTTGCCAAATGGTCCAATCGCTCTTGCCGGCAACACGTTGCACATTGCTGTAGCTGAGGTACTTCGTGTTAAAACCAACCCAGCTAAAAATTCCTTTTGAAAAGCGGCTGTATTCGGACATCGATAGGACTGCATCAACGACTTGGCGCGTCATCATGCGGTAGTCGCGCACGCCTGGTACCAATTTTGTCTCCGAAATTTTGTTGGCCACCTTATAAAACATGTTGCTCAGCCAGGACTTCAGCTTGCTTTCACCATTGCGGTCCACTCGGCGGCAGCCAACCATATCCCATTCTCCGGTCTTGATCCAATAATACATTTCAATCAATAATTCGGGTGGATCCTGCAGATCGGCATCCATCACGACCACCAAGTCACCAGTTGCGGCTTGCAGACCGGCATAAAGGGCCGCCTCTTTACCAAAGTTTCTCGAAAAAGAAATGTAGTGAACGTGTTCCTTATCTTCTTGTTGGATTTTTTTCAATTCTTTCAGTGTATCGTCGCTTGAACCATCATTGACAAAAATATATTCCGGCTCAACCGGTATTTTTTTGACGATCTTTTTGACTGCTGGATAAAACAGCGGCAATGATTCCTGTTCGTTATAGCAAGGAACAATAATTGATAATTTCTTCATTAATTAACGTTTTTCTTCCTTATATATTTTTATTGCATCCCGCCTTCATTCCATGCGTCTTGCAAAATCTCAGTGAAATGCTTTACTTCGTTTTCGTCAAAAATAATCAACAGACCATTTCTGACGATATCCATCTTTTCATCCCCATTGATGCTAAGTTCCAAACTAGAAATAAACAATCCTTCCTCGTCTGGTGCTTTCATTAAGACATACTTAGCTTCGTAGGGCTGAGCTTGACTATCATCCACATATTTTAAAGCAATTCTATCAAGCATTTGTTGCGAAAAGTTAAAGGTTTGGATATTATTTTCGCTTTCCTTTTCACTGGCCCAATTTTGATACTTGTCTGGGGTCACCTCATCGGGCATTTTGATCAGCATGAATTTGTTTTGTTCCTTATTAATAAATAATTGACAAAGTGGCATAATATCGCTTTCCTTTTTTATTACTATTTTCAATACATAATTACATTATAAGGCATAGTTTGAGCAAAATTTCACAAAACTGACTATAATAAATGTGTGAAAAGAAGTGACTATGATGTTTAACAAAGAAAACGCAATTGATGCTTCTAAATTACACGTTGATTCTTTCAAGTATCAATCAACTGAAGATATGCCAAATGAGATCTATGAAGAATGGCAAGAAAAGCACATGAACGCCAAGCTCTTCAGTCTGCAGTTCCGCAACATCGGTCAAAGTGCTGAGTGGCAGGAAATGATTATCATCTGGGCAGATAAATTATAATAAGAACTCTAATGAAAGCCCATAAAGGGGCTTTTTTTGACGATTTTTTTAAGGGCGGTGCTAAGATTGAAGTTGAGATGATCGACGAATGAAGAAAACTTACTTATATACATTTTTAGGAATAACTTTAAACGCAATTGAAAACTCGATGACCATTGTCACTAACTTGGGGAGTATCCTTTGACCAGCTTCCATTGTTAATATGATGCACGCATTCGGTTGGACAATGTGTGCTTCAATTTTTACTGAGGGAATTGTGATCAGCTTTTTGACCATGATTCTTGAAAGAAGAATGTCATGGAAGCAGTGGCGCAAAGAACTGATCTTTTTGACTCCTTACAGTGTACTGATGCAGGCCTTTGCGACGGTCTGGCGCTGGTGGGGTATTGATAAACTGGACTTCATCCCCCGCTTTGGCGTCGACATCTTGGGCTTACTTATTTCGTTTACAGGTTTAGCCATGTATTCTGAGTGTGCTCGGTGCTTTCACCCACATGATGCTTTGTCATCCTGTTTGAAGAGTCGCTAGAGTCCTAAGATGATGAAGCTCTTTAACATCATCGCTCCTTTGATTGTAATTGGAATTTGTTTCTTCAGGAATCACACAGTTTATGCATTGCACATCGGTACTTTGGTCGGTTTATTAATTCAGAACCGCTTCACTTCATTCTGTCAGATCGCTTATGAAAAATATTTACATGTTTAATTAAAAAAGACACGTGAAATCACCAATGTCATTAATTTAAGACATTGACACTCAATACCCTTTTTGCGTACAACAAATAAGCCTTTTTATAATATTGGAACTTTTAATTAGGCTACACAATATAAGAAGCAAACTGGTGCCTTAACTTTAATATAGCGTTTGTCTTTTCGTCCAGGTCTGACTGGCACAGTGTATCGACTGATCCTACGTAAAATTTTAAGAAAAGTAGTATCAGTTGAAGAGTAATTATATTGTTTATGAATAATCCTGCAGGACATTTTAAAATTTATGATATAAGTATACTTGCAATGTCATTGTGGCACATAAGCTTGAGCATTAATCTGACTGACTGTATTAAACATAATCATATGAGCATAGATTTCCATTTCAATAAAATTATCTTGCTTTGAATGAAATTGGATACAGCCTAGATCATACTTTAATTTTCTAAAAGAACTTTCAATGCCCCAACGTAAGTGATACAGTTTTTTCATGCGAGGCAATGGAAACTCCTGGCGATTCAGGTTAGTTAGAAGCACTTTCCACTCATCTTTACCTGTGTCTGGATCACTAATTCTTACTTTGCAAGCACGAAATTTCACAGTACACAGCTTTTCAAAGTCCCAGCTTGCATCTTGAGTATTCTTTGAAAAGTATTTCTTGTAATGATGTCTATAATGCAGTATTAAATGTATTTTTTCGGTATTTTTATGCTTCATGTAATAGCTACCTGAAATAGTCACCTTGCAAGAAATATCACGATCGCATTCACAATCAGGCAGAGCTCGAATTTCTTTCATTGCCCCTTGCCCCGTTTTAGTGCGGACAACGTAAAAACAATTATTTAGACGATTACAATTTTCAATTAAATTAAAGCTGGTATACCCACGGTCCATCATGACAATATACTGGCCAACATTTAAATGCTTAAGCAATTGTACAGCTGCAGTTTTTTCATCATAATACGACCTTTCCTAAAAACGTATTTGAAAAGACCGAAACATATAAACAAAAAGAACCGAATCAAAATAATTCGGTTCTTAAAGTCAAGCTTTAGTCAATGTCTTAACTTAATGACATTGCAAAACACACATATAAAATTTGTGTGTTTGAATTGTGTCAATTTCAAACAATCACTTATAATTTCAATTTATTTCATCTTATTTCAAACAAGCAAAAAAGCCTCTCAAATCAAGCTTAATTGAGCTTCATTGAAAGACTTTGAAATGCTTAGTTAGTACTCTGAGTGCTGAATGCCAGAATCGAACTGGCGACCTTCTCTTTACGAGGGAGATGCTCTACCAACTGAGCTAATTCAGCGAACCAACCACATAACACTAGAATTATACCAAAACTAGCGCCAGTTGGCAAAAAATGCTAGGAGATGAACTCACGAATTTTAATCAACAAATCCTCAATCTCTTTCTCGCTGATCTTTCTATCTTCTTTAATAAAAGTGATAAAACTATCAACATATAAAGTGGCCAGCATATCCTGCTGGAAAGAAGTCAAAGCTTCACCAGTTATTTCCTGATACTTATCAATTAACATTTTTCTTAAATCACGCTTTAAGCAAATTCTACCAGTGTCAATCTTAAGCAAGCTCAAAACTTCCAGACGATGTTCTTTCAAATATGGCAAATTACCTTGATAAATCTTCTCCAATTTTTCCAAAGCAAAGGAGTTGTCACCCTCTAGTCGCTCAACCAAGATTGTCTTATACACCTGGAGAAATTCCTTATTCATCTTATCAAGCAAGTCATATTTATCCACAAAATGGAGATAAAAAGTCTGACGATCAATCCCGGCTTTTCTAGCTATTTCACTAACCTTGATCTTCTCAAAAGGCTTTTCTTGCAATAAGTCTACAAATGCTTTTTTGATGTTCGCTACTGAACGAATGCTTCTTAAATCTTGTTTCATCATTACACCACAAAAGTCCCCATAACTATATCGGTTATGGAGACTCCATTCTATTCATAATAGTGTGTTAGTTTTTCAGTTAATTTATTAGTTTATTTAAATTTAGTTTGCTTTACGATAACCGAAGTAGAATTGCAAAATGGCAATGACCACGTTGACCCAGTTAACAACTAAGAACCAAGTTGCTAATGTACCAGCTGGGTGACTTACACCATAGAATACCCAGAAGCCGACAATTACGGCAACTACATTAATCCATGCGAAAGTCTTTTGCAACTTTTGGTCATCAAGTTTGAACCACATCCAAATACCATTGATTAACAGCCAAATAAGCAAAATCCAAAAAATAGCATTAAACATAAACCTATCTCTCCTTTCAATGTACGCATATATTATATTTTTCAACTAGGCTTATAAGCAATAGCCAATAAATATACAAACGTCAACTATTTGACGAAAAGAGATAAAGTGTCAATTTTTTTGCTACTTCCAGTCTAAACAGAGACCTTGTTTGTGAAGTTCTTTTGATAATTGATCACGGTCAGTTTCGTGATTATTAAGCTTGGCACCAGTGATTTGCTTGGTGAAAGAATCGATTCTGCGGTTGGCATCCCGCAAATCGTAATAAGTAGTGACCACTTGGTCGTAGTCCTTAAGCTCCTTAACATTGAAATCTTTATTGTATTTGCCTTCAAAGCAAGTGAACTTGTATGGCAAACGTGGCTTCAACTGTGGCTTTTGATCAGGCACACCTATTTGCATCCCCAACACTGGAAAAGTCAACTCAGGCAAATCAAGCGTCTTAAGCAAATCCAACGGATGATCGTTAACCGTACCAAGTGGCACATAGCCTAAGCCCATACTTTCTACCGCATTAGCGACATTTTGAAAAGCAAGCAGCGTATCTTCCATCGCTTGGAAAAAGATATCAGTCGTGTGAACACGGCCGTCGTCTTTGTCAAGTTGCTTTCTAATTTGTTGGTTACGGTACAAGTCAACGATAAAAATAAACAAATCGCCTTCTGCACCAACATATTTTTGGTTACATAACTTTTGAATTCTCTTCTTTTCTTCAGGATCGGTAACGTGCAGTAAGCTAGCATTTTGCATAAACATGCTGGTTGGAGTTTGACCAAAAACTGAGTACAAAGTTTCCAGTTGTTCTTTAGTCAAAGTTTGATCTTTAAATTTTCTAATAGAACGGTGATTTAGTTGTGTATCGATAGTTTCGTTATGAATCATTTTCGCCCTTCTTACTATTAATTAGTAAGTCCATTATAGCAAAAATAAAGGCACACAGGAAATATACTTCTGTGTGCCTTCATGCTTATTTACCTTCATTTTCAAGATTGTTGATTGCAGTTTCAACCAATGCGTATGCTTGGTGAGCTTGGTTCTTTGCTTGAACATATTCGTTCAAGTTGTCGTCACCGTTAGTAAGCACACGTGCAAATGAGATTTGTTCAGCCATCAAGAAGTTGAATAATGAATCCCACTTCTTGTCTTCAAACTTGATTTCCTTAGCGGAAATTCTAGGCATCATTTCACGGGTAGTGTTAAATGCCTTTTCCAAAATTTGTTCATCTGCGTCGGTCAAATCACGCACATTGTATGCTTGGTGAATTTGATGAACCTTTAATAATTCTTTTAGCAAAGTACGAGATTGTGCATCCTTAGAAACAGATTGATTAATTTTAAGCGTCATTTTTATCTCTTTTCTTCTTTTTTAGTCTATTATACCAAATTCTCTTTAACCATTTGCTTAACGCAACAATAAGTATCATCTTAAAAAACATCCTAAGAGTGACTTAGGATGTTCTTATATAAATTATTTGATTAACAAATATTGTAAAGCACCAGCTAGGATACCGCCTACAAGTGGGCCAAACATCGGCACCCAAGCATAACTCCAATTTGCATCTGACTTATTAGGAATTGGTAAGACTGTATAAGCAAACCTTGGAGACCAATCACGAGCTGGATTTAAAGCAAAACCAGTAGTCCCACCTAGGGCTTGACCAACAACCATGATTAAAAGTCCTACTGCAATTGGTTTTAAGCCTTTATCAAAGTCACCTAAATTAAGTAAAGTGAAAACAAAGAAGAAAGTGGCAATAGTTTCACTTAAAAAGTTGAACAGATTATTCTTAATTGCAGGGCCAGTAGCAAAAATACCTACATTATTTCCTTCCTCTGCTGTTTTAGTTTCTTTAAAGTGAGGATAGAATTGAATAGCTACCAATACAGCACCTACAAAAGCACCCAAGAATTGACCTAGCAAATAAGGCAATACTTCATGCCATGGGAAAAAGCCAAAGCAAGCGAAGCCAATAGTTACCGCAGGATTTAAATGTCCTTGTGAACCTAAGTTAGCCGCTGCATAAACACCAAAAGTTACAGCCATACCCCACGCAAGTGAAACATACAACCAATTTGAACCCTTCGCATAAGATTTTTTTAGATTGATTGCTGCTCCACAACCAGTACCAAAAACAATCAAGATCATCGTTCCAAAAAATTCACCAATAAATCCTGACATAAGAGAACCTCTTTCTATTAATTCTTAATTGTGAGGGGTTTGAGTTGTTTTTCAATATCATTTAAATTTACGCCAGCTTGAATTAATGAAGCCGCAGTATAAGCACCCTCAATGAAAGCAGTATCATAAATATGTATTTTTTTATCAGACATTTCTATAGCCATTTCAAGATTCATCTTTGCACTACCTAAATCATAAAATGCTAAAATTTCATCGGCAGAATTATCATCAAAAGCTTTAATAATCTTTTGCATACTAGTACCGATTCGTCCATCATCGGTACCACCGGCGGTAGTAATGGGAACATCTTTAGCTACCTGCTTTAATAACTTAGGTAATCCGTTTGCAATATCAGAAACATGTGATACTAAGGTAATACCTAAACTCATAGTAAGCCCTCCGTTTCAAGTAAAGCTTCAAATAAGTAACCACTTGATTGTGAACCAGGATCGACATGTCCTTTTGACCGCTCACCTAAGTATGAAGCACGACCTTTTCTCGCAATCATATCTTTCGTTGCAGCAACAGCTTCAGTAATTCTATTTTCAGTCAAGATACCATTTTTAACATCTGGAACCAAAGCATTCCAAACATCTACCATAGTTTTGTCACCAGGTTTAGCTCCACCACGCATCTCAATACCAGCCAATGCTGCATCAAGTAACTCACCAATGTCATTAGTAGTAGTACTCTTTTTCGCCATTTCTAAAAAGGCTGTACCATAAAGTGGACCTGAAGCACCACCAACAGTTGAAATCAAAGCCATAGCAATTATCTTAAAACCACTAGTAACATCAGCAGGTTTAGTTGCTAATTTTTCTTCAACAGCTTTCATTCCACGATCCATGTTAAAGCCATGATCGCCATCACCAATTGGTGTATCCAGATCACTTAAAAACTGTTTATTGGTTTCAACTTTTTCAGCAAATTTACTCATCCAAGTCGTTAAGGTATCAACGGTTAATGTCATTTTTTAGTTCTCCTTTTACCAAGCAATTGTCTTAACTGGATAATTTAAGTAATCAAGCCATTTAGCATCTTTTATTTCAAATAAAGTAAGAGAAATGCCAGCCATATCAATTGAGGTCATGTAATTACCGATCTTCATAAAACTTGGTTTAATATTAAATTCTTGCAATTTGTTTAGTACATCATTTGCAAAAATATATTGCTCCATTAATGGGGTGGCACCCATACCATTTACTAAGCAGGCATACTTCTTATTACCATCAAGATGCATTTCATTATTAAGTTTACCAACCAGCTCTTCAACTAATTCCTTTGAAGGCTTAATTTTTTCACGACGATAACCCGGTTCGCTGTGAATTCCAACCCCATATTCAATTTCATCATCTTTGAGGACAAAACCTGGCTTGCCCACTTCTGGATTAGTAGCTGCAGATAAAGCTACGGCAATAGTCTTAATATTTGGCAAAACTTTATGAGCTAAAGCATCAATTTCATCAAGAGATGCTCCTTGTTGAGCAACAGCGCCAAGAATCTTATGCATAAAAATAGTACCAGCAACGCCACGACGACCTTGCGTATATAAACTGTTTTCTACTGCGATATCATCATCAACAACAATTGATTTAACAGGTATATTGTCCATACTTGCTAAATCCTTAGCCATATCAAAGTTCATAACATCACCGGAGTAATTCTTAACTACTAAGAAGACTCCTTGACCTTGATTTACTGCTTTAATAGCAGCATAAATCTGATCTGGTGTAGGTGAAGTAAAAACTTGTCCACAAACAGCAGCACTAAGCATCCCTTCACCAACATAACCAGCATGTGTTGGTTCATGGCCTGAACCACCACCACTAACAATTCCAACTTTACCTTTCATAGAATCCTTATCACTGCGAACAACAGCTTCAGTTCCTTCAATTTTCTCAATGTATTGTGGATAGGCTCTCGTCATTCCGTTAACCATTTCTGGAACAACATCATGAGGATCGTTGATTATTTTCTTCATAAAGAATCCTTCTTTCTAGGTCTTGTAATGAAAATGCTTACATGCAAATTGTAACATAACTGAATAATTGAGTTTAATATATTTTAACACGCATGATGACAATGTGTCATTTTATAACTTTGCAAACTAAAAAATGTCGATATATTCCTGTTTAAGAAACAATTATCAACATTCTAAATTACTTATTAATTTTTTAATCCTATACCAAATTCTATTTAACCATTTGCTTAACGCAACGCTTCATTTCTTTAATATCCAAAACGCTATTAGCAAACTCCTTTCTAAGTAATTCTTTTGGCAAGTACTGATCATACTTATCAATTCCCGGCACTTCATTTGGGTAAACTAATTCTAGCGGTTCAAAATCTTTTGTTGCTTCTTCACCGATAATGTGCCAAAATTCTTGTTCATCCGCATCCATGGCAAAATACATAAAATATGGTCTGGATGAGTTAAATCCTCGAATATTCAACTGCTTACCACATTTGATCTTAATTAAGCGTTCCAATGCCAAAAATGCATAAGTACCAGTCCACGGAAATAGACACCACATGTTGCCACCTAATTTAATCAAGTTTTTCTTAGGCAAACCAGCAAGCGCTGCTGTATCGCGGGCCTGCGTTAAACGTGCCTTGCCGTTTTGCATCAAATACGGGTACATCGTTTTTTCAGCGAGTACCTTCTTCATTCTTTGCAAAATCTTCGGTTGGATATCGCCCGGTACATCCCCAAAGTAGGCAGGAATTCTGCCTTTTACTTCGTGACAATATACCTGGTGGCGCTTGATATCAACGTCTTCGACAATCCATACGCGACCGGCAATCGCAATCTTGTCCCCTACAGGAGGCGGCTTAACGATGGTACCTAATTCTTCGCTGCCAGCATGGACGCTGAATTCCTCATTTTCTTGGAAAACCGCGTAAAACTTAAAGTTATTCACAACTTTTTCGCCGGCAAGGCCCACAATCAAGCCACCATTCTCGGTCCATTCGATGTGTCCCGTTTTAAGCAAATGCTTAAGCAAAACGCGATAGTCTTCTTGGCTCACGTTGTGGAAATATGACAGAGTTAATACCCTAGAGGCCAGTTCTGCCGGTGTCATTTCACCACCTGCAGCCAGCGTACTCATCGTTTGGTGGTAAAGCAAACTATATGGCAAACGGTTAGGTTCAGGCGGTTCAACCCATTTTTCTTCGGCATAAAGCTGTACCAAGGCAATCCCTTGCAGCAATGGCCATGGAATCAATTCTGGCAGCATTGCCCTTGATTCAGGGTGCTCTTCGCGCATCACAAAGTGCATTTCTGGCGGATTGCCGCGGCGTCCTGTCCGTCCCATTCTCTGCAAAAAGCCTGACACAGTAAACGGCGCATCGATTTGAAAGGCAGATTCCAGCTGACCAATATCGATTCCGAGTTCTAGCGTGGCCGTCGCACAAGTTGTCATATAAACATCGTCATCTTTCATTGCGGCTTCTGCAGTTTCACGCAAGGCTGGTGAAAGATTACCGTGGTGAATCATGAAGCGATCCGGTTCATGATTATAGGCGCAGTAGGCTCTAAGTTCCTGACACACAGCCTCACATTCTTCACGACTGTTGGTGAAAACCAGACACTTTTTGCCACGCGTGTGTTCAAAAATATAGCCAATTCCGGGATCAGCCAATTCTGGTGCCTTATCAGTTTTCGGTTCAATTTGACTGGGATCAAAATCCTTTGAACTAGCTTGTGGATCGGTTTTATAAAAATGTTCCATGGAAAGATGCCAAATTTGCGGTTCATTCTGCACCCTTGGAGCCACAGTTTTTCTATTTGAACCGGCACCTAAAAATTTGCTGGCATCTTCCAGATTGCCGATAGTCGCAGAAAGCCCGATTCTACGTGGATTAACGTTAGCTAGTTTAGACAAACGCTCAATTAAACAAAAAGTTTGTCCACCGCGGTCGCTTCTAAGAAATGAGTGCAATTCATCAACGACAATATATTTCAAGCCGCCAAAAAGATGCGGAATATCCATGTGCTTGTTGATCATGAAGCTTTCAAGCGATTCGGGCGTGATTTGTAAAATACCCGAAGGATGTTTGAGTAGCTTACGCTTTTGTGTTTGAGCCACATCCCCGTGCCAGCGCCAAACTGGAATATCCACATCTGTGCATAAGTCAGTTAAACGATCATATTGGTCATTGATCAACGCTTTAAGCGGAGCAATATAGAGAACTTTAACCGAATCTTCCGGCTCATTGTAAATCTCTGACAAAATCGGGAAAAAGGCCGCTTCGGTTTTCCCTGATGCCGTTGAAGCTGACAAGAGCACATTATGATCAGTGTTAAAAATTTCTTCGGCAGCCGCAACCTGGATTGGTCTTAAATTTTGCCAGCCATGTTCATAAATATAATCTTGAATAAATGGCGCATAATGTGAAAAAACGTCCATAGTTCATCCTTTAAATCTTAAATTCGGTATAATCCTTTTCCGCATTATCCGAAACGGCTTCTGACTTGGTATAGCTGAATTGATCTGAATTAAGCAAGTCCGTGATCTTTTTATCTGGATTTTGCCAAACAATATCAAGCAATTCGATAAAGTCACGAATAATTTCACGTGGCGTGATATTAGTATCTGCACCGACGCGGGCATACTCAATCTTGATAAATTGAGCTAGGTCATTATCAGTAATCGTGCGCTCGTAGCCGTACAAATTGGCATGCATGTCAGCTAGTTTTTCTGTCAAAACCAGCATTTCTTCTGCGGTTAATGGTTCAAGCTTAATCACTGGAGCGTACATGTCGCGGGCGCTTTCTTGCGCAAATTTACCTGAGGCTAAACGACTACGCAGAGCTTCATATGAATAAACTCCGCGGCGCCGATCTTCAACGGCTTGCGGCGTACCACACATGATAATGCCCAGATATTTGGCCTTACCCTGCAAAGTATCGTTGTACATGGTCAAAATCTTTTCATAGTTGTACTGACGACTAATGGCGTTAGGAATTTTATAGATATTCACTAATTCGTCAATCATGATCATCAGGCCAGCATAACCAGCTTGTCTAAAGAAGGTCGCAAATAACTTCAAGTACTCATACCAATCGCTATCGGAAATGATAATATCAACACCCAAATCTTTTTTGGCTTCGGTCTTGTGACTGTATTCACCTCTAAACCACTTAACGACCTTGGCCTTAGTTTCGTCGTCACCACTCATGTAAGCGTGATAGTACATATTCAACAGCTTGGCAAAATCAAAACCGTGAACCAGTTCGTTCAATGATGAAATTACGCCATAAATCTTCTGATCCACTGCTGCTTCAAACTTGGGATCATCACTGGCAATTCCTTCGCTAACAACCTGTGTCTGCACCGAATTGATCCAGCGATCCAGAATTAAAGTTAAGGCGCCGCCTTCAGGTCTGGTTTTGGTAGAAAGATTTTGAATTAATTCACGATAAGTGGCTAGCCCTTGGCCTTTTGAACCTTGCAAACGTCTTTCTGGCGAAAGGTCGCCGTCAACGACCACAAAGTTTTTGTCCATGACGTAGTTGCGGATGGTTTGCAGTAAAAAACTTTTACCGGAACCATAACGTCCAACAATGAAGCGGAAACTAGCACCGCCTTCTTGAATGACGTCGACATCGTGCAGCAATGCTTCAATTTCTGCTTTACGGCCAACTGTGATATAAGGCAAACCAATTCGTGGCACTACCCCACCTTTGAGCGAATTCAATACGATTTGGGCAATTCTCTTAGGTACTCTTCTTTTTTGTGGCATATTTTCATCCCTTCAAAAACATATCTTCTAAATCTTCTTTATAATCTTCAATAATTTGTGGTTGGTTATCTTCATCAAATTCGATGACATTATCGCCAATTTCGTCAAACAGCTTTTCGTTGATGCTATCAGCCAGAATCGATATCATCAAATGATTTTTCTTAACGTAATCTTGCCACGGCTGATTTTTAAGTAAAGAAATAAACAAGAACATCTCATTTTTATCGAGACCATATTCATTATCTGTCTTAACTTCTGCTGGTTTCTCAATCTCTTTTTTCTGCTCTACTTGCTTTTGTTCTTCCTGCTCTAATTCTTTTTCTTCATCGGTTAACAGGCTATCGCGTGTTACCGAAGCATTAGCACGAATTTTATCCAAGTCAGAGAAATCAATCTTAATCTGATCAATCTTGGCTTTTTCTTGTTGTTCTTGATAAACAGCAATGCCAGCGTCAATCGCCTTTAACACCGCTTGATCGATAAAACGTGGCTTGATTGGACGCCCCAGCTTTAACTTCTCACGGGCAATGCGGTCCAATTCATGCAAAAAAGTATTTAAATTGGTCTTCTGCCTTTTCACCGGCTCATCAAAATGAATTTGCCAAGTGCCATTCATAAAGACATATTTTCTTGCGGCATCAACCATTTGGGTGGGAATTTTCTTTTCCCGATTATAAAAAACGCTGCCTAAAAACACATCTTGCTGCTTAACCTGTGGCTTAGCCACAAAGGCGCTGTAATAAGCAATGCCAAACTTTTTAGCATCTAGCAATTCCTGCCACACGCATTTTAAAAGCTCGGTAAATTTAGCCTGATTCTGCTTAATCACCTTGGAAGTGTTCCAATACGATGATCTATTTGCAAAAACAGCGGCTAATTTCTCAGTCGAATAATCTTCGGGATGACGCAAAATCAGATAGTCATGGTCTTCTTTAATTTCTTGGGCAAAACAATTATCGATCTCATCTTGTCCTAATTGGTAGTACAAAACATAGTCTTTTAGCCAATCATTCAGATAAGGTTCCATCGCCAAATCATACTTTTCCACATAGTTGTGCTTAAAATCAAGCAACTTGTCATAGCCTTCTTGTGGATTCACGCCGACATTGTTCAGTAATTCATAAAGATATACAAACGCATACGACGTACTCGTCTTCTGATAATCGCCCTTGCGCAATTTACTCCGCCAAGTAAAATAACTGCGCAACTGACCGATATTCATGTCGTGGTAAGTCGGATAAAAGCGTTTAAAGGCAAAATATTCTGCATAATTATCCTCATAGTCCGCCATAAAACGTGCTTGCACATAAAAATTCTTGGCTCTACCTTTTTGCGGCAAAAGACTGTAATCATACAGTTTGAGCATCTGTCTAATTTTATCCGGAATATCTGGATCGGCCTGCTCTTGCAAATTCTTGCGTGGCTTAATTGGCTGGGCCTTGTACTTTTCTTCCACATCATCAGGCGGAATATAAAAATATTGGTCCTGCGCGACGTTAACCTGCTTGCCGTTCATCGCTAGCTTAAAGGCATAATCGAGCGCCTTTTTGACTGAACTATCATTGTTTCCTAAAACAGAACCTACCCAAGCTGCGTCTTTGATTCTAACTGGATCAGTAAAACCTGGTAAATCGCGGATGGTGCCTGCAAAGTCACCACATTTTAAGTCAAGGACAGCTCTTATTTCTCCGTTGATCTTGATACGCGAAAGCATGGCAAAATAGCCGCTATCTACTGGCGACATGAGCACATAAGTCTCAGCCGAACCTGGAATAATCGGTTCAAACTTAAGGCCATATTTTGCATAGACGTATTTAAACAGCTGATTCGAATCCATTTTGCCTTCCTTTCTTGCGTACATGTGTTCTAATTATAACATTTTTTAAACGCACGGTCTCCTAGTAAACTCGGGCATAAGTATAAGTTTCTGTTTTTCATAAAATCGATATTTTGACATTTGTGTGTTATTAACAAACTTTTATGTTATCATAGGTGATGTAAGTTAATGAAAGCGTTTTAATAAGCTTCCTAGAGAGGAAAAATCTTAATATGAGTACAAAAGAACGTTATTCTCAAGATGAACTTAGAAAAGCAAATCCTATGTTTAGCCGCACCCGTGCAACAATCGAGAGTGCATTTTATGGCAACAACGTACACGAAGTAACCAGTGTTGCTGAAGCTTACAATTTAGCTAAGAAGCAATCAGGTGTTATCGTTACTGACTTACCAATCCTTCACACCAAGGAATTAGGCTTACCTTACGGCGCAACCCAATTGGTTTACAACCATGGTAAGATCTTAGGTAGAACTGCCAGTGCACGTCACTTTGTTGACAATCCTAACGAAGATGCAGAAGCCTTAAACGGTGATTTACGTGAAGACATTTACAAAGGTCACGATCAAAAGTACTTAAAGGCTACTGTTTTGGTAGGTCTTGACCCATCATTTACTGTTAAGGCCCACATCATGATGCCAGAAGACCAAGCCTTCAACTTACTTTCATACATTTTGAACTTCCACTTCTTTGACGAAGAAGCTGAAAAGATGTACGCAAAGTCCAAGTTCTACAACGAACCAGACATCTACTTCTACTTCGATCCAAATGTTCAAGATGAAGATTATCCTAAGGGCTTAGGTGTATTTGACGCTCCTCATAACTGTGCCGCTGTATTTAACCTTCGTTACTTCGGTGAACTTAAGAAGGGTACATTGACTTTAGCTTGGGCTATTGCTCACCGTCACGGCTACACTGCATGTCACGGTGGTGAAAAGTCATTCCACTTCAACGACAAAGACGACAAGACCTTCGCATTCTACGGCTTGTCAGGTTCAGGTAAGTCAACTTTGACTCACGAAATGTACGATGGCAAATACGACATCACTGTATTGCACGACGACGCATTCATCATTTCACGTGAAGATGGTTCATCAGTAGCTCTTGAACCTTCATACTTCGACAAGACTCACGACTACCCAGCAGGTCACCACGAAACTAAGTATTACACCACTATTATGAACTGTGATGTAACTCTTGACGAAAACGGCAAGAAGGTTATCGTTACTGAAGACTTACGTAACAACAACGGTCGTGTTATCAAGACCCGTTACACTAGTCCTCACCGTGTAGACTTTGAAAAGTCACCAATTACTGCTTTGTTCTGGATCATGAAAGACGGTTCATTACCTCCAATCATCAAGATCGATGACCCAGTATTGGCAACTACTATGGGTTGTACTTTAGCAACCAAGAGAACTTCTGCTGAAAACTTGCCAAAGGGCTTTGATATGAACACTTTGGTTATCGAACCATTCGCAGACCCATTCCGTGCATACCCTGTATCAGGCGACTACACAGACTTCAAGGAATTGTTCACTAAGCGTGGCGCTAGTTGCTACAGCTTGAACACTGACGCATTCATGGGCAAGGATATTCCAAAGGAAGTTACTAAGAAGTTAATCGAAGACTTGGCTAACGGCAACATTAAGGACAGCGACTTCAAGCCATTCGGTAACTTCAAGGGTGTAAGCTACTTACCAATTGACGGTTACGAAGTTCACCTTGAAGACCCAGAATACCAAAAGACCTTGGCCAAGAGAATGCAAGATCGTTTGAACTGGCTCAACAAGTACGATGAAGAACACCCAGAAACTCCAATCCAAGATGAGGCTAAGAAGACTTTGGAAGCTATCATCAAAGAATTAAGCTAATTAGGAAATGTTTCATATAATTAAATAAGATTTCTTAATGACGAAAATACGAGAGCTTAATGCTCTCGTATTTTTTATTGCTTAATGTAATCCCGCGCGGCTCTTAGTACGTCCATCTTGCCATGTTCTGTTAGATACTTTTTAGCTTCTTTAAAAGTAACCCACTTGTCTGCTAAGATCTCTTCTTTTTGCTTAGCTACCTTTTGTCCTGCAACGTACTTGGCCAGATAATATGTAACAGTTTTAGTTTTCTTTTCTGTTAATGAATATTTCTTCTTACGCATAAAATTGAAATCAAATTCTGGCTTTAGCCCTACCTCTTCCGCAACTTCACGTTTAGCTGCTTCTTGGGCTGTCTCCTCGCCTTCTAAGTGTCCTTTAGGGAAACCCCAGTTATGATTTACTACGCTCTGTACAATTAAATATTCTAGCTCTCCGCTAACAGCTCTTCGATAAATAACTGCACCTGCCGAATGTTCCATAATCATTTTTGTCACCCAACCTTTAATAATTAAAACAATTATTAAATATTTATTAATGAAGGTCAAGAAATTAGGATCAAAAAAATGACCAAATCCTCTAGACTTGGTCACCTTATGTGCAGACGAAATTATTTAATTAAATAGAATGTTTTAAGTTACTTCTTTAAGTTCTTTTCGCAGTAATCCTTAACTTCGTCATCGCTGGCTTTAAGGATCCATTCAACAGCTGCTTCAGTCTTCATCGTGTCGTGGCCATTTGCTTCCATTTCGTGGTCCCAGATAGCATCACGAATAGGCATGTGGTTACCCTTTGCCCAATCAAAAACTTGGTCCATTTCACGATCAATCATAGCGGTTTGTTCAATTTCTAATGCATCTGCCATAATAAAAGCTTCCTTCCTGATAACCATTACATTATAGTTTCATCAGATCTGATTACAATTATATTGTAGTGCCATCAGGTGCAAGTGTTAAATAAAACGCTTCATTCTTATTATTTTTTAATCTTTACCATTAACCGCTTCATCGGCCTTGTTAACAATGGTTACAGCGTTCAAACTTCTTGGGTAACCAATGAATGGAACGTTTTGTTCAATCACTTTCATTAAGAACTCTTTATCATTACCCAATTTAATATTAGCTTGAGCATGTGCTAAAAGTTGAGGTTCACATCCACCTTGGGCAGCAATATAACAGAAGGTAACCATTTCACGATCGTTATCGTTTAGTCCTTTTCTGGTGTAATAATCACCAAAGCAATTATCAACTAACCACTTATTAATGGTTCCTTTCTTAGCAAAGTCTTTCATTTGTGGACCAAATAGACGAATCTGTGTTTCTTCACCTTTTTCAAGACGATTGTCCATAGTAGTTGTGGCCTGACCTTCAAGTGGGAGTTTTACGCCACGACTAAGCAGGATATCGTTCGTTACCTTGAAGAAGGGCAAAACTCTACCTAAACCCAAATAGTCTACAGCTTGATATAATACTTCCTTGACTTCAACTGGATTTATTCCATTATCAAGGGCTACCGAAAGCATCACTTTATATTCTTCGATGCCTTGCATCCCTAAAAGATAAGCTAACGTGGACAACATCTTGGTACGATCAGGTAAATCTACATCTGCTTGTACTTCATCAAAGGTAAAATAATTAATCCTTTCTAAAGCTTCAGGATCAGTTTTTTCTAGTAAGTTTACATGTGCGTTCTGTGCATCTTTTTTAATTGACATATTACTTTTCCTTTCTAAAACGGCTATCTTCACCATTCATTTAAATACAGCCATTTAGAAAAGGAAAATATCAATTTACTATCCTTAGAAATAACTTTTGCTTATGCTAACGTAGCACAATTAGTTAATCTCACGACATCTCGAGCAATCATCAATTCTTCATTAGTTGGAATTATCATTACTTGAATCTTCGAATCAGGTTTAGTGATAACTTTTTGACCATTAGTCTTATTTGCCTCATAATCCGGATCTACGCCCATGTACTTGAAGGAATCCATAATTGCTTTACGCATGCCCACATCGCCTTCACTAACGCCAGCAGTGAGTACAATAGCATCTACGCCACCCATTTCAGCAATAAATGAGCCAATATACCGAACTATTCTATTTAAGAAAATCTTGCGAGCAAGAATTGCGCGCGGGTTCTTATTATATTTCAAATCACGCATATCTGATGAAATACCTGAGATACCTAGCAAACCCGACTTCTGGTTTAAAACATCAATCATTTCATCCATTGACATACCGGTTTTATGCATTAAGTGCTGCAATAGTGAAGGATCAACATCTCCTGAACGAGTTCCCATCGTAATACCTGACAATGGACTAAATCCCATTGAAGTGTCATAGGACTTACCATTCTTCACAGCAGTTATTGAAGCACCATTTCCTAGGTGACAAATAATCAGCTTAGACTCCCTAAGATCCTTATGCATCATCTTAGCAGCTTCTAAAGTTACATAATGAACAGATGTACCGTGAGCACCATATTTACGGGCACGATATTTTTCATAATATTCATAAGGAATAGAATACAAATAATGTACAGGATCAAGCGTCTCATGAAAAGAAGTATCAAAAACAGCAACTTGTGGCACTTTAGGCAAAACATGCATAAATGCTTCAATTCCTCGTGCTTCTGGTGGATTATGCAATGGGGCAAAATCTGACAAATCAAGTATCTTTTGCAACTTATTTTTATCAATTACAGTTGAATCTTTGAAATATTCACCACCATTAACTACTCGATGGCCTACCCCCACAATCTCATTCAAACTCTTTAAAACGTGATATTTCTGCAAATCCTTAATTAATATGCTAACTGCAGCTTCTTGATCAGGAATGGCAATTTTCTTAGTATACTTTTTACCATCAACTAAAGCAATGGAAAAGGTAGAATCTTCTAGTCCAATTCGATCGCCCATCCCCTTAGCAATCACTTTTTCATCTGGAAATGAAAATAATTTGAACTTAAATGAAGAACTCCCTGAATTTACTGCCAAAACCTTTTTCATAAACTAAATCCCCCGATTCATTTAGTTATATTTTTCACAAGTGAATTTTCATTTATTAGTATAGCTCTTTAATTTTATAATTAAAATGTTTTTATAAAAATAATTTTATTAGCTACAAGTATTGATTTATCAATATATCTTAAAAATTGTTGCTTGATCAAATAATCTCTTAAAAAGAATCTTTCAATAGCAAAAACCCTAATTTATATATTTTAAATATTTAAAATAATGTACCTTATTTGCTCATTCTTTAACAAATAATCATTAAAAATATCCTCAGAATCGATTGACTCTGAGGATATTTCTTTTAATCTTGGTTTTTATTCAACAGTAACACTCTTAGCTAAGTTACGTGGCTTATCAACATCTAATCCTTTATCTTTAGAAGCATAATAAGCTAAAAGTTGTGCCGGTACAACTGTCAATAAAGCTGACATGTAGTAATTGATTTCTGGTAAGACAATATCATCGCCATCTTCTGCAAAATCTTTCCCCACAATCTTAATAACACTTGCACCACGAGATACAACTTCTTGAATGTTACCACGAGTAAGATCTGCAGTAACTGGGTCATTAATCAAAGCAACGACTGGGGTACCTTTTTCAATTAATGAAATTGTACCGTGCTTAAGTTCTGCCGCTGCAAAACCTTCAGTTTGAATATAAGATACTTCTTTTAACTTCAAAGCAGCTTCAAGTGCAACTGCATAATCCATGCCACGCCCAATGTAAAAGGCATTTCTTGACTTGACTAAGTACTTGTCTGCAAGCTTCTTAAGTTTTTCTTTGCCATCTACTAATTGTTGGATGCCTTCTGCAGCCATCGCCAAGTCTTTACGTAAATCCCAGTTTTTAGCTTCTTTATTGCCTAATCTTTCACCTAATGCTTTAGCAAGAACAGCTTGTAAAGCAACTTGAGCAGTGTAAGCCTTAGTTGAAGCAACAGCAATTTCAGGACCGGCACCTAAAAGCATGGTATAAGTTGCCTCACGAGAAAGAGTTGAACCAGCTACGTTAGTCATAGTCAAACTTGGAATGCCACGTTTATTAGTTTCTTTCAAAACAACACGTGAATCTGCAGTTTCACCTGATTGAGTCAAGAAAATAAAGAATGGATGCTTGCTCATCATTGGAAAGTGATAACCAGCTTCAGAAGCAAGACCTACTTCAGTTGGGATGCCAGTGTAGTGTTCAAAGATAATCTTTCCAACAAGACCTGCATGATAACTAGTTCCTGCAGCAAAGATGTAAAGACGATCTGCCTTAGAAATAGCATCAATAATCTTAGAATCTACCTTAGGTTGACCATCATTATCCAAGTAGTTTTGAGATAAATGACGCATAACACCAGGTTGTTCATCGATTTCCTTAAGCATGTAGAATTCGTAAGCACCTTTTGAAGCTGCATTAGGATCAATATCTAAGACATGAGGTTCACGATCAACTTTCTTGCCATCAATAGTTTCAATAGTGTAAGAATCCTTAGTGATGTCACCTACATCGCCATCTTGTAAGTCAACGAAAGTCTTAGTTTGGTCAAACACTGAGATAGCATCTGAAGCAATAATGTTAAAACCATCACCAATCCCTAACATCATTGGAGACTTGTTCTTAGCAATAAAGACGTGATCTGGTTCAGTATTATCTACAAGTAAAAATGCATATGAGCCTTTTACAAGCTTCAAAGCTTCCTTAAATGCAGAAAAACCATCCAAATTCTTGTCACGAGCAATCTTACCAACTAATTGAACTACAACTTCAGTATCAGTATCTGAATGGAATTTAACCCCTTGTAAGTACTTTTCCTTTAATTCAGCGTAATTTTCAATCACACCGTTGTGAACTAAGTAAAAGCGCTTAGCTTCATCAAAATGAGGATGAGCGTTGTCAACGGTTGGCTTACCATGGGTTGCCCAACGCGTATGACCAATTCCTACTAAACCTTGTTCATCTGGAGTTAACTTTTCTTTTAAGTTAGAAATACGGCCAACAGCCTTAGTTAAATATTCATGACCCTGCAAATCATTTAAGTAGATACCAGCTGAATCATATCCACGGTATTCCAAGTTAGTTAATCCATTTAAAATAATATTTCTTGCAGGCTTACCTACAACTCCGACAATTCCGCACATAGACTTTTTCTCCTTTTGGTCTAGTTCAATATTCTTATAGTGGACTAGTTTAAATTCATTGTTACAGTAGCAATAATATTCTTTTTTAGCAAAGCGGTCAAGTACAAATCATCGAAATTGGTATAATACATAACTTAACTTTTTTTACAAAAAATAGCTATCAGTTTCTCAACCGATAGCCATTCTTTAATAATATTTTATTTACTTATTGATTGAAGTATTTTTACCCTCATAGCTGTCTCTCATCAATTGAGCAATTTCACTAATAAGTGGAGCTGATGGATTAGTTACAGTGTTTTGATCACCGTATGCTTCAACAGCTAATTCGTCAACTTTCTTGTCGAATTCAGCCTTGTCAACGCCATAGTCCTTATAAGCCATCTTAATACCAACTGATTGAGCCAAATCGATAATCTTTTGAACTAATCCTTCAATCAATTCTTCCTTGCTTGAACCAGTCAAGCCAATGGCCTTAGCAATATCTGCATAATCTGTATCAGCACGGTAAACAGAGTAATGAGGCCACATAGCAAGCTTTTCTGGACGCTTAGAATTGAAGCGGATAACTTGTGGTAAAGCAATAGCATCACTTACACCACTTGGAATATCAAAGGTTGAACCTACAGTATGAGCAATTGAGTGTTCCAAACCAAGGAATGCGTTTGAGTAAGCCATACCTGCAATAGTAGCGGCATCGTGCATTTGCTTACGAGCAGCAAGATTACCATCGTAAGAGTTCTTTAAGTTGGCAAAAATGATTTTAATAGCTTCAAGTGACCAACCACGAGTAAAGTCAGTAGCCATTGTTGAAACATAACTTTCAATTGCGTGACCTAATGCTTCAAAACCTGACCAAGCAATTAAACGCTTAGGCATTTCTTGAACAAATTGGTCATCAACAATTGAAACATCTGGAGTTAAAGCATAATCACATAAAGTGTGCTTAATACCAGTCTTAGCATCGCTAATGATAGCAATTGGTGAAACTTCTGAACCAGTACCTGAAGTAGTTGGGATACATACAAGTTGAACGCCGTTAATCTTTGGGAAGCGAACTACTCTTTTTCTGATGTCCAAAAACTTTTGGTAAGCTTCCTCAAAACTCATTTCTGGGTTTTCGTAGAACAAACGCATTGCCTTAGCAGCGTCCATTACTGAACCACCACCGATAGCAATCACAACGTCTGGCTTGAAGATGTTCATTCTGTGAACACCGTCTTTAATTACGTCAGTGTTAGGATCAAGAGTTACAGCCTTGAATACTTCGTATTCCTTTTGGCCACGGCGCTTTGAAATGATGTCAGTAATTTCATCAGCAAAGCCTTCATCAGCAACACCTTCATCAGTAACGATGAAGAAACGATTTACGTTTGGCATGTGACGTAAGTAGTTAGCTGCGTTGTGTTCGAAGTAGGTCTTAGAAGGAACCTTTACCCATTGCATGTTGTCGCGACGCATAGCAACTGTTTTGATGTTAAGCAAGTCCTTAGCACCAATGTTGTGTGAGAAGGTGTTGGCACCGTAAGAACCAGTACCTAAAGTAAGTGATGGCAACATGTTGTTGTAAAGGTCACCGATACCACCGAGGGCAGCTGGTGAGTTAACCAAGATACGGCAAGCATCCATCTTCATTGCAAATTCATCAATGATCTTCTTGTCGCTTGAGTGAAGACCAGCGGTGTGACCACGACCACCGTAATCAAGAAGTTCAGAACAAATTCTGAAGGCATCGTCATGGTTCTTAGCACGGTACAAAGTGAATACTGGTGAAAGCTTTTCAGCTGAAAGTGGGAACTTTCTACCAACACCGTTGTATTCAGCAACGATTACCTTGGTGTTCTTTGGTACATCAACACCACAAAGCTTAGCAATTTCGTAAGCTGACTTACCAGCTACAGGACCTGCAACAGTACCACGTCTTGGGTCGATGAAGTGTTCTTCGAACTTCTTAATTTCTTCTTTGTTTAAGAAGTAGCAGTCCCACTTCTTGAATTCATCAACAACCTTGTCGTAAATTTCGTCGTCTACAACAACTGAATTTTCAGAAGCACAAACCATACCATTATCGAAGTTCTTTGACAAAACAATGTCATAAACAGCACGGTCGATGTTAGCTGACTTTTCAATGTAAGATGGACCGTTACCAGGACCAACACCAATAGCTGGCTTACCTGATGAATAAGCAGCCTTAACCATACCTGGACCACCAGTAGCCAAAATAGTTTGAACGCCTGGGTTATTCATTAAATCAGTAGTAGCATCTAAACTTGGTTCTTCAATCCATTGAACTGCGTCTGCTGGAGCACCAGCGGCAACAGCAGCAGCACGAATAATCTTACCAGTTTCTACACAACACTTTTGAGCTTGTGGGTGGAAGCCGAAGATAATTGTATTTCTAGTCTTTAAAGCAAGCATAGCTTTAAAAATAACAGTTGAAGTTGGGTTAGTTACTGGAGTAACACCAGCAATGACACCCTTAGGTTCAGCAATCTTGGTTAAACCTAATTCCTTGTCTTCCTCAATTACGCCAACAGTCTTTTCGTGACGTAAACTATTCCAAATATTTTCACTAGCGTACATATTCTTAGTAGTTTTGTCTTCTACCACACCACGCTTAGTTTCTTCAACGGCCATTTTAGCCAATGGATAAGCATTTTGTTCACCGGCAGTAGCAACTGCTTCACAGATCTTATCAACTTGTTCTTGTGTGAAGTTAGCCATTTGGTCTAATGCAACATGTGATTTCTTTACTAAGTTATCTACCATGTCGTAGATTTGCTTTTTCTTTTCTTCCTCTGTAAGAGTCTGTTTTTGCTGTGTCTTAGCCATTACTTATTACCTCTAAGATCTACTAATTCTTGTGAACTAATTTACAATGTCAACTATAGCACAATACTAACAAATGTAAATGTTTTAATTTATGATAAGTCAGGTTAACAATCTTTTTAGAGCATTTATATTTTTGATTTTGCGCCAATGAAAGCGCTTGTTAAATTATTTACTTTGTGAATTACCAAACTTATAATCACATGCTTTTTATAGATTTTTTAAATTTATCTGTTAAAGCTGGTGCAACTCCTTAACAATGATAAAATATTAAGTATATATGAAAATATGGGGGACCTTATATGAATGAGAAAAAATCGCAGACTGATTCTGGCTATAAAAGAACCCTAAGCAATGCACATATTCAATTAATTGCTTTAGGTGGAACAATTGGAACCGGACTTTTTCTAGGGGTTGGTGATAGTATTCACCGCGCAGGTCCTAGCGTTATTCTGATTTATATCATTGTAGGTATTTTCCTATTCTTGCTTATGCGAGCCTTAGGCGAAATGATTATGTCTGACCTTCATAAACACACTTACATTGATTTTATTGAACAATATCTCGGTAAAAATATCGGATTTATTACCGGATATCTTTATTGGATTAGTTGGATCACTTTAGGAATGGCAGAAACAACTGCCTTAGGAATTTATTTTGAATATTGGTTTCCAAATTTAAAACCATGGATTCCAGGATTAATTACAATTGCCGTTTTGTTGATCATCAATCTAATTTCAGCTCGTGTTTTTGGTAATTTGGAATTCAGTTTTGCCATTATCAAAATCGTGACAGTAGTTGCTTTTGTTTTATTGATCGCTTATCTATTAATCACTGGTGGTAAAACATCATTTGGTCCTGTTGCCTTTGCCAACTTAGATGATCACGGTGGTTTCTTTGCTAGAGGTACTAAAGGATTTTTGCAAGGTTTCCAAATGGTTATCTTTAGTTTTATTGGAGTTGAACTTATTGGTTTAACTGCTGCGGAAGCCCAAAATCCTAAAACTACCTTAAAGCGAGCAATTAATCAGTTACCTGTTCGTATCATTTTGTTTTATGTAATGGCAATCTTAGGTATTTTACTAGTGATCCCTTGGTCAAAGGTATCAACTAATTCTAGTCCATTTGTACAAGCACTCGGTGCCACTGGCATTAGAAATGCAAGTTCAATCATTAACTTTGTTGTAATTTCAGCTGCAGTTTCATCAACTAACAGCTTTCTATATAGCGCTGGTCGTCTTCTTTTCTCTGTCACTTATGGTGGTCATGGAGAATGGAACCAAACCTTTGGACATCTATCTAGAAGACAATTGCCACAAAACGCTTTAATTTTATCCGCTTTATTAATGGCATGTGCACCTATTATTACTCTAATCATTGGCGATCAGGCCTTTAATTTTATTTCTTCCACTTCAACTAGCATGTTTTTAATCATCTGGTGTTTGATGGTTTTAACCCATATTTCCTTTAGAAGAAAAACACCTGACTCTGAATTAAATGATTTCAAGATGCCAGGTTTCCCATATATGGATTATTTAATTTTATTCTTCTTTGTTCTAATGATTATTTTGCTTTTAATCTTACCCAGCTATCGTATTCCTATGATTGCCGCCATCATCACTTTCATAGTTTTATACATCATTTCCAAAGTTTGGCACAATGAAAAAGCTGTATAACTAAAAAGCCGCGAAAAATCGCGGCTTTTTTTAATCCTTAATTTTCTTAATGATTCTTGCCGGTATATCAGCTACTACTGTGTTAGCCGGAACATTTTTACTAGCAACTGCACCTGCAGCAACTACAGCATTTTCACCAATAGTAACGCCTGGTAAAATCATTGCTTTTGCCCCAATCCACGCATTTCTCTCAATTACTACTGGTTTAAGTTCCAATTCTTTTCGCTGCTTGGGCTTCAACTGATGATTTACTGAAATTAGATATGCACCTGGTCCAATTAGCACATCATCCTCAATAGTGATGCCACCTAGGTCAACCATCATTGCTCACCTAGCTTGATATTGCGTCCATAGTCAGAATAAAATGAAACTCTAATTTCCGTACTAGCTGGTACTTCCCGCCCTATAATTTCACTAACAAGTTGACATACTTCACAACTGCAATGACGCTGTGTATTCAGATTCTGAAGAAGACGTTGATTCTGCGCTATTAGTTGCGTAATAAGATCTTTATTATTTGCATCCATTTTTTATACTTCCTTTTTCTTGCTCAAATTAAGTTTAAAAGGTAAGCTAAGCAATGTAAAAAGCTTATTAAGTATCACATATTATAATTATTTTTTATGGTAAAAAATGGAATTACGAGTTTTAAACTATTTTGTTGCTACAGCAGAAGAACTAAACATGACCAGAGCTGCTCAAAAATTGTTAGTTTCTCAGCCAGCTCTATCAAGACAAATTGCTGACTTAGAAGATGAATTGGGAGTCAAATTATTCAATCGCCGGTCCCGTCATTTAACTTTGACTCCAGCTGGACAATATTTATTAGAGCAAGCAAAAGAAATCTTAGCTTTAACTGCAAAGACTAAGAGTAATCTTCAATCTTCTACTGTGATTAGTGGCGATTTAACAATTGCTGCAGGTGAAAGTTACGCAATGCAGAGGATCATGGACATTTTGAGTAATATTATCCAAGATTATCCTACTGTAAAGATCCATATTTTGAGTGGCGATTATGAATTTGCAGAAAAGAAGTTAAACATTGGTACCGTTGATTTTGCGGTGATCATTGGTAATCTGAACCTTTCTAATTATGCAGCCCTGCAACTACCTGAAAAAGACGTCTGGGGCGTTCTGATGCCAGAAGATGATCCTTTAACTAAGAAAGACAAGATTACCCCAGCTGATTTGATTGGTAGAAATATTCTCAATTCTCAGCAAGCTGAACATATGCATTATTTTGATAACTGGTTTGGTAATTACAAAGATCAGGTCAACTTTATTGGTACAGTTAATTTAAACTTTAATGGAACTTTGATGGTTAAGAATAAAGCTGCTTTGTTGTTAACCTTAGATAAATTAGCGAATGTTTCAAAAGGTTCAGGTCTAACCTTTAGACCTATTACACCAGCAATAAAAGAACCCATAACAGTAATTTGGAAACATGGTACCAATCTATCGCCAGCTGCTAAATTATTTTTGAATCGTCTACAAGCATCTATTGCGGATAAATAAAAAAGACTCAAGATGTAGTGACCCGCATTTTTCGGACACTTTATTGATATTATGCGACTAAGGACT
>OLPK01000287.1_pt1 | contig 60322 bp, 59 predicted proteins | sample 1672261 | NCBI WGS metagenome assembly OLPK01 (sample SAMEA3136665, study PRJEB25190) | human gut metagenome
TGACTCTTCATTTCCGGGTCGGACAAAATGGCGATGTGCGCGTCAAAGACTTCCAGTTCCTCATCGCTCAAGCGGCTCTTGGCGTTCTGTTTGATGGTGGCCAATTCCGAGATTGACTGGTCAAAAGCAGCTTCAATGCGCTGATATTCCGTAGCTGGATCATCAATCGTTTTCTTTTCAAAGCTTAAGTCAGGTTCAATAAGGGTGTATGCTTTAGCAATTCCAATACCGTCACTGGCGGCAATTCCTTTAACAGTACGTAACATATCGATTTCTCCATTCAATCAGTTTCTAGATAGCAAAAAGCGATGGATTTACACATCTCGTGTGCCATCCATCGCTTTTCATGCAAAAGAGAGTGAACCTGGGCAATACCAGCCCAAGAAGTGTTTAGATGTAATTAGCTCCAGATGCAGTTGATCTCGTCTTTAAATTCTTGTGCCGCTGCGTGTGGATCCTTAGCTTGGGTAATCGCACGACCCGCGATGAAAGTATATACGTCAACTCCATTGAAAAGCTTCAAGACATCTGGTTTAACGCCACCAGTTACGGAAACCTTAAAGCCCATATCAATCAACTTCTTGACTTCATTCAGATCATGCTCACCCCAGGTTTGACCAGCAAACTTGGCATCACGACTTTGATGATAGACAACTTGATGAATACCATTGTCCAACCACTCTTGCGCCTGTTCTTCAGTCCAGTTTCCATACAGCTCAACTTGAACTTCAATTTCTTTTTGTGCATTGGCCATTGTTGGCGTCGTTGCAGCACAGATGCAGGTCATCCAGTCCGCGCCTGCTTCTTTGCAGACATGGCCGACATGACCGCCCGCATCTGCCGTCTTACAGTCCGCGAGCAGAATCTTGTCAGGGGCCAGGGCTCTAAGTGACTTAACTGCCTTCATCCCTTCTTGATAGATCAGCAACGTACCTGCTTCGACAACATCTACAACATCTACAACCTGACGCGCTACATTGATAGCAGTTGGCAAATCATCAGTATCTAATGCTACTTGCAGTTTTGGCATTGACATATTTTAATACTCCTTTTAACCGTTGACTACTTGTTGAGGAATTTCTTTTCCAAATCAGAAGCCTTGACCTTTTCTTCGACTTCTTGTTGTGACATAACATTCTTAATCCCAATGACCTCACCGCCACGATCTGTAACATCCTTGAACATCTTTACAAACGGCAAGGATGTGAATACAACATCATAGTTGCGAGCAGTTCCTTTTGCCTCAGAAACAGAGGTATGGTCGCACTGAGTAATGTTAAAGCCCATCTTTTCCAATGTCTTCTTAGCAGTACGCATCAGCATCAAACTAGTACCAGAACCGTTAGCACATGCAGTCAAAACTTTCATAATTTTCCTCCTCAAGCAATCAAGCTTGTAATCATTCAGTTAGTCTTTAATATTATTGTATTTAGCTATTCGGCATCACTTTTACCATGCAGCTTCTTCCATGCTTCATAGTCTTTCGTAACCAAGAAATATCCTTCTGGGTCTGCACGGTATTGAAGCTGAGGAATGATGATCAGGATCATGGCAACTACCGCAATACCTACATAACCAAGGTACTTCATAATTACTGTGAAGAATGGCCATACCGTTGCCCAGTCGAACATGCCAAGGTAGCCACCGTAAGAAGCCATTCCGACCCAAGTTGCAATAAAAGCTGAACCAGCAACTTGAACCAGACCACTGATAAATGGACAGATCATTGCATACTTGTAACCGCCACGGTTGTTGCAGTAAACCCCAATGGCAGCATTGTCAAAGAACAGTGGTATGAATCCAGCTACCACGATCGTTGGCGAGTGCATAATCAGCAGCAATCCAATCATTAAGAATTGTCCCAGTGCTCCGAACATAAAACCAATCGTTGCTGCATTTGGTGAGCCGAACCCAAGCACAGCAGCTACGTCGATACCTGGAACAGAACCCGGCAGCCAGCGATCCGAAATACCAGTAAAGGATTCCGTCAACTCATTAACGAAAGTCCGAACCCCAAGCTGCAGGATAGCAAGATAAACAGCAAACATCAGCGAAGTCTGCAGAATGTAGAAGAAGAAGCTTTGTCCCTTTTCCATAAACCCTGCGTGAATCAAATAGGTTGGTCCCAGAACTACCAAAATAATTCCAAAGAAGAACAGCATCAAGATTGAAGTTGAAACCATATTGTCGTTAAACATCGAGAGGAATCCAGGGAGTTCGATGTCTTCCAAACGTTTATTCTCAACTTTCTTACCCTTCTTAGCTGCTCGTTTGGACAGCCATTCAGATAATTTTGCAAAGAAGAAAATCCCAAACATTTGTTGGTGAGCAATTGCAAAGTCAGCACCATCCGTCAATTCTTGGGTAATTCCAACCGTCAAATTCGAACCAACTGCCCAGTACAGTCCCAAAACAATACTCATTACGATCAGGATTGGCAACCGTCCCATGTGAGGAAAACAGAAGAGGAACAGCCAGAATGCCGTCGCAGCTTGTTGTACTTGGACGTTACCAGTTGTGAAAACTGAACGCAGCTTCGTATATTTTTGGAAACGAACCAACAAGATATTAATAATGTAGGCAAACAACAACAGGAGCATCGTGTCGGCAAAGGAGCGACCAAATCGCTTCATAATCCCAACAGTTACCGCATTTTGCCCGAAGTAAGGGTCGATAACCATTGCGTGAAGGTGAAAACGATCTTTTAAGCCAACAATGATTGGTCGAAACGATTGAACCAAACCATTAGAACCCGCTACCAAGATGAAGTATCCGACCGTGGCCTTCAAAAAGCCGGAAATAACTTCATACCACTTTTTCTTTTCCAAAAGGTAACCAACCAGAACGATCAGACCGATCATAAACGCTGGCTGTTGGAGGATATTTTGGGCGAAGTAGGTCCAAATTGCCATCAGGAACTTTAATACCGCATCCATACCTGTTCACCTCACATGTTGTGCTTTGCCATGACTTCATGGTAATCATCCATGTTTTTAACTTTCTTCAAGTCTTCTACCATTCCATCTTCCATCAGCATGTCTGCCAATTTGGAAATATTTTTAACATGGGTGTCATGGTCCTTAGCCGCCAGCATAAAGAACAGACGAGCATCTTTTTCGGGGTTGCCTTCTTCAAACGAAACGGTATTTGGCATAATCGTAAAACCAATTCCCGTTCCTAAGACGCCGCTATTTTCTGCTGAGGAGTGTGGCATTGCAACACCAGGTACGATTACAATGTATGGACCATACTTCTTAACGTCTGCAATCACTTGGTCGATATATTCATCTGTTACCAAGTTGTTCTTTTTCATGATCTCACCACTGATACGAATCGCTTCTTCCCAGTTTTGGGGATGTTTATCAGTGATGTTAATCAACCCATTTTCCAAAAAATAACGAAGCATTTTTATTCCTCCTCAACCCACCCTTGCAATGGGCTAACTAATTCTTCTCTTAGGTTTTGAAATCATTCATCCACGCTTTGGCTAAAATGAATTAGAGCAGTTCTGGGAATGGCAGATCAGGGCTGTTCTTGAATGCATCATGGAAGCCACGGTCGTACATGTATTCAAACTTGTCCTTGTCTTGTGGATAGTTGAATTCACCACCGACCTGAAGAATGTATGGCTTGAACTTGTATTGCAGGCGGTACTTCTTACGGTCCCAAAGTGCAATGATGTCTTTAGGATCCGTAAAGAAGTTTGACCAGATATCCCAGTGCATTGGAATTACGACTTTAGTGTTAAGGTCTTCAGCCATCCGAAGCACTTGAGAGTCATCCAGCTTATCAGTGATGCCGCGTGGATTTTCACCATAAGCACAAAAGGCAACGTCAATCTTGTTTTCGTTACCATGTTTTACAAAAGTGTTGGAGAAGTGAGAGTCACCGGCATCGTATAGGTTGCCACCGGAAGTTTCAAACAGGTAGTTAACGGCAATTTTGCTCATATCTTTAGGCATCGTACCGGCCAACTTAACGTTAGGATCGTCTTCCGTAACAAGTTCAGTACGGTCAAATGATTCCAATGCTTTGATCGTTACGGCACCAACCTTAACCTCATCACCAGGCTTAACGACGATGGTCTTTTCTTCGGGAATGCCCCAACTCAGCCATTCATCAACTACGCCTTGAGGACCAATGAATTTAGCGTTTGGACAATTCTTGTTGACACAGGCTGCCGTATAGATATCCAAGTGATCATGGTGCGTGTGCGTTACGCAAAGTGCATCAACATCCTTAACAGAAAATGGATCGATTACGTAAGGACGGTTACGCAGGTTTGGCTGCTGTGCCTCAACACCTGCCATCCGCATCATTTGGTGGCCTTTGCGCATCTTGCCATCGCCATGAGTATGCTTGCCAGTACCATTCCACATATCTACGACAATATTCGTGCCTTCATGCGTCTTAAGCCAAAATCCCATGCATCCTAACCACCAAGTTGCAAATGATCCTTCTGGCACCTGCTTGTTGGCAATCGTTTCGTTAAGGTAGGATCCCCATTCAGGGAAGTTATCTTTAGCGAATGCTTCTGGAGTTACATCATTAACGTTCTTTGCTGAAGCCATAATTAAATTCCTCCTTGGAAAAGCTAAAGTTCTAATTTCTTTACACTTTTATCCTAAGTCTCCGTTAAAGCGTTTACAATACGATTTTATGTTAATTTCTTATTTTTTAAGTTAATTTTCCTTTATATTAGATAAAAATCGCATATATTCAAATGAATAATTCATTTTTAGCTAAAATAAGCCATAGCAGAAACACTTTATATGTTATAATCACATTAAGATACGATTTTATATCATAGGATGCTGATAAAGATGAAGAATTCAACCAAGAACATTCAAGAACGGCAAGAAAAAATCCTCTCTTTTCTTTGCGAAAAAAAAGAAATGTCGATTAGCGAACTCAGCCAAACATTAAACGTCTCAGAGATGACCATTCGTCGTGATTGCTCAACCCTTTCTCTACGGGGACAAATAAATCAAAAGAAGGGCATCATCACGTATATCGAGCCCAAATCAAAAGATAACCAAAGCTCACTTGAACGAATCAATGCTAGTCTCGGAAGCGAGGCCGCCAAATTCGTTAAAGATGGTGAGATCGTATTTATGAATTCAAGCTCAACCGCTTTGAAGTCATTGCCCAAACTGCTGCAAAAAAAAATCTATATTATGACTAACAATCTCCATGCTGCTGATTACATTTCAGAAAATGACAAAGCTACTTTGCTAATGAGTGGTGGTGATATCGTTAATGATCATTTAATTATGAGCGGCGATATCGCAAAACAATCATTTTCCAGTATGAGATCTGACTGGGGAATTATCGGCTGCGCTGGGCTTAGTCTAGAACACGGTATCTCGACGCCATATCTTAGAGAAGCTGCAATCAACAAAACCATCATCAAAAATTCTCGAAGATTGATTTTGGTTGCCAACTACAGTAAATTCAATAGTTTTTCCAACTTTACCATTGGGAATATTAAAGATATCGATGTGTTGATTACCGACACGTTTGCTTCTGGAGAGCTTATTTCAGCTATTCGTCAAGAAGGAATTCAAGTTATTCAAGTTCCTCAGCTATAACAACCCTAGCAAAAAAGATGAAACCTCAGAAAGGGGTTTCATCTTTTTATAATATCACTATTTTAAATATATTTTTAACATTTTAGTAAATTTTCAATAATTTAAAATACATTTTTGACTAAAAAGTATTATTATTCATGCTTAGCATGGTCCTTAGAATGCGCGTTGTTTTGGCCGTAGTAGGCATTGGCGCCGTGCTTGCGGTAATAATGCTTGTCCAATAAATACTGCGGCAACTCCAGGTTTTGGCGCGTCAACTGCATGGCGTGATAGTCTTCTTCAGCTACCACTTCCAGCACCTTGGCATTGTAGACAGCCTTGTCAGGCGTTGGTCCCCAGGTAAATGGGCCGTGCTGTGAAACCAATGCGGCCGGCGTTGCTTCATAGTCCAAACCGCGTTCTTCAAACGTCCGCACGATCGTCTTGCCCGTGTTGCCCTCGTAGTCTTCTTCGATCTCTTCTTTGGTCAGAGCATCGGCGGCTGGCACGTCGGTATAAAACGTGTCGGCATGCGTCGTGTTTAAGGCCGGGACATCCATATTAGCTGCCGCAAACGAAACGGCCCATGGCGAATGCGTGTGGACGATCCCGCCAATCTTTGGAAAATGATTGTACAGATAAGTGTGCGTCGGCGTGTCAGAAGATGGGTTCATGTCCCCTTCTACGACTTCGCCTTTCAAATTGACGACAACCATGTCTTCTGGCTTCAGCTCGTCGTATGGCACTCCAGATGGTTTGATGACGTACAGACCCTTTTCACGATCGATCCCTGAAACGTTGCCCCACGTAAACGAAACCAGTCCCAGCTTGGGCAGCTGCATGTTGGCTTCATAGACTTCTTGTTTTAATTCTTCGAGCATGTTAGATATCCTCACTTTTTATTTAATTACTTCTTCTTGTTGAATTCCTACTTTATTAAACAAAGCATCAAAGTAGGCTTTAGCAGCTTTAATCTCTGAAACTGGATCCGCATCTTGATTATCGCCGGTCCACATCTCAATCGTGTAGCTGCCATTGTATTGAAGCCGCACCAGCATCCGCAGTAAGCCTTCAAAATCAACGCAGCCTTCGCCAAACGGCACGTTTTTAAACTGTCCTTTAAAGGTTGGCGTAACGGCACGCGTATCCTTTAAATGGACTGCCGCAACCGTGTCGATATCATCTTCAAATTGTGCCGGCACATCATTTTCAGGCCAGGCACTTAGATTGCCAAGGTCTGGATAAGCCTGCAGCCAGGGACTTTTAATCTGAGTCTTGTAGTGCGCAATCTTCGTTAATGAATTGATAAATGGATCATCCATCGTTTCAATTGAAAGCATGACCATCTTTTTTGCTGCCATGCTGACACATTTAGCTAAATCCTCAACAAACATTTCGCGTGATTCCATGGTTTTATCTTCATAAAAAACATCGTAGCCAGCCAGCTGAATGTTGCGGATTCCAAGATCCACGGCCAGATCGATCGCTTTTTGCATCATTTCAAGCGACTGCTTGCGAACTGCTGGATCCTTTGAACCCAGCGGATAGCGGCGATGACCAGAAAGCATCAATGTGTTGATTCGACTGTGCGTTCGCCACATTGCATTGCGAAAGTCTTCTCGCTGCTGAGCCGTCCAATCCAGCCGCGCCAACCGCTCATCACTCTCATCAATTGAGAATTCTAAAAAGTTAAAACCCAGCTCATGGGTCAGATTAAACTTTTCTTCCCAAGACAGATCTTGAGGCAGCGCTTTTTCGTAGATTCCAACTGCATTAGTTGTCATTGGTTTTTCTCCCTTGTTATTTTTTATTAGTTAACCGCTTAACAAAATGGGTAAATTAAAGACTATATTCAAGACCATCCTGTAATTGTTTAAAATCACGCCAACAGCTATCCATTGCCTTCAAGAAACTTAAATAGGCTTGATACTTGGCATTATAAATTTTCACCTGGTCAGGTTGTGGATCATAATGGCACTTAACGCTGGACATCGATCTAGATGCCTCTTCCAGTGAGCTATATACCCCAGTTCCCACGGCAGAAGCAATTGCTCCCCCTAAGCCACCTAATTCTGTAGCATTAACCAGTTCAACCGGTACGTTAAGAACATTCGCAAACATCTGTACCCAACTGGATGAATTGCATGCGCCGCCAGACATTCTAATCACTTCCGGCTTATGACTGACTTTTTGCAACGCTTCAATGTGATATTTATGCGCAAATGCAATTCCCTCATATACAGCACGAATCATCTCTGATTTGGTTGTATTACTGCGCAGTCCAATAAAGCTTCCCTCGGCATCTGGCGCTGCATTGCTTCCGTACAAAAACGGGAAGAAGAGAACCTTACTAAAAGTAGCATCCGTATTTTCCAAAAATGCTTCAAGGTCATCATAAATCGAATGACCCGCATCCTTTGCGTCTCGTATCTCAGCCGTCATCAGCATTTTTAATATGATCGCCAGGTTCCCGGCCGAAGTCGGACTGGAAGCCTCAATCAGATTCTTCCCAGTTGGAAAAATCGAATTCATTAAGCCGCTTTCTTGGGGTGCCGTTTTATCACTAGGAAAAATATTCATATTCCAAGTACCAGCAATTACACTGAATTTAGAATCATCCAACACTCCAGTTGCAATTGCACAGGCATCAATATCAAACATCCCGCCAAACACCGGCGTTCCTTCTTGAAGGTTCGTTTGAGCAGCCGCTGCTTGCGTGATCGTTCCTCTTAGATCAGTTGCTTTAATCAATTCCGGCATTTTATCAAACATTTCTGGAATATCAAAAAAGTCGAAAAGCTTGGCGTCATATTGCTGCGTTGCTAAGTTTAAAAAGTTATTTCCCGAAGCGTCGCCAATCTCCTGCTTTACTACACCAGTGAGGAGAAAACCGACAAAATCCTTATTTGATAAAACCGCACCAATCTTCTCATACTCTTCTGGTCGATTATCTTTAATCCATTTCAAAAGAACTGGGGCCTGGCTTGGCATCACATGCTGTCTGCTGATTGAATAGATTTTACTGACTCGTTTTTCAAATTCCTCAGCATATTCTTCGGCCCGACTATCCGCTGATAAAATACCATTCATAAAGATATGGTATTCATTATCCAGCACATATAATCCTTTACCATGACCAACCGTTGCGATCCCAGCAATTTCTTTTCCCGTCAGATTAGCCTTTCCAAGTACTGCTCTTATAGCCGCCGCAAGATCATTGCGCAGTTTAACAAGATCTATTTCATGAAAACCAGACTGCGGTTCAAGCCCTTGCGTGGGGAAAGCCTCTGCTGCCAGCTGCTGTCCATGTTGGTTAAAGATAATTACTTTGGTGTTTGTACCACCATTATCAATAGTTAAAAAGTTTTTGACCATATCGCTATCATCCTAACCCTCGGTATCAATCGCATATACTGCTACTTCACTTACTTCACGGTTTGCAGAAAAAAGATACTGATGACCATTCTTTTCATAAACAAGGACGTTGCTTGGACCAACTTTTTCATCAATTAATTGCGAATCAAGATGATCACTGGTAATCAATTCAAGATCCTGTTTTCCAGCACGCCAACCAAAAATAAAGTATTCTCGATTGCCAATCCTGCCACCCCAAATTGCGTGGCCAAATGGCGTTTTAGCATCACTGCGAGAAATCTGATTGAAATCACTGTCAGAAATCCGAAGATACGGACCATGGAAACCTTCAATCGTTAAGTACTCGTTTTTACCATCTTGATTGACATCAGCACTGAAGATGTCTGACGTTTCATAATCGGTTAATTGTTCAATTTTCCAATCTTTACCATCAACCGGCCAATTAAGTTTAAAAATCCCTTCAACGCCCGTAATAAAGGAATAACCATTCATTCGCTTGTATCCATGATTTTTAGTGATTCGGATATCCAAGGCATGCTGATTGATGATTTTTTCCTGTTCATCATCATATTCGCCAACCCATACTTTTCCCGGATCAGACCAATCATCAACGTCCTTCTTGCTGTTGGCAATTGAACATCCTACATACCAGTATCCTTTTCCTGATTGCTTTGGAATGATATCGAAACGATGCACGTATGGAAATTCGCCAATTATCTTTTGGTCCCAATCCTTACCATTCCAAGTCTCCTTGACAATCCGACAGTTAGGCGAATTAAAGCCAGGATAAAAACGTTGCGTTGCCAAAAAATTCAGGGTGTCAGGGATCTGAACCATCGTCATTGTCCCACCTACATTTGGCCATACTGTAGTTCGTGCAAAATCATTGTCCAGATCATATGCATAGCATGGCTGGGCTTCTTCTGATGCCACAACCAAAAAATCCCGTCCTTTAGCATTCATACGCATAATCGCATAGCAATGATCGAGTTGATCTTTAAAAATTTTCGAAAACTTCATGATTATCACTTTCTTGATCTTTTTGCAGTCTATACCAACAAAAGCTATTGGTGTTTTCCAATAGCTTCTGTATTTGGATTTAGCTATTTATTAACTTGATTAACTGCCTTTCCATCACGTAAGTACGAAATCAGATTATTCGATGCTTCTTCGGCAATTGCCGTCCGTGCTTCTAAGGTACCCGTACCAGCGTGTGGAGACATTACGACATTATCAAGTTCCCGTAAGGCTTCTGGAACAGTAGGCTCGGTTTCAAAAACATCAAGCCCTGCTCCAGCAATCTGATGATTCTTTAATGCATCAATCAGATCATCTTGCTTAATCAAAACGCCTCGTGCGGCATTAACGATATATGCCGTGTTTTTCATCTTAGCAAAGACGTCTTTATTAAACTTTCCAGCAGTTGAAGGCAGTGCCGGTGCATGCAGAGTGATTACATCTGATTCTTTGACCAGTGTCTCAAAATCAACATATTTCACTTTCAATTGCTGTTCCAGTTCATCAGGCAGCGGATGCGGATCATTATAAATCACATCCATACCAAATACTTGAGCAAACTTGGCAACCTCTGAGCCAATGCGTCCCATGCCAAAGACACCCAGCTTCTTACCTTGCAGACTCATCCCCATGTATTGCTGTTCGGAAACATCGACCCATTTGCCTTCACGAACGATCTTGTCATACATGTGTAAGCGTCGAACCGTAGCCAGCAGCAGCGTAAAGGTCATTTCTGCAGTTGGTACGCGCACGCCCTTAGGACAGTTTGAAACCACAATCCCTTTACTCTTGGCATACTCAATATCAATATGATCAAAGCCGACCCCATTGGCAGTAATGATCTTCAAGTTGGTACCTGCATCAATTAATTCTTTATCAGCCTTGGTGCCCATCAGCAAAAGCCCATCATATTCACTCAAATGTTCAAGAATCCATGCTCGAGTTTCAACTTCAGGGTCGTAGAAAACATCAAAAGTTGCTTTCAGTTCCTTCAATCCTTGTTCTGGAATAATACCAGTAACTAATACTTTTGGTTTGCTCATGCCTATTCTCCTTAATCAGAATTAGTGAGTTTCCTTAAACTTCTTGTAGACTGGATCTTCAGCCTTAGCTGCTGCTTCTACGTTGGCAGGCTTAAAGTAAATGCGATTAGCGTTATTGTACATAACGTCTTCCAGCTCTGCCTGTGAGAAGATATCAGTATTTTCCAACCACGTAGCTAATTGGTGATAAGTGTTGAAAGTTGAAGACCATGGAGAGTCAGTTCCCCAAATGATCCGCTTAGCACCAAGAATCTTTTTAGCCAGACCAACCGTCTTTTGGCAGCGTGGATATGGAAAGGCTTCAGTAGTCTCACCATCAATGTCTTGGATGGCTGAAATATCAACATAGATATTTTCATATGGTGCGAATTGTTCAAGGGCATTCTCTAAGCGATTCAAATGATCTGCATTAGGGAATGACAGGTGACATACTACAAAATCAAGTTTAGGATAACGCTTAGCCAAGTTAACGATTGCTTCTGGCTGGTAGCTGGTTTGAGTATAGTCACCGTAGTCAGTAGTAATAACAAAGCCTGGGTAATCGGCTAAGTAGTGCATGATCTTACTTACATTGTTGTCGGTATCCAAACGGAATGGCTTATGGAACCCGTGCAGACCGCCTCCTTGGCTGATTTCAAACTTCAATGCCCGGAAACCCAGATCCTCAACATGACGCTTGACGATATCCATCGCGAAATCATCATATGGATCTACGGCAAAAGCACCGATAAACTTACCCGGATATTGCTTAACTACTTGATAAGTGTAGTAGTTTTGATAACCATTCAGCGTGCCTTGCAGAATAACTGCTTTTTCAATATCTTCTTGTTCCATTACTGGAAGGTATTTTTCAGCTAAAAAGTTGTCGTCTCCCCAGCCTTCTGGAATTAAATGAATAATTTCACCATTATCCCAGATTGCATAACCATTGCCAAGTGGGCTCAAACGTCCTTGACTCTTGGAACCAGCCAGTGCACGTACCAAATGAATGTGTCCTTCAATCTTTTTCATGATAAAGCCCTCCAAATTCTATTTTCTAATTAATACTCAATCTTTTCGCTGCTGCCAGAGTAACCAGCATTCTTGTCAGCCATCTTATTCAAGTAAGTCCAGATTTGAGGACGGTACTTGCGCAGTCCAAACAGCATTACCAAGTAAACTACAACGCAGACGCCAATCCAAACCGGGTTCTGAGAAATAAATGCAGCAAATACCAATGCATTCATCGGTCGTGCAATCAAGTTAAAACTAGTGATCAAAACCACACCAGCTGGAATTGCGGCACCGTAGTGAGAAACCGCACCAGTGTAGATCGTCCCCAGCCAACTGGAAGCGTACAGGCCCAAGCTGAACCATACAATCCCGTTGGCAATGACCTTTAAGATATTGCCGCGAGTAATTGCAACGATTGACTCAACCATAAATGGCAACGAGATCAAGTCAACGATTGGCAATGTCTTGTTGCCGGGCAAAAGGAATGCAATCAAAACCATGATTGGAATTAAGATAACGCCAGCAATAATCGTTGCTGGTTCACCGTAGCCAACCCCATCATCAACTGCCAAGAACCAACGCTTTTTATCATTGATCTTGTCAATTTCCTTACCTTCAGCTTGTGATTCTTGCTTACGGTTCTTATCGATCTCATCTGCCAGTGGCGTAAAGGCCTTAGCAAAGACATTGGTAACCAATGGAAAGATCGTCATAACGGCCGCCAGTTGAATCGAGAACTGTAAAATCTGTCCCCATGCTTGCAGAGTCCCTAAGTCTTTTAGATTACCGAGCACCCCGATGATAAATCCTAAGAGAATCCCCAGGGTAGTTGGTTCACCAAACACACCCAGCTTGTCCTTAAAGGCTGATGGCGTCATCTTAACCTTGTTCAAGCCAAGCAGATTCCAAAGCGGATCCAGCAGAATTGCTGGAATCGTCTGCTCAATGTTGTGCAGTGAGCAGACCGTTGCATTCTTAACGCCATAGTAGTCAGACCAACGATCGGCTTGAATTTCTGCCAAGATCAGAGTGTACAGCAGCATGAAGAATGACAGCCCCAGCGACAGCCAGAAGTTATGCGTTACATAGTAGGCCATCGCGCCCCAAACCATGAAGCCGAAGTTGTTCCAAAGGTTTGAAGCCATAAATACCTTAGTGATGCCAAGAGCAAATAAAATCAATTCAACGATCAGTCCGAATACAAAGAAAGTCAAACCGACTGAAGAGCCAAATGAAGCCAGCGAACCTGCCTGCCAGCCAATATCAACGACCGGAAGATTGATTCCAGTCGTCTTAACCATTTGACGAATGATCTTAGTAACGACTGGAGTAAATTCTGTGATAATCCAGCCAAATCCAGTTAAACCAACCCCGGCATAGAATGCACTCATCATTGCTACTTTAGGACGAACCTTTAAGAAAAGCGCGATGATGAAAATCATTATGGGAACCACAACAGTAGCACCAAACGCGGAGAAGAAATTATTAACAGCGTTTAACATATTAGAAAGCATCTCCTTTCCTTTTCAAAGTCAGTACTTATTTAGTCGCTTCCTTTACCAAACCAAGCTCATTAGCAATCGTTTCCGCATTGCCCGCATACTCCAATCCAAAGTCATGTGCGAATGGAAACTTCTTAATCAATGCACGCCAGTTTAGATCTCCGTCTTCTAGGGGAACCGTCTTCAATTCGCCTTGGTCTCTGACAGCATTTTTCAAGTGCAGATATGTCGTAAACTGTTTCAAGTCATCAGCGGCCTGATCAACGTCAGTATCCAACCAAATCCAGTTAGCAATATCGAAGCAGTAATGAATGTCTTTAATCCCAGCATCTTGAATAATTTCAAAAAATTTCTTCGTTATTGCTAATGAACTGTCAGCCAACGTCTGATTATTCTCTACGGCAATCTCAAATTGACCATCCAAAATTGCTGCCAATCCCTTTAACAATTCTTCCTTGCTGATATCAGACAAGCTCCCAATGTTCAGCTTCAAGTGCGATGAATTCAATTCCTTCATCTCAGTCACATAATCAAGAGCCTTATTATTTAAATGATCGCCCGTAACCAGCACATCATTGACACTGTAAAAGACTTCCAATCCAAGCTTTTGCGCTTCTTTTGCAATCGCTAATCGTTCATTTTTTGATCCGTTCAAGAATTCATTTCTGATTTCAATCGCATCAAAGCCAAGCTGTTTTACTTTTTCAACCAATCTGCTTTGAGAAACTCCATTGTCCAGATCCTTTTTGAAGGCAATGGTATTCAAAACATAGGTACTCATCTCGGAAAACCACCTTCCGCCTCGCGTCTAAAAACACACTGAAAATCCGTTAAGCGCTTAACCAAATTTACGAGTTAGATTCTAATTCCAAGTATCTTTTTTGTCAACCGGTAGCGCTTTCTTACATAAGCGATTGAGCTCTGTTTTTTCACAATCTATAACTTGTAATTTGGAATGAAATCCTTTAAAATAACAAAATCAAAAAGAATTATAGGATTCTAGTTTCAACAATTTCACAAAATAAAAATAAATTATTTTTATTTTTTCAAAACACAAGCCCCTACTTTTGTCATTGATCATTTAACGATTTTTTGTTAACCGTATTACTAATCGTGATTAAGTATTACCTTATTACGCACAAAGTTGATCCGACAAAAATGTGATAATATATTAAGAAAAAACTGGATCGGTATGCATAAATGGAAAAATTAACAATTAGCGATATTGCGGCATTGGCAAAAGTTTCTACCGCCACGGTATCAAACTACTTGAATGGTAATTTTAATAAAATGTCAATCAAGACTAGACGGCATCTGGAGGAAATCATCAGCCAAACCAACTATCGTCCTAACAGTACTGCACGCGACCTAGCAAAAAACGAAAGCAAAACAATCGGTGTTTCAATTGCGGACATTACCAATCCCTTTACCTCGGCAGTTTTGTCCGGCATTTCTGATTTCTGCAGCCATTATGGATATAAAGTCGTATTTACCAATGCTGATCAGGATCCCGAAACGGAAGTCAATAATATTATTCGGCTGCGCTCTGAAAACGTTGCAGGATTCATTCTCGATCCTGTTAGCCCAAACGGACCAATCTACAAAGCATTCTCAAATAAATCTTCGGTCATGGTCGATTTGCAGGCAAAACAGCTTAAAATGGATACGATCGTTACTGACAATGAAAAATCCGTCCTTGAAATGACCAAAAAAATGATTGCCAAAAAATACGATGATTTATATTTTGTTAGCTGGCCTTTAAAAGACGTAAGTACACGTCTGCAGCGTTACCAAGGCTTCTTAAAAGCAACCAATTATAAGGATGATGATAGCCATTTGCTGATCGTCCCTCATCATGGAAAGCAGGAAGAATACATTGCTTTTAACAATCGAGTAAAAGAAATCATTGAAAGCAAAGGCAGCAAAAAAGTGGGCTTCTTTACTATGAACGGTCGCGTTTTTTTGCGACTATTACAAGCTGCTCAACAGTACGGTTTTGCTTATCCAACTGATTATGGAGTAGCAACCTATGAAGAATTAGACTGGATGAAAGTTTTAAATCCCGGAATCAGCTGCATTCAGCAAGACTCTAGAAAAATCGGTGAACAAGCTGCTGAACTACTTAATAAAAAGCTAACTGGAAAATCTATCTCTGAACCTAAAGTAACAATTATCCCAACTAAATTAATCATTCGAGAAAGTTTTTAAAATAAAACGTCATCGCTGGTTTTTAACCATTGATGACGTTTTATTGGTAATGCAGTTTAAGGGTGAATTTAAGGGTTAGACAATTTGCAGTACCAAACATTCAAATTATGGCTAATTAGTTTTCACGCTTGGCATGATCCTTGGAGTGCGCATTATTTTGACCATAATAGGCATTAGCGCCGTGCTTGCGGTAGTAGTGCTTGTCCAATAGATACTGCGGCAGCTCCAGGTTTTGACGCGTCAATTGCATGGCATGATAGTCCTCTTCAGCTACTACCTCCAGCACCTTGGCATTGTAGACAGCCTTGTCTGGCGTTGGTCCCCAGGCAAATGGTCCGTGCTGGGAAACCAATGCGGCTGGCGTTGCTTCATAGTCCAAACCGCGTTCTTTAAACGTCCGCACGATCGTCTTGCCCGTGTTGCCTTCGTAGTCTTCTTCGATCTCTTCTTTGGTCAGAGCATCGGCAGCTGGCACGTCGGTGTAGAAAGTATCAGCATGCGTCGTGTTTAAGGCCGGGACATCCATATTAGCTGCCGCAAACGAAACGGCCCATGGCGAATGCGTGTGGACGATCCCGCCAATCTTTGGAAAATGATTGTACAGATAAGTGTGCGTCGGCGTGTCAGAAGATGGGTTCATGTCCCCTTCTACGACCTCGCCTTTCAAGTTAACGACAACCATGTCTTCCGGCTTCAGCTCATCGTATGGCACTCCAGATGGCTTAATGACGTACAGCCCCTTTTCACGATCGATTCCTGAAACGTTACCCCACGTAAACGAAACCAGTCCCAGCTTGGGCAGCTGCATGTTGGCTTCGTAGACTTCCTGTTTTAATTCTTCAAGCATGGCTCTACCTCCTTATTTACTAATTGGTTCCTGTTCTATCCCAACTTTTTTAAATAAATCATCAAAGTAGGCTTTAGCAGTTTTGATCTCTGAAACTGGATCCGCGTCTTGATTGTCGCCGGTCCACATCTCGATCGTGTAGCTGCCGTTGTATTGAAGCCGCACCAGGGTTCTTAATAATCCCTCAAAATCAACACAGCCTTCGCCAAATGGCACGTTTTTAAATTGCCCTTTAAAGGTTGGTGTAACAGCACGCGTATCCTTTAAATGGACTGCCGCAATATTATCGATGCAGTTTTCCAGCTGCGAAGGAACGTCATTTTCAGGCCAGGCACTTAGATTGCCAAGGTCTGGGTAAGCCTGCAACCAGGGACTGTGCACCTGTGTTTTACAGTGCTCGATTTTGGTCAAAGAATTGATAAAAGGATCATCCATCGTTTCAATTGAAAGCATAACCATCTTTTCGGCCGCCATATGAACACATTGAGCAAGATTTTCAATATATAGTTCACGTGAAAGCATTGTTTTATTTTCATAAAAAACATCATAACCAGCCATTTGAATATTATGAATTCCAAGATCCACGGCCAGATCAATTGCTTTTTGCATCATCTCAAGCGACTGCTTGCGAACTGCCGGATCCTTTGAACCCAGCGGATAGCGGCGATGGCCAGAAAGCATCAATGTGTTGATTCGACTGTGCGTCTGCCACATTGCATTGCGAAAGTCTTCTCGCTGCTGAGCCGTCCAATCCAGCCGCGCCAACCGCTCATCACTCTCATCAATTGAGAATTCTAAAAAGTTAAAACCTAGTTCGTGGGTCAGATTAAACTTTTCTTCCCAAGACAGATCTTGAGGCAGCGCTTTTTCATAAATTCCCAAAGCATTAATTGTCATAAAAATGTCCCTCCCTCGAGGAATTATGTTACATTTTCATATTAATGAAAGCTATTCACTTATTCAATCCGGTTTTATGTTATTTTTGTTGTTTTTTAGTTAATTATACGGTCTTAAAATTTTTTAAGTCGGACGTTTTAACATAAAAAAGCGACTACCAACTAGCCGCTTTCTATGAATTGATTGAGATTCCACTTAACTTAAAGTATGGAACACATAAATGATTAATCAATAACGATTTTTGTTAATTTTACTGATTATTTGTTAATTTTGATCAAACAACGTACCAATACCATCTTTTTGTGCTAGGTCTGTTTGCCTAAGTCCGGCCCTTAAAGTAAGCGTTTACAGAAAATACTTGCATGATATAATGTATATATAAATTGCGTTATGAAAGAAGGTTGGTTAAAATGGTCGCCAATAAACCCACTATCAAAGACGTTGCTCGTCAAGCCGGGGTTTCAATCGCGACGGTTTCACGAGTAATGGCCAAAAAAGCCAATACCTATACTCCCCAGACTGCCCAACGCGTCTGGGATGCAGCTGCCAAACTGGGCTATCAGAAAAACAGCGCGGCCGCAGAACTGGCGACGCGCTCCAGTGACAAGATTGCCGTAATCGTCAGCAATCCACCAACCAATTTTTCGACTGGAATCTTGGATGGCATGCAGCAGACAGCCCTGGCCCATAATCATCATATTATTATCCTTTATGCCGGCAATCACAGTCCCCAGCTGCTCCACCAAGCGATTAAAGATGCCACGGCCGGTCCGCGCGCCGGTATTCTGCTGATTGGCAGCCAGATTGATCCGCAAAGCCTTAAAATGCTGCAGGATTCACAGCTGCCGGTCAGGCTGGTTTCCAACTACTCTTATGAATTACCGCTACAGTTTATCAGTTCTGATAATACTGAATTGGCTGCTCAAAGCGTTGAATACTTAATTAAAAAAGGCCACCGCCGCATTGGTCTTTTTGGCATTGATCATTCACATACCGGTCTCCAGCGCCGCGCCGGCTATCAAAAGGCCATGTATGAACACCACCTGCCAATTGAACAGGATTGGATTCAATATGGCGATTACAGCTATGAGGCTGGCCAGACCATCATGCAGTACTGGGCTGACCTCAAACTGAGCGCGGTCGTTGCTGCCAGTGATCTGGTTGCAATGGGCATCATGCGTCAGGCCGCGCAGATGGGAATCAAGATACCGCAAGATCTTTCCATCGTCAGCATTGATGGTACCTTTCTTTGCGAGGTTACAGATCCACAACTGACCAGCGTTACCCAGGACTTTTATCAAATCGGCGTTAACAGCGTCTTAGACCTGCTCGGCAATGCTCCTTCTGAACTGGTACCGTTCAAGCTGGTTGAGCGTGGCAGCGTAGCAGAACAGCCAAAATAAAATCGGATTCGCCAATTGACGAACCCGATTTTTTAGTCTTCTTTTTTGCCAAACAAGGCTGCTAATTTGGCTGCCATGTCCGGATCGAGATTATCTGCCAACGTGCTTTCAGTCTCTGCTTTTTCTTCTTTTTTGACGCTTGTCATCTGTTCAAGCTCATCAGCAACCGCCTGTTCACCTAAGCGAATTGGGTTAATGTCCAATCGTCCGCCGGCTGCATCGGCATGACCGCCGCCTTGATAATAGGTTTCCGCAAACTTTGCCACGTCGACTTTGCCATTACTGCGCAAAGAAACGCTCTTAGGACTGATTACCAGCGCAGCATCCAGATCCGGCTGCTGTACCAATAGCTCATGCGCGATCTCTGATTTATAGTCACTGGCATAGACGATTCCAAAGCGGTGCCCATCTGCCGTTGCCTCGACCACGTCTTTTAAGTGCGACTTTAAGTACTTGGCCCGCCGTTCGTTCAAGGTTTGAATCAGCAGGTCATTGTCTTGACGATACGCCGTCCAGCCTTTGTCAAAAACGCTTTGCACAAAGGCTTCGGAATGATCAAGCGGATAAAACCAGAACAACTGATTGAAGTCATCAGCGGCCTGACGCTCTTTTTCGCTCATATCGGGATCATTTTGCCAATCCCACGTATCATAGGCACGAATCAGCTCCACCAGTTCCGCCAATTGCTGCTGCCGCTCTTGATTCAGCTTAACAAAGCCAGGCAGCGTCTTAAGCCAATCCCATACCAGGCTGGTCGCGCTGGGACTGATTTTTGCATCAGCAGGCTTAACCGTATTAGCCGCAAACTTTTGCCGCAATGCCGCTTCAGTCTCATGGTGGTCAAAAACCAGCCAATGATTGGCAAACTGCTGATTGAGCTCCTGCATCGTATGCTCGCTGTCTGGCGTCATATCCATAATCCAGACATCCGTTGCCGTGGCTGCTTCAGGACTTTTGAACCAGTAGTCCAGCTCACTGTCGATTCTGCCGGCACCGATACTGGTCAGATCAAACTCAGCATCGGGAAACATAACGTCTTGGACCGTCTTGACCAATACTGGGGCCCCAAAGCCATCCAGATCGTTATGCGAAAAAATTTTAATATTGCGCTTAGCCATAACTAACTTCCTTTGTGATTTTGTCTTTATTATAACCGATTCAACAGCTAAATAAGCGTTTCGCCAGCAAAACCGACCTGCTTTTTGTTTTCGTCAGTGAATTTAGCCAACTGCAGCTAGTTTTAATATTCGCTGCTTAAAGCCATAAATTTAAACCCGCCCATGCTTGGCAACTGACATGTCCGCTTGGCTTTGCTAAGATGGAATCAGTCAACTTTTAGAAAAGAGGTACTTGTGATGGTCTATGATTATCGTCATGAACTAATCGAACTTTTGAACCATACTGCCAGCGACCCGGAAAGTCTATTGCAGACCCAGCGCAGTCTTACGATCATCGTCGACCTGCTTAATCAGCTGCAGCCGGTTAAAGAGCCGACGTCTACTGAAAAACAGTCTGCCAAGCCAGGCTATCAGATTCGGCGTAACGTCACTGCCCCAAAGATCTCGCTAGGCCAGCTGATCAATCAGACCGCGGCACCAACGCCCAAGCCGCATGAAACGCCTGCAAAACCGCAAAGCAATAAGCAGCCTGAACGGTCAACGGCTAAAGCAGCTGCCAACCAGGCTTATTTAAGAGACATCCCCGTCACTGCTAAAAACGAAGCGTCGACTGAACCGGCAGCTGCACCTGAGCTTTCGGAAGTCGAACTGCTGGCACGCGACAACTGCTATCCCGTCCACCGTCTGTTAAGCGGCGCGGAAATCAATCACCGCTTCTATTCAGAAAGCATTCTGCACAAACTGCCATTTCCAATCAATGATGGCGATGTCGTACAGTTGGACCGTCAGCGCTTGATCCATGGCAAACTGCCCGTCATCAATCGTGTTACCAATGACCATCTGGCAATCAGCACGACGCCAACCAAAGTTATTGAATATGCCACTTTGGAACCAGTTGCCGGCTCAGACGTCCTGCAGATCAAAAAGACGCTCAAGGGCAATTCGATTCTGGACGAGTCACACGCCAATACCATCGTGATTGATCCTTACAAATATGCCAGCCGCAATCTCAAGCCTGGCATGATCATCGACTTTGCCTACTATGATCACGGTAACGGAATGCGCGATGCCAAGGCTGGCGAGATCCGCTGGATCCACAGTGAGCACGAGTTTGATACGACCAAATCGCCTCGCAAGCTGCAGCAGCAAAAAAAAGTTAAAAAGACACGCCACGAATACAGCGACAAGCTTGACTACGACTTAAATCAAAAACGCGTCTTAGTGGTAACTGGAGCCCGTGACCGCGTGCAGGATCTTAAAGCCGTCGTCGCCAAGCATCATGGCGTCTTTTACAGTCTGGATGCCTCAATGGAAGAAAACGTCTCCAGCAGCAAGATCAAGCGGGCCGTTAAGGATGCTGATCTGATTATCATCTGCATCGACCGCATTCATCACCGCATCAGTCAACTGACCACGCACCATGCCAAGCGCAACGACCGGCCATTTGCGATTGCCGCTACGACCAGCAATAACGCTGTCGAACGCGCCATTTTCCGAGCTCTCAATGGCAACAATGCCTACGAAAGCAGCGGTCAGGACATGGCAAAATACGTCAGTGCCGATTAATCAGCAGTTGCTTAATTTCAAAACCAAAAAGGATGCATCAGCTCTTGACGCATCCTTTTTCATTTTCTTCAGTTTTATTCGTTGTCCAGCTTGGCAGCCACATCATCAAAGCGATCCTTGATATATTTAGCCGAAGCAGCCAGCTTGTCTTTTTCTTCATTAGTCAGATCAAGCTGCAGCTGACGAACCAGTCCTTGACGACCAATGATGGCAGGGTAGCCGACATAGGTGCCGTATTCTTCGCGGAAGTTGGAAACTGGCAGCTCAGTGTGCGCGTCATTCAAAACGGCCGTAACCAGACGCAGAGCCGCTGCCGCAATCCCAAAGTTAGTATGCTTCTTGCCATGGAAGACGACATAGCCACCTGCCCGCACGTCTTCGGCCAATTGATCCAGATCAACATCGTCACGATCCTTAGCCAATTCGGTTACGGGATGGCCCATGACCCGTACCTGTGACCAAGCAGAGAATTGCGAGTTGCCGTGTTCACCCAGGTTGTAGCCAGATACCGAGCGCGGATCAACGTCAAACTTTTGACCAACGACTTTTTTCATACGTGAAGTATCAAGCAGCGTCCCCGTACCGATTACCTGAGTCTTTGGCAGACCAGTGTACTTTTGGAACAGCGCGGCAATCACGTCACAAGGATTACTGATTGAGACCAGCACGCCATGGAACCCGACTTCTTTTAGTTTAGTACCGACTTCTTTAGCGGCCTTGCTGGTAACCTTTAATTCAACAAATCGATCATGCTTGGCATCGTCGTTCTGTACGCCGATACTGCCGACCGCGATCACGACGACATCTGCATCGGCCAAGGCTTCATAGTCGTTGCGCACCACTGTGGTATGAGTTGGCAGATTGGCCGCCGCGTCCTCAAAATCGGTTGCATCCGAATTCAGCTTTAGTTCGTTGGTATCAATCAATACCAGCGTATCCGCCGTCCCTGCTACCAGCATATTGTTAGCCAGCGTTGAACCAACATTCCCTGAACCAATAACACCAACTTTTCGCGTCATAATTACGCACGACCTTTCTAATCTTTTTTTAATCTTTTTAATTTATGACTAAGAATTTAACATTTTTAGATTCAAAGTCAACTCATTTTAAAAAAACTAAATTAAAATAAGATTAATCCTTTCAGACAGCCAGCTTTCAATTAATTTATTTAATAAAAATAAGCAGCCGGCTTAATTATAGCTGACTGCTTATTTGACTATGATTTGCGTAAGCTCAGTTTCTCGACGTTTAAGACCTTATCCAGCCAGCCTTGATAAAAACTTTGCTCGTGGCTGACCAGGATCAGGTTCCCGGGATATTCTTGCAGGGCTTTTTTGAGTCCTTCCTTGGTTTCATCATCCAAGTGATTGGTTGGCTCGTCCATGATTAAAAAGTTTGATGGCGTCAGTTCCAAAATGGCCAGCTTAACCTTGGTCTGCTCACCACCAGACAACAACGACAGCGGCTTTTGCGTATTAGCGGCATTGATCCCTGCTTTGGCCAGCTTTTGTCGAATCGTTTTTGGCTGCATGGTTGGAAAAAGATTTTGAATCGTTTCCAGTGGCGTCAGATTAGGCTCATCCCACACCAGATCCTGATCAAAGTAGTTAATCCGTGCGGAAGGCGAAAAAGTAGCCGTCCCTTGCAGTGCTGGGATCTTGCCCAGAATCGACTTGATCAAAGTTGACTTACCGACCCCGTTAAAACCGGTAAACAGCAGCTTTTCACCCATCGTCATCGAAAACGTCACGGGCGCAAGCAGCGGATGACCATAACCGACTGACAGCTGATTGACCTTTAAGGCATTGGCAGAACCGGTATTTTCATAAGGAAAGTGAAACGTCGCCTTTAGATTATCAGTTGGCGGATTAATCCGCTTCATCCGAGCCAGCATCTTTTCACGGGATTTGGCCATGGTTGATTTGGAACCCGCCTTGTTTTTACGAATAAACCGCTCTGCCTTTTCAATGACTTCCTGCTGCTTTTCGTATTCGCGCTCCTGGGTCTCCTTGCGCTCAGCCTTTTGCCGCATTGCCTGCTTAAAGCTGCCGCGGTACTTGGTGATCTTGCCAAATGCCACGTCACAGATCGTGTTGGTCACGCGTTCCAAAAAATCGTAGTCATGTGAAATAATCATGGCCGCGCCGTCAAAATCATTCAGATATTCAATCAGCCATTCGATGTGCGCGGTGTCCAGATAGTTGGTTGGTTCGTCAAGCAGGATCACGTCTGGATTTTCCAGCAGCATTTTGGCCAAAATAATTTTTGAGCGCTGGCCGCCACTCATTTCGGAAACGACATGGTCCTTACCAATGTCATTTAGCCCCAACCCATTCATAACGCGCTCAATTTTGGTTTCAACCTCGTAAAAGTCAGCCGCGTCCAAACGTTCCTGCAGCCGGCCAGCTCGTTCCAAAAGGCGATCATCCATTTCCGTGGCATATCTTGCATAAAGCTCATTCATCTGCTCATTGACATCATAAAGTTCCTGGAAAGCCGTGTGCAGAAACTGAATCAGCGTCATCCCCTGCGGAATATCAACATATTGATCCAAATAGCCGATCTTGGTGTTTTTCTGCCACTTGATATCGCCCGCGACCGGCAGCTCCTTGCCAATCAGGATTTTAATCAAAGTTGACTTGCCGGCCCCATTTTGACCAACGATCCCCATATGCTCATGTTTTTCCAATTGAAAGCTGGCATCTTCATAAAGCTTCTTGTCGGCAAAGCTCATCGTCAGGTTTCTAACATCCAAAACCGCCATTTTCTCTCTCCTCATCTAATTTCAAAAATAAACAACGTGCTTTTCATGTTAGCACAGACCTTGCTTGCCGTTCAATTGGCAGCGGTAGGCTTCTGAGACATTGAAAATATTTATCAGTGCTAAGATAGAGTTGTTGTATTGTTAAAGAATCTAAAAAGAAGGCATTTCATGGAAATTTTGACAATCTTAGGCAGTCCCCACGATCCTGCCGTTTCAACGATCTTAGCACATCAATTGATCAAAGGAGCCCAGGCAGCAGCCAACCACGTTACGATTTTTGACGCCGGCCATCATCCCTTGGCTCCCGTTAAAATGGATGCCGACAATCACTTATTGCCGGGTGATGCCGTAACTGAACGACTACTTGATCAAATGGTAGCCGCTGATCTGATCGTTTTTGCCACGCCAATGTTTTATTATGGCATGTCCTCACAGATGAAGGCCGTCATTGATCATATGGGCGAGCGTGATGAACAGCTGCATGATGACAAACAGGCCATTTTGGTTGCCAGCGCGCCGCATAATGATTTTGACCCGCTAAAGTCTGAATTCAAGGCGATTTTTGATCACCTGGGCTGGAAGTTTGCTGGACAGGTCTTAGCCGGTAAGGAAACCACACCACATCATCTAAGATTTTATCCCGACCTGGCCTACGAGCTGGGTAAAAGTCTTAACTAAATCGCAAGTAGGCCTGCAGCAGTTATGTCAGTCATTCCAGCCGTTAAGTCAATTGATAACGGTCTTTTGCCTCTGCCAGGTTCAAAATGACTTCATATTTTTTTCAAATAGTCTTCACTGCCCCATCATTTTGTCTTGTTAAATTAAAAACCGTGCGGAATTTCGCACAACTGAGCAAAAAACAAAAACATGGAGTGATTACTATCAAGAAAAAAGCAGCTAAGGCCTTAATTGCTGCCGTGGGTGCTGCCGGAGCCATGACCGCCGCGCAGACGACTGCCCATGCTGATACTACGGTTACCGTAGCTTCGGGCGACACGATCTGGGCCTATGCACAGCAATACAAGACCACGGTTTCTTCAATCGTTTCGGCAAACTCACTTTCCAATCCGGATTTGATCTTCCCTGGTCAGCGGATTACAATTCCAGAAACGACCATCAATCGACAAAAGAACAGCCAGCGTCAGACGACTAAGACTACGACGGCCAGTTCCACGGCTGGTTCCGTCAGTGCCAGCGTTTTTGCTGATTCAAGCACCAGCTCAAGTTCAGCAGCAATTGCTTCCAGTGCTTTAGATACTGCCAGTCAAGCCGCTGCCTCAACGACGGCTTCGAGTGGTGCTTCAACTGACACCCAAACGACCAGCACAATATCAGCTCAGTCTGCTGATTCAGAATCCGTTCAATCGGCTTCGTCAGCTAATGAGAATGCTGCTGCCGCGACCGACTCAACTGAAGCAACGACTGCCGCAACAACTACTGCAACAACGGCAGCCGCAACGACCGAACCAGCAGCCAGCACGGCATCTTCAGCCACCTATGAGTCCAACTCAGCTGCTGCCAATGCCGCAATGGCCAACTACACGATTACCTATGGCTTAACGGATGCCGCCAGTGCCAGTGCAAGCACCACTTCAACGGCATCAACCAGCCACGTGGCAGCTGGTCAGGGACTGGCAACCGCCAAGTCAATGATTGGTGTGCCTTACGTCTGGGGCGGCAATACGCCAAGCGGTTTTGACTGTTCCGGACTGGTTCAGTACTCCTATGGTCTGTCCAGCAGCTATCGCACGACGACCCAACAGGCAACGCTGGGAACTCACTACTATGATGTTGAAAACGCACCCGCGGGAGCCCTCTACTTCTGGGGAACCGATTCGGCACCATACCACGTTGCAATCGCCGAAGGAAACGGCAACTACATTCAAGCGCCAACTCCTGGTCAAAACGTGCAAGAAGGCAATATTCAATATTACCGTCCTAACTACTACATCGTTATGCAGTAGTTTTAAAACTTATCAACATTCTTATCAACTTAACGCTTAAGACAAGCTCTTAAGCAAAAGGCGCTCGATCGCATCGTCTGCGAACGGGCGTCTTTTAGTTTTCTTTTAGAATTGCTTGGGCCGCGTGCCAGGCCAGTGCCGCACATTTGATTCGAGCCGGAAACTGTGCCACGCTGCCCAGAATTGCGGCATCCTGGAGCTGTTCTTGCGCCTGGGCACTGATTTTTTGACCGATAACCAGATTCGAAAAAGCCTGAATCAGCTGTTGGGCGTCTGACACCGATTTGCCAATCAAAACATCGCCCATCATACTGGCTGAGGCTTGCGAGATCGTACACCCGCTGCCGGTAAACTTAAGGTCGCTGATCTTGTCGTCATCGATCCTGACTGTCAGATTGATGGTATCGCCGCAGGTTGGATTATGCAGCGTAGTCTGCGCGGTTGCGTCCGGTAGTTTTCCTTGGTGATGTGGGTGGCTGGCATGTGCTAAAACCAACGTGCGATATAAATAATTAAGCTTGCTCAAACCCATTTTCAAAAAACTCCTTTGTAGCCTTAATCGCATCAATCAAGCGGTCAACGTCTTTTTGATCATTATACAGGTAAAAACTGGCCCGCAGAGTCGCATTGACCCCCAGATAATCCATCAAAGGCTGTGCGCAGTGATGACCGGCACGAATGGCTACCCCTTCCAGATCAAGAGCCGTCGCCGCGTCATGAGGGTGAATGCCAGCCAGATTAAACGCCAAGACGCCAGTATGCCGATCTTGTGGGCCATAAAGCGTCAAGCCATCAATCGCCAACAGTTTAGGAATCGCGTAAGCAGCCAGTTCTTGTTCATGTTCCGCAATCGCTCGCATGCCAAACTGGCTTAAATAATCAATCGCCGCGCCTAAGGCAATCGCACCGCTGATGTTGGGCGTACCAGCCTCAAAACGCCAGGGAACCGGTTTAAAAGTGGCCGTCTGCTGAACAACCTGATCAATCATCTCACCGCCAAACTGACTGGGGCAGAGCCGATTCAGCCAAGCCATTTTTCCATATAAGACGCCGATTCCGGTTGGCGCCATCATCTTATGACCAGAAAAAGCATAAAAATCCGCGTCCAGTGCTTGCACGTCAACCGGCAGATGCGGCGCGGCCTGGGCTCCGTCAACGACCAGGCAGGCCCCGACTTGATGCGCCATGGCACCGATTTTTAAAATAGGATTTACTACGCCCAAAACGTTTGAAACATGGGCTATGGCTACTACTTTGGTTCGTGAATCGATTTTGCGCGCGGCATCGTTAAGATCCAGCTCTTGACGATCATTTAAGCCGATCAGCCTCAGCTCAGCCCCGGTTCGCTTAGCCAGCTGCTGCCAAGGAACCAGATTGCTGTGATGCTCCATTATCGTCACTACGATTGCGTCATTTGGCTTAATCAGCTCACTCAGTCCCTGCGCGATCCAATTAATGCTTTCCGTTGTTGAACGCGTAAAGACGATTTCTTCAGCTTGCTTGGCATTGATAAAGGCGGCGGTTTTTTGCCGAGCCGTCTCATAGGCTGCAGTTGCCCGCTGCGCCAGCGTATGCGTGCCCCGATGAACGTTGGCATGATCATGCTGGTAATAGTGCTCAATCGCCTTTAAAACCGGTGTCGGCATCTGAGCCGTCGCCGCGCTGTCCAGATAGGTCAATGGCTCATCGTTAACTCGCTGCTTCAGAATGGGAAAATCTTGTTTAATACTTTCAATATCCACTTGGCTCGCCTTCTTCTAAGAAAAAACTCATAAAAATCTAACTTTTAGTTGACAAAGGATCGTGACACTGATTATACTTTAAAACAATCAAACACGCGAAAGGAGATAAGCAAATGAGTTACAACCGCATCCAACTTAATATTCGTTGGCAAAGCCGGTAGCTCAGATCGCACGGAATGCGGTCTGGGAAGTCAGATCCATTCTGTGCCGGCTTATTTCATAATGCAAGCCTGCATGGAACCACATGCGGGCTTTTTAATTTCCCAAGAGGAGGCCTGCAGACTGGCTTCCTCTTTTTATTTTATCAAGCAGCAATTATTCAAAAGGTTTCGGAAAGGTGGCAAAAAGCCATGAAAAGAATGTATACCGTAATCGCCATTTTACTTGCCTTTCTTGGGGTCGCCTACTTCAAGGAAAATGGCGGCATCGTCAAACAGGCCAAGCCCAAAGTCGGGGTCTTAACCTTGATGCATCATCCCGCATTGGATCAGATCTACAAAGGCTTTGTCCATGGTCTGGCCGAAGAAGGCTATCACAATGGCAAAAATATTACGATCGACTATCAAAATGCCAATGGTGATCAAAGCAACTTAAAAACCATGGCCAACAAGCTGGTCAATGAAAACTCAACTGTCCTTTTTGGGATTACCACGCCAGCTTCCCAAGCACTGGCCAACTCAACCAAAAAGATTCCAATCGTCTTAGGTGCCGTAACCAATCCACAAGGAGCCGGTCTCGTTAAGAACAACAAGCGTCCTGGCGGCAACGTCACCGGGATTTCCGATCAGGCACCGGTCAAGGAACAACTGCAGCTGGTCCACAAATTTATGCCGCACGCCAAGACGTTAGGGATCATCTACACTTCCAGCGACAGTTCCGCCGTCACTGAATATAAGGAATTCATGAAATATGCCAAGCAGATGCATTTAAATCTGAAGGCTTACTCGATTTCCAACAGCAATGACTTAAATCAAGTCTCACAACAAATGCTGAGTGAAGTTGACGCTGTAATCGTACCAACTGACAACACGATTGCCGGCGCGATGCAGACACTGGTCAAAAATGCCAATGCCGTCAATAAGCCCGTTTTCCCAGCTGTCGACACGATGGTTAAGCAAGGCGGGGTCGCTACCTACAGCATCAATCAATACAAGCTGGGCGTTGAAGGCGGTAAGTTGACGGCCGATATTCTAAAGGGCAAGAAGAAGCCATCCACGACTGCCATTAAGTACATCCGTCATGGCGAGCCGGTCTTGAATCTAAAGCAGGCACGCAAATTGGGCTTGCACGTTCCAGCCAGTTTCCAGCGTGAAGCCGAAAAATATGGGGAGGTAATCAAATGAATCTGATCGTATCCGCAATTGGCCAGGGTCTGTTATGGGCACTGCTGGGATTGGGCCTTTACCTGACCTTCCGCATCTTGAATCTCGCCGATATGACGGTTGAAGGCACGTTTCCATTAGGGGCTGCCGTAGCCGTTACCGCAATCACGCATGGTTTTTCACCATTGGCCGCAACCCTTTTGGCATTTGGCGCCGGTATGCTGGCTGGGCTGGTAACCGGGCTGCTGTACACTAAAGGAAAGATTCCATTCCTGCTGGCTGGGATTCTGACGATGACGGCCACCTATTCTGTTAACCTGCGCATTATGGGTAAGTCGAACATCTCACTGCTGGGCCAAAAGACGCTTTTTTCTGGATCGTTTATGACCTCGCTGCCGCAGTATTTTGACAGCGTCGTCTTGGGCATGGTCGTAATCGTCATTATCACGTTCCTGCTGATCTTTTTCTTGGACACCGACTATGGCCAGTCATTTATTGCAACCGGCGACAATCCCGTAATGGCTAAATCACTGGGGATCCATACCGATGCCACGATCAACGTTGGTCTTATGATTTCTAATGGACTGGTTGGACTTTGCGGCGCGCTGGTTGCTCAAAGCAATGGCTATGCCGATGTCAACATGGGGATTGGAACCATCGTAATCGCCCTGGCTTCAATCATCATCGGCGAAGTTGCCTTTGGTGAGTTGACACTGTCGCAGCGACTGGTTGCCGTAACCTTGGGAAGCATCATCTACCGTTTGATTCTGCTGGCAGTCCTTCAGCTGGGATTCAGCGCCAACGACCTCAACCTGATCTCTTCAATCGTCTTGGCATTATGCATGATGCTGCCGCAACTGGACAAGCTATTCCACATTCGTAAGCCGTTCTTTAAGGGGGTCCAAACCAATGACTGAACCAATGCTTGAGCTAAAAAACGTCAAAACAATCGTCAATCCAGGAACTGCCAACGAAACCACGATTTTAAAGGGCATCAATCTAACCATCAACGACGGCGACTTCATTACCATCGTTGGGACGAACGGTGCTGGTAAATCAACCCTTTTCAATGTTATCGGCGGCAATCTTAAAGCCGACACCGGGCAGATTTTTCATGCCGGCGCTGATATTACCAAAACAACCGAAGAACAGCGCACTACTTTTTTAGCCCGCGTTTTTCAAGATCCTAAGTTAGGAACGGCACCCCGGATGACGGTTGCTGAAAATATGCTGCTGGCTTCCAAGCGCGGCGAAAAACGTCACCTTATGCCGCGCCGCTTGAAGCAGCGAATGGCAGAATTTACCAAGCTGGCCGCGCAAATGAACAATGGCTTGGAAAATCGTATGACTACGCCAACCGGAGCACTTTCCGGCGGGCAAAGGCAGGCCCTGAGCTTTTTGATGGCTACGCTCAAGCGACCAGACATTCTGCTGCTTGATGAGCATACTGCCGCCTTGGATCCACACACGGCACGCAACCTGCTGCACGCTACCAATCAGCGCATCACTGAAGATCATCTGACGGCATTGATGATTACTCATCATATGGAAGATGCGCTCAAATACGGCAACCGGCTGATCGTTTTAAAAGATGGCCAGATCAAAGCCGATTATAACGCAGCTGAAAAAGCTCAATTAACGGTTGACGATCTGTATGCCTACTTTGAGATGTAAAACAACAACATTCAAAAAGACATTCCGTACCACTACGGAATGTCTTTTTAGTCAGCATCATTAAAAATCCACCTCATCAGGTTTGGCACATTGCCCACCAAGATTTGGCAACGCCTGAATCATCTGCATTTCAGACTCTGAAAGCGCAAAGTCAAAGATTTCCATATTTTGTGCCGAGCGTTCACGATGAACCGACTTTGGTAGTGGCAAAACGCCTTGCTGTAATTCCCAGCGCAACGCAACCTGAGCCGTTGACTTGCCATGAGCTTTGGCAATTTCTTTCATCGTATCGTTAACTAAGACTTTAGCTCCCTGACCGCCTAATGGACCCCAGCCTTCAACCAGAATATCCTGTTCCTGCAGCCACTGAACTGCTTCTGTCTGCGGCCAGCCGGGATGAACCTCAATCTGGTCGACCATTGGCTTGATTTTAGCTGTTTTCATCAAAGCCTTAATGTGATGTGGCAAAAAATTCGAAACACCAATTGCCCGAATTCTGCCTTCATTGTAAAGATCTTCCATCGCCCGCCAGGTTTCAGCATTCAGCTTTTCGGCATCCTGACCAAACTGTTTTTCGTTGGCTGGCCAATGAATCAAATAAAGATCCAGATAATCAAGTTTTAACCGATCCAGGGTGGCTTGAAAGGCAGCTTTCGTTTTTTCATAGCCACGCTCGGTATTCCAAAGCTTGCTGGTAACGAAAAGCTCTTCCCGTGCAACGCCTGAAGCAGCAATTCCTTGGCCTACGCCAACTTCATTTTCATAGACCGCGGCCGTATCAATGTGCCGATAGCCCAATTCAATTGCATCCATAACTGACTGTTTGGCTACTGATTCCGGCGTTCTAAACGTACCATAACCGACACATGGGATTTCAACGCCATTGTTTAAACGCCGCATCGAAGTAACGCTTGTGAAATGATTGTCCATTATGATCCTTCTTTCTTTTGCATCTAATAATTTGTAAGCATATTATAAAATCAGAACTAGGCAATACACAATAACGCACCTTTTTGTGACCGTCAACAGGAGATTTTGAATGACTGATACAATCAGAGAATATACCCTTAAAAAATTGCGCCAAAAGGATTTTGACTGTGCCAAAGAATACACTTTGGCCATGTTTTCCGGCAAATACAAGCTGTTGATCATCTGCAGTCTTTATCATAATGGCGCAATGCGTTTTAATGAGCTGCAGCGGCTTTCTGAACACGCTACGCACAAGATGATGACGCAACAGCTAAAAGAGATGATCAAGGATGGTCTGATCTCACGTCATGAACAGCTGATCAGCCATCGCAAAGCAGTCTTTTACCAGCTTACGAATACTGGCGAAAGCTTGATGCCAATTATCGATGCCATGTGCCAATGGGGTGAAAAGCGCCTGCAGGATCTAAAATTAGATATTGAATTTTGCTCAGACTAATCCAACAGCCGCTGCTCAATATTGAGCAGCGGCTGTTTTAAACTACTAAAGCATTGATTCTTACTGTTTTTTGAAATGCGGTCGATTCTTTTGCCACATCAAAACAGCCAGCAGCAACGTCAAAACATCAGACGCGGCCTGAGCTGAAACGATTCCCCAATAACCAAACAGATGATGCAGAACTACGATGCAGACTAAAAAAATCAAGCCTTGCCGTGATACTGACAGCCAAAATGCCGGGACTGCCTTACCCATTGACTGAAACATCGTCGTAAATACCAAAATACAGCCGCCCAGCGTCGTCGAACTGGCCAGCCAGCGAATCATGGTCGTACCTTCACTGATCACGGTTTGATCCTGCATAAACAAACGAATGATCAGAGGAGCTGCCAACATCATCAAAAGTGTTGCCACGACCCCAAAAACAACGACGACCAAAATATCAAAACGCACGGTTTCATTAAACCGCTTTTGATTTTTGGCACCGTAAGCATAGCCAATCAGCGGCTGGGCCCCAAACGCAAAGCCGACCATCACCATAAAGATAATAGTATTGATCTTGTTGGCAATTCCCATCGCCGCCACACTGGTTGAGCCATACGCAATCAGATAGCGATTCGTCAGTGCCATTGAGAACATAACCATGATATTGGTGATCGAGGCCGGAATCCCAATTGAGTAGATTTCTTTTTGCAGCGTTGGACTTAATCTGGTTTCATGAATCGAGGTCGTCAGTTTTTGGCTTTTGGTATTCAAATAATAAATCATCAAGACATCGCCAATGATATTGCTGACGACAGTGGCCAATGCCGAACCCGCAGCCCCTAGTCCACAAGGGAAGATAAAGATCGGATTCAAAATGATGTTAAAAATCGTTCCCACCATGCTGGCCGTCATAGACTGAACGGCCAATCCCTCAGTTCTTAAAATATTGGTTGGTGTCAGGCCAAAAACAATAAACGGCGCGCCAAACGCAATCACCAGGTAGTATTCACGCACGTACTGCCAAGTTGCCGTGGTCGCCCCCAATAGATGAAGAATCGGCGTCTGAAAGGCCACCATGATGATCGTCATCAAGATTCCTACAATAATCGATACGTAAAAACAATAACCTGAAGCCAGGCGTGCCTCATGATCGCGCTTTTCACCAAACAGCCGCGAAATCAATGAGCTGCCCCCCAAGCCAAAGATATCGCCAATTGCAATCAGCAGACTGAAAACTGGTGCGCCTTGCGATACGCCCGCTACCAGATCAGGATTTTGGGTCTTAGAAACAAAGAACGTATCTACCAGGTTATAGATAATAATAACGGCTGAGCTTAAAACCACTGGCATTGCCAGCGTAAAATAAGCCTTTTTAATGGAAGAACGCTCGAAAAGCTGATCCATTTTTCTACTCCCTTCATTAATTAAACAATCTTGATTATTTTAGACGATCACCTCTTGATCAACAATCATTCAATTATTGGTCTATTCCATATTTTAGTTTCAAATCACAAGAATGAAACGTTTTCATCATTTTTCAATTTTGTCTGGTCTAATAAATTTGTTTAATTTTTCAGAATCAAACTCAGGCTATTGTTTTTGAAAAAGAATTGGTCTAAATTAGTTGCCATTAAGAAAATGATTAGAGTTTTGAGAATTGGAGATGGCAATAATGAGTACAGCAAACACTTTATTCGTAATGATTGCCAGTATTCTGGTGTTCTTAATGACACCAGGACTGGCGTTTTTCTATGGCGGCTTGGTAAGTCGGCGCAACATCGTCAACACGTTTATGTCGGTCTTTTTCGTCTGTGGTCTATCCGTTCTGCTTTGGGTAGCAGTTGGCTGGTCACTTTCATTCAGCGGTAACGGCGCCATTGTCGGCAACCTGCACCAATTGATGATGCACGGCACCAACCTAAAGCAGCTGACGACTGGCAAGATTCCGGTCGGCATCTTCTCAATCTTTGAAATGATGTTTGCATTGATCACACCAGCTTTGTTTGTGGGCGCGATCGTTGGCCGGGTGCGCTTTAAGTTTTTAACCTTCTTTATCATCTGCTGGTCGATTCTGATCTACTACCCATTGGTACACCTGGTCTGGGGCGGCGGTCTGCTGTCCAAGCTGGGCACGCTTGACTTTGCTGGTGGGACTGTCGTTCATATCAATGCTGGCGTCACGGCCCTGGTACTTTCTGCTATGATTGGGCCGCGTCTGCACACCAAAGATTCGGATGGTCCTGCTGATCGGTCCTGGGTTCTGTTGGGTACGACCCTGCTTTGGATTGGCTGGGATGGTTTCAACGCGGGTTCTGCACTGGCCGTCAACAGCATTGCCATGCAGGCTTTCTTAACTACGACAGTTGCTGCCGCCGCGGCCATGGTTACTTGGCAATTACTGGAAATCTATACTGAAGGACACACGACTTTGGTTGGTACCTGTACCGGCGTATTGTGTGGGCTCGTTGGCATCACACCAGCCTGTGGCTACGTTACCTTGACCGGAGCCTTGATTATCGGAATCGGTTCGAGCTTGATCAGCGGCTGGTTCATCACCAAGATCAAGCCGCGGCTAAAAGTCGATGACACGCTGGATGCCTTTGGCTGTCACGGAGTCAGCGGTATCTGGGGAAGCATCGCAACTGGCCTTTTTGCTACTCACACGGTCAACCCTGCCGTTACTCACGATGGTCTGCTGATGGGTGGTGGCTTCACGCAGTTTGGCATTCAAATACTGGCAACCCTGGTTACGATTATCGCTACTGCTGCTATGGTCTGGGCTATCGTTAAGGTCTTAGGTCACTTTATGACGATTCGAGTTTCTGCTCGCGAAGAAGGACGCGGCTTGGATATCAGCGAACACCATGAACTGATCGGCTCATTGGCGAATCCTCAGCTCTAACCACTTATCTGAATAATTAAATCTGCTGCACTCAGCAATATAAAAAGGACAATCTCGTGTTAGCGAGGTTGTCCTTTTACGTTATGCATTAACTGAAAATTCAATTCTAGTGTTCTTGAACTTCTTCAGGGTGTGCCTTTTCGTAGCGATGTTCATTCCAGAAGTAGATCGTGATGATCGCAAAGCAGATGGCTGGCACGATGAAGGAGAACTGCATGGATCCGGAAAGGTCAGATACCCGTCCTTGAATGGCTGGCACGATGGCACCACCGATCAGGGACATAACGATGAAGGCACCACCAGTTTCGGTGTACTTCTTTTCGTGAATCTGGTCCAGCGTGTGAGCGTAAATCGTTGGCCATTCAGGACCAAAGAAGAAGCTCGTGGCAATCGCTGCGTAAACGGCCGTTGCGTTTGGAACCGTAAAGGCAATTACCAGGCAGACCATCCCAAGAGCGGAGAACCAGGTCAGCACCTTGGTAATCGAGTAGCGGTTCATGAACCAGTTGGCAACCAGCTTGCCGACGAACCAGGCAACGTAGCTGTAGATCATAAACGTTGAGGCTTCAGAGTCGGAAATGCCGTTCATCACCTTCAGCGCCAACCGGATGGTAAATGACCAAACCGTCGTCTGCATGCCGGCGTAGACGAATTGCGCACCGACACCCATCATAAAGCGCTTGTTGTGCGTCAGGTAGTGAATCGTCTCGCCCAAAGATGGCTGTGCTTCCTTGCCTTCTGCGCCCGTTCCTGCCGTGGCCTTGGCGCGTGGCATTTTGGTCAGCAGCAGGACGATGAAGATAACGATTAAAATTGCAAGGATGAATTTGTATGGACGCAGCGTCAGTTGAAGCATGTGCAGGTTGTAGGCGTGGGCTTCAGCCTTGCTCATGTGAGCGACCTTGTCAGCCAGGTTGCCGCCTTCACCAAAGATCAGGTACTTGCCTAAGACGATCCCCAAGATGTCACCCAGCGGCGTCAGCGTTTGCGCGAAGTTCAGACGCTGGTTGGCCGTGTTGCGGGGACCCATCATTGAGGCGTAGGTGTCACAGGACGTTTCCAAAAAGCTCAGCCCAACGGCAATGGCAAAGATGGCTACTAAGAACACGCTGTAGGTGGCAATTCGGGATGCCGGGAAGAACAGCGAGCAGCCGATGATGTAAAACATCAGGCCGACCAGAATGGCCACCTTGTAGCTGGCCTTCTTAACGATCCGCGATGCCGGGATGGCCATCAGGAAGTAGCCGCCGTAGAAGGCTGACTGAACGAAGGCCGTAGCCGTGTCGTTCAGCGTAAAGACCGTCTTGAACTGTGTGATCAGAATATCGTTCAGACTGGCTGCTGCCCCCCAGAGCGGGAAGATTAGGCAGACCAGCAGGAACTGAAACATTGGTGTCTTGTCAAGGTAGCCGTCTGGCAGCTGCAGCCAGCTTTGGCCCTTGTCAGAATTCTTACTGTTTTGCATGGCTCATACCTCACTAGAACGTAACGCCGGATTCAAGAATAATGTTGGAGTAAGGCGTCATCTCACCCGTACGGATGAAGGCGTGCGTCTTGGCCAGGTTCTTCTTCAAATCACTGTGAGGCATGAATTCGATCTCAACATCAGGCAGCGCCTTTTTGATGTTTTCCAGCTGTTCTGGATTTTGGTCCTTAATCTCATCGGCAAGGTAGATCTTTTGAACCTTCATTTCCTTTAAGACGTTGTTCAAGACGTCCATAAAGCTTGGCAGCTGCTTGTCGAGCGCCAGATCGATCTTCTTGGTTCCCATTGGCACCGGCATGCCGGCATCGCCAATCGACAGCCAGTCCATGTGGCCCATGTTGGCAACGACAGCGGACACTTCAGAGTTGATAATTCCAGTTTTCTTCATGATCAAAATCTCCTAATTCCTATTTTTTTATTTCTGCAAACGGTCAGCCGCGATTATTCGGCAAGTGCGGCTTTGACTTCTTCACCCGTTGGGATCGATGGCATAGCGCCCATCTTTTGAACGGTCAGACTGGAAGCACGCTGCGCGTAGACCAGAGCATCGGCAACATTGCTCAAGTCGTTGTCCAGCTGGGAGGCCAGCGCACCGATGAACGTATCACCGGCAGCCGTCGTATCAACGGCCTTAACCTTGAATGCCGGTACCATTCCGTGACCGTGCGGCGTGCAGTAGAAGACCCCTTTTGAGCCCAACGTGATCAACAGATTCTTAACGCCTTGTTGTTTAAACCATTCCGCGGATTTAAGCATGGAGTCTTCATCCGTAATCTTGATTCCCGTCAAAACAAAGCTTTCGCTGTCGTTAGGAATTACGACGTCCGTGTATTGCAGCAGCTCTGGTAAAATTTCATGAGCCGGTGCTGGGTTCAAGATCGTCGTTACGCCGTGTTCCTTGGCTTGTTTGAATGCTTCTACGGTAACTGCTTGCGGCGTTTCAAACTGACTGATCAGAAAGTCGATTTCTTCAAAGACTGAATCGGCATTTTTCAAAACCCCAGTCGTCATTGCTTGGTTGGCACCACCATAAACCATGATGTCGTTTTGTCCTTCGGCATCAAGCGTAATCAAAGCCGTTCCCGTACCATGCAGCTCATCAATTCCAATCAGCTTGGTATCGATATGGTCTTCTTGCAAGGCCTCACGCATGAACTTACCTTCGTTGTCAGCGCCAACCATCCCGATAAACCAGGTCTTGGCACCAGACCGAGCAGCCGCAACTGCTTGGTTGGCACCCTTACCGCCAGGAGCGGAACTCTTGGAACCTGCCGAGATAGTCTCACCAGGCATTGGGAAACGCTGTACGTGGTAGGTCGTATCAACGTTGATACTCCCTAAAACCGCAATTTTCTTAGCCATTTGCTTCCTCCTATGATTTCCACTGTAAAACGTTTTTGTAAATCGTTTTACGAAAAATTCAACGTTGTTAATTTAACATGATTTGAAATCGTTTGCAACCCCTCTTTAAAAATTTAATTCAAAAGTTTTACTAATGTAAGCGATGAAAATAGCGCCATGGCAAACGATTTCCTAAATTAATTTTTTAGTAAAAAAAGATCCGACTCGCTCAAACGAATCAGATCTTTTTTATAATCGCTGGTCTTATTCAGCTGTTTTACGCGCGAAATAATGTGCCAGCCGATCTTTTGGATAGATACCCGTTACTTTTTCCTTGGCCACGCCATCGCGAAAAAGCACCAGACTAGGAACACTCATCACTTTATAGCGTTCCGCGATTGCTTGTTGATGATCAACGTTAAACTTGACGAATTTGATCTGCCCGGCAAATTCCTTTTCCAGCTCTGCCATGATCGGTTCCATCATTTTGCATGGTCCACACCATGGCGCCCAGAAATCGACTACCGTCAGCGGGCCTTGAATCATTTCGTCAAAGTTTTCAATGGTTGCTTCTTGTGCCATCAGACTACTCCTTTTTATCGGTTGTCTGCGCATGCTTTTTGCGCCGTACCAAGTGCACGATAATCGTAATGACGAAAACGGCCAGGACAAAAATCCCAAAAGCACTTGAAGGAATCTCAATATCAATTGCAGGAATCGATAAGAACAGCTTAATGGCAACAAACAGAATCAAGATATACGCCATTGGCTCCAATTCTGGAATCTTGTTCATCAAGCGCATAATCACTTCGGCAATTCCCCGCATACAGATGATACCAATCAAGCCACCGATCAAAACGATCACTGGGTTGCTTGAAATTGCAAGTGAAGCCAACACAGAATCAACGGAAAATATGATGTCCATGAACTCGATTTGAGCAACGACCCACCAGAACCGCTTCCGACCAGTCAGGCCTTTACGGTTAGCCTTAGGACTAGCCTGCTTGCTGCGCCGTTTCGGGTTGCCCTGAAACTTATAGCGGAAGAAGCGGTAAACCAGATATACCAGGTAGGCAGCTCCGATGACCTTAATTTCCCAGAAATGGATCAGGTAGACGCCAAGTCCAATAATCAAGAAACGGAAGATATAAGATCCCCAAATCCCGTAAAACAGAGATTCCTCTTGTTCTTTAAGCGTCGGCAAAACCCGTGTCTGAGCTGCTAAGACCACCGCGTTGTCCACGGATAACAGACATTCGATCAATACCAGTGAAAGGATGATCAGCCAATCCTGACTTGAAGTTATCACAGCTTCCCAGTTGTGCAAGTCGAAGAACGGTCCGTAAAGCTTAGTTAAAAGTGACAATGAACTCCTCCTTATCTATTTGTTGTCTCTTTATTTGTATTTTAACAAAATTTGTTTGAATTCGTCATCTATTGGTGCCGTAATTGTTTGAATTTTTTCAGTAAATGGTAAAACCAGCTGCTGCTTAATGCCATGCAGCATCATTCGCGAAGCATCAATCGTACCATACAGCGGATCTCCGATGATTGGATGGCCGCTGTAAGCCAGGTGAACTCTTAACTGGTGAGTCCGACCGGTTGCCAATTGTAGTCTGACCAGCGTGGCGTTTTTACCGCGCCAGGCAACCTGGTAGTAGGTCAGTGCTGGCTGACTGGCAAAGCCGTTGACTCGTCGCTTGCGCTGATCAAGCAGATCTCTGCCAATTGGCCAATCAAATTTTCCGGCATCCGGCGTGATGGTCCCGGCCACCAGCGCAAGATATTGGCGATGCATCTGCCCTTGACTGATGCGGCGATCCAAAATCGGCACGACAATTGGATTCTTAGCGATTGCCACGGCGCCGCTGGTTGCTTGATCCAGGCGATGAACCATAAAGGCATCAGCTGATGAAGTCTTTAAATAACCGGCCGCATCGTTGAGCAGCGTCCCAGTTTCAAGCGGCTGATTGGGATGCATTTTTTGGCCTGCTGGTTTGTTGACTACCAAGACGTCGCGATTTTCAAACAGTACGTTCAGCCTGGGATGTGGGGTTGGTTGATAGTGCGTTTGCGGCGTCCGAAACTCATCGCCATTAAAATTCAGCTCAATTATATCTGCCGGCTGCACTTGATGATTAACGGGATAATATTGACCATTGACCAAGACGTTATGACGCGTTCTAAGATAATATACAAAGCGCCGCGGCAGCAGCCATTGCTTTTGCAGCAGATCACGCAGCGTTTGGGACGGCTGATCTTTTGACAGCGTCTCGATGATTTTCCAGTTTTTTTCCATCATAATCCCCTTAATTGATGATTATTTGATACTTTTTTTCAGTTCTTATGGTTACCTGGGTTGAATTTTAGCGCATTAAATAGTTGAATTATACTTAAAGACCAATTTTCGCGGAGGATAAAATCATGTTGAGTGCCGAACTAATCAATGAACAAAGCTATTGGATCAGCGTGTTTGAGCCCCTGCCTCATGAACGCGAAGATTTGATCAACAAGTACGAGGTTACCAAAGAGCTTTTGGATTACGCCATCGACCCTTATGAAAAAGCTCGGGTTGAGGTTGATCGTGATGCTGGTGTCACTTTGCTGATCTTTGACGTCTATGTGCCCACGCATGAGGTCTCGGCACCCCAAACCGCGCCAATCGGCATTATGCTGACGGCCAACAACGTTTTAACCTTTACCAACGCTCAAACCAATTTTGTTAACGGAATCCTGGCCAAGCAGCTTAAAACCATGAAAAAACGCGGTCCGGTTAATGATCGCTTTGATTTCATCCTGCCAACTCTTTACAAACTCTCAACCAGCTATTTTGGACCAATTCGGCGTGCCGATCAACAGCGCCAGCAGATTCAGCGCAACCTGCAGAACCATACGGAACGCAAGGCAATTACCGAATTTATGGAAATCGAAACGGGGCTAGTCTATATTCTGACTTCACTAAAAGGCAACGTTTCCCTGCTTGAAGAATTCAAACGACGCTTTGGCAACCGAATGTCGCATCGCCAGCTTAATGATCTGGACGATATTATTATCGAAGCTCAGCAAGGTTTAGAAATGGCCCAGATGACATCTGACGTCTCGGCTCGCGTTTCTGACGCCTATAGCAAGGTCCTGGACAGTAATCTGAACCAGACCATGAAATTTCTGACCATCTATTCAATCGTCTTGGCAATTCCGCCAATCGTTTCCGGCTTTTATGGCGAAAACGTCAGGTCGCTGCCGTTTGCCCAAAGCGAATGGGCCTGGCAGATCACGATCGCGATTACTTTAATTATGATTCTGCTCTCAATCTGGTTTTTATTCAATCGACACTGGTGGCATTGAAATAAGTTCGTAATTTTATGATTGATTAACCTTTTAATTGTCAAAAGGTTCGGATTATGTTAAGATGAATCCTGTTAAATTAAAGTTAAGCCTATATATTCTCGCAATACGGGCGAGAGTCTCTACCCTGAACCGTAAATTCAGGACTATAAGCAGCCAAAAAGTCGTCATGGTTGCCTGCCATGGCGACTTTTTGCTTATCTGTATGGGCTGACTCAGGAGGAAAGATCTTGAATAGTGCATCACAGGGAAAATTAAACGACTTTGGCAAAAATCTGGTGCTTGGCTTTCAGCATCTGCTGGCCATGTACTCAGGCGACGTCTTGGTCCCGCTTTTGATTGGAAACTTTCTGCATTTCAACGCAGCACAGATGACCTATCTGGTTTCAATCGACATCTTCATGTGCGGGATCGCCACACTGCTGCAGCTGCGCAAGACGCCGCTGACTGGGATCGGTCTGCCGGTCGTTCTGGGTTGTGCGGTACAATCAGTTGCCCCTTTGGAATCGATTGGCGGCAAACTGGGCATTGCCTACATGTATGGTGCCATCATCTGTGCCGGAATCTTTGTCTTTTTGATTGCCGGCCTGTTTGCTAAGATGAAAAAACTGTTTCCACCAGTCGTAACTGGATCCTTGATTACCATTATCGGTTTTACGCTGGTTCCAGTCGGTTTTCAAAATCTCGGCGGTGGCTCAGCAGCTGCCAAGTCATTCGGTGCGCCAGCCAACTTAGCAATCGGCTTTTTAACGATTGTCATCATTTTAGCAATCAATGCATTTGCCAAGGGTTTTGTTAAGTCAATCGCAATTCTACTGGGGATTTTGATTGCTTCCTTTATTGCCGGCGCATTTGGCATGGTCTCATTAACACCGGTTGCCCAAGCTTCCTGGTTCCATCTGCCGCAGATCTTCTACTTTGGGGTTCCTAAGTATAACGGCAGCGCGATCGTTACCATGATGCTGGTTTCTTTAACGACGATGATCGAATCGACTGGGGTCTACTTTGCCCTAAGCGACGTTACTGGTCAGAAGATTACTGAAGACGACATGAAACGCGGCTATCGTGCTGAAGGGATTGCTGCCATTTTAGGAGGGATCTTCAATACCTTCCCCTACTCAACGTTCTCGCAAAATGTCGGCGTTCTACGCATGTCCGGCGTTAAAACCCGCAAACCGGTCTACTATGCTGCTTTCCTGCTTTTGGCACTGGGACTGCTGCCTAAAGCCGGCGCACTGGCAACCGTAATTCCTACGCCGGTTCTCGGTGGGGCCATGATCGTAATGTTTGGCATGGTCGGCGTACAGGGAATTCAGATTCTGCAAAAAGCGGATCTGAACAAGAACAGCAATCTACTGGTTGCCTCGATGTCAATTGGACTGGGGCTTGGCGTAACTGTTTATCCACAGATTTTCCAGCATCTGGCAACCGAAGCACAGATCATTCTGGGCAACGGGGTGGTCGTTGGCAGTCTGGCAGCCGTAATCTTAAATCTGATCTTTAACTGGCAGGACTTCAAAAAGCCGGTTCAAAGCAAAATTAAGAACAACCCAAGAACTGCTGATCCAATTATGAATGAAAATTAAAATTAAGGCATCGGTGATCGCTTCACTGGTGCCTTTTTAGTTGTAAAATAAAGCCAGATCTAACTTGAAAGGGGTTTTGTTTCATATGGAACATTTTGGTTCATTTCATTCTTCATGCACGGCAATGCTGGTTGGCAAAAAAGCAACGATTGACGGCTCAATCATAATTGCCCGCGATGAAGACGGCGAAAGCGGCATTAACCAAAAAACTTTCAAAGTCTTTCCGGCTTGCGACTATGATGAGGAGTTCATTTCTGAATACTCAGGCGTTAGAATCCCGCTCCATGGTCATGGCTGTCGCTTTACTGCTACACCAAACGCTCAGGAAAATGAGATCAAAGGGCGCTGGGACGAACAGGGCATCAATGAATACAACGTGGCAATGAGTGCTACTGAAACTGAAGGTACCAACGCTCGCTGCCTAGGCCACGATCCGTTGGTTAAAAACGGCATCGACGAGGATTCCATGCTGTATCTGGTACTGCCATTTATCAAAACTGCCAGAGAAGGCGTGGCCCGGCTTGGTAAGCTGATCGAACAATATGGAACCGGCGAGTGCAACGGAATTGCCTTTGCCGATCAAGATGAGGTCTGGTACTTTGAAACCGGTGCTGGTCATCAATGGGCCGCTCAACGCATTCCAGATGACTGTTATGCCATCTGTCCCAACATCATGGTAATTGAGGAAATCGACTTTAACGATCCCAACAATTTCATGTTTGCATCATCTTTAAAGTCATTCGTTGAAAAAAATCATCTGAATCCTGACCCAACGACCTTTAACTATCGCAACATCTTCGGGACGCAAAGCGAGGCTGACAGCTACTATAACACGCCTCGAACCTGGTATGGACAAAAGCTGTTCAATCCATCCATTGAACAGGATCCAACCAGTCAAAACATGCCATTTCTGCGGCGGCCAGAAAAGAAGATCGCGATTGAAGACGTGGAAGCTTTTCTTTCTTCCCATTACAACGGCACGCCATATGATCCGATGGGAACTTTTGCCTCGGGAACCAAAGAAGAACAGCGCAAATTCCGCTCAATCTCACTTGATCGTAATCAAAGCTCCTGTATTCTGCAGATTCGCAATCACGTACCAAAAGAATTCGCTGCCATTCAATGGATCAATTTCGGCTTCTACTGCTACAGTCCATACGTACCGTTTTATACCAACATTTCCGACACGCCAGCCAACTACCAAAAAGCTGGCGCCGAGGTCGATACCAACAGTGCCTATTGGATGTATAAAACGCTGGCCGTTGTCGTTGAACCGCGCTATCACAAATTTATCAATGAGGTCAACGAATATCGCGATGGCTGTCAGAGCTTTGGCCTGCAGCGAATTGACCAGATTGACCAGCAGGCGGCTGAACTTGAAGAAGATGATGAGCTGAACAACTTCCTTACCAAAGCCAATCTGCAAACAGCCGCCGAGGTTACCAAACGAACCCACGCGCTGCTCAGCAGTCTGATCAAACAATCGCTGCTTGACTCCAAGTATCAGTTTGAGCTTGGCGATAATCTATAAAGAGCTACTAAAGCAAAAAATCGCGTGCCGTCAGCATTAAGTCTGATTACATGCGATTTTTTCATTTGTCTGCAGTTATTTGTGGTTATAGTATTCAACCTCAACGTCATCATCAGTCAGAATCAGCTTAGTCAGACTGCCATTCTCCGGACGCACCGTCAGATCGTACTTGCCCTGGCCAAAGCGCTCCATCAGGCTAAGCAGCGTATTGCCATGACTGACCCAGAGAATATTGGCGTCATCTGGTACCTCTGAGTGCCGAATCAGGTCAATTCCCTGATCAACGCGGGCCCAGTATTCAGCATTGTTTTCGGCATGATGGAATGGATCGGCATCCTTTAGCCAGTCTTTGGCCTGACCGATGCTATATTTTTCGACGATTGCCTTAAAAGTTGGCAGACCATGCGGCGCTCCTGCCAGATACCAGGCCTCATCCATATTGGCACCTTCAAAATAGCCATAGAACTCTTCTCTAAAGAATGGTGCCGTTATTGGCTGCTTGACCGAGTCAGCCTGATTCATATCCAGGATCGTCTGGATCGTTGCTTCGGCGCGGGTGGTGTCGCTGCAAAAAGCTGCATCAAAATGAATCTTGGCCAGCTTTTCTCCGGCATTGCGCGCATCCTGCATCCCTTTTTGCGTCAACGGCGAATTGCTCCAGCCCTGCAGCTTGTTATAGATGTTGTAGTACGTCTGACCATGCCGTACCAGATAGACGTTCAATTTTTTCAATTTCGGTGCCCCCTTTAAATCTAAGACGATTGTAACGCTTTCTTGAACTTAAGGATAACATAAGGCGCCCATCATAGATTCTTCAAACATTTCCCGTAATATTAAAAGCATCGAAAGAAGGGATGCTTCATGAAACTACGTAATCCACATTCTGAACAAGATATCGTCGCTGCCCAGATCGTTGGGATGAATGGCAAGACTGTTACCGTCAAAACAGAAACCGGCCAGATTCTGCGGCTGCCGTTAACTGCTAAGCATCAGCATGACCAGATCTTTTTGGCATCATTAAAAGACATCTGGCACGCGCAAATCTGGATCCCTGTCAACCGCCAGCTAAAAAAACTGTTCCATTATGACTGGCTGCTCGATCCAGCTCCAGTCAAAGCATAAATCTGATTAAGTTTCCTCAACGTTTTGCCACAATACACTTGCACAGGCTGAATTTGTGCTAGAATGATTGACGTTAAGCTCTTTTATGAGTACGTTAAGAATCATATAACTGCGAGGATATTTTTCGACATGAAACGATTAAGCAAACTCGTGAACACCAGGATTGGCTTTTTTGCACTCTTGGTGTTCCTTTTTTGGATTAAAACCTTGATTGCCTACTTCACTGACTTTAAATTAGGCGCTCAAGGCTTGGTTCAATATCTAATCGTCCTGATCAATCCACTGGGAACCACCCTGCTATTGTTTGGTCTGGCATTTTACTTTAAGCGATCGCGCTTTTTCTATCCCGTTTTAATGGGAATCGACATTGCCAATACGCTGCTATTATATTTAAACGTTATCTACTACCGTGAGTTTACTGACTTTATGACGATTGCCACCATGACCGGCTATTCAAAAGTCAACCAGGGGCTTAGCGGCAGTTCTTTGGCATTGACCAATCTGCATGACGTTTTTTATTGGCTCGATATTGTCGTCATCCTGCTCTTGATGCTCTTTAGAAAGATTAAGTTTGATCCCCGCGCTTTCTCGCACCGGCTGGCATTTGCCTTCACCTCAGTTTCATTGGTCGTGTGTGGATTGAATCTGATGGTGGCAGAAATGGATCGGCCACAGCTTTTAGGGCGGACGTTTGACCGCGTCTACATCGTTAAGTACCTGGGGCTGGATGCCTTTACCGGTTATGACCTGGTTAAATCAGAACACGTCAGTCAAATGCGTAAGAGTGCCACTAAATCACAGCTCAAGACCGTTGAGAAGTTTACCAAGGAGCATTATGCCGCGCCGAACAAAAAGCTGTTTGGGATTGCCAAGGGCCGCAACGTAATCGTTATTCACCTGGAAAGCTTCCAACAGTTCCTGATCGATAAAAAAATCAATGGTCAAGAAGTTACGCCATTTTTAAATTCGCTGTATCATGGTCAAGACACCTATGCCTTCTCCAACTTCTTTAATCAGGTTGGCCAAGGCAAGACCTCAGACGCGGAAAACATGTTGGAAACCAGCACGTATGGACTTTCGCAGGGTTCACTGTTTGCAACGCTGGGCAATGACAATACCTTCCAAGCTGCTCCTGCTATTTTGAAACAGCGGGCTGGCTATACCTCAGCTGTTTTCCATGGCAATGTCGCCAGCTTCTGGAACCGCAACAACGTCTACAAGAATCTCGGCTATCAATACTTCTTTGACGCCAGCTATTTTGACACGTCCGGCGACAAGGCAACCGGCTATGGCTTAAAGGACAAGCTGCTGTTTGCTGATTCGATCAAGTATCTGCAGCACCTACAGCAGCCGTTCTATGTCAAGTACTTAACGGTTACCAACCACTTCCCATTTGATCTTGACGATGAGGATAAAGACTCCAATTTCACAACGACGAATACTGGATCATCAACGGTCGACAACTACTTCGTTACCGCGCACTATCTTGATCAGTCGCTGCAGGAATTCTTTAGCTATCTTGATAAGACGGGTCTGGCCAAGAAATCAATTATCATGATCTATGGTGACCATTATGGGATCTCCAATTCAGAAAACAAGAACCTGGCCAGCGTCTTAGGCAAGAATGCTGACGACTGGACCGATTTTGACAACGTTCAGATGCAGCGGGTGCCACTGATGTTCGTTATTCCAGGATCTGGTGGTCACGGCGGCATCTACAGTACTTATGGCGGCGAGATCGACGTCTTGCCAACGCTGCTGCATCTGTTGGGAATCAGCACCAAACGCTATATCCAGTTTGGAACTGATCTGTTCAGCTCACAGCATGATCAAGTCGTTGCCCTGCGCAATCAAGACTTTGTGACACCGAAGTACACCAGTATCAGTGGCAAGATCTACCTCAACTCGACTGGCAAGCTGGCCAAGCTGACCAAGCAGGAGAAAAAACAGCTGCGGGCCGATCAAAAGAAGGTTTCTGAAGAACTGGCCCTGTCAGATTCGCTTAACGAAAAGAATCTGCTGCGCTTCTATCATCCAAAAGGCTTTAAGACCGTCAATCCAAAAGACTACAACTATGCTAACGGATTAAAGAAGGAAAAGAAGATTGAAAAGTCCAAGGGCATTCAATCAACCAGCATTTTCTCCAAGAACAACGACAAGACCACTACCGACAGCTATAGCACCAACGCCCCAGAACAGGGACATTCTGCTACGAGTTCCAACCGAATCAAGATCACCAATCCTGATGGCAATGGCAATTAAAGTTTCGTTAATCTAATTTAAGTCCCAGGGCTGTTAAGTCAGTTCTGGGGCTTTTACTATTTCGCTCAGTGCCCTGCTTAATTGGTCCTAAAATTCGTGATAAAATTAAAGAAAATTGATTTAGAAAGGCGTGAGCTGTATTATGCGAGAACATGAAGAAATTCAAGAAAAACTGATTGAAGTTGCCAACCGCCGCTACGCTACCAAAAAGTTTGATCCTGACCGCAAAGTCGACGACGATGACTGGCGCACGATTCTAGAAGTCGGCCGCCTGTCGCCCAGTTCGTTTGGCTATGAGCCGTGGCAGTTCGTTGAGCTTGATAATCCGCAGATGCGTCAAGACCTTAAGCCAATCGCCTGGGGAGCCGTCAACAGCATCAATGGCGCTGACAAGCTGCTCTTGATTTTTGCCAGAAAAGACATCACCTACGACAGCGACTACGTAAAATACATGGTCCAAGACGTCAAGCGCCACGAATACGATCCCAATTCCAAATCATCACAGGCCTTTAAGCATTTTCAAGAAACCGACATGGACATCAACGACGAGCGCACCCGTTTCGACTAGGCAGCCAAGCAGTGCTACATTGCCATGGCTAATATGATGATGGCGGCAGCTGCGCTAAAGATTGATTCCTGTCCAATCGAAGGCTTTAATCGCGAAAAAGTCGAATCCTATCTGGCTGAAAAAGGCGTTTTAGACCGTCAGCACTGGGGATTGGCCGTGATGGTAAGTTTCGGCTATCGCGATGAGCCAATCAAGCCCAAATCACGGCAGGCTATTTCTGACATCTACCGCACGATCAAATAGATAAGGAGCAAGAACATGGCTAAAGAAATGCTGGTTACGACGACTGAAAAGATTCCGGGCCATAACTATGAGGTTTTAGGCGAGGTCTTTGGCGTCACCACCCAATCCAAAAACGTTTTTTCCAATATCGGCGCTGGACTGAAAAACGTGGTTGGCGGCGAGATCAAAGCCTATACCAAAATGCTGCATGAATCGCGTGAGGTTGCAATTGCCAGACTGCGCGAGGATGCCGAGGCCAAAGGTGCTGATGCCGTGGTCATGATGCGCTTTGACTCCGGCTCAATCGGAACCGACATGCAGTCAGTGGTTGCTTATGGCACGGCCGTAAAATTTACTGAATAAAAAAGATCCAGGCTGAACATATCGCCTGGATCTTTTATTTTTACTTATGCTGCGAATCGATGTGCATCGATGAGCTGTGCGTGGCCATTCGTTTTTGAGGGTAAAGCGCCTTGGCCAAAGCCGTAATCGCAATCGGCGCCTCGCCAAAGCCAACTGCAATCAGCGCGGCCTTGCCTGGGTAGGTAACGCCATCACCAATTGCATAGACGCCAGGGACGCTGGTTTCCATTTTGGAGTCAACCTTGATCAGCCCCCGCTCGCTTGCCAATGGCAGTTCCCACTCATTAAGCGCGGCGTTGTTGGAGGTAAAGCCATAGTTAACCAAGATTTTGTCTACTGCCAGATGTTTTTCTTCATCGGAGCGCATCTTTTTAAGCGTCAAATCAATCGAATCATCTTCGTTCACTTGCAGTTTCTTAGGCAGGTATGGCGTTTCAAGCTGAACCTGAGATTTTTTCAGCTGGGAGACGGTATGCTCCAAAGCACGAAAGGCATCCCGGCGATGAATCAAGTGAACCTCTTTAGCAATTGGTTCTAACATCAAAGCCATATCAATCGCCGAATCGCCGCCACCTAGCACTGCCACGCGCTGATCGGCAAAATCAGACTGATCACTGACAAAATAGCGCACCTGTCGTCCCTCCAGCTGGTCTGCGCCATCCAATGCCAGTCTGCGTGGTGAAAAGGCGCCGTTGCCCAATGCAATCACTACGGCTTTGGAATAGGACGTTCGCTGTGCTGATTCAATCTTAAAGGTCCCATCAGCCAGCTTGACGACGTTGGTAACCTGCTCGCCTAAAAATTGATCAACCGGCGCAATGGCCATCTGTTTTTTTAGATCAGCAATCAACTCGCGCCCCTGCACGCCAGCTTCACCAGCTACGTCCCAGATTTGTTTTTCCGGATAGAGCGCGGCAACCTGTCCTCCCAGCTGAGGCAGGCTTTCAATCAGCTGCGCCTTTAATTCATGCAGACCAGCGTAAAAAGCAGCAAACATTCCGGCGGGACCGCCACCAACAATCGTTACGTCATATGTCTGTTCCATCATCTTTACCTCGTTTTAAAAAAATCTTTTCTACGACAAAAGCCATTGTACCACGGCTTGGCACCCTAATTTTGATAAAACGGTTTAATCGTTGCCAAAACAATGTTTGAGTTTTGATTGTTTTTTGGTTATTATGTAATTGTAAACGTTATCTAACAATATTCATTCGGAGGAAATCAATCAATGGCTAAAAAGAAAATGATTTTAGACTTGGACACTGGTGTTGACGACGCTTTGGCTCTGGCTTACGCGGTTGCTGATCCAGAAGTTGATCTGATTGGGATCGTGGCTTCATACGGTAACAACCTGCTGGACGTTTGTGCTGAAAACAGTCTGAAGCTTTTGGAACTGCTCGGCCAAACCGATGTGCCTGTCTACAAAGGTCTGCCACACTCCAGCACGACCGACAGCTTTGAAGTTATGCAGGTTTCTAAAGACATTCACGGTAACAACGGGATCGGCGATGTTGAGCTGCCAACCCCTAAGCGTGCCGTAGAAGCAGAATCCGGTGTCGACTTCTACATCGAAGCAGCCCACAAGTATGGTAAGGATCTGATCATCATTCCTACTGGCCCAATGACCAACCTGGCCGCTGCCCTGGAAAAGGATCCTGAAATTGCTCACCTGATCGGCAACGTTACGTTCATGGGTGGTGCATTGACGGTTGAAGGTAACGTTACTGACGTTGCTGAAGCTAACATCAACCAAGACGCCAAGGCTGCCAACACGGTTCTGCAAAGCGACCTGCCATTGACGATGGTTGGCCTGGACGTTACGCTGCGCACGCTTTTGACTAAGAAGGAAACGCAGCAATGGCGCGACCTTGGTACGAAAGCTGGTAAGGCCTACGCTGACATTACCGACTTCTACATCGATGCCTACTACAACCTGGATATCGACAAGAACGGCTGTGCCCTGCACGACCCACTGGCAGTCGGTGTCTCCATCGACCCTACCTTTGTTCAAACGATCAGCCTGTTCATGAAGGTTGACTACGAAGAACACAACTACGGCCGGACGATTGGTGACAACTCACGCTTGAACGATCCTAATCCAAACGTTAAGGTTGCCGTTAACGTTGACAAGGAACGTTACTTGAAGGTATTCATGGAACGTTTGAACAGCGTCTTGAAAGAACACTAATTACTAAATTAAAAAACCTCATCGGTGCTTGCCGATGAGGTTTTTTGATCCTATTCAGTCTGCAGATTGGCTGATGGCAGATCCATAACTGCGTTCTGAGCCGGCATAACAGCGTTTAGAAGCGTTAATTGCGCTAAGGCCTCAACCCACTCAGCATCATCATTTAAAGCTGGCAACAGTTGATATTCATTTCCGCCAGCAGCTAAAAAGACATCCCGGTTCTCCTCGCCCAATTCTTGAATCGTCTCCAGACAGTCAGCGGTAAAACTAGGCGCGATGACCAGTACCTTGCGATAGCCTTGCTTAGGCAGCGCGGTCAAAAGATCTTTGGTGGCCGGCGTCAGCCACTTTGCCGGTCCAAAGCGCGACTGATAGGCTTGAAAACAGGGAACCTGCAGCCCCAAACGCTCAATTACCGCCATGGTCGTTTGCCGGCAGCGCTGGGCGTAAGGATCCCCGGCCTTTTGATAACTGAGCGGAATGCCATGATATGAAAAGACGATTGCATCTGGATTCATTTTAGTAACCGCTTTTTGCAGTTTATTCGATAATGCTTTGACATACGGCCAAAAACTGCTGTAGTCGCTGACAAATCTAATTTCTGGAACCGTTTTGCAATCCTGGTAAAACCGAGCGACATCGTCTTGGACCGAAGCCGTGGTCGTCGTTGAATACTGTGGATACATTGGGATGATCGTTAAATCGGTGATTCCTTGAAACTCAAATTCTTTTAAGACCGCACCAATCAGCGGCTGACTGTAGCTCATGGCATAGCGAACCGTATAATCCGGCAGTCGCTTTTGCAGCAGCTGGGCTTGGCGCTGGGTATAATGCAGCAACGGTGAGCCGATTTCTGATGACCACAGCTGTTCATAATTGGCAGCCGACTTGGGAGCATGTTTGGGCAGCACCATTATGTTTAAGATTGGCTGCCAGATCAATGGCGGCATATGAATGACCCGCCGATCGCTTAAGAACCGCCGTAAAAATCTGGTAACCGCTGGAACGCTGGGATCACTTGGCGTTCCAAGATTAACCAGCAGAATGCCTTTTTGATTTTTCTTCATAGTCTTGCCTCTTACTCTTATTTGAAATTCAATAGAACTATTCTACCACGACATCTAGTAGCTATTTTTAGTCTCAAACGCTATATATTGTGTTCAGACTGATCAAATGATTATCAGTGAATTTCAATAAATTTAAACCCAGCTTGATTCAAATCAATTTCTCCGCTTAAATCCCTTTTTATTTCAAATTAAACTTCGATAAAATTTCTACTGGCTTGCACTATGCCAAGTTATTTTGTAAGATGAAAACGATCAATCATTCATGTCTGGGGTGCCATACGGCTGAGATAATACCCATTGAACCTGCTCTGGATAATTCCAGCGAAGGGAGATACGGTAAATAATCTGTTGTAATCAGCCCCACTATGGATTTTTTCCATAGTGGGTTTTCTTTTGGACAGGTGATTGAAAATTTCAATCATTAGGAGGGTCTTTCATGGCCAAGAAAAATAACAAGTTTCATCTGCGCGACATCATCCTGCTGGCACTGGTCGGCATTATCTTTGGGGTGATCTACTGGGCAGCTGCCTTTATGTACAACACGCTGACCATTGTCTTTACGCCGCTCAAACTGCCAATGATGGGTAACGATCTAACCATGGGACTTTGGTGCATGGCCGGTCCGATGGCAGGATTTATGCTGAAAAAACCTGGTGCGCCTTTCCTTGGCGAGTTTTTAGGCGCCGCTGGTGAAGCCTTGATTGGTGATCAATGGGGCGCGGCCAATCTGATTTCTGGTGCCGTCCAAGGGATTGCCAGCGAACTGGGTTTTACGTTTACCGGCTACAAGCACTACGACTGGCTAGGGGCCGTTTCAACAACCATTACCACGACGATTATAACGTTTGCCTGGGATTGGTTCCGCAATGGCTATAACAAGTTTGGCTTCAAAAACGTTTACTACTTTAGCGGCCGGCTGCTTTCAATGTTCTTCTTCTGCGGCGTTTTGGTAATGCTGATCGAACGGCTGCTGGAACGCTCGCACGTCATGAAACGCGAGGAATTTAACGACTAATGAATCATTTGGCAATTGACAATCTGACTTTTGCATATACGCCAAAGCATCCGACGTTAAAAGACGTTGCGCTGAAAATTCCGCTTGATTCCTGGACGCTCTTTTATGGTGCTTCCGGCAGCGGCAAATCCACGCTGATGCGCCTTTTAGCCGGTCTGCTGCCTAAATACGGCGGTCGGATTCTGCAGGGAAACATCGAGCTGCCGAATGGTTTAACCGTTGCGATGATGTTTCAGGATCCCGGGATGCAGTTCGCGCTTGATACGCCGCAGCATGAATTGGAATTTGCCTTGGAAAACCTGCAGCTGCCTGCCAACGAGATGCCCGCCCGCATTGAGCATGCCTTAAAATTCTGCGGCATTGAGCACCTGCGCGATCGTCAACTGGCCACGATGTCAGGCGGCGAGCAGCAGCGGGCCGCCTTGGCCGTTCTAGTCGCGATGGATACTGATATTCTGCTGTTGGACGAGCCATTTGCCAGCATCGACAACCATAATCGGACTTTGTTGATTCAGCAGCTGACCTTACTGCAGCAAAAGTATCACAAAACGATTATCGTTGCTGATCATGATCTGCATGGCTATCGCGGTTTGGCAAAACAGATCATTCACTTTGAAAATCAGCGGGCCCAATTGCTTGATACCGCTGCCAGTGATGCACTGCTTCAGTCTGCCGATCAGCTGGCCGCCACGGTCCACCACGTCAAACTACCGACTGCCAGCGACCAGCCGATTCTAACGCTCAAAAAAGTAGTGATTGAACATGGAAATCAAAAGCTGATCATGGCAAATGACTTTTCATTTTTCAAAAATCAAACGACGCTGCTGACTGGCGCCACGGGAACCGGGAAATCCTCATTGTTTAAGGCTATTACACACTTGGCGGCCTACCAGGGAACAATCGTCTATAATGACCAGGACAGCCAAAAAATCAAACCGCGCCGTTATGCTCAACAGGTCGGCTACGTCTTCCAGCATGCCGTCGACCAGTTTCTTAGCGTAACGGTTAAAGAGGAGTTGGCGCTGAGTCTTAAAAAGGGCCGTAATCCCTACTTTGACGAGGATCACCTAGCCGCGGCACTTAAGCTGCTTGATTTGAATAAATTGCAGGATCGCGTAGTCTACTCGCTTTCTGGCGGTCAGCAAAAAAAGCTGCAGCTGCTTTTAATGCTGATGATGGGGCAGCCGGTTCTGCTGTTGGATGAGCCTTTTAGCGGCCTTGACCTTCATTCGCTGCACAATGTCGTTGATCTGATCAAGGCCAGCCAAAAAGTCTACCCGCAAACAATGATCATTATCAGCCATCAGCTGGAGGGCCTGGAAAAGCTGATTGATCGGCACGTAAAACTGGCAGACTGTCAGCTCAGCTATCGGGAGGAATTTTAAATGAATCCAAGTTTTAAACTGTTGTTGGTGCTGATCATTGCCTTAGAAGTCTCGTTTACGCGCCATTTAACGATCAATCTGGTCTTGGTTGCCGTTGCCATAATCTATCTTTTGACTAAGCGCATTCGGCCCCGCTTGTTTGGCTGGCTGTTTTTAATGCCGCTCTTTCCAGCAGTCGCGGTATTTATCACGATTGCCTGGTTCAGCCCCGGCCATGACTATTTTTATGCCTGGGTGCTGTTTTCACGAATCTATGTCTACGTTTTTACCGGCGCGGCTATTACGCAGACTACCAGTCCACTGGAGCTCACCCGCTCTTTGGAACAAAATCTGCATCTGCCCAGCAAGTTTGCTTATGGAACGCTGGCAGCCGTCAATCTGATTCCACGGATTAAAATGGCGGTTAAAACGATTCGCGCGGCTGGTCAAATGCGGGGCATCAATCTGTCTTGGTGGTCACCAACGCTTTATTTCAAGGCAATCCTGCATGCCATCACCTGGTCGGACCAACTGGCGCAGGCTATGGAATCACACGGCTACGTTGAGGATCGCGCGCGGACCAGCGTTCATCAGATTACATTAACGGCTCGTGATTGGTCAATATTGATAATAAGTATTATTTTAATACAGATTATCACATTTGCCCTACCATAGCAGATTCGATATAATTAAAGAAAATATTTGGAGGATTCCAATTCATGGATAACAAATTCGGTCAGCGAATCGTCAGCGCGCTAGCCTACTTCAGCATTTTCTTTTTACCGGTCATCTTTCCATTGATCGTCTGGATTATCGCAAAATACCAAGGCTTCAACGAGGTGCGTAAAAACGCTGTTAAGGCCTTCTGGAGTCAGATTTTTCCCTTGCTGTACATGATTGCGATTTTTGTAATCATTGGAGCAGCCAACATGCAGAATCTGGCTCATTTAGGCGGCTTGTTCAGCATTCTGGCAGCTTTTGCATTGCTGCTGGCCTTAGTACTTTTGATCTACAACGTTGCGATGGGAATCGCGGTTTTGTTGGGACGCAAGCCACAAGATCATCACCAGGAATTCTAGTTTACAAGTCAGTAATCCTTGTCTCAGCACTGAGGCAGGGATTTTTTATTTTGGCATATAAAAAGACCTTACTAAAATCGATCTGATCTCAGTAACGTCTTTAGAGTGATTTGCGCACTGTGAACCGACTGGCAAATCAATATCAAAGTTTTGCTGCTGTTTGCTTTATTTTACGTATTGATCCAAAAATTTCTGGACGTGCTTTTGGTAGGATTTGGGATGCGTGGCAAACGACTTGGCATGTGCTGCGCCTTTAACGACCCAAAGCTGCTTAGGACCACGAGTTGCTTGATAGTTTTGATATACCATCCGCGTTGGCACGAAATCATCATCAGCTCCATGAATAAACAGCATTGGGCGATGATTTTGCTTCAGCATTGCCGTTGAGCTGGCATCATGCAGATAAAAGCCATTGGCAATGCGGTTGATGATGCTCAATGATCCTTCCAACGGCTTACGGACCAGCCATGGCAGATGATAGAGATTCTGGGCTTCATAATCGATCTCAGCAGCCAGACTGGAATAGCCGCAGTCTTCAACAAAAGCCTTAACCTGGCGCGGAAGCTGAATGCCGCTGGTCATCATGGTCGTTGCTCCACCCATGCTGACGCCAAACATCACGATCTGGCTGTCTTGACCATTATGCTTGATCAGCTTGTTGATCCATTTGCGCTCGTCATATCGTTCCGGCCAGCCGTAGCCAATATATTTACCCTCGCTTTGTCCCTGCGCGCGGGCATCGGGAACCAGAACATTATAGCCCAACTGATGAAACAGCGCGGCATAGGCTCCCATCTGATCCTTATTGCCCATAAAGCCATGCGCGATCAAAACGCTCTTATTGGTCTTTTTGGCCGCTGGGACGTACCAGGCATCCAGCCGATAGTTGCCGGTTGCGGATTTGATCGTCCAGCGCGTTTTATGAACGTCTTGATACCATTTTTTCTGCTGATACAAGGGATCGCTCCTAACGATTTTGGTATTGTTATTGATAAAATCTTTGTGCCCCGGTACCATTGCCACGTGAAAAAAGTAGCCGCCAGCAGCAAAAATCATGATCAAAAGCGTTGCTGCCACGCCGATCAGCCAGCGCAGCCACCGATGCTTCCTAGGTTGATTATGCAAAATTATCCCTCTTTTTCTCAAATTCGCAATGACTAACAGTTTAGCAGATTTTATTTTGATTGTCGAAATTCTTTTTACACGCTCTGTTGCTCAAATAATGATAAAATAATCGTAACAAACTAATTAAGGAAGTGAGCGTATGTTTCCAGAACGTCTGCGTGCTTTAAGAAAAGGCCAAAACCTTACCCTAAATGAACTTGCCCAAGCGTTGAACGAGCATCTGGGACCTGGCGAAAGGCCCAACACGCCAACTCAGATCGGCAACTGGGAACGTGGCATCCGTAATCCCTCATTCGTTGAGGTTCGTAAAGTAGCCGAATTTTTTGACGTCAGCATGGATTATCTATGCGGCCGAACCGAACGTGATGGTCACGACTTGGCAAAACTTTTCTTCTCAAATCAAGACCTGCTGTTTGAAGGTACCGTCCTAACCAGCCAGGATCGCTATGAAATTTTTCAATTAATCAATGGCTACTTAAAGGGACGCAGCCAGCGTAGTGAAACTGACACCTTTTATGGTAAACAGGAAGAACTGAATCTTGATTTTAAGGAGTAATCAATGAACCCCAAGCAGTTAAAGAAACTCAAAAAACAAGTTAAAAAAGCCCATCAAGTCGTTAAAAAGCAGCCATATATCGAGCAATTGATGACCTATCGTGATCTGTTCGACGATTTTCCGCAGATTAAATTTCTGATCAATAACGTCTTGGAAAGCGACCGGCTGATCAAAAATGGTCTTTTACCGCAGCCATTGCCTAAACTGTTGCTGCCCGACAATATTCAAGACATCATCTTTAAAAAGGTCAACGAACAATATCCACAAGGCAATCCAGAAGGCGACCGGCTCTGGAATCGTTACGTGGATGCCTTGCCAAAACTGGACCGGCTTCTGCGCAACTATCGTGACTATCTGGAAGCAACCTATGGCATGTGGTCCTACGTCAACGCACCTTATATCAAGGCCCTTTCAGAATATCTGCATGGACGGCCAACCCTTGAGATCATGGCTGGTAATGGCTATATTTCCAGCGGCTTAAGAAATCTGCGGCCAGCACAGACGATCTTTGCCACCGACAGTACCGACTGGATCACAGAAAACGAGACCGGCAAGCATCCCGTCACCACGATTGAACCTCTGGATGCCTTGGCCGCAATTAAAAAGTATGGCAGTCAGGTTGATTACGTCATTATGTCATGGTCGCCCGACAAGCTGGAAATTGATTGGGAAGTCTTGCAGCTGCTGCGTAAAGACTATCCAGAAGTCAAACTGTTGGTCATTGGTGAGAAAAACGGTGCTACTGATTCAGCTGAATTCTGGCAAAATGCTCATCTAACCCAGGATGACGAGCTGAAAAAAGTTAATGAACAGCTCCACTCATTTGACTTGATTGATGAACAAATCTATTTGGCACAGTAAACAAAAGACCACCGAAGGAAAAAATCCTCCGGTGGTCTTTCTGCGTATTGATACTATCTCAGGCTAATGACGAATGTCCACTTTCGTCATTGCCAGGCCCCTTGCAATCCGGCAAGTTAACGGGCCCCGCTCGAAATGTCATTTCCGCTCGCGCGGGGCAGCCAAACAAGGGTCGGCTGCCTGACCTCTCGACTCATCGCAATGGCTAGAATAGCACACTTAAAGCTTTCATGCAAACTATTCAGCCGCCTTGGTCGCGCGATTCTCATTAGTCTGTGCCAGCTGTTTCGTTACCCAGGCCTGCATTTTTTCAGTCAGGGCCGTGGTTGAGCCGTTTAGCTCGTCAGCAGCAGCCAACTCATCAATTCGTAAGCCTGAAGCATTCAAATCAGTTCCCGCAGCCACCAGATACAGATTAACTGGTTTGGCATCAGCACCTTCCAGCAGCTTAGGGTCAAGACGCATGGCCTCCTGCATTGGAATATTGATCAAGTTGGTTTCCAGAGCTACTTCAAGCGAATCACCGCTTGGCATGGCGACTTGCCACACATAACGAGCCAGGTAGCCGGCATCCAGCTGATCGATTACGAACTGCAGCCCTTTTGCCAAGGTTGCAGCTTGTTGAATCTGCGCTGCATCGGCAGTATCTGTCTGCGTTTTGGCCTTATCAAGCTGGGTCAGATAATCATTAACCGTTAATTCCATCGCTTATCGCCCCATTTTGTTGATTTCTTGGATTGAGTAATAGTGACGCTGTTTCATGCCATACCAGATTCCAGCAATACAAAGAATGATCCCCAGGATTGCCAACACCTGTACGAACATCCCGTAGACAGAAGCTTTAGGCCGCACCACCTCAAAAGCTCCCCAATCCGCGGCGGCATAATACAGCATTACCAATACCGTTACATAACCATCAAAACGCCAGTCCAGTGCCGCCAAAAAATCAACGACTACTGAAAGCGCAACGATCAGTCCGGCACGCCATAAAACCGTGCTGCTGACCAGTGACGTGCCGTGTTGATGATACATCAGCAGTTCCAAAGTCAGTGCAATCAGCATCGTAACCGTGGAAATGGCAATCACTTTGATGACGTTGTTCGATACTTTCTTCATTTTAAAAAAATCTCCTCATAATTTGCTTGGCAACATCACCATTCTACTAGAAAGCGCTGTAAACCTCAATTACTCTGCCGATTGCTGGCCAAAAATATTGTATACTAAATTTATAGAAATCAGGAGGGATCAACAATGGCAGATGGACAATATCACAACATTTTAGTACCAGTCGATGGCTCAAAGGTCACGGCGCAGGTTTTGGAAAAAGGCATTGCGATGGCTAAGGCTTGCGATGCTCACCTGGATATTTTAAATGTCGTTCAGGTTACGCAGCTTTCCGATGGTTACGCGCCTGCCAGCTCGCTTTCACCCGACCAGACCTATGACCTGGTTAAGACGACTCAAGAACGCTTGGAAGACCTTAAACAAAAGGCAATCGATGCCGGCGTTGCCAAAGTCGACATTCACGTGCGGTTTGGCAATCCTAAGCAGGTTATCGGCCGCGACTTTCCCAAAGACCACAACAACGATTTGATCGTAATCGGCTCAACGGGCTTATCAGCTTTTGAACGCATCGTCTTAGGCTCAGTAACCGGCTATGTAATTCGTGTTGCCAAGCCCGACGTCATGGTTGCTCGGACGCAAAAATAGCAATTATTCAATTAATCATAAAGAAGGACATGCCCCATTTGGATGCATGTCCTTCTTTTTTGCGTTTTAGCGTAAGACAGGCGCTTAGTCTAAGCCCAGCCGCGTCTTAACCATCTTTTCCACTTCATCAGCTGTGTAGCACAGGTTGATGGCATCGTTGGCCCACTTGGCGCATTCCTTGGTATCCAGATCCTTCATCATGCTCCGCGTCCG